>Ga0307509_10001107_pt1 | contig 46174 bp, 43 predicted proteins | sample 10_EM_MG_FD_202245 | JGI IMG/M metagenome (GOLD analysis project Ga0307509, IMG submission 202245) | Populus trichocarpa ectomycorrhiza microbial communities from riparian zone in the Pacific Northwest, United States - 10_EM | ecosystem: Host-associated > Plants > Roots > Unclassified | place... | reverse complement strand
CGACCTCTAAGTTCTAGGATGACTTTACCGGTGAAGGTAGGGTAACTTGGGTTCCTCAGTAGGGTAACTGGGACCCATGGGCATAATGACCAAATTCCCAAGGTAGGGTAACTTTGCCCTCTTATGCTTTTAACCTCTCAGGAAGTCCTCCAGGCGACCACAGAAGTCGTCTCGGAGGCCCGTGTAACATTCCCATAATTCTCTTGACCTTATGCGAATGTGTTCCCGAAAGGTTACCCTGTCTAGTAGAGTACCTCAAGGCTACTCAACTATTCCCTAGGCCTTATCCTAGGTTTACCAGCTATTTGTATAAAGTATACGAGACCATACCACCTCTGGTTACCTCTTGGTATACCATTTGGGCTAAGGTGATAGTGATTGTAGCTACCTATCGTAGGGTCGTTACAGCCTGAAAGCCACGAACCAAAAACCCCCGCAAGACTAGCCTAAAAGAAAAACATCCCCAACCGACAGTAGACACAACCAACAAAGAAAAGTAAACCCACTCCCCCAAATCAAACAACCTATAAGCTAAACCGTAGTAAAACCCCACCGGGCCCAGCTCCTGAGGGAATAGGGACTCCTGAATGATGGGTCTCGGGGACACACAAAGGGGAGGTAACTCCCGGGGGCTAAATAACCCCGCCAGCCGAGGCTCAGGAAGAGCGATCGAGTTTAAGAGGATGCCGCCTAGACAAGGAAGGCTCGTGGCAGTCGGAGGAAGATCCGGTCGGCTATCCTGGGCAACAGGACCCGGAAAGAAGGTTTAAACATGCGCCTCTAGTCCAAGGACATCAGAAGGGAGCCGAGGTCTGAGGGTGGGCGTAGAGCCACGTGCAGTAGGGTGCCAGCCGATCCAAACGTCAGGGAGGGGGGAGGGCGGAGGGCTAACCGACACGAGAAGTGCGAGGAAGGCTGACGGAAACGGTATCACGATGTTTCGAAAAGTCCGACCGTACCAGCAGAGCACAAAGGAGACAGTGCAATACCAGAGAGCAGTGCCACCGGGGACAGCTACTTTGTCGATCGACCGAGACTAAAAACCGACCGTTGACGGGTGAGGGGTTGCCGACCGTGGAGGGCTGCCTAAGCGAGCCCGGAGAAGAGGGGGTGAGGGCGAACTCAACCAACCCCTAGGAACAAGCTTGCCAGGCCTGACCATCAGAAGGGAAAGGAAGAGGGAGGGGAGATGGCTTCACCCAGACAGAGGCAATGTGGCGTGTCTGAGGACAGGGGGATGGATGGAAGTGACGATGATTTCTCGTGGTGTTGAGATTTCAATCGCCGGAGGTGTAGCGGAGACGGAGGATGCCCAAATCAACCAATATGGCTTGCAGCCATATAGACTCCTTAACCGCCTGGGTTAGAGCCATGTACTCAGCCTCTGTAGAAGACAAAGCGACAGTACTTTGCTTCTTGCTAATCCACGATATAGCCGCACCTCCCAAGACAAAGGCAAAGCCCCCAATGGATTGTCTATCTTCACCAGAACCCCAATCAGCATCCGTGAAACCATTGCCAGGTCCGGGGAGCTTATAGCAAAGCCCGAATTCTCGAGTTCCTCTCAGGTAACGGAATATCCTCTTTACGGCTGTCCAGTGGGTCGAATTGGGGTTTGAACTGTATTGGCTGACCTTTGAAACTGCGTAGGCAATATCTGGGCGCGTTCCCAGCATTGTATACATTAATGACCCAACGGCAGACTGGTATCTTTGTCTCTCTAAAGGGGTTGCCTCGAAATCCTGGCTACGTTTTTCCAGCCTAATATGTGGATCGGCTGGGGTCGCCGCTCAATTGCTATTCTGCATTCCATGTAAGTCCAAGATCTTTTCTATATAGCGTCTCTGTGACAGCTGCAAGGTACGCTTCTCACAATCTCTGTTGATTTCTAGACCAAGGAACATTCTCTAATCGCCCAGATCAGTCATGTCAAATTCTTTAGGAAGCTGAAGGCGGATCCAATTAATCGGATTGGTTGTAGGGGCAGCTAGTACAATATCATCCACATAAAGCAAAAGGATGACTTGGTGTTCATGGCTAATAAACAGACTATGGTCGGATTGACTGCGCACAAAGCCCTTGCTGCGGAAGAAAGAGTAAATGCGACCATACCAGGCACGTGGTGACTGTTTTAAGCCATATATTGACTTCAATAGTCGACAGACTATGGGCCGCTGGTGACCGTTGGACTCCTCGCTCCTTGGTATAGAAACCCCCTCAGGAACCTCCATATACACAACTTCCTCAAGCTCACTGTTCAGGAAAACTGTCTTTACGTCCATGCCCTGGACTTCCCAATCATACTCACAACTGAGCGCAAGAAGGAGACGGATAGTAGTAAACTTTGCCACTGGTGCGAAGGTTTCCTCATAGTCGATGCCATATTTCTGCCCAAATCCTTTCGCTACAAGCCTGGCCTTAAATCGACCATCATCCTTCTTTCTGAATATCCACCGGCACCAAATTGGTGTGCGAAGGGGTGGAAGAGGTTCCAATACCCATGTATTGTTTCTTGTTAGGGAGTCAAGCTCAGAATTCCATGCTGCTTCCCATCTAACCTTCTCAACACTTCTCCGTGCTTCACCTAATGTTTGCGGGTCCACCTCTAGCGTGTTAGCCATTAGTGCAAAGTGAGCTTGGGAAGGAAACGATTCCCCAGGCCTCCGGTATGGATGTGATCTCCGTAGCTCGGGTCGTTCGAGACTTCCGCTTTCAGCAGCAGCTTCTGCAGGTGTCTCACCTGGCCTTCTCGTACCATGTTCGATAAATGGTATTGGCCGAACTGTAATTGAATCATGAACATCGCTGTTTGGCGTAATCACTTGCTGGCCTGATGGGGGAGTAATCGGTTCCCCTTCTTGATAATTATTATCCCTATCGTCGCTAACATTTGGTGAAACAGTTACAGGCTCTGGTTCCCATGAGATTTCAACTCCGGGATTACTATTTGCGACCTGTTCTGGCCCTGAGCCAGCTTCGTTAATGATCACATCCCGTGATCTGATTTCTGCTTTGCGTATAGGATCATACAACCGGTATATCTTGGACCCGGTTTCCTCCTCGTATCCTATCAGAAGACATTTGACTGACTTAGGATCAAGTTTTAACCGCTTTTCCTTCGGTACATGTACCCATGTAGTTGATCCAAATACCCGCAGGTGCCCAATTCCCGGTAGCTGTCCTGTCCAGTGTTGCAGTGGCGAGATGTCACCATGACTTCGTGAGGGCACTCGATTGTGTACGTGTGCAGCGGTCAGTACTGCCGGTCCCCAGAATCTCTTTTCCAGTTTTGAATCTGCTAACATACACCGCCCACTCTCAACTAGTGTGCGATTCATTCTTTCTGCCAGACCATTCTGCGATGGACTGTACGGCGGAGTAACTCGATGCTGAATTCCAGCATTTTCTAGGTATTTTTTGAATTGGTTGTTCATATACTCACCTCCGCCATCACTGCGGAGGGATTTGATCTCTTTCCCGCTAACCTTTTCTGCCCGTGCACTGTATGCTTGGAATGAGGCCAGTGCTTGGTCCTTCGAATGCAAAAGGTTTATACTGACCCTTCCACTTGTCTCGTCTGTGAATGTAATAAAATACCTTTCACCATTTAAGCTCAGAGTTTCCATTGGGCCACAAATGTCCAAGTGGACCACGCCTAGGACCTCCTGTGTCTTCTCTCATGTTTTTGTTTCTGCTTCCCGATGTTGTCAGCCCAAGGTACACACTCCACACACCTTGCTAGTAGCATCGGTTTCGTTGCTAATCTTCATATCAGTCACTCTTTCTGAGATATACTTAACTGCAAATCCATCCAGTCTGCGATGGCATAACCTACGATGCCAGGTGTCTAGAGTTGCAACTGGAGACTGGTTTGTCATCAGGGCTAAATGTGCCTCGTTCCTGCTTCGGTCCTCGGAGCTATTCCTTCCTGTCGATGCCGTGCGTATTGTTAAGCGATACAAACTCCCATTCCGTGATCCCAGCTGCCATGTCATACTATGCCTACCAACATAGCATGTAGCCCCCTCGAATTCAACCTGATAACCAGCATCAACCATCTGCGTGACTGAGATAAGTCCAGTTCCAACACTGGGCACATGCCATACCCTCGTGAGTACAATCACTCCTGCCCTAGTTACAATCTCTACATTGCCAATCCCTTCTGCTTTAATCATGGCACCATCAGCGATAGTAATTAACTGCTGCCCACTAATACTACGATAAGTGGAGAATTGTGTGCGATCAGGACTGAGATGCTGACTTGCTCCAGAGTGAATAATCCAGCCATCTCCGGTTTTCGATTTGGTGCTGTCCGCAAGAAATCTAAATTCTCTCGGGTGAGCTGTACCCCCTCCCGCTGCCTCATCTGTCTTTCGCTTATAACAATCCCTCTTCCAGTGGCAATTCTTGCCACAGTAGTGGCACTTGGTACCTGGAGTGATACCCCTGGTTGCCTGACTGGTATCTTTCCCACTGGTATTGTGGCCCGCAGTTCCTTGACCCTTATTCCTAGATCCTCCCCTTCCTCTGCTATAATTACCAAAAGCTCCACACCCTCTGTGGTGGGTCCCTCCTGTACTTCCTCACTGTACAGTGAATGCGGTATGGGGTGGAAGGCTTGTTCCATCATGCATTTGCGTTGCATGGCTAATCTGTCTCCGTCCTGACTCCTGTAGTAACCGTCCAGCCATCATATCGAAAGTGATGGTATCTCTTCGTGACTGCAAAGCCATAACCAATGGCTCATATGATCCTGGTAAACTTAGCGTCAGGATCATTACTAGCTCGTTATCGTCCATTCCCTTTCCTTCAACCGACAGGCTTCGCAACTGGTTAGCCAATTCCCGGAATTTGTTGAGATGTTGAGCCATGTCATGGCCTTCTGCCATCTTTAAGGCCCATAGGCGTTGCATCAACACCATCTGTCCATTCATTCCAATTTCCTGATGCACTTCCTTCAGGGCAGTCCATGCGTCCTTTGTTGTTCTTGCATCTTGTATATATGGTATTTGTGAGTCCTTGATATTAAGGGTGATAATTGTCAATGCCCTATCATCTTTGGTGTCGCTAACAATATCATCTTCTATCGCACCCAGCAGGTTCTTCTCCTCCAGGATACGCACAATCCGAAAACGCCAGGCATCGTAGTTGCTCTGGCCTGTTGCCATAGACCCATCAAGCTTCTCTATGGACTGAGTGAGTGAGGTCGTACTCATATTCCCCGTTGTGGAAGTAGCTCCTCCTGGGTCGCCTGTTGCGCTGTCTGAGGCTGACATCCTTTCTACCACGTTGACTATATTGCGTTCTTACTGATAGTTTTGCTAATGCTCGATTGTGGGGATGTTGCGCTCATCGGGCTCATAACCTGAGAAAATTGTTGGTCAATATACCGCTATCAAACGAGAAGGTTGTGCAAAGAATAAAAGATCTGAGAACGAGGACATATATTCGGTGACCTATGTGATAACCGTAGGATGAGGGAAGTCATTTAAATACACAAATCAATGCTACATATTTCTTCCGGAGTCATCACGCCATTTTCTTACTTTCGCCTACCACTGCCCTATCCCTTCCGCCACCCTTATCTCCTGACCGCTTTCATACATCATTACATCATACATGCACCCATGACTCCAGTGACCCATCCGACATCCTTCCAGCACATTCCACGAGAGCGATAAGACCTGGGTAGTAGGAATCATAGCCGATAGCCAGCAATGGTGTGATTGCCGGTGGTTAACAACACTTAAGATAATGACCGGATGGAGTGACAAAGGGCAGTCCGTCCTCCGCCTAGCTCAAGACGGACACACTGCCCTGTTGCGAACACTGGGAGGAAATGATGGCCAGCGGTGGCTGACAGTGGCTAGAACTTAGTAATGATTGTAGAGGGAGACTATTGTGGCTTGTAGCAGATACTATGAGGGAGGCACCTAAAGTAGTGACTACTGTGCCGGCTTGAAATTTGCGCTTACTCAAGTTTCCACCTACGTTGTTAGGAGGGGCCTTATAGAGCATGCAGCTATGCAGGTTTATGGATATGCAGGGTTGCGGCTATGTGGCTAACAGCCCGAACGATTAAAGGCATACAGCGATCTGGCCTTCGCGGGGCTATGCACCTAACTAGCCTTTATCTCGGCATTCCTGGCCTATTGAGTGTCTGGCACGATCGCAGTTTCGTATATTGCTTTGCTTATAGGAGTGGGGGAGGAGGTTCTGCAGTTCCCATATCAGTGGATAGTCAAAAGCTTATGGAGAAATTCCGGTTTAGTATTTGGGGTTGGGTCGGGGGTTAGGTTGCTGCGTAAGGTGATCTCGATCGACCCCATCCCGCCTTTGGCATGCGGCAAATCTCGGGAGGGTGGGGTATTGAGTAATGTGCAGCTGTGAATGTTATGGCGAAGTGGGTTCTGTCATTCTTGGTGTACATTTGATGCTAGCACTTTGTTTCTGAGGGAATGTGTTGTTGTTCTATTGTTATCGCGTCTTCGCTACTGATTTGATTTTGGTGGCTTCTGCCTGAGCAACTGCTGTTCAGAAGAGTCCTGAAACTCTGCTCTCCCGAGAGCATCCCTAGGCCTTGCACTCCTTAGGGTATCCCCTTTCCAAGCGGTGTGACTATTCTCCCAGGCATTATTCTCCTATTTGACCCGTGGGGGAAGCTAAAAATACAAGTGTGAGGGGAACCAAATTATGTGGGCCGGTGAGGGAGAGCGTGAGAAGAAGGGAAATGGATGCCCACTGGCCGCGGAAGAACACAAAACACGAAACAAATAACACGAGGTGTAGCCAGCCTAGAGACGAGAATGCAAGGTGTATCGAGCATCGAGGTCTTGAACCCCTGGGGGTGAATGGTTCTATATATGCCGGTAGCTCTCTGGCCCGTGCATAGTGAGCTATGACCTCCGAGCGACCAGGCAAACATTCCTCCAAAGACTTCCACGAATTTTCCCCCGAGCTTTGCCCAATTGGCAATAGCTTGTTTCAACCTAACATTTAGCGGAAATACAATTTTAAAGGAATACATATCAGACACTAATCTTAACAAATACTACACAATAAATCTTCCAGTACAGGATTTCAAGTCACTACAAAAAAAGCAAAAGAAAGTAATTGCACAACAAATGAATTACAAATTATACATCAATAGAAATCCTATGTAGGTGGCCTGAAAAGGAGAATGTGAAGGTTAATTGGCAAAGAACACATAAATTTGGTTTTTTCCGAATACCAATCAGGAAGGTGAAAAAGATATTGATGCCAAACCCGGATCTTCTATTACATCAAGTGTCATCTTAGTTGCTAAGTAAGGACTAATAATATAACTCTTCCAGCTAACATACCTCCAGAACTAGATGCCACAAAGATTGCCACTTTTGCCAACCAATCCCGTAACTTTCCAAATTCATTCCCATTTCTCTTCCTTCAGCTCTACCTGTTCTTGTACTATTTGACTTATGCTGTCCAAATCTCGCTCTTTCTTGGCATAGAGTGTCTTCTTTAATTTGTTTCTCTCATTCATTATTTACTCTCCAATTTTTCAAAGCCCCTACATATATGTATTAAGTTTCAGTAAAGATAAAAGGAGAAGAACAGGAAGAAACGAAAGCCAGTAAACATAATAATAGTAGAAGAAAAAACCCTAGACCAATTCTGTCATTCTTCGCCAACTATAACCAGTATTGTTCCACAGTCAGAGGCATTGCAGAGAGTGCTGCTGCCCTTGTCGCCGGAGGTTGTGGACACTGATACATCCCAGTGCAAGACAGGTGGACAGTACCATAGCCCCTAGTGCCTGCCGTGAAGGTGTCGACCCCAAGTGCCCATGTGGAGGCAGGACACTGTTGTAGCGACTAGGCCATCCCCTGCGGGCTTTGGAAGCGTTTTGAGAGCGAGATTCATTCATCTTTCGAGTACTCGATATATGCTTTATATGCATCGGAGCGCCAGCGCCCGGGGGTTTGGATCTGGTTTTCGGAAATCCTGATTTCTGCTGCCCAGGTGGCCGCTCCGCAACACAAGCCATGTCTATTCCATGCTCCATGTCCTATTCCCGTGCTGATGGCTAACTCTTGTAGCCTGCAGACGACATGTTCACGTGTAAAAGGCTGTTGTGCTTCTCACCCAATGCAGAATAGAGGGGCATCAGGTGGGCAGTGGGTATCGATAAATATTAGATTTCTCATTGCTCAGAATGGGTAGGCCGAGTCTTTGCTAGCTGCAACAGTTAGCTGAATGCCATGCCTAAATGGGTTGGTCTTTGAGGCTGGCAGTGTTTGTTCAAGGTACCCCTCTCCCTCATGTTCTTTTAGTTGTATGCTGCTTTTTGTCATGAACCAGTTCCTGATTTGGGCTCTGGTTGCAATATCGGTTGCCTTCTAAGTAAATTCGCCAACACGGAGAAATACACCAACAGCGAGGGTGAAGGCGGCGCAAGTGACTACATTGCCATAACTTTAGTTATGGAGTGGTGATAGGATATGCAGGAGAGTGGGTCGAGTTAAGGAGGTTAGGTCGCCGCGTGGTTCTTCCCGGTGGTCTCTCTTGATACCTTGTAGTATACGCTCCAGTCTAGGATCTGAGAATGCAGCACATACAAATCCAAGATCTAGTTGATAGGACTTAATACCTGAAAGATAGAGTTTCATGGTTTTAACCTGTATAGTGCCTGCTAGTGAGCAAATCCATTCCGTTAACAAGGTTACTTTAGCAGGGAAACATGATCCATTATCGTGATTGTAGTTTGACAGTGTGCAGAAAAGGGAGAACTGGGATCTAGGGGTATCGTAGTTGCGCCGGGTTGATGGGGCCTGGCCCCGCCAGAGGTAGTACGCTGCAATTCCTGAGAGACCAGTCCGCTGTACGTCAAGAACCCAAGGTCCCGCGGGGTATATGTGGGTTGGGTTAACTGTGGTGCTAGGTTAGTAACTTTTGCAATGTTAAAACGGGAGAGCGCGTCTGCCAGCACATTTTCCTTAGTCAGAATCGATCTGGCCTCTATGTCTAAGTCATATTCCGCTGCTAATATCAGGCATCTTCTTAATACACTCATAGATGCGCCTTGTATAGTGCGATTGTCAAGTACATACACTACTGCTCTGTTGTCTATATGCATTACCACCCTAGTTGCTTGCCACCGCTTTCCCCAATGCAGAAGTGATTGTTCTACCGCGCGCAATTCCTTGGTGTTGATATGCTCCTGCTTTCTCCATATATGGCGAGGGAGTGGTATTGAGAAGGCTTTTCCAGGTTGTGGTTGTTGTATACTACTATTTGGCTTCTGGTTGGCCCGAGCGGTACTGGTTCCATGTGTATAGTATGCCCCCAACCCCTTCATTCCAGAGGCATCGGTCCATAAGTATATAACATCTCGCATTTCACCTCTGATTGAGCGAACTGGTGGTATCCCTAGTACCTTCACCCACCAATTCAAGTCTTTTTGGGCTTCTCTAGATACCCTCCACTGGTATCGCCGGTCTGTATTTGGAAAATAGAGCTCCATGTTGTAGAGTCGGCGGAAAAACGCTCTTCCCAGAGGTACGACAATTGTCACAAAATTTAGATATGCTGTCTTTGTGTGCAGCTTCAACAGGGAGAGGCAAGTTGCTGTGCTTGCTGATGTGGCGATTGTACGGGCTTTCTCTAACTTTTTAGGTGGTAGATGTATCACCATTTCTCCGGTATCTAGTTCCACTCCTCCAAAGTCTGCGACTATCCCCTCTTGGCTTTTGGATATCTTGATTGTCAGGCCCACGTCCACGCTAAGATTTGCCAACACTTGGCTATAGCGATCGAGTTTCCGGTCTGGTGGAAGGATCATTAAAAAGTCGTCAAGGTAATGAACGATTTCCACTGGTAATGCTTGGGTTGCGAACTCTGTTAGAAGTATCCAATGGAACACTTCGGCAAAAAGGTTAATGAGGAATGCGGCGGTCAGGGGACCAATGGGTAGAAATCACTAGGAATAGAATTTGTCTTACGAATGGAAACCCAACAGGGGCATATCCAGAGGGGATATTGGAATATGCCTAAATGCACTTTCAAAATCCCTTTTGACTAATAGCCAGCGGGGTCCAAACTTCTGGATAGCAACTAGAGTATCTTTAACGGTACAGTAGGGAATCGCACCATACTGTTCCGGGATACCGGCATTGATCAAGCGGTTGTCATTCGCTGGATAGGATAGGTGATGTATGCGTCTATTCGTGCCGTCAGCCTTGTCCACTAACCCCAGCGGTGATGCTGTAAAGACTTTGGGTAGTGCGGCCAGGGTTAGGTAGCATTCTAGACCGTTCTTCTCAATCTCTTCGGCTAGATTCGTGGTTACCACCTCTGGGGAGTGTGCAGCTGAAGACAGATTTTGGTGGATTTGAATTCCGTCAAGTCTTCCCTCGTATCCGATTCTTGCCCCAAAACGGCAGATCCCCAAAAGGTCATTAGTTACTAAGGGTTCCTGGTATAAGGTAGTTCGCTCTCTCCATTCCTCGTAACTCATGGGGCCAGCCGCCGTGCCAAGGGTGTATTTTGTGTATACTGTATCATGAAGATGGGTTTTCGGACATTCGGGTTGTTGGCTAACAACTGGGGCCTGGAGGTTGATTGGAGTACTGGCTGGGGCAGAGTTGCTTGAGAAGTTGGAGGTGGTAGAGGAATCGCTGTAGAAGCAGTAAGTAGTGAGGCTAAGCGGTGATAAAGTGTGAAGAGTATTGCGGGAAAGACAGACTCTTGAGTGAGTTTAACAGCAGAGTCTGAGGGAGGGCTAACGTCGGTTCCCGCTATTGGTTTGGGCTTGGGAAGATAAAGTAACAATTCCCTGGTTACACTGTTACACTTTGTGGCTGCTGCCACAGGTCATACATATGTGCTGGTGCCGACAGGTCATCATTCTGCATTCCCGATAGTTCTAATTTCGGCAGACACTGACGCCGGTTGTGGCATTACTGGGGAGGCCGATTGCAGTCCCTACACTCTGAACGGCAGACTGGGTGGTGAACCGTCTGTCCAAGGTTCCTCTTGGGTAAGAGCCGGTGGGGTTGGTGTTATATGAACCAGAAGAGGCAGGGTATTCGCGGAAGGGTAGCTCAGAATGGCGGCGAGTGTATGTGGAGGGTCGGCCGGAGGCTGTGTTCCACCAACTTGGAGGTACAGGGTATGCAAAGCATTTCAAGGCTATTAATTCGCTATTAATTTGTCACCAATCCTGTGTGGTAAATATACTCTTCCCGCTCGCAACCCTTTTGCGGTGAAACTGAAAATTGTATGCTTTGACTCTATCCCAGGTATATTTTTCTAAAACCTGATATAGGTTCATGGTATATATAAACAGAGCTGTTGCAAGTTCTGCTTGAAGTGAGTATGGTGCCAGCTTCAGCAGGATCCCGCTGTAGGCTGCCCAAGCCTTGAAAAAGCTACTCATTCTGTATTCACGCTCTTTTCTGTCCCACTCTGTCTGCTCGAATTCAACACCTCCAATATTGATAACCCATTGGGACTCTGCCCTGTCCTTTTCTGTTGCCAAAAGCCGGTATATATTGGTTGGCTTGAATCTGTTTTCGATAATTTGAACCCATGTGGCGCGCTCAACTCCTGGGAATAATACTTCGACTGAATCTGCTGTAGCACCAGCAGACACGCTCTCACCTGCATGCCCAGGTTGGGTCAGGACAGGGTTGTACATACTACTAATACCATGATGTAGCCATCTCGTGGCATAGACTGGTTGTGTTTCCGCACGCAACTCTGCTAGTTGGTTCTCGAGTTCTCGGATGTGGTTGATTGCTGGATCACGCGGTAACTACTCATTTGACTATTGCAGGCTCTTCCCTCTAGACACAGCTCGTAATACCCCCGGACTCGGAGGGAGTTGGTAATTAGGCATTCGTAGCTGTTGTACAACTCCGTCGATGATATCTTGTTCGTGAGATTTGAGAAGGTCACGCATGTCATCTAGGCTAATACCTGGTATGCCAGATGGAGAGAGAGGGAGGCTAATATCTCCTGGGCTTAAAGGGATTGAGATTCGTGATTGGCCTTGGATGGTGCTCTGGGTCGTGGAGCTCAGAGTATTTATTTCGGGATTCCCTGCATGCGAGTCTGCATACTCACTAGGTACTACCTCGTCACTGGTTGCCTCCTGCTGGAAGGTTTCTCCTGGTCTGGCCGAGCCGGGTTCGGCCTCGGGTGATTGACCATAGCGTTGTTGAGCCTGGCAGCTACGTGTGGCCTTCCAGATCCTTCCACGGCCTCCTCTCCTGCTGGAAAGGGTGGAGCTGCTTGTGCCTCGTGATCCGTGTCTACTTGATATTGGGTTCGGTTTTCGATCGGGTGACAAGAGCTAAATTGCAATGTATTGTGCTAGTGTGTTTAAAGATTGACAAAGATCGCGAGTAGTAGGGAGCTTGAGGATCCCGTGTACAAACAGATAGGTGGTGAGAATAGAGTTGTGGGAAGCCTGGAGGTTCCCAGCTTAGGGGCATGGGGACAACAATGTTTTCTGGTGTCTCGTGGGCTCAACGCGTCGTAGCTATGACCCCGCACTAAGTGGAACTCCAGCCATTCCTTTTTCCGACTGACCTCCATGGCATGGCCCATCCAATGACGGCATTCTCCATTCTTTGCCCAATTGGCAATGGGTTGTCCCAACCCGGCATATACCATGTTGTAGCTTTTAGGCATTTTGCAACTAATTCCTCAAAAACCTGGAAACTCAACATTATTGACTCTATCTCCTGCATCTCCTTTGGAATATCCTCTGTGAAGAGCTTATTTATAGTAGTCAGAAATTTTCCTCATTTTTTTAAATCAACACCTTGCCATCCTAGGATGAGTTTGACAAATAATCAAACAAAATCTCTCTTATTCTCTGTAGGCCGATATTGATAAAGTGATGCCTGCAACTTGCCAATCAAAAGTGCCTCCACCGTATCTTTCTCATTTTGGTCCTTCAACTAGTTGGCTCAATTGAAAAGCTTTCTTAATTTATTTATACTCTGTATTAATATTTGCTCCACCCTTTATCTTCTTATTGTTCATATCCCATCTTCTGAACCTTACTGCCTATATGTTTCCCACCCTTGCTAGGGATTTCTGTAAACCATATGAATATTAAAATATTTAATTTACCTCTTTTATGCAACAGCCATAGTCTGGTATCTTCCAATCATTTGACCAGGGGCACTGACGAGCCCGTTCCACAAAGAACAGCAGAAACCTGACTCTACATTATTTGAGGTTGTAACCACTATAGATGTAGGTAGCTCACGCAGCTTGAACTCTTACCTATATAGTATATAAAAATGTAACTGGAGGCAATCTTGCTTTCTATCCAATTATATCACAAATAGAGGGGAAATAGTATAAGTATTTATACAGTTGACAATAACCAACAGGAATCATGTAGACAAAGTGTCCTTGGTAGAGGGTGACTACTCAAGAGACAGCATAATATTTCAGTAATACAAAACTATTTGTTTAGGAATTAAGTGTAAACTTTGGAAATGGTACCAGGGCAATATTTATACTTATCAGATGAACCTCTGAAGACAACAAAGTCTAACAATACTAGCCTAACACAGTTAATATCTCACAGGTAATAACTTACTCACTTTTGTGTAAGAGTATCTTAAAGTATTTTGTTTCTAACTTCTTTAGCTTATAATAGGGAGTATTTCCAGAATTTATCTTAATACAGAATAATACATGTATCCAAGTAAGGCATAAATATGAAAGGTTGGTATTGCAAGTAAAGTGTAAGAAGATACCTTGATACTTACATAAAGAACTCTAACAAGGAGGTCAGAAATCTTCCTTAAATAAACATCTTCCTATAAATCTAACCATAGTGAGTAATATTTCATAAGTCAGTTGATTCTATGACTCATGATCAGTCATACTCCAAATCTCACAGCTGACTCCTATTGATTGCTACATCTCATACCCTAAACTAATTATAATTTATAAACAAGTCACTTGAGCAAACTGAGTCAACCTACTAACACTTATGACTTATAATATCAGTTAGGTGTAAAGATTATTATATGATGATAACTAACAATTGTGAGGGATATAAATATCAAGTAATCAAATTATAATAATTGGATTCATGTGAGAGTTATGTGAGATTTACAAGTCAAAGGGACCCTATAGCATAAAGTTTAAACATACCTATGAAAATAACAATAAGTCTTGTAAAATCTGAATTGCATTGTTACTATTTGTGATGTTAGCTCCTCTCTCCCTCAATTCTGGTCTCTTAATAATTTCTTTCTGATTCCAACAAGGCCTGTTCCACCTTCCGAAATTTGTAGCAAAGCTTAAAAACCTTTCTTCCACTTCCTTTTTAGGTAATATCCTTCTATCAGGATGGTTAGTTGCTATTACCTTAATTGTTTTCTTGAGTTGATCTCTTTATTCTACCAGCTTCTTGATTCTGGCCTGCATACTTATCATATAAAGATCTATAGTTTTACAAGCTACTCTCGTATCTATATAGTCTCACTTTCAATTTGTAACTGCTACTTTAGATAGGCACTTGATTGGGCTAATTGATCACATTTTGACCTTCAATATTCCCTGGAACCAAATCTTTGATGCAAGTGCATTTGGCATTTGTCTGTTCAGTAGTAGTCCCAATTTATTATTTCCACATGTATTTTGTCCCTTTGGTCTTTTTGTTGATTTGTAATAGTGCAGCAAATAATTTTTTCCAGTCTTTCTTGACAAGGTAGCCAGATCCATTTTGCTGCCCTCTCTGTATTTTACATTTGTCTTCTCCGCCCAGTTTTCAGTTAATCTTATTTGATTGCGTCCTTTCCGTTTATAGTTGTTCAGATATAGCAAAGACCAGATATCCTACGACTATTAGTGTTGTTAGTAGCCTGATGAAAGTGACTAATGCTGTGTTAAGAGTTATTTGTTTGAGAAATCATACAGGTGTTGGCTCTTATATTAATTCTGAGACTTGTATGATTCAAGATTTATTTCTCCCTTTGTTGCTCAATGATGATTGTGTTTGCTGGAGTTTCTTTTTCTGAAATGCAGACTTTGCCTCTTCAATATTTTCAAAGTGTCTCCCTAGGTATCAGGCTGTGTGAACTGGAGAGAGTAACCTGTCAACTTGGCTTACAAGTGTACATTTCTATAATACAGGGGAGAGCGATTGATTTCTTCAAGTAAGTAATCAGGGTTACCTGGAATCATGATAGATGGTGGAAATCCTTGTTTTTATAATAGAAATTGAATTCCTTCATAATGTTCTGTTGGAAATGTTTGAGTGCTGCTCACCATACTAACCACCGGGCAAGCACTTAACCCACCAGTCATGCGCTTACCCCATCAGCCCGGCACAAATCCTACCCCGTTATCCTTCAGACAAAGAGGATAGGCTCTTCAGGCGCAGGTTTCTCTGAAGCTGCTCAACATATATTGATATTGTTCGACAAACCTCCCGGTATACAGCAGCGATCAGTGAGGAGGACGACGTATGTGAGTCGGCTACAGAGCCTGAAGAGTTTTCTTTGTTCTCTCCTTTGTTAGTATGATTGTTCTTTACCTGAGTGATAGGGAGACCTGCGTAGAAGCGCGGAAGTGGGCACAGAAGAGCGGGAGCGAGGGTGGAAGATAGGGGCACTCGCATGGAACGGGTAGTATGTGTGGAACGACATAGATTGTTGTGGCGATTGATGAAAGAGTGGAACTCGAAGGATGGAAGGAAGGCTTTATTGTTTTCATATATACTCTTGTTTTCGCCGTTAGTTTAGTTAGTTGAGCATCGTGAGTTGAAGAGACAGTGTGTTAGTGAAATGTTTTTTCTTCCCCGCTTTGGTCTGCGATCGTATTCCCTTTTGACTTGGCGTTTTCGTTTCACGACCAATCACTCGCTGCAGTATCGCTATTCCACCATTATTCGACATAGATGTTTTTTAATATGTTCAAGGTGAGAGAGGTATATGATTTTGTGGACTCTCATTGATGGAGGTAGAAGGATGTATAACACATGGGATAGATAACTACAATGACAACCCACTTAGTCAAGTGATATACGAAGTAGAACCTACAGGTGGTATAATCCAGTAAATATAGTATACTAATGGTAGACATGACTTAGTACAAGTGTCTAATAATTCAGATTAGCCCTAGGCAAGGACTGAGACATTACAGAATAATCTTGGATACCATAATTGGTAGGGTCGCCATGAGGTACATGTTTCACTAATGTCGAGAAAAGTATATCAACCTGGCCTGAGTTAACAGGGTAACTTTCAATATCTCATGTCAACACCAAAAGCGAACAAAGACCTTAGGGAATAAAGTTACTGTATATTAGTAACATGGCAATTTGGCAAAGAGGTATCTTTTACCTGGCTAAGGAGCTCTACTTACCTTACCTTGACAGGCAAAGTCTTCATGAAACAAAGAGACAAATGGCTCTATACACAAGAGGTTCTTAAATCTTATAGGACATTCATGTCCTGGCACAATAAGGCTCACAGTTCACGCAGGAGTGGTCCAAATATTCTGAAAGCTCGAGGTGCAGTTCATAATACCTGACTCTAGTGCTACAATAGGCACAGTGTATTAAAGGCTTCTGGTTCTATAGTGGTTAGTATTCTAATAAAGCTCAATTATTGGGCAAGCAGCTATAATACAGCACGTCTTGGGACACTTAAACCAACTAAAGGTCATCAACAGGAAATTAATGCAGGATGCGGATAATTGCCAATTCGGGTATCACACAGGAATGGTCTTAAAGATATCTGTAAGCCTATCTCAACCTGACTGGTAGTAGTGGATTCTTCCCTCACGTCCTTGGGTAATTCAGAGAGGTCAGGCAAATTCCAGGCTAACTACTTCAAACAACTTGGAGGGGTAAACTCATAGTTTCTAATATCCCTATTGGTTGTCATAAAACAATAGATATATAAGTCTTATCAGAGTAGAGAGTGTTCTAAGAGGTTGGCTATTGATCAAAATGTCAATACCAAAGGATCATGTACTATATGTGTATAATGCTCCATAAGAGTGAGGTTGATTTTGTGGCATGCTAAGCGAGAAGAAATGTATAGTATGACACTAGATTGACAGCAGTTCTAGTTCCTATTCCTCTAAGCAAGGTGAGCAGTAGCAACTATATTTATACTAAAGGGCCTAGCCATATATGTGAAAGCAATATGGGCAAAACAATGTAAGAAACACAAGTGGGAACATGTTTAACCCAAGAAACGGGCCAAGATAATCGCAAATTATGTGTGTAAATTGATGAGAGTGTTAGGAGCTCATTAGAAATATCATGAGCAACAATCGTTTATGAGAAATGGAAAAATAAGATCACAATTGTGTATACCCGATAAGAAACCACATGTTAAATTCCCTCATATAAGGCTAAAATAAATAATGAAATACTATTAAATGTGGTAGTTGTAGTAATATAAGCCCTGGATAAGCATACCCCAAACACAAAATATGTAAAGAATACACAGTAGTGTGGTGAAATATACCAGGAAATATACTGAAACTTTCAACAGCTATAGGTAGTACCTATTGAGCCACTTCATCTGCTACACTTCATATGATGACTTTCCTTGTCTGTTTATTGTATATGATTGTCAAGAATATTAAAAGATAGACTGTCTGGATTGTATAAATGAAATTAGCACTGGGCCAGTGAGTAGACCAAGAATATATTCACTCTGGAAGTTGTTATCGCAGTTAGCAACTGAGGTGACTACCATCTAAAGTGTATGGCATTCTGCAATTATATTGAACATATATTGTAGAAGTTGATGTTCTATTGTATAGACATATGTATACCTTAGCTAGCCCAATAGCCACAACAGGATAGGTCCTGATGGAGGGTAGACAACAGACTCCATTGTGCAAGACAGGGCATGCGTACAAGGTCATAGTTGTAGTGAATGTTAATGACTTATATCTAATATGTAATTAAAGATAAATATTAGCCATTCGTGTTTGAATACCCAGAATTGTCAAGTCATACTTTCTTCCGTGAACCTTCTAGGCTTAATGAGACTAAGTCCTACTGTCTTTTTTTTTGAATCTTCCATGAATTATTTATCCCTATCTTCTACTTGCAGTCTTTGGTTGAGTCACAAGTATAGAGTTCAGAGTTCAATACAGTACCCCTTGTGGTGACTGGTTACCAATTTCACTACATACAAGAAGAAGTAGCTGGAGGATGAATTTTATAGGTGGTGTGCTGTTGGTGCAATAGCTGACATTGACTGGGTGAAAGCCTACTCTCCCAAAATGGGACTCAAGAACGATTATCCTCTTGCTACCCAAAGAATATTCTAGTCTGTCATCCAATTCTGATACCTATCTAACAGATACTCTCATCTCTGATATCTTTATATATTTCTAAATCGTAGAGCATATACTTGAATTCCTTGTCTGTACTCACTATTATGTAGTAAACATTACACATAAATCTTTGAAAAACTAATATATCGATAGGAATGGAATGCTGTTGAGAGAGGTTACCAAGACAACAAAATTGTGGCAGAAAGTGCCCCAGCCTCTCAATGTGGAAATATTTCTACCGATTGTGCACTCTCGTAATGCTAAATACCTTTGTGATTAGAAGACTTGCAGTCATAGACCTCTCACTGGTCAGCTACTATCACACAAGCCGATATTTAGCAGGTTCATCTGTTGCTCAAAGAACCCGGCTGTTGTATTTCATTGTCTGTAAAGCAATTCTACTATTCTCTAATTATATGCAATCACTATTGACCTCAAACTTGACTCACAAAACCCTATCTACAAACTCATACACCTACAACCATGAGCTCAAAACTATATGCTCAATATCATATACTCCAAACCTGATACCCAAAACAATTCACCTAAAACTATTCATTAAGAAAGAAACAGCGAACCTTACAGTCAGAATCCTCATGTGAAATTATATATGAGTACTTTATTTAAAGTTGTATATTCACATTTAGTTACCTTAATATAATATGCTCTTGCCTGATAGCCAAGGAGTATTCTATATATATATACTGTATAATTAGAGATTTCAAGCCGATATTTTGGTTCTCATACATTATCACTTGTAAAGAAAAGGATAGCCCCACGCAGGGCAAAGAGCAGATGTATTATGACGGCAGATGTCTGGGACATCGGCTGGGAAAGGCAAATCCCAATGCTGTCCAAGACCCCACACAGGGCCTCACATAAGACCGAGTACCGAGGAGAGACAATTATTTTACCTCGCACGCAGGTCATGGTAGGGCTACTAAGCGAAAACACAGCCCGCCCTGCCTTCTATGGAACCCTAGTATAAGTGAAGCACCCCTCCAGTTCTGAAGACTTTGCCTGAATCAAGAATTGAGTTATAGAAAAAACTAATCTATTCGTGTTTGGTGTACTATTGAGTGCAAAGAGGAGAAAGGTGGATGGGGACAAAGAGGGATAACAGGTTGATAGAGAATGAATGGAAAAAGGGAAGAGACACGGACAGTTCACCTTCTGAACCAGTCATTATCTGAGACCACTAATCACTGTTCAGCCTAGCTACTTCTGCTCTCACCTTTCTACTAGTAGCAAAATCTGTTCCATGATTCTCTGTGCTCAATGTATCATTTCCCTTGTGATCGCAACTCAAACATGTTCCAAACCTCAGGAATACAAGGTCAAAAACATTTGCTGAGTTGGCTTGGTAACCTGGGCTTAGCACCTCCCCGGCCCAACCCAGCCCAAGAAGCTGCACAGCCAGCCTGGCCTGATGAACTCGGACTTGCCTAATGAAGAGGCCGGGCTAACCCAATCAAGTCCGGATCCTCAAGTCCGGATCCATTGGAAGGCTTGTCTTCTCCCGCCCAGGCCATTTGGCAGTCCGCCCGTGGGATCATTGATGAGATATGGGTTGCTAGGAGTGAGGTATTAGAGTTGGTAGGGGGCAGGTATTCCCGCTAGCGTGAGAGGGGATTGAAGTAGTGAGGGATTTATTGAAGCTTCAGCAAGGGAATTGGAGTGGCCCTCACATTATAGGAGTCCCTCAGGAGGATTGGAGTTTTCAGGTTCTTCCCAATGGAAAGGGCGGTGAGGGATCGGCACTACCAATATTCAAGCTACGCGGTATTACTGGGGTGGATTTTGTTACTAGGAGGTAGTCTCAGTAAGTGGATATGTGGGCATCGTTTTCCGGGAATAAAATAAAATAAAGCCCTGGCGTCACCCTTGCCTCCAGGTCACACTTGGTTCCCCTGACCTTGAATACCAGCGAAATACTGTAAGTAGGGAACTGGCTTTCGATGATATGTACTATAATATTTACTGGGCACTCTTATTTCATCTTTTTTTAATCACATATTTAGAGCTCAGGAATTTCTTGCTTCGCATGCCTGCTCTCCGGTTTGCCCAAATGGGGCCATAGTTAACCGTCAATCGTTGTTTTAGGGTGTTGGGGGCCAGTTTTCGTTACACTGCACCACTGTGGGCACTCCGAGTTCGTTTAACAAGCCGTCGAGGTGATAACTTACCCACCGTCTGGCTATGATTGCCAACATGTGCAAGTTGTGTACTTGCACTCATCCTAAGAACATGCTAGTGTATGTCGTAGGGCAAGCGATAGCAAGACAGCGCTTGGATGCCTCCAACTAATTTATTTCCTCCATTGTGATAAACCCCCAATCAACGCCCCGTTCCATCCCTTCTAACCCCCATCCTTTGCCTCCTCAATGAGAACACCACTATTCCTCTCACGCGCCGGCACTACATCACCTCCTTGAGAGGCCCCTAGACTAAGTGAAGGTCTAGCCATTCCATTATCCCCTTCCAATTCTAGTCCTACCGTCCCTCCATCTTGAACAGCCCTGTTTTCTGCAGGCTGGAGTCCCACCTCTGGATTAGGAGGTGGACCACCAATCACTTCAATCTCGCTCGTCCACCTTTTGACGAAATGCCGTTTCAAGCGATTATACGTCCCAAGGGGTTCGTTGCCCAACATTTGTCCTACCAATGGTCTAGGCGGAGGTAGACATTTGGGTGACATCCAGTGAACTATCAACCACCACTTTATCTTAGATACACGGTCCTTAGGTTGGATGTAGTTAAGAGGACCCGCAGGGGACCAAAGCTCTGGTCGGCGGTTATGGAGGTCCGTATACAGGGCTTCGTAGATGCCGGGTTGGTGTGTGGATCGGCTCTGGCCGGTCAGCCAATGCTTAAACAGATACCAGGATATAAATACTACTGCCATCTATCCCATGATTAGTCGACCATGACTACGTTCAGAGCTGCCAGGGGGACACATACAAATGGCACAGCGGTCACGAAATACCACTTTATTGAGGGACTTCCCGCAAACGTATCAACGTTCATACCAAAAAACCCAACCATGAATGTCAATGGCAAGAAAACAAACGTAATCCAAGATAATCTCCACATGCTCATTCCCAATTGCAAACTTACTCGTGAATCTCTAAAGGCGACAGACTTATACATAAGATCCGAGAGGTGGTCCGTTTTTCCGACCAGATCTTCCTGAATTAGGTGGCTGAGTCGCTGGAAATCTTCTGGGGACTCTTTCAGCCAGAGCCCTTCGCCACTTAGATTCCCCTCCATTTCTACAAGATTCTTTCGCATTCCGTTTACTATATTTATGTGGTAGAACATAAGCTTCTCGTAGTAATGCCAGTGTGCTAAACCGGACCATAATTCTGGTGCTTGGCCATCATCCGTAGGTTGTTGATAAATTTTCTCTCCCTGAGGACAGTCAGCGATAATACACATATTCTACTCGATTAAGGAAGACATACTAGGATACTAACATGCTCCGAACTAGCATCTAAAAGGCGGTCCCAGCAAGTGGCTAATGCTTTGAATATATCTAGTTCATTAGCACTGCATATTCCTTGGGTCCAAAATTATAACTCTCACCTTGAGTAATAACCTTCATACAGTCCAATGTCATCTGCTCATCCTCCTCATGGCTGTCATTGGTGAGATAAAACGGCAGCCTCCTCCACCGACTCTCCAATTCGCCTCTTGCAGAAATCAACGAATCGTGAATAGAGCAAGTCTCTGGGTTATCGAATATAATGATCGTGCTCCCATTATCATATACCACATCTAAAGGCCTAGAGCTACGCTCTAAGCCTTGGTATGGTGATAGAGACTCCAGCTCAGGAGCCCGAAGATCTGATGCAACATGCTGAACATAAACCGAGAGCCGTTGTGAGTAAACATTATACCGCCGGACAGGGTTATCTGCATAAGTCAACAATCCAAACCTCCACTTCATTCTTACAAGAAAATGAGTACCATTATCATCGTAACCTATTAGCCCCGACACACACGCTTCCTTACCCTCCATTTGAGTCTCACTAAATGGGTAGCGTTTCATATAATCCAGTCCAAAAGAGCATTTCGTCACACCCCTCCAAGGGTCGGCAATCGTCTTCCAACTCTTTCCAACCAGAAACGGCTTTCCAACTCTCATTTTCGGCTTCTCCTGCATTAGCCACTGGGCAAATTCCTGGTGGCTCGCAGTGTCGTCACCATCGCTTATACGGAATTTGCGAATCAAGAACTTCGTCGCCCAAGTGGAATTCTGTACATGGCTAAATTCAAAACAAAATAAGCATATGTAAAACGAGACAAGTCAATGTAGGCACATACAAAACTCTCAGGAAAGCGTTGATATCCCTCCCATCTTTGTAAACCGATTTCAAGGTACCTATGTCGTGGATCTCTTGAGCCACAACCCTTCGGTGTCCGTCCTCTAATCCTTCGGATTCTTTCTAAGCATATAAACTCAAGCCAAATTAACAATCAGGGAAAGCGAATAGACGAACCGCCGCGAACATAATCGATCATCAAAACCCTCGGCTGCAGCCCAGTATCTGCATAACCTTTATGCCACTGAAGTCCTGCACTCTTATATCTTCCAACAACTGCCGTTTGTCAGCGTCGCTCTCAGATCACGCGCGCAGAGAGAAAATTCAGGAGACCTTGGGTAGGTATGCTCGGTCGCGGTTTGCCTCCTGCGAAGCGAAAGATCCCTGTTAGCTTCGGCTAGTAACTATCACAGCAACAGAGCAACAGGCGGTGCCAAGAGTCGCTAACCAACGCCAAAACGCTTACCCGCACCTGAGGGGTTATGCGTCGGCTGTCTAGCTAACGGTTCCATCTCCTGCTTATCTCCCTGGAAAACTCATCCACAGCCGAAAATCGAACACGAGGAAAGGAGGGGGAAGGCCAAAGATACCCTGTGCTCACAGACAAGCTGAGTTGTGGCCATAGCCGAACTCGTGCGGGGGGAGGCTCCTTGGAAGGAATTAGCCATGTGGCGCATAGTGAGTGGTGGACCTACTCGAAATGTAATTACAAGTATGATATACCCATTCGCAAAGTTTTCGCGGAAGGACAGGTACTGTGGCAAAGCCTTGGTGGCAACGAAACTATCAGAACAACCTTTTCAGTTCAAAGTACCGTATACACAAACTGTTGTACCGGTACCTCCATTGCCGCCATGACATCGCCACAGTACCTGTCCTTCAGCGAAAACTTTGCGAACGGGAGTCTACTCGAGTCCGGTACAATATTTCGGGTGCCATAGAGACTCCTGCATTCGCCATCCCTGTTGCGTCGCTAATATGGGATTAGGGGGCAAAGTTTCTTGTGAAGGATTAGTACTTTCCTGATGTAGTATAGCCTGAGTGCTTCTGCCTTTTATTTGATCTCTTTAACTTGCCAAACTAAACCTATCTCGGGCTAATAACCCAATTCGCGGGGATAATCCAATGGAGAATCACAAGAGTTTTTACAGTATCCGAACATCCGGGCTGAGATTCTATGATGAGCTGGACCAAAGTTCGGAACAAGCCGGCTTGGCAAGCCCTGCAGAAGAAGTTTCAGGCAACGAAGTACTAAATTTGTAACTGGGCCCCCCAGCCAACGCAGTACGGTACCGTATGTACTCGCGCGGCCGAGTTGCTCTTGGACACCCAGATAGAGTAGCAATCCCGCTGGCGAATGGCAAGCTCATCCAGGGCAACATCATCAATAATCATATACGCTACAAAACAACTGAGGGCACCACATTGCTTATCGATGAGAAGGGGATCATTACATAGCCACATAATTTCTACGGTATAGCAAATTGCATCACGCCACTTGCCACTATCGGATTGTCCACTTATTGGTCCGGCGATGACTACTCTATGTGGGTGTCCAAGAGCAACTCGGCCGCGCGAGTAGAGTACCGTACTACGGTAGTACAGGACCAAGGTGGTGCAGCTAGAATCCGACTGCTATGGCAGCTCACTCCACAGTGAGGATAGTTTCCCGATACCATATCCTGTCGCGTTTGGGCTCATATAATCTGATTCCTACAATCGTCCATGTGCTGGTGTTTGCTATTCAGTATTCTTATCTTATCCTCGAGACGCCCACCTAGCATTTATTGGAGGGGGGATGATTGGATACGACAAGTCCCTAGACATAAGTCATAGCCGAATCCTGATGCAAGTGTTGTGTGTGGACAAAATTAACCGATCAACGAACGCTCATAATTTTCACCGCGATTATGTCAACCCCCTCGATACAAGCACCCCAATCCAACTAAGAAAATCAGGTAAAAATAATTTAAATACACGGAAGGGATCATTACTTAGTATGCCATCAATCTGGCTTAACAAAAGAGAGAGAAGGAATTATGAGGTGCCCGTTGAGTGTAATGATTTTTGTGGGAGCCCGTTAATTTTGTCCAGGCACAATAGTATTGCAATGGCAGAAGAAAAAGAATTAAACGTGAATATTACTATATTTTAGTAGTTGAGAAACAAGGGCACGTTTAATATCAAATGATAGGTGATTCGTCTCTGCCCGGTGGGGGTGTCATACAATTCTGGCTGCGGCTTCGCTGACTAAGCTTTCATCAAGACTTTTGTCAAGCGTGGGTGACAGTAATCTAAACCATAAGAGCCGCATCCGAATTTTTGGACCTAACAAGCGCATTCCCTAACCCACTAATCCATATCATCCTTAGCGCCACCACCAAGACCAACAACTCGAATGGAACCGCCATGGGCTCCACCGCACATCCACACTTGATTGACCCTAGTGATTCCACAGCTGTAGCATGGCAAACAACATCCCCACTGTAAATAAACCTACAGCCGATGAGAGCCTGAGAATTGTGCAGTGGCTATGACTGCTTGGACTCGGGGAAAGGCCCTACGGCCTACGGACAGTCTCAATGGTGTGGGTGATTGGCTTCCTGAAACAAACAGGTTTTGGAGAGGGGAGGGTAACGGTAGTGGAGCTGGGGCAGATCAAGACTGTCTGGTTATGCTGCGGGAGCCCGCGGGAGTAGGAAAGACATTTCCGAGGTAAGCGCTTAGTTTGCGTTGAAGAAACGCGAATAATTGCCGACTGCTAGCAATATTAGTTCACTAATGACCGAGGGCTCGTTCGATCAGCCTTGCGAGATGGGGACACCACAAACGCAACGTTATACCACCACTTCCGTGACTAGCGGGAGTAGACAACCATGGACACTATGGCAGTATCCTAAAGCAGCTAGTGGCTGGAGGGGAAGTTTTGGGGCACATGTGGTTAGTGAAAAGATCCTCCCTGCACCTAAGTGTGCGATTGCTTTCTTTCTTTTTCGTTATGAGTTCCTGGCGTTTCGCTCCGTTGTCACCATACTGTCGTCGCTGTCGATCCAGGTTTGATAAGGTGGTAGGAAAGGGATCTTAGGAGGATATTGTTGGTTATATTGGAGGTCGCTAGTTACGGCCCACCTTAAGTATGATACTGAAATCTCTAGATGCGGAATCCTATACATCCTTTCATGCCCTAAAACGTTCACCGTCCACACTTCGGTGCTCCTCCATCGTAGATATGCGCTTCTTGTGGTCAAAGTAGGAAATGAGGTTCGCACGGAAGTAGCCAATATACTAAGGGGTTTCACCTGGAACTTATAAATATCATATATTCGTAACATACAGGAAGCAACTTAGGCATTCCGGAGGAAGGATATGGAACGTAAGTTTCACTGTGTATACTCGGTTTATTGGCTCGCTCTCTCAACTTCGCCCAGCTAAACTAAAATCAAACCAAAGGTAAGGACGGGTGTACAGTATAAGTAAAACACAATACCACATTCTGATCCTTCTCTTGATCACCACACCCTCTCTGCGTTTGCCGCACGTCCTGATTCCTCAGTACACTCCCTTGACAATACAGAAACTATATTGCTGATAGAATTCTTTGTTGGACATTCTCCGTATCAATTCTGTCTATATATCTCCTAAACTATCCATCACACTCCAGTAACAGAGCCAAGCACATCCGTCAAATACCTGCTGCCTGAGTTCCTCTCTGTTGCAAATACAATGTATAAATAGAAGCACCGCCTATTTTCTCTCCCAAGCGAAGAGCAATCATGGACTCCGCCGAACAATCCCCAACTAGCCAAAAATATTTGAATTAAGCAAAGACAAAATTTATCCGCAACAGTACAGCCTGAAAACACTAGTCTAAAAAAAGAAATCAACCACTGCCTAATGCCTGTTGGAAACCATGCTGCTCGCCATACTCTCAGGATACTTCCTTTGTCTTTAGATAGCTTCCGGGGACGTGCTTTGGCTTCGGGCATCGGTTCGGAAATGCGCTGAAGGAGTCAGGCATATGGACACGGCTTCGGGCGTGTGTTTGTACGGTCGAGGAAAGCATTTCCTCAGTAGGAATGTCGCGATCGGACAGGAGGCGGAAAGGCTGTAAGAAAGGCCGGAAAAGAAGGGAGGTGGGTGTGAGAAGGTTTGACACCCGGAAAATGGGTATGGGGATGTATGGCCAACGGTGTTTGTTCCTGCATTTTGTTAGCATGAGATTTCGCACACAAGTTGAAAAAAGTTGGGAAAGGAGGAGACAGGGGCACATCCTTTCCTAATAGGAAAGGATGATATATACTTATCCTTTTGTCCTTAGTTAGATGGTTGATGTTGAGTGTCGTGGATGCGAGAGACTGTTGTTGTTGTTAGAGAAGAGATTTTTTCCCCCTTTCTCTGTGTGCGATCGTTTAGGTGTGAGTTCCTTGGCGTTTACCGTTTCGTTCCGTTGTCGCCATACTGTCGTCGCCGTCGATCCTAGTTTAATAATGCCCTCCAAATCTATTCCCTCTCGTATGAGACCAACCTCACATCCTCCCCCAAAATAACATGAGCAGGTAGAAAAGGAAAACACCACTAGTAGACACCAAATTTTACACTCTTTCCCCATTTTCCACCGTCCTAGTCGTGAGTGAAACAATGCAGACCACCCCCTTGTTTTTTAAAGGCACAAGAAACTCTTTGTTGGTAACCGAGGTCAGGCTGGGAACGCTGGCCTATTGGAATGTTTTTCTTGTTTAATCTAAGCCTATCAGGCTCCAAAGTTCGGCTTGGGGATAGGATCGTGAGATCTTCGAAATACCGTCGGATCATGGTGTTCTGCCCCGTATTCACTTTCCGAATTAACTTAGGAAGGTGAAATGCGGGGTAGGAAAATAGGTGGTTACCAGCCTGCTACCCACGGGCCCGGGAGCCCCCAGCACATATAGCCCCAGCACGTCCCCTGGGACTGGAGACCTCGAACCTCGCTACCACTCGCGTCCTCATCCCCAAGCTCGCTACAGCTTGCGTTCTTTGCCCCCCCGCCCGCCACCCCCAACTTTTCCACTGCGCTATCATTGTTATATAGAGATATATCAGTGGAAACGATCCCAAGTCACAAGGGCAGCGACACCTCCACCAATGCCTGCGGCAATGAACTTACACAACAAGAGGGATACAAGGGTTGGATAAGTAGGATTGTTTTGAGTTTTTCTGACCTCTCTGCATTTATCGGTTTCCCTCTACCTTCCTTCCATATTGGCTACTATTTCAATGTATTGGTTTAGCTTTGGAAAATTGGTCGAGGATTGGCGGCTGACAACCCCCTGTTTTTAAGTTACGGTACACCATCAGCTACTGCCCAAGAGCTAAATTAAACACAGTGCTGTGGGATCTCTTCTGAGACTTGTGTTCTTTCGTGCGTTTTAACGAGTTTCGTAGGATCAAAACCCAGCCCTGAAAACAAGAGAAATATGGAAAGAAAAGCGACACTCAAAGATAAATAATTCTCGATAATTCCGGTCTTCGTTCTCTCCACCCGTGTGGGTCTCTCATGAGCCTCTTTATACCATAAATCTGCTGCTTAGCAAAGACATCTTCTGCCTAGAGGAAAAACACAACAACATTACGCGGTTTCCTCGTCTACTACTCGAGTGTAGCACCCATAGTCCACCCAGTAATCCAACAGTACGGTAGTGTATCCGATCGTACCGTTTACTTGTACTCGCCAAAAAAACAAATTCTATTCCCGACCTTTACCCATGCTCGCGTATTATACCAGGAGGCTACCTGTTCCTATGAGCGAATCGTAGTTCTGCGCTGCCCTTCTAGTGAGTAGGTAAACGTCGGGGACAGACTTTTTTTCCTGGCGAGTACATTGAGTAATCGCGCCAGTGTCACCAAGCCCCCCCAAGCATCATTGGCATTCCCGTTTTCCTTCCTGCTTAGCATGATTCACTCATCTTTGTCTTCTTCCAGATAACCCAGGGAGTAAGATACAATTTCATAGTATTATACATTCCTTCGCCTCAGATACTAATCTGGATCTGTTTCTATTGTTCATTAATCCTTCGGTACTAGACTACTCCGCTGTGCTAGCCCACCCTCAAGAGTACTTCCGACTTCGACACAAGTGCAGTACGAGTACAGTACAACGCTCCCGTGATACCGCCGCTTACTTTGCATCCTGCGAAAGGCACTTTGTGTCCCACCCGCTTAAGCTGGATGACGACATAACTACGCCAACCTATTACAGCACATAGCTCACCCCTCCTCTAACGCACCCATTGCCTCCCTCCTCAACCCCTAACATCAAAATTCAGAATATCCCAACCCAGCGCAACACAGGCCAACCTAAGCTTAGTATGCCGTGAACCCTATCGTCTGTACCTTCCCATCTTATACCATTCAGGTAAATTCACATTAAGCCCAAGTCTAACAAATCCATTGTCAAGCGGAACGTCGTTGCGATACGATCCACTATGTGCAAGAAAATATAGTGGGTCATTGTTTTTTTTTTACTAATCAGAACTGAGAAAAAGGCAGGGAAGGATTATTTCTGACGGAAAGGTTGAACGGAAGAGTGTGGGCTTGAAGGGCGGTAACTCCTAGGGCTGTCTACCGTAGGTTAATATGGGAGGACCACCGAGACAGACTATAGAAGACGCTATGGCCAGTCACTAGCTTATGTTACAGAATGCAATCACCAAGCTACAGAGTCCCGAAGCTTGAAGGTAATAAAATGCCTTTATACCTAATTTGAAGGGAATGAGTAAGGATGGAGGCGTTTGTGTTCTTTTAGCAATATGTAAATGCCACTTACGATTAACACCATTAATATCTCCCACCCAAATTGTCACGAGTGATACATTATGACCACAACACAACACCACGATACTTCCTGTCCTACCCACAATCAACTCCGCGAATATTAAACTTCAACGGCGGCGATACAATTGCACGACGAGTGACGGGCGGTGAAACCAAACGAATCCCAATCAACCCACAACGAAAATGATCGCACACTCAAATGCGGGGAAAATATTTTCACTAACAACCACAGGCTCTCGCTCAACAACTCCACGGTACTCTCTATCTCGGTCAACTAACTAACTGGCGAAGACAGGAGTATATATCCAACATCAAAGACATCATATCCATGTGAGTCTCTCCTTCCGCTGTGAGAATTCCCGAGCTAATAAAAGAAACAAACACTCCACCTCAGCCTCCGGGCTTCCAGCCCTTTCACACTGACCCTACAGTGCTTCCACGTTTCTCCCGGCTTTCCGGCAAGCTGCACGATTCCATGACTATCGCACATTCTTGCATTCACTATGCTTTCCCGAACGTCCAAACAAGACGCCTGAAGCCGAACCGTATACCCGAATCCAAAGCGAATGCCCAAAGCCAAAGCAAGTCTCCGGAGACAAACCCATGCCCGGACCCTCAGGGCAGGTTCAATAGCAAACCTATGCCCGAAGCCGGAGCCATATGCCTGAGTCCTCAGCGCATATCCTCAGCCACAAACAAGCGCGCTCCCGGAAGCTAACTAAACAAAGGAAGTATCAGAAGAGTATGGCGAGCAGCCCCATTTTCAACAGCGAACACACACATAGTACCCCAGGAAAATCCCATTCCGCTCCAGTTTCACGAAAGAATGAAGAGCAGACAGACAGAGATAAATGCCGTTTTGTTCTCCGGCCCCCCATTGGGTAAGGAAGGGGAAATGAAGGGGCTTGACAAATCCACCTCTGCCTCTCCCAGCTACTCCTTATCTTCTATATATATAATACAACATGGGTAGAGTTCCTTTCCATATGAGAGGAGGACCCGCGGAGACCTGGTGCAGGCGGGTTAAAAAAAGAGAGAACAGAGAACAAGAAAAATATGGAACATCAGAAAAGTAGATATGAAAGAATAGATGAATGAAAAGGAAGTAGACAAAAGAGAAATTTTCCTCTACAAAAACAGAGAGGCAGTCAAAGCCAAGCAAGAAAACAGGAAGGCAGTCGATCACCATTAACCACAAGACAGACGAGAAACACATCCCCCGGCCTCGATACTACAAGTAGTAATTCTAACACAACGAACGGGGTTGCACCTTCACTACAACCTAAAGGTCATCCTGTCCTGCGGCTATGGCCATGGTTACCGCACTCCCACTTACCCAGCCCATAACCGCGCTCACTGACTGGGTCCCAATCTGATCCACCGCCAAAACCGGTACGACCACGTCCCCGGCGATACGATTGCACAAGTGACGAGAGGTGAAACGAAACGAAACGAATTCCAAGTAACTCAGAACGAAAACAATCGCACACTCATTTCCGGGGGAAATCTTTTCACTAACAACCACAGGCTCACGCTCAACAACTCCACAGTGCTCTCTGCTCAGTCAACTCACTACTATCTAATCGGCGAAGACAGGAGTATGTATCAACAATAACACCCCATCGCCCCATGAGCCATCAGGCACGCCTGTGCTCCATGTGAATCTTCCCTTCCTCCATCATGACTCCCGGGCTGACAAAAGGAAACAAACTAAACCGCTCACAACATGCGCATAGGTTCCTTTCGAGTATAAAACCCTTTTACATCCTTTCCGCCTTGAGTTACAGTCTTTCTTCCTCCTTCTGACGGCTGCATTCCTGCATAGGAAATGCTTTCCCGAACGTCCAAACAAAGGGCCCAAAACCGAAGCCGAAGCCATATGCCCGAATCCTCAGCGCATATCCGAAGCGAGACAAACAAGCGCACCCCCGAAAGCTATATAAACAAAGTCATAAATTTAGGCTATGTTTAGAAGAGAGTGTATTGGGGTCCTTAGTCTTTCAACGTCGCCAGCGATCTCCTATATAGACGCAAATTTGACTTTACAGGAAAACTCTTCGTCTCCAACATTGTTCTCCGTTTTCTCCTTTCTTGGTTCCGTCCACACAACCTCTTAGAAGTTTCCCGAAACTCCTATTCCCTGATTCCATTCTTTGTGATTCGTCCTCTTACACGGTTTTCCTCATCTTCCGCAAACCCTTTCAGTTCTCATACGTCTGCCTGTTTCCTAACCATCATAGTGCGACACTGGCCCGTACCAACTCCTGGTAAACCTTAATCCCTAACCTCCTGTCTTCGCTAGTGCCTAATCCTAAACCGTGCTAACCACTCCTCCTTCATCTAACCCTCCAACCAAACACACCAACACTCATCTGATACTATACTACTCGATCCTGCAACCGTCTTCAAACCAAATTCTTCTCAGAAATGTGCCATCTCAGTTTCAGTGATGTCTGAGATATGGAACCTTCGTGAATTTTCAACACAAAGGAAGTATTGTGAGAGTATGGCGAGCAGAACCATTTTCAACACACGGAAACCAGCCCTTCCGCGCGGGGTGAAGAACTTGCGCTCGTAATTGCCGCTACCGTCCTCACCATGGTTGTCACTTCTGGAATGGTAGAGCTTGCGCTCGTAGTCACCACTGCCTCCTTATAACCCCTAATCAAGCTCATCTGCCCAATATCAACATGCCTCTCCCCATCCGACCCCTTAAACTTCCCATAGCCATACATCGCCCCCAATCTCTTCAAATGCCGGCTGCGCATAGTAGAGGTCATATTTTCTGTTCCAGAAATTTGGATAGAACACTGCTTGCACGGGGGAAGCTAATCTTGGAAGCCAAATCATATGGGAACAGTGTTCCCAACCGCCCGGGGCTTCATAATGGTAGGACGGCCGTCTTTGGGTAGGACGGCGGGCCCTACAAGGTGAGACATGTTAGTTCAGGGCAGGGGGTGGACGGTGGGGGATAGCCGGGGACGCCCGGGGAATGTCGAAGACGGCCGGGAATGGTGAGGGACGGCCGGGGACGACACGAGTGATGTCTCATGAAGTGAAATGAAACTGTTTGGAGGTGCATCATCTCAACTTGGCTAGTTCAGGTGGTCCAAGCGCTAGGACTATCCCCCTATAGTCCGTCCGGTCCTCACCTTCCCGGGCGCAGTCCGTCCTAGCACCCCCAAAAAGACGGACTATGAGCCGTAGTCCGTCCCGTCCTCACCCGAAGACGGACGGACTGGACGGTTGGGAACACTGTATGGGAAGCGCGGTAGCAAGCGCCTAGGCGACGACGTGAGATTATAGTTCCCGCAATTAGCTGGAATCCGAGTATGACGACGGCGATGTAGAACATGACCGGGAGGGTACCTTAAATGTGTTAGAAATTTCGTCATAGAATTGCCTTTGTAGGATATTCTCGTTCCTGCCACTTTGTAGATTCTCATTCCGTACTCGTCTGTACCCACATTTAACAGCACTTTCCGGTGGAGAAGTTTCCAGCGTTGGAAAACTTCTGCTAGGGCTGTTGTTGTAAGTGTGCAATATGTGGATATGGCATATTGCCTTATTTGGTTGACTTTATAAAATCCTGATAACGAGCAGGGAATGTTTACGGTAATTGATGTAAAAAATGAGAGTAGTGACATAATACAGCTTCCCCAACCTTTCTTTCGGATTCGAAATGGATTTCCTCCTTCTCATGCTGGAGCTGCCGCGGTCAGATGCAGCAATGAGGGTTCATCTTCGCTGGGCTGATAACAAACCCTAGGATGTCCTATTTCCTGTTCAGAGCCTTGGCTGAGAAAATTGTTATAATAAAGTATTCCTGATGGGAAAGGTTGGTGGAAGGTGGTTAAGATTTATTTATGGGATCCCCACAACCCGCTGAGTGCAGTATGAGATGATAGATGCCAACATGAGGCTGTGTGTCCTAACTGCAATAGAAATCTAATGGGAGGTCCAGCAAAGAAGCAAGGGTGTAACATAAGATATTTCTTTATATTAGGGTTGTTTTTCTAACTCTGTTCACTACCGATCTTATTTATCACCACAGCACACCGAGGTAAAGCTCCAAGTAGCTCAACTTGCTACTCCACTATGAATCATGTATAGTTCAAACAGTTCAATCAGGGTTTTTACATTATAGTTTATATGATATCAAAAGAAGAGATTTTGTCCTTATGTCATTTTCCCTTAAGAACCGATCACTGGGTGTCTGTATTCAATCCATCTCTCAATCAGGGTTCCCAATGGCCCGCGGAAGACTGGTCTCGACTAGCTAGTCGGGTCGAAAGTCAAGTTCAGTCTAATGGTGGAAATTAGACCGACTGCACAGTCAGGATTATTGGACCCAACTCGAAGGGATTGGTCGGACAAGGCCTACCAAGTAACAGAATATGCACAGCGGTCTGACAATATTAGCCTCCTGTTTGGCTTTTTACTATTTTTCCCACAGTATATTAGGTGCAAAAAGGACTTTTCTTAATTAAACTCGTTCTTTACATATACCATATTGCAGAATCTCAGGAGAGTCGGAATGGAGACAGTGCCTTGCTTTGATTAGGGGTGGCGAAAATATGATCGCAAGTATCAAATTTTTTGGGTGTCCTAAGTGAGTGATCTTACATTACTTTGCAATCTTCTATTAAGACTGGTCTGGGACCAGTCCGGACCAGACCGGACCACTTGAGCTAGTCAGGTCCAGTCATTGACATCCGCCTGGACCGACGAGCCTGATCCGGCCTCCAAGAATTGACCGGTCGGACTATTCGGAACCCTGCTCTCCATATTGGGGAGAAAAAAGAAGAGCTCTTTGACGGGGAATTGAACCACAGTCATCCACGTTCAGAGACATTGACAAGCGGAAATACTAACCAGTACTCGAGTATCGTGCGTGGACAAAATTAAGCGATCCACAAACCCTCATAATTTTCGCCGCCATGATGTCAACCCCCCCGATACAACCACCCCAACCCAACCAAGAAAAACAAGCGAAAATAATTTAAATACATGGAAGTGATGATTACTTAGTATACCATCAATCAGCCTTAATAAAAGAGAGAAAAGGCATTATGAGGTGCCCGTTGAGTGGTAATGATTTTTGTGGGAGCCCGAAGCGATCGTTGCGAAGCTCACAGGGGTGTTCGGTTAATTTTCACCACGCACAATACTAGTACCGGTACTGTGCTGTACTCGCGTAGTGCACCTACACTAATGATTCGTGGGCTTAATTTGCCCTTGACACACCGGTATTTGCCTTGCTGAATAAACTCGTCGACTTGCTGTTAGTTAGGCAAAACGTTTTGTCGAGCAGGTTACCATTTTCTGCGCCTCTCCGGAAATATTTCTTCCGAGGCTTACTGTACAACCAGATCCCGACAAGGCGGGCCGCAATCGCTTAACTACTCCTAAAATGGAGCGGTGATTCCAAGAGTCTTAGTCAGGATAATCCCAGCATAGAATTCCCACGATCAGCGGCGAAGTAGCCACCGCTACCATCCCTAAGAACATTATTACTTTGTTAATAGAGGCGCCAATACCGGTAGATTCGGTGTCATGCAATCTCATTTCCAGAGGGCGCCGGTCTGTTGCTTTGGGACGTATCCGCTGGGTGGGAGTGGCCAACACGGGGCTTTTGCTTGTTCAAAGCCCTCGGGTGGTGGGTTCTAATGTGAGCACAATGAGAGATCGCAATGTGACCAGATTATAGTTCTAGAGGCAGAAACGCCTTGCGTCTTGCTTCGTCCTATCGATCATGTGATTTTATGGAGAGTAAGGACGAGATAGTGTGCTGTAAAGATCTAGAGATACCTTGGGTGATATCCTATGATGCTTAACGTTGTTGGTAGTCCTTGATGGAGCCTCTAGAATACTACATGGAGGGTGCTTAACAGCCCCATGTTGACTGGCTAGTTTGTGTTTGGGCTTTTTCATCTCCCCAGGACCCAATTGTGCCGGTTTTTTTCTGGTCCAAGTCTTAATCTCCTAGTCCAAACTAGAGATTTATTGTTGGAACCAAGGCACCTAAAAGGCACGGTCTCAAATCACACACGGACCCAGAGGGTTCGCTTTCCCAGAGCTAACTCAATGCTGCTTCTCATCTTGCTACCGGTCAGCAGTTGCCTGTGAGTAGGGAGTTAAGGTGCCCAACTAACGCCATCCTAGTGCTTATTCTTTAATATTTTAGGGCAGTTCGACGTGAAGGTGATTTCAAAAATAACTCATCCCGGGAGCCCGGAAGCCCCGCTAGCTCTTTGGCAGCTAGGTCCCGGAGTAAGCTTCTGTCAGGTGGCAGATTTAACTTTCCAAGTAGTGTGATCTAGGGTACGACTCTGCCATCAAGAAATATATTCAGGAACCAACACCGGCAATGCATACTGTGAACTGTATTAAAGGTGCCGCTCATCCTGCTTGTGCTAGGAAATTCAATCTTTACCAACCCTCTCACATTCATTCTTCCCCTTCAGGTGCTGGCCACCAGAATTCCTTCGCTTTTTTACCTCGGTCAGGCATTATGAAGGTCCCACTTTGGTTGCTATTATGTTTCCCAGTGCCATCACTATCGGTAAAACACTACTATCAGGAAACAATGCGAGGACCAAGGGATCTCAGGAAACCGAAACACCCCGTTGGGAAGGAGCTTTTGGACAAGAGAAAAACTCAGATCGGTAAACGTTCCGATGTTATTTTCGAAGTTGAATCTTGTAATCAATTTTCCCGTGCGCTACTGAAGACACCAATCACTAGTACTTCTCCAGATGGGACGTACGCCGGTGAGCAGGAACTTACGAGTGGGTATTCCGTTGTCCGTTGGGATCTCTACTTCCTCCAACAGAAGCTAATAAGGGGCCATAGCTGAACATCTGGTGGAGATTTCTCAAACCTTTGAGTTCGTAAGTAGGGTGTTGGGGGATGAGGTGGGAAAACTGGGGGACGCCTTGGATGTTCGGTGGCTCATAATAGAGAACATGAAATACTCCATAGACAGGGAGAGAGGAGGAAAGGAATACTTCGACCCCTTTGCCCACCTAAAGCAGGCTGTTGGGTCCGGAAAATTTCTTGAGCATTTGGTTGTTATGACCAAGGAACTAAACGAAGCTAAAGCCCTCGTACGTGATTATTTCTTGATATAACATGGGGGAGGGCGGAAATGGCTGACCTATACCGGGCCCCACGCTCTATTTCGTGTTCGATAGTTGATACAGGGCAAAGAAGCGATCACTGGAGAAAAGTGGAAGGAGCTCGCTGACCCAAAACCCAAGTTTCACGCAGTTGCCCTCATTAGTGTAGTGGCTAAGGCCCTAATATCCAAGGAAGTTCGAGAACACACCGAGAGTCAGATGAAACTATTAACAGAAACAGTGTGAGCACGCTCAAAAAGACTTTTGTTTCACGACCTGAATAACTGATTTTTCGATAGAAGCACTTGGGACAGGCTCTACGAGGCATGGTATTGCAAATACAAGGCCGATCCTACCGAATGGGTTAAAATCAAGGCAACGATAGAAAATGATCTCTTGAATGCGAAGGCAGGGCAACCGAAGCGAAAATCGGACCACGAGACAGCCTATAAGGCCGCCCAGGCGAAGAAGGGCTTTCCTGATGACACCAAAATCTGGCCCGATATAAACGTGAAACTTCCGGACTATCCCCCTGACCCCACCAAGTGCGATGAAACCTTTGAGAAGTACTGGCAAGCCTATCAGAATGAAATCTACGAGAAATTCAGGAACCATGTCAAAGAACAACTCAACATGTTGAAGCGAAAGATGGAAGAAGACTATAAGGACCCTGGTCTTCTTCTATGTGCACGGGATGACGCAGCGACCAAGGAGGCCCAGAAACAATATACAGACGCGGTGGTGGGCATCGAGCTCCCTCCGAATTGGGATACAGGTTCGCATTTCCTTAGACGATGGGAGAGAGTGGATACCAGCTAACATCTACGGGTACTTCAGCAAAGATTATTGAGCCCAATGACTTCGTTTATGAATGGCATGAAATTACCATACGTTAGATCCTAATTGTTAACGGGGCGAAGCTATCTCGGTAATTCGAAAAGATTTTATAAGAAACTTCCTACGACCGCGCTGTGGTCTGAATTACTGTGCGTGGACAAAATTAACAGAACACCACGCTTAGAGTTGGCAATCCATCCCTTCCCGGCCCTCACAAAAACCATTTATCACTCAACAGCCGGCTCATAATGCCTCCTCTTTTTCTTTTCTTTTTTATCAAGTTTCATTGATGGTATACTAAGTACTGATCACTGCCATGTATTTCAACTGCTGCATTTTTGCTTATTTTTCATGGTTGCGTTGGGGGGTTGGATCGAGAAGGTTGAGAGCATCGCGGCGAAAATTATGAGTTAAGGCCAGTTTACAGATCCGTCTGGTTAGGAAATACTGGTGAGACGGTTGCGTCTCAACCGTCTAGTTTTCTCACCAAAAATTCCTAACCAGACGGATCGGTAAACGGGCCCTTAGTTGATCGGTTAATTTTGTCCACGCACTATAACTGTTTCCTAGGCCTAAAGCAAAGCTACTGATTCGACCTCCATCCCGGTTCCTTATTACCTTCCATTTTTGTTGGGACGTACTCGTATAAGAGGGGTCCGGAGCGGAATTATTCACTCATCAGATGTACATTTCTACTTCATATATTTCAGAAATTTATAGAGAAATACTAAAGCACACCAAGTATCAGAGTTCAGATTTCTGACATCCAGCGTTTTCATTTTTTATATATATATTTTTTCCCCTCCAGCGTTACAATTCAAGTGTCTTCGTTATACTATACTCTCTATACTCTCGTTGATATCTTATCCGTACGAAAACCATCTGCTACGATTAGAGTGTCTGATCGCCAATAATCCAAGGTAAATTTACATCCTAGGCTATCTGCATTGGTTATTGACAAGTGGTAATCCGCCTTCGGCAGGATTCGCATCTATAGTATCCGTCGCCACTGAAACAGCCAGTACAAGATGTACGGAGAAACAGCGCTAAAATGCACGGAAAGTCACCGCTAAGCGGATGTGGGCTTAGGGGTACGTAGCTGGGTAATAAAATAAGGCTATGTTCGGTAGAGAGTGTATTGGGATTCTTATTCTTTCTATCATACATCTCCGGACGTGGGTATGTATACACAAACTTGACTTTACAGGAAAAACATTTCGTCTTCAACGCCCTCCACCATTTTCTCCTATCTTCGCTCCATCCACCCAACTCCTCAGTCTATGGAGACTAGGCAGTCGGGCACTCTCTTGTGTTACCCTAGTTGTTCCACCAAGCTGCCCAATAATCTTGGCACAAAGATGCATGCCTTTGAGATCCCAGAGGCTGGCCCGGAAGTGTGGCTGGGGTGAATAATGCCTGGCAAGTGGAAGAGACTTACACTACTCACAATCACTTGAGGCAACTTGCCCGCGCGGCCCCTAGGGGGAAAAACTGATTGACATGTGGGGAGGCAGCCATACAAATTCCGTAAGCGTATCAATTTGAGCGCACATTTTCCTTTTCCAATCGCAGAACCCCCTCACGTGATCCCTTTAGGGTTAGGGGTTCTGCTCATCACGAGTTCAACTTCGTGGAATCTCGGATAATTTCTGTAACCGATCAACGAACGCTCATAATTTTCGCCGCGATGATGTCAACCTCCTCAATATAACCACCTCAACCCAACCAAGAAAAATAAGTAAAAATACTTTAAATACATGGCAGTGATAATTACTTAGTATACCATCAATCAACCTTAATATCATATAAAAAAAAGAAGGCATTATGAGGTGCCTATTGAGTGGTAGTCGTTTTTGTCGGCTCGGAGCGATGGTTGTCACGCTCACCGGGCGTTCGGTTAATTTTGTCCACGCACAATACTGGTACCCTACTGTACGGTACAGTACTCGCGTAGTGTACCTAAACTAATGATTCATGGTCTTAATTTGCCCTCGACACACCGGCATTTCCCTTGCTGAATAAAGCTGACGACTTGTTAGGCAAACCGTTTTGTCAAGCAAGTTTACCACTTTCCGCGCCTCTCCGGAAATGTTTCTTCTGAGGCTTACCAACTCCCGGCTAGGTGGGCCGCAATTGCTTAGCTACTCCTATAACGGAGAGGCGATTCCAAGAGTCTTAGTCAGGATAATCCCAGCCATATAATTCCTGCGATCAGCGGTGAAGTAGCCACAGCTGCCATCCCTAGGAACATTATTACTTTGTTAATGGTGGCGTCAATACCGGTAGGCTCGGTGCGATGTAATCTCATTTCCAAAGGGCACCGGTCTATTGCTTTGGGACGTATTTGCTGGGTGGGAGTGGCCAACACTAGGCGTTTGCTCGTTCGAAGCACTCAGGTGAGTTCTAATGCGGGCACCATGAGAGATGGCATTGTGATTAGATTAGAGTTCTAGAGGCAGAAACTCCTTACATCGGGCTTCGTCCTGTCGATGATGTGATGTTATGGAGGGTAAGGACGAGATAGTGTGCTGTAAAGTGTTGCAATGCGCGATAGATTCAAGGGAGAAGTGATAATAGAAGACAGTCAAGATCATTTATTATAGCGAACTGCAGCTATTACAAGAATGATAGGAAAGACCAATTATGTAGTAAGGCGGTTCAGGCTTACTTCTTCCACCAAGATACGACAATAAAGAAATCCGCAACAAGGAACAAAGATATTCAAAGAAAGCATATACAAACAAGAGAAATAATAAAGCAAGTATAATGAAGTTCAATCTTGTACCGGACTTGGGAATAAGGTTATAGTCAGCTGAAGGCAGCATTTGAGAGGAGAAAGAAACCTTATACCAACATAAAGATCTAGAGATACATTGGGTGATAGCCTATGATGCTTAACGTTGTTCGTAGTTCTTGATGGAACCTGTTGAATACTACCTGGAGGGTGCTTACCAGCCCCATGCCGACTGGCTAGTTTATGTTTGGGATTTTTCATCGTGGACCCAGGGCCCTATTGTGCCGGGTTTTTTCTGGTCCAAGTCTTAATCTCCTGGTCCAAACTAGAGATTTATTGCTGGAACCAAGGCACCCAAAAGGCACGGTCTCAAATCACACACCGACCCAGAGCGTTCACTTTCCCAGAGCTAACTCAATGCTGCTTCTCACCTTGCTGCCAGTCGGCAGTTACCTGCGAGTAGCGTGTTAAGGTGCCCAACTAACGCCATCCTCGTGCTTATTCTTTAATATTTTAGGGCAGTTCGACGTGAAGGTGATTTCAAAAATAACTCATCCCGGCGGCCCGGAAGCCCCACTAGCTCCTTGGCAACTAGATCCCGGAGTCAGCTTCTGTCCGGTGGCAGATTTAACTTTCCAAAACAGAGTAATCTAGAGTATGACTGCCATCAAGAAATATATTCAGTAACCAACACCGGCAATGCATAATATGAACTGTATTAAAGGTGCCGCTCATCCTCCCTGTGCTAGGTAATTCAATCTTTTTACCAACCCTCTCACATTCATTCTTCCCCTTCAGGTGCTGGCCACCAGAATTCCTTCGCTTTTTGAGCTCAGTTGGGCACTATGAAGGTCCCACTTTGGTTGCTATTATGTTTCCCAGTGCCATCAATATCGGTGACACACTACTATAAGGACACAATGCGCGGACCAAGGGATTTCTTAAAACCGAAGCACCCCGGTGGGAAGGAGCTTTTGCGGCTCAAAAAAGCTGCGAACCGTGGCGATTCCATTTTCGAAGTCGATAAAAGGGATCAATTCTCACGTTGCCTACTGCTCACTCAAATCACTAGTTTTTGTAACCCCGACGCTTACACCGGTCCACAAGAACTCACGAGTAGGTATTCCGTTGATCCGTTCGGATCTCTACTTCCTCCAACCGAGCTAATAAGGGCCATAGCTGAACATCTGGTGGAGGTTTCTCCAACCTTTGAGTTCGTAAAAAAGGTGTTGGGGGATGAGGTGGGAAGACTAGGGGACACCTTGGATGTTCGGTGGCTCATAATAGAGAACATGAAATATTCAATAGACAGGGGGCCGCCGGGGAGAGGAAAGGAATACTTCGACCCCTTTGCCCACCTAAAGCAGGCTGTTGGGTCGGGAAAATTTCCTGATAATTTGGTTCTTATGACCAAGGAACTAAACGAAGCTAAAGCCCTCGTACGTGATTATTTCTTGATGTATCATGGCGGATGACGGATATGGCTGACCTATACTGGGCCCCACGCTCTATTTCGTGTTCGATAGTTGATACAGGGCAAAAAAGCGATCGCTGAAGAAGTGTGGACGGAGCTCGCTGACCCACAACGCAAGTTTCACGCAGTTTCCCTAATTGGGGTAGTCGCTATGGCCCTGCTATCCAAGGAAGGTCGAAAACACACCAAGGGTCAGATGAAACTGTTAACAGAAACAATGTGAGCACACTCAGAGGGACATTTGTTTCACCTCCTGAATAACTGATTTTTCGATATAGAGGCACTTGGGACATGCTCTACGAGGCATGGTATAGCAGATATACGGACGATCCTACCGAATGGGATACAGTCAAGGCAGACATACAAAAGAAGCTCTTGAATGCGGAGGCAGAGCAAGAAAAATCAAAAATCGCCTACCGCAAAGACCACCCCGAAGATACCAAAATCTGGCCCGATATAAATGACAAACTCCCGGAATACCCCCCTGACCCCGTCAAGTGTGATGAAACCTTTGAGAAACACTGGCAAGCCTATCAGAATGAGATCTACGAGAAATTCAGGAACCACGTCAAAGAACAACTGGAGCTGTTTAAGCGCAAAATGAGGGAAGACTACGTTGGCGCTGATGCTCGGTGTGCCGGGCATGACGCAGCGACCAGGGAGGCCCAGAAAATATATACGGACGCGGTGTCGAGCATCTGGCTCCCTCCGGATTGGGATAAAGGTTCGCATGTCCTTAGACGATGGGGGAGGGTGGATACCAGCTAACATCTAGGGGCACTTCAGCAAAGATTATTGAGCCCGATGACTTCGTTTATACACGACCAAGAATTACGATAAAGTAGATACTAAACTGTTAGCGGGGCGAATCTATCGCGGTAATTTCAAAGGATTTTATGGGAGACTTCCTACGGCCATGCTGTAGCCCTTATTCTGCGTATGGCCTGGGTTAATGTGCATGGACAAAATTAACCGAACACCCCGCTGAGAGTCGGCAACACATCACTTCCGGGCCCTCACACAAATCATTTATCACTCAACAGCCACCTCATAATGCCTTCCCTCCTTTTTTCTTTTTCCTAAGCTTGATTGTTGGTATACTAAGTACTGAACACTACCATGTATTTCAATTACTGTATTTTTTACTTATTTTTCATCGTTGCATTGGGGGGGTTGCATCGTCGAGGTTGACAGCATCGCGGCGAAGATTACCAGAGTTCGTTGATCGGTTACTGTAAAAACCGAAATAATTGAGAAACTCGCTCAGACGTTGGAGTTGCCTCTCTTAGTAAGGTCTTTATCTCAAGGGAGGGCTGAAGGAGAATCTTCTCACTGTGCCCCCTCCCCCTAATCCAAAGCTCGCAATTCTGGACGTCTTAGCTCAATTCTCAATTATTTCAGTTTTTACGGTAATTTTGTCCACGCAGAATATCTGTTTCCTGTTGTTCTGAGATCTGAATAGGAGAAGAATGGGCTGGCTAGATGAAGAAGAACAAACAAGTCAAAGAGGAAGTGTGTGTATATTGATCAGAGGAGTGCCTTGCTTATTATCCTGAACCCACGGCAGGACAGGGGGCCTATATACAAAATAGAAAGACCTTTTCTAACATTCGAAGATGCATGAAACCAACCGGGAATCCTACCGGAACAATTGAGTTTCGGTCCCTTTTGTGCTCAGTATCCCTATTCTTCCTCCGCCTACCTTTCCGATCCATTCCCTCCATTCCTCCGAATTCTCAACACTATATACCAACTTAGTATACTTGTTCCTCCTGTTAGGTTTGTAATGCGTGACAAAGGAAACTACTAACAAGCAAGTGACTAGATAGATAAGACACTGGTAGAAAGGTTCTTCAGTGCAGAGTGATCGCCGGTGAATTTCAACATTTCATAGGCCCAAAGCAGAGCTACAGATAGGACCCCCATTTTGGTTCCTCATTATTACCGTCCATTTTTGTTGAGACGTATAAGAAGGGGACGGAGCGGAATTATTTCCTCATCAGCTGTACATGCTACTTGATATATTTCCGGGATTTATAGAGACATACTGTACGCCAAGTATCAGGGTTCTAATTTCTAACATCCAGTGTTTTCATTCTTTTTTTTACCCCTTCAGCGTTACCACTCAAGTGCCTTTGTTGATGGAAGTGGGGAATGAGGGGTAAGGTAATGGTGTGGGAAAGGATGGGAAGGGCGGTCGTGTCAAGAGACTCCCGGAAGAGTTGCTATTGATTTGTATTTAAAGGATCCCCTCGGCCCACAATTGTAGGAAGTGTGGGCTACCGAATTATAATTATGTCTTTGATAGAGGGAATATTAACAACAACGGAGACCCCTCAGGTTGAACAAGGCGCCAATTGGCTACCCGCATTAGACCTGAGATAATGGTGGGGCAACTGCTAGGGCCGACAGAGTGTAATCCGGACGGGCCAGAAAATGACAGCGGAAGGCTGATAGCTCTTTCTGGTGAGTATGGAGATGAGGAGGTCGGGCACTCTTTTGTGTTACCCTAGTTGTGGCACCAAGCTGCCCATTATCCCTTGGGCGGTCTCAAACACTAAAATCTAAAAGATTATGAAGGGGATACGGGCAGTGTACAAAGAAATGGAACGAGTATACCAAAGCGAGACTTGTTATTCGTTGACCTGTTCTCCCTGAGTTTGTTGCCGGAGTGGACCCTTTTAAATATATGAACAATGCTAACTCTTCCGGACATCTCTAGAATATAATTAGACGATTTCTGAACTTTTTCACGCCATTGCTATACCCCCCTTTCCTCCTCTTTACCCACCCCCGCTTTGCTTCCCCGCTTTGGTTTGCCTTTACCCCGCTTACCCCTTACTTCGCATTCTTCGCCGAGTATTTGACCACGGTGAATTCCCAGGAGTTCTTCTCGCATGTTCTAAGAACTAGTGGTGTGGGATGAATGTCCGGAGAGCGCCCGTGAATCATAACATAAAATTCGTTACCAGCACGCTAAGGCCAGATTGGGCAGCTACGAGCTCTACTCAAACAGGATGGAGTAACCCCATTAAGGTATGTTAGGTTAGGGCGCACTTGTGAGTGCGAGCATGGCTATCGCCATGTCGCTGGTGACTGGCATTTCTTGTGTTTGTGTGATAGAGACCCCACTGTGCGAGGCCAAGACCGGCTATATTTAGTCTCAGCTACGTTCCATTCTTTGTACCTTGACTTTTCTACCTTTAAACTTCGTGTTTGTCACATACACCAAATATCGAACACATCTCAGTTTTCTTATCACACCTTCTTCCTGGTTTTTCTCACCGCGACTGCCTCGTGGGACTGTCTCAGTGGTGCTAGTACGGCGGCGGATTTCCTTGACCTAGACCTGACCTCGATCTGAACATTCCTCTTTTGTCGTCCGTCTAAAGAACCTCTTCCGCTCCTTCTGAATACATTTCCTCTCAGGGAAATTTCCTCAATTCACCTATCTACTATCCAGCCATCATGTCCCGATCTCATAATCAAAGCCTAATTCTTGAGAGTCAGCCTACACCGGATCGCCTCCCAGAGGCAATTCGAAGGAGTACGCAGTTTGAGAGGCAAGCTGCCTTAATCCCGGACGAGCACAAGTTTGAATATGAATCGCCAGCGGAGCTACTCAGGACAATCGAGAACACTGTCAATTCCAGATCCGCTGAGGAATATTTCCTATATTTCACTCGTGTTACACATGATCACCTACCCGAACTCGACTGGGCATTTTTCAGGTCCAACCTAAAGTGCACTGTTCGCTTCACAACCGAAAACAGCTTACAGGCTCTAATCTGTCGAATATTGCCTAGAGGGAGGCACTCTACCCTCATGTTTAACCTCCGTATGGAAATTAGGTTCAAAATCGCCGCAATTCCTGGACATACTTATAAATCTATCGACCCACTAGGTGGAAAACGATTCTATCTGGGTGACCTCCGTAGTAAGGAAGGATATCATGCACTTCGGCCAGATACTGATCGCGCGAGGGGTGTTTGGCCTCCAGCTGTGATTGAATTTGGGTATTCAGAAGCACTTGACTTCCTCCGCTTGGATGCTGAATGGTGGCTCATCAACTCTGCCGGCGCAACACGATTGGTTATACTCGTGCAACTAATTACGGCCCCGTTTGCTATCCGCATCGAGTGCTGGGCAATGGCCCCACCACTCCGTCCTACAAGTACAGGACACATATTGTACGGGGACAAAATTAACCGATCGCGACAACGATCGCGAACACATAATTTGCCCGGTGATGACAACCCCCCATATATTCAACTACCTTAACATCAACTAAAAAAAATTAAAGAATTAAAAAAAATACATAGGAGTAATCAGTACTTAGTATACCATCCATCAGCTTTAATAATTGCCTTTACCCTATCCACCATAGATCCTGCCAGAGTATCAAAAACCTTTGGATCAAGAAGTTCCCAACAATGAGTAATTGCCTTCTCAATTGTCTTTTTGACCACATCCTCAGAGCCCTTCATGAGATGGAGATCAGGATAGTGCTTAGAAAGCTTATCCTTAATTAAAGACCAGATATTTTCAATTGGAT
>Ga0307509_10001106_pt1 | contig 46177 bp, 49 predicted proteins | sample 10_EM_MG_FD_202245 | JGI IMG/M metagenome (GOLD analysis project Ga0307509, IMG submission 202245) | Populus trichocarpa ectomycorrhiza microbial communities from riparian zone in the Pacific Northwest, United States - 10_EM | ecosystem: Host-associated > Plants > Roots > Unclassified | place... | reverse complement strand
TCCCGTGGAGGAGCTCTGATATTATTTCTTTGAAAAACAGGATTTTACTAATGAGGCGTTTTGTTGGTGTTTCTTAGGTCACGATACACTATGTCTTGGTGTTCTGTATATCGCTCTCTCTCCCCATAATCCTACTAATCACTTGGCAACCCTTGTACGGAAACATCACCCATGGCACTTGTACCTCATGAATTCATGGTACAGAGCAGGGATCAGATGTGAGAGAGTGATGGTACAGCGCTTGCAACCGGGTACCATAATTTTGTCCAAATCAACGCACCTTGAAAAAAAAATGGGGCTTAGCAGACATCAGAAAGCCAGATGATGGTTTAAGGAAGAAAGTACGGGTGCTCCACTATCCCCAGTAGTGTGCTGTGTGGGTTACACACTGGCAACTGTGTGTAACAACCGGGATTTAAGATGTTTCGCAACCTGATCACTTTTCACCACCGCCACATCAAGTTGGTACACATACTTTTTTGAGTGTTCCAAAGTTCCCATCACCAACGGAGAATGACCACCCCTGCCCTGTACCATGAATTCATGATCTACCCTTGTACCGTGTATGGCCACTAATGGGGGAAACAAGTTTCAAGCATGAATCATTTGTACTTTGGATAGTTTCCTTATCTTTCATTTCTATCTCCTTTTAATCGTACTGTACACCTCATTTAGTCTTGTTTTTCTCTGCTTGTCGATTGGCCATCTCCTCCCCTCCTAATAACAGCACACGACTTGGTGAAGATACCCGTACTGGAATGGAGCATGCTTATCATTGGTTCTCACTCACCGTTTGCATATCATGGATTTTAGTGGCTAGGGTGCAATCGCTCTTGGGATCAAGTACCAAGATCGGCACCAGAAACCTGCCCATAACACTATTCGAGGAGCCGACAACCCTCGGGAACAAGTAACAATAGAAGCATGCACGGCAGGAACCTGGATCCTCTTCGATGAGTCAAACCTCGCCAGATCTATAGACTGTATTGTACAATCCTCCACTAAACCTAAACACCCCTAAAAATATGCAAACTCGAGTGAACAACATAGTCAGGCGCGTCTATGAGATCTCCCAGACACAAAAGAAAAAAAGGATAACGACGAACCGGAAGAAATAAAAGTACAGCGAACGCCCCGGCTCAGATATTATTAGTACATATTAGTCAGCTAGGCTGGCAGAAGATAAGCAGCGAGAGAGGGTGTTTCTTCAAACAGCGCGCCATGGGCTAAGAGGTTGTGTAAGAAAACGGGATAGGAGAAGGATTCTCTGGGGTGTATGGGTGGTCTGCTATTTTATGAATACATTCCTAATTAGTACTTTATAGAAGGTTGTGGGCTAATCGGGTACTTATGAGTAGTACCTGCGGAACCGAATTCAGCTACCGCTCTGGAGGACGTCTTCCTGGCAAAATTTACAGCGCCAGCCCTCTTGCATTCGTTCTGCATTGATGCAGGATCTATGGAACCACCGCGTTTTGCATTTCTGGGAGAAGTTAGCCTGTGGCCATGAATTTGGGGGGGGGACTAGAACCCCTAAATCTATAGACAAGGAAGGAGAAGCCAGAGTTGAGCGGTTGGAATGTTGGTAAGTACTCACATTTCCATTGCAAAGCACCATTTCAGGCTTATCGAACGGTTTTCCGCACGTGCAAAACCCCGAGTTTAGCTCTGGCGCCTGCAGGCAGTCTATAGTGTCCGTGTCATCCTCAATTTTGGTAGGGGCGGCTTCCAGGGCATCTAATACAAGTGGCCCTGACAGCCCAATGCCCCACTCCACCCGCCCAGCAGAGGACCATTGGCCTTCCCCTTTGATGACCTTCATACAGAAGGCTACGCATTCGGTATCTATTATTCCGTATTGGACAAGATTCAGGCAATGTTTCCAAAATTCAACTAGAAGCTGAGACGTTCTCATATTCTCAGCCTGCTGACGAGCAAAGCGAATCAATACTTGTGGGATGTGTGAATATCCAATCGGTCTACGCGAGGTTAGCTATGGGGGCAACAATCGAGAATCGAATTATATAACTTACCGTTCTAAAAACAAATGGCTGTCCCAAAGCTGCATAAAGGTCATTTCATTCCGAGCCACATCAGTAAAGTCTTCGATGATCTACAAAAAGTTGAATATCAGTATTTATATTGAAGCCTACAAAATCTCTACTTACTTCTTTATGTTCCATCTGCAGCCAGCCCTCGTCGACATCATCGTCACTCTCACTCAGATCCTCACCCGGATGTACAAATCTTTTCGATCTACTCCTTATAAACACCAGCCCTTGCAGCCCGTTGATGGGTTCGGGCACGCGATATTTCCGCCTCTTGTTTACAGGCAAATCCCCAACATCACTCAAATTGATTCTCTTCCTAGAAAATGGGACAAGGGCCCCTCCAGTCGCCATATCCTTCCGATGGTGTAGGGACATGCCCCTCCTGTCGTTCAACCAACTCCAGTCGCCCTCAAGTATTCTATCGATATCAAGTATTTCTGGAGGCTTAACCCAGCGAAAAGTCCTGTGATCCGGAACATGGTCACTCGCTCTTCCAACAACAGCATCTTTGGCCAGGTCTACAAAGACCTCCACATGATTCTCATGCCTCTCACTACCCCTGGGACCACTGCTTGCTTTTCTTGACCTTACTTTGAACTGAAATAAATCGTGGGAGGTAACGAGGTGGAAATGTAAACTGGTTAGATTTGTGAGCTCTCTCCCATCGCAAAAAGGGCATGTATATCTGGGGACTGTGAACGCGTGCTGCTGGTGTTTGATAGTTGATTGCCCAATATATCCATGAAATCGTTCATCATCTACGGGGGCGTGGAAAATGTAACGGGTTACTGTAGAGTCTACGGGCGAGAAATCACGCCCTCCCTCTGACACAGGAGTTGGCAATCTTGGGGGCATGAGCTGGTAAGCTTCTCCGCTGCGTGTGATGGTTCCTTGTTTATCCCATTTGCAGTCCAGCTCAAGGTCGATATCTGACCACTTGCTAGTTTCACCTAGAACTCGGAATTCGAGTTCATGGCAAGCTGTTGCGGGAGCCATAGGGAGAGAATGGAAAACTCCAACGAGCTGGACAACGGTTGGGTCGTCCCATTTCGGCGAATTATCTGAGGCCAAGGGAGGCCAGGGCTGGTTGGTACTGATTGGTTGCAAAGCAAACTCCGCTGTATAACTCTCTGCGAGTCCAAAACTTTGGATTGGTCCCCGATTGGTAAATACAAAGAGCTCACCGGCCCTGACATAAAATGGATCCGGCATATCGATAGTCGCAAATTCTTCAGAAAGATAGGCGATTGTGCAAAATTGCCTCTTTCGAACAAGAGGATTCATGCGTGATTCCTGCTTGGCCCTGGATCTAGTTCGCCGTACATTGGAGGGCTGTGCGGCCCTGAACGGATCAGGCTTCTCATAGATGGTGAGTTCACACCGGCAACGGATGTTTATGAGTTTTTCAAAGGGACGACGACGGCCGCTGATGCAAGAATTTAGACTACCATCATCTAACACGAGAGGAATTAATTCCAACACAGCTCTATCTTCTCTTTGGATCTTGACAAGCTTACCTGAACTTAGAGGATGAACTCGGGGCTCAGATAACCGCCTGCGCCTCAAAGATCTCCCCTCGATTTTCAAAACAGGTTCCAGCTTTCCACCAATAGGAATAGGAGGCCTTAGTCTGTTAATAATTTGGCTCAACGACTCCGTACGACGCGTGGGGAATCTTGCACTCGTTGAGGACCATCGAGCACTAGGAGTCGAAGCTCCAGAAACGGATGTTGATGCCTCACTGTCTTCCTCCCTCCTCTCTAACTCGCATTGCCGTAAAACCGTTTCAATATTGCGTTTGAGGAAGATGGGTGGTCGGAAACGCGCTATGAAGACATACAAGGATGTGTTGCCCGTAAACTTAGTTCGCACGCTCTCGCCTGCCGCCATTGCAGTGTAGATAAGGCAGCGAGCGCCGCGAAGCGAAGAAATCCGCTTGAGACGGCAGTAATTCCTACAATGAATTTAGTGTGAGCAGGCGCAGTGAATCTCTAGACAAAGGATGATGACGGTAAATGCCGTGGGTAACCTTACGGAGGGAGAAAGGGGCTTGTTTACTTACGCGACTAGGCTGCAAGCGCAGAGAAGTGGTTTTTTGTCAAGAAAAGATTGTCCGAATTGTTAACATAAAGAAGGCAGGATGTATTGTGTACGTCGGTATGGTGTAGCTCTATAAAAAAAAATTAAAATAAAAAAAAGAAAGGAAAGAAGGGAAGGAAGAAAAGGGTGGAGGGGAAAGACGGTGTGGGGTGAAGGTGGCCGTTGAGCCTGTGATCTGGGTCCGTACGGTGCTTGTACTCGAGTAGTTCAAGGTAAGGGTTAAGGTTTTCGTAGGGCTGGGAGGCGAAAACTCAACCGTTGCGGCCAGCGGCAAGTTAAACCACATCACACGCTGGTGCCAATAGGCGCACACCAACCCTCACCCAAACTCCACTGAGAGTCAAGCACTGCAATATATCATATGATATCATACTTGTACAGGTATCTGCTCACTAGCCCTGTTAGCAGTCTCCGTCCCTTCCAATCTTTGACCCTCAGGGAACCAGAAAGCCCTCACATCGGTGTCTGATCATGAAAACCCATATTTTAGCTGTTGTTCGAGACATCGGTCCTGCCAGAGGCACTACACTTTAATACATACCAGCGCCATGATACGCAATCAATGTGGATCTCTGTTAAGCTGTGCTACCTGGAAAATGCCTAGATTTTTCCAATGTTGTGGTGGTATCATAAGTAAGGCACCTTTCGAAAATGAGCATTCTGATTGAAAAACCCGGTAGGGGTCAATTTCTTTCGTCGCTAGGGTCGTGCTCTGTGTGCAGGGTGTTAAGATGGGTAGACCCTGGCTAGAATTTCATACCGATGACTCTGTCAAGAGTCGCAGACTTGGAGAATCAAACTCCATAAGGGGCAAGGGAATTGTTTCTCAATCGGAGATTTATGAATATCAGATTTGTACTGTACTGTACTCGAGTACCGTAGTGAGTGAGGCAGCTTGGTCTTTACTCAATGCAACTGGCAACAAGCATCGATTTGTTTAGAACCTATTATAAAAATAGAATAAAACAAAACAGCCCGAAATAAAATAGTGAAGGGGTGACTTTTTTGTAAATTTAATTGGTTGCATTCTTAAGATAAAAGAATATGGAGACAGAACTACTCGAGTAGATGGGTATGTGCCTGGATAGGGGCTAGTGAGGAGGATGCTAAATTATAATTAAGGGACTCAGAACACAAGCTCAACGTTCAGAAGAAACAATAATACCTCACTCAAGGCCCAGTAGGCCAGATTATCCCGCCAAGGGAATTGTTGGATAACCAGCAAGCTCTTTCAGTCCCTGTCGGGTAAAAGTCGAAATACTGTACGAGTGCTGCTCCCAGATGCACATCACGCCGCCCAAGGGAAGGACCTCCCGTTCTCACCACAAAATCCGGGTAACTACATCCAATCCATGATACCCGTATGTGTAACCTGGCCCATTCCACAAAACTCACCCACAATCCCCCCAACGACTGCAGCAGCATGTCTTCCTCCTACCCAAAACCCAAGCGCCCATCAACCATCGACGCCGCTGTACGCTCGGGCGCCGGTCTCCCAGACAGTAAGCGCCCTAAATTTGACCTTCGAAACCCGAACGAACTAGCCCCCGACACCCGAGACGAAGAAGACGTCTTCCTAGAAATCGACGAAGGCGCCATCGGCAAGCGCAAATCGAACCGTAACAAGGTTGACATTGAAGGTTACGAGAGCGATTCATCAGAGGAAGGCTTCGATGCGACGCACAAGGCATGGCGGGAAGCCGACCAGAAAACAGACACGGCGCAAGACCAAGACGACGACATGTTCGCAGATCTTAAGAGTGATGAGGAAGACGACGATGGCAAAGAGGGTGGCCCGGGGAAAGACCGGAAGAAGGGTGTTGAATTTCTGGATCCAGAGAAGATTGAAGGGGAGGATTTCGCGAGTAAGAGGGAGTTTGTTGACATTATCGATGAGGATAAAGGTCGGGGCGAGGGCGAGAATGACAGCGATGAGCAGGACGAGCAGGAGATCGATCCCGAGGTCGGAGCTGGCGGAAAGAAAAGGGGCGCTCCCAAAATTGACGCTTTTAACATGCAGAACGAAATGGACGAAGGACGATTCGACGAAGCGGGGAACTTCATTCGAAAGGCTGCAGAGAAGGATGCGGTGCATGATAGCTGGCTGGAAGGCGTGAGCAGGAAGGATATGCGGAGGGCGAAGGAAGCGATGGAAAAGCGCGAGGCCGAGAAACGGGAGAAGATGAAGGAAGACGATGCAGTACCTACAAGCCAGGTCCTCAGAGACCTAATTCCCTGTTTAGAAAAGGGCGAGACGATCCTCGAAGCACTTGCGCGCCTCGGCACAGCGGATAAAAAGAGGAAGAAGCAAACCAATAAGAACTCCTGGCGTCAGAAGAAGAAGGCCGCCGCGAACTCGGAAGAAATGGACGTTGACAAAGGAAAAGCTCCCGTCAACCCAATCGAAGCCCGCCGGAAAGAAACCGTCGAACAGATCACTGGTGCAGCCGATCGTCTACTAACACGCGGACAACCAGAGATCTACGATGAGTCCCGTGAGTCGCTAATCCGACAATACCGTCGTGAAACGGGAGAAGACTGGGTCGAACCGAGAGCGCCTGTCACAGAGGACACTGCGGAGAAGAAATGGGAGTTTAGATGGACAGACGGGCGGGACGGTGGAGGCACCCACGGGCCCTATGATAAGTCTGCTATGACTAGCTGGAATCAGCATGGCTTCTTTGATCAAGGGGCGGAGTTTAGGGAGGTTGGCGGGAGCTGGACACTTGTTGCCGACTTTGACTAACAAGATCTGCACCAGTTTTTAGGGTGGTCTCTGGGAGTTACTGGTAATTATTTTTATCGACACCCTCTTGGATCGATGGGTTCGGCATCTGCTTGGAAATTAGTTTTGCATTGTTCAACCCTAGCATCAAGCATGAAATATAGAGCTAGAACCCTCCCAAAGTAGCAAAAATATTTAGAGGTCAGCTAGCTCGCTGGACTCTCCCAGACCAATACCGGCTCCCCCACCAATGCATACCCATCTTCCAGCCGTATCAATGCTATGCTCACCACGGATAAAACTTAATAAACCCCAAAAGATCCTCTACCACAGGGATGTCTCTCACTGAAGATGGCTATATTATACGACTACAGTACTATCGCTGGGGGGAATCGCTCTTCAGATGCGTGAGCCCTACTATTTCACTTCAATCCATGCCAAGACTCCAGCCACGAATCCCCATGTACTCGTAATATCATCAGGCCGAGTGCCAGGAAAGTACGGTGGTACAGCTCCAAAGTTTTATATATTCCACAGGGTGTAAGAGCAGGAAAAAACTCGCTTGTGGAACATACAAAACTTAGGCGCTGTACAGTACCTCCATATTATTTATTGTTAGCCCAAGTCCGACCCCAAATCCGGGCTAGGCCGTCTCGCGGGAAACACCCAAACGAATTCACCCTGCTTTTCCAAGAATCGAGGCCCGCATGGCCCAATATTCAGGGTTGTCGGATCGATCAACAGGGATAAAAGCCAGAAGATGCCAGAGTTAAATCCAGTACAAGCACAGTAACAGGACAATAGGAGAGCAAAATGAATAAAGCAATACCGTAAACCTATAGTACGTAGCCTACACAGGGGATAGGAGGTCAAATACTCGAGTGACAAGAGATGATAGATTATCAGCATCGATCAGCTTTAGCTCCATAGTCTAGTCATCTTTCCACCTATAACGCCTACAAAATTGTAAACACGGCCTCCCGGCACTTCTCCGCTGTCGCAGAATAGCCAATAGCCTTCACTCACAACGTTAGCAAAGAAGAGAGTCATGTCAAGCCCCCTCTGGCCCAGTGATATCATTAAAAACGAAAGCACCTAGTTCTAACCCTGAAATACTCTAACATAAACATTAAACGATCATTCCCCCATATGATGCTTTCACCTCTTCTCCTACTTCCCAGTGATGCCGTCCTTAGCAAACGTTGCAGCAACAATCAGGGGAAAAGCGATCGTAGCCTCAGCATAAACCTATCTATATCAGCCTCCGACCACTCAGTCAGGGATTACAGGGCCTTACCTTAACACTCTCTCCATCAACCTTTATCTTCCCCCAACTAACCGCCTCGTCTGGCCTCGCCCCCGCATCGGATCCATCAAACTCACTCGCCGTATTCACAAAGACAGCCCACTCAGCTCCGTTCCTCATTAAGCAAGCATTCGCGATGTGGTGCTTTACGATACCGCCCCCAAGAATGATAGCCCCGACCTTCTCAGCTTGCATGCTCATCGAATTAACCTTCCTGATATCCCCCACAATATCGCACACCAGCTGTTTCGGCGAAGACCTGTATGTGTGAAAGAATAGCATGTCACCGATGCTGCCGTCCGTAAGAGCAGGGCAAAAGACGGGAATGTCGTTTTTGTAAGCCCAATAGTAAACTGACTCTGGGTGGTTGATCTCCTTCCCTAGTCTATGAATGATTTTGCTGGGTGTCCAAATTAGCTCACCATTCGAGGCATCCTGTTCTTCCAGCATTTTATCAAAAATCGGAATAATCCAATCTTCAAAGAGACAGTAATTGTTGTTCGGAACCACAAGGTTGCCAATCCTATTGAGGCCCTTTGCACGTAAGTCCTTTCCTAGCAGGTTGAATGAGGCGAGATATGTTGGTGCGAGGCACTTGATGAAGTCCTCTTCCACACCACCGGCCGTAGTAACAATTGCTGAGACATGCTTGTGCTCGACAAGGTAGCGGATGGTGGACCTAAGGCCGGAGGAAATCAAGTTCGAAGTGTAACCCAAAAAAATGGTTGCTCTACGACCCTCCGGGGAGACATAAGTGCGCATGTTATCAACCACTTCTACCGCTCGAGCAAGTTCGCTCCCCTGAAAGCCTATGTTTGCCATGCTATCTATTAAGGAGGAGATCGTGATCGGGGCATGATGCAAGGTGTTGAATTCTGGCCCCGAGACAATACGGGAGTTCCAGGTCGAAGGTATTGGGTCGGAAGGTTTGAGGACTGCATCGTTGGCTAGAGTTGGTCTGTCGTCCGTGGTGGTGGCATATGCTGGATTCGTAGGTGAAGGTGGAGAAGAAGCCCTGGGGGGAGAAGGGATAGGTGGAAATGGAGTGAAAGTTTCCGCAGAAGTGCCTCCCGTTAAAGGGGCTGATGTGGACATGCTGAAGGAGAAGAGTTGGTTGCGGATGGGAGCGCTTTGCAAGGATTGCTTGTGCATAAAGTTATGCGGCTCTGAGGCCTCTGCCCCACCATCCCTCCTCTTCCCTCCGGTATCGGCACGACACTGCATGTCCCTTCCTTATCGATAAGAAAGCCCTAACCCTTGACCTTGGATCGGACCCGATGTCTTCCATGGTAACACATGCTCGAGTGCTTGTATAGTATGGTCTACTCGAGTAGTACTCGAGTATATAGTACCGGCACTCGAGTACCGTACAGTACACCACACCATTCGCTGATGGCCCCAATTCTGCGATTTCCTGCCCATTCGGGACTCTGGGTGCAGAGATCAACTTAGACAATCACTTAACTTTATGTGCCATCAACTCATTGCTTCTATCATAATCAGTGTCGGTCAGCCGAAACACTCGGACTTGTGGAGCGCCTTCTTATGCGTGACATGTCATTGGGAATGAGCACCCGAGCACATCCACTGGCGGATGGACCAACCCAATCCATCAATGGTGGAAACCATTCGTGCCACCAGAAATCACTCGCAGTTGGTTGGCCGGTGTTTGTGCCAAAAGGAATGTGCGTCCGCCTTTCGCATAGGACGATAACGCTTGGGCGTGCACACGACCTTCGTTCCAATCGTTGCTGACCTTGAAGTCCCAGGAAAAACCACGCACACCGACCCCCACTTTGAGCTTTCTCCCCATACTCCACAAATGGACTGTGACAATGTTCGAGTACGGTACTGTCACTTATCATCTATTCTCTTCGATTGGAGGACCATGTGATGCAATGGTTCTGGTTTCAACTAGAGCTAGCCTGCCACTCATTCTCGCTGATCAAACAGAAAAGCAAACCTAAACCGCCCCAAAACCATTATGGTACAGAAAAATATTTACAAACACCCACCGACCAAGGAAGCGGGATGGCTAAGTGGAATACAGCTAAATGAGGATAAAAAAGAAAGAAAAATTAAATCCGTCAATCGCCTTCATATCTTAGTGGGCCCATAATATCATCCATCCATCATGATCATCACCGAAACGCTACCCAACCTCTAAACGCCGTGAATCCGTAAAAACAAGACCAACTCCGACCCGAAGAAAACAAAATGATATACGATACTTAGTCTGACCAATTACCAAGCCATAGTAAACCCCTCAAGCCCTCTCACGCAGAATTCGAGGAGAGGACCTCCGTGCTCCATCATCCAACTGTTGTAGCGACCACGACCATCCCAAGGCCAGTCCACACGCAGGTATATGTCGTCGTCCTCCGTTTCGTCATTTTCCCGTCGCGATGATTGGAAGCCATGGTGATGGTGGGTATACATGTCTTCTCCATCATCGGAATCGGAATCGCGGTATGCATGTCTTGAAACGTCTATCGGATAATTAATAAATAAATCAATGGCGAATATGTATATGTAGAAGAGCGAATCTTACTGGCTGGGATGAACGGGCGCTGCCGTCTCCGCTTGGTGTGAAGACCACTGCTCTTCCCCAACATCCATAAACTGGCATCCCTTTCGATTTCGGGTTTAAGCAAAGTCTTCTTCTTCTTAGAAGAAAAGCCGCTGAAACCTAGGGGAGATGGGGGGACTAAATCATGTTTAAAGATTCGGGGTGAGCGAGGTGACTTTGGGGTCTTTGTTATGGAAAAGTTGTAGCGGAGAGTGGCTGCACTGCTGGGTGTTTTTGGTGTAGAAACGACTAGGAAATGTTAGATGGGAATAGTTGATGAGGATCGGCATAAGACATACCTTCTACCTCTTCGGGTTGGGAAGAGAGAACGAGAGACTTAACTCGCTTTGGCCTTTTGGCCTCTTCGTCGGAGGGTTTGGTGTCAGTCTTGATGGGTGTGGACGATTCCTCATTGTCTTCATTGTCTGCCTCATCTTCTAACATAGGTTGTTAGTCTGCTAAGTTCTCACGACTCGGAATGGTTAGAGGGCGGTGCAAACCTTTCTCCTGTCTCTCTTTATCCCGCTTCTCATCCGGAGTGTTTCTCGAACCACGCGCTTCATTGCCATCCTCGCACATGGCCACATCTTCCTCCTCAGTGGACTCTGCAGCCTCGGTGGGAGCTTCATCATCGGTGCTCATGTCTGTATCTTCCCCGCTGCTTCCGGTACTCTCGGCGTCGGCGTCTGCGTCCTCTTCCATCTTATCTACATGAGTAGCTGCTTCTTCTCCATCCTCTTGCTTCCGTTTATCGTCACCTTTCTCGGTATCCAGGGGATTAGAATCTTCATGCTCATGCTTTGGCCTTGGCTGAGAAACCTTCTTTTCAGGGTCCTCTGGCTCCTCCTTTTCCTCCTCCTTCTCCTCCTTCTCCTCATCCTCGATCTTTTTTATGCTAAATCTCGGACTTCTTCGTCTGGGCTTCTCCTCTCTACCCTCCCTTTCTGAATCAGACGAATCATCCACCTCTTCTCTTCTCTTTTGTGGACTGGAGGGCCTTGGATTTCGCTTCTTGGGCGACTCCGGTTCTTTTCCTTCCTCATCCTCGTCCTCCTCGAGAGTTGGTGGCAAGACAACCTTGACTTTCTTCTTGGTAGGGCTTTTCTTTGGTACAGTGCTTTTCTCCTCTTCTGCCTTTTTTGTCTTAGCACCGAGACAAACCATCCCATCTTCCCCAAGCCTTTCCTTAATTCGGTCGTTCACAAGTTTGTCCTTGGTTGATAGGGTTTCGGACGCCTCCTTCTTGTCCTCCCCTTTCTCCTCAGCCTCGTCGTCCTTCATCAAATCACTCTCTTCCTCCTGGCCGACCCCGGTATCCTTCATCGATTCCTTCTCTTCCTCTTTTCTTTCTTCCGGCTTGGGTTCAGGCTCTTGGGTCAATTCCCCGTCTACATCCCCACTCTTCTTGCCGGCCCCCTCTTCATGTACTTTTGTCCTAATAATATCCTCGGCGGGAGACTCAGGGTCAGAAGCTGGCTGAGAAGGACTGCCAGAGATAATAGTGGTAGTACAATCCGTTGGCTCCTCAACGTCCATCTCCAGATCGGGGATATCTACGCCGAAGCCTGTCATACATCAATCAGAGGAGGATCTCGAGTGAGAGTCCGTGAGTCCAATACTTACTTGAGAAGGAAGCAGGACTGCGTGACGTGAAGAGCTTGATGCCATTTGAGAGACCTTGGGAAAAGTAATATACATTGTCGGAATCCATACGCTCCATCAGACGCTCCAGTTTCTGCTTTTGTGAAAGGATGGCTCTACGTCGTGATAATCTGGCAATTATAGCGTTCTTGAGTGGACTACGAGGCTTGATCTTCCTCTGTAGTGCTGGCGCTGGCATTGGTAATGGCTTGCGTGAGGGTAAGAGGTGGAGGCATTCCCGGTTGTTTAGGATTCGGACTTTACTGCTTAGGCCTTGTTCAACATGCTCTTTGTCCAGGGTACGTTTAGCGGGACTCGCCGAGGAGGGTTGGTATCTGGAAGCTCGAGGAATGGATCGACTGGCACCGGTGGGAGTCTTCACTCGCGGAGTAAAGAGGCCATCTGTTCGCAGTCGTTTGGAGGGAGCATGTGGGGCCTCCGGGTTGGACTTTCGTTTGAGAGGTGATGGCATCTTTTTTATTGAAAGTGTGTGAGAATGTTTGAGTGCGAGTGAATACGTATGGTGAATTGAAAGGATAGGTACAGGCTGGAGGGTGGTAGGTACAGGTGATAAGTATGAAGTATGAGAATGAGTAGGAAACAGAGCCTCGTCCGTCTGTCTCGCGGGGATGAATATGCAATGTGATATGGAGTGTTGCAGAAGAGGGGGAGTGGAGGGGGGAGAGGGGACGCACGGGTATTTGAGCTGTCTCCGGGGAACTACACTGCTGTCCTGTTCCACTCAAAGGACAGGGAAAAGACTCGGAACCCTCAATCGAGAGATTACCGAACCAGCTGCGACCACACGGGACAATAGGAAAGCGGTAAATTGTATTCAAATGGATAAGCGGTAATTGAGCCAAAAGGAAGCCAGGTTCTACAAGTACAAGCAGTGGAACAAGAGGGTCACTCTCTGATGTGGGAGGCGTTACTTGACCCGGGATATTCAAGTAGTACAAGAATAGGGTAGGTTGCCATGGGTGTGAGCAATAAGTGAGGGAGCTTTACAGCAAGCTCAAGTGCAGTTCTCAAGATTCCCATGTAACAATACTTGTAGTAACATAAAGAGGGTATGATACCTTTACAAGTATAGAATCAAACGGTAATGACGATGACGATTGAGATGAAACCAGAGTTACAGTTTTCTTCGATATTTCCTCACCTCCCCATACCCCAATTGTTCAATTGTTCTTTTAATCGGAGCGGCCGGAGCAGGTCAAAAAGTGTTGAGGGATTCCTGAGGGCGGGGCGGCGGGACAAGCGTCAGGTTAGCGGTAAGTTAGGATATTTCCTTCCAAACCCGACCCACGCCTCGACGTGTCACTGGGTCAAGGGAATAACCCCCACCGAAACAAGTGACGTGGAGACTTGCCAGTTGTTGCTCCTTCCGCTCGGATTTCAAGAATCGATGGGGTGCAGACTGCAGCTGCCAGCACATGAATTTCCTCCAGAAATGGAAGAGATGTCCTTGGCGTCTCAATGCCTTTTTAATTGGTAGGAGACTTAGTCAGCAGTAGACTCCCTCTCGAGTACCGGTACCACCAGTACCAGCACTTGGGGACCCCGCTTGTCCTCTTTGTTATTCAAAAAAAAAAAAAAAAAAAAACTAATAAAACTTGTGATAGGGTTTACAATATCCCTAGAGGCATATTTGAAAACGGTTATCCAAAAAGACTCTTGCTGTTCCCTTATTGCTAATAGCTACCGGAAGTGTTCCTGAGGTATGATACCAGAATGGTGGAGAGGATGGGAAGGGAGCTTTACGAACGTGGCTTCCCTGTCCCTTGTGGCAAGCATTTGATTACTCAGCTTCGGTGTAGTTGGGTTTGATTCGCTGGCGTGCTGCGCTGTACTCGAGTACTGTGCCTCACCCGTCACGTCCTCACGTTTTGTTTCGTTTGAACCCACCCTTAAACCAACCTTTGTGCTCGTAGCTGTTCTCCCAACACAAACATGGCTACGCAGTACAATCTTGAGCCGCAAACAGAGTAACAATCTCTTCCCTCCCCACCCTTCCTTTCTCCCTAGAGTTGTACCCCACAAAGGCTGTGCAAAATGCTAATTCCGATTCGTCCAGCGCAAAAGTCATCCTAAAAACAACCCACGGCGATCTCTCCTTAGAACTCTGGTCAAAGCAGACCCCGCTGACCACCCGCAATTTCTTGCAATTGTGTCTGGACGGGTACTACAACGATACAATTTTCCATCGTCTCGTCCCTGGTTTCATTCTACAGGGCGGTGACCCCACCTCCTCCGGCCATGGCGGCGAGGCAATCTACCCCGGTGGTCTATTCGCGGACGAGTTCCACCCCCGCCTCAAGTTCAATCGTAGGGGACTGGTTGGGATGGCGAATTCTGGGAGGAAAAATGATAATGGGAGTCAGTTTTTCTTCACACTGGGAGAGTGCCGTGAGTTGATGGGTAGGAATACCATGTTTGGGAAGGTGGTTGGTGAGACTTTGTATAACCTTGTTAGGATTGGGGAGATGGAGGTTGTGGAAGGGGGCGAGAAGCCGGTTTACAATGTCAAGATCATCTCGGCGGAGGTTTTGGTTAATCCTTTTGAGGATATGGTCGCCAGGGTTAAAGAGGAGAAGAGGCCCGAGGAAGAGCCCAAAAAGAAGAGTAGCGGAAAGAAAAAGAAGGCCAAGGCATTGCTGAGTTTTGGTGGGGATGAGGAGGGGGAGGAAGGGCTGGCAGTTGTCAGGAAGCCAAAGTTTAATACCAAGCTAGTAGTTGCGGCCCCCTTGGCGGATGAGGATGATACGGTCGCCCAGCAGGAAAATATCGCGTCGAAACCATCAGAAACAAGCGATAAACAATTCATAACAACAGTGGGAACAAACACTAAAGCTGATTACAAAAACGAAGAAACGCCAAACCCGACACCCTCCCCATCACCCCCACCACAAACAATCCAAAGGGCTCCCTCACCAAAATTAACGAAGCTACAAAAAACTAATGTCGAGATCGCAGCCGTCAAAGAAAGCCTAAAACGTCGAACCAGCTCTCCCCCAGTAGAACCAAAAGCAAAGAAGAAGAGTCTTCTAAGCATCCAAAAGTCACTCCTACCTCCGACATCCGTTCAGGGCCGAAAACGCAAACGTGGAAAAGCCACAACAGACGACGATGATGGCTACGCCGCCCTCCAACGCTTCAAATCAAAACTCAACACCGCCCCTTCCCCCACTACCACGACTACCGGTACTACCGCGATCCCAGAAGCCAAAGCGCCCATGGGCGACAAACCCACCGAGGTACTTGACCATGACGACGAATCTAACCTTTGTGACCTTCACTTCATACCTAACTGTCTTTCCTGCAACGCACATGTCGAAGAGGAGGACGATGTTGATGGTGGTACGGCAGGGCTGTGGACCCATGCGCTAAGCTTTGAAAAGGATCGACTAGGCAAGGACCTAACATGGAAGAAGAGGAATGAGGAGATGGTGGTTATTGATCCGAGAGAGAAAGGGAAGGAAATTCTGAGTAAGGGGAGGAGCAAGGGCAAGGGAAGTGAGTGGGGAAGAAGGAGAGACGAGGAGGGGCGGGATGCGGGCAGTAGAAGTGGTGGTGGAGGGAGAGGCGGGGGTTGGGTTGACCATGGGGGGCCGAGCGGGAGCGGAAGTGTGGGGAAATAGCGGTCATGTATTATCACTCGATTGAAATGTATACTAGAGAGCTTTTTTTGTTTCTTAGACAAAATTGGATCAATAATTCGTAGGCTATTTCTAAGAGCGCTAGCTTAGTATCTATTCACGACATTACTAATATATCACTGCCACTCACAGTCATCTAAGGAAAACAGTGTCCTATCAGCCCGCTCAGATCGCCAATGAGTTGTCCCCCCCTCTTTACATCTACCAAAACCCACGATCCTACAAAACATCCACCTGATCAATTGGCCAGTAGGGCACGTATTCCCCTGCCCGGTCCGCGATTGACTTAATAATAATAATAACAATATCTATAAATAACCATCAGCCGCGACGTGTCCGATGGGATGTTCCGTACCGTACTGTACCTATGTATCATTCATGCACCGCCTGGATACCGGTACTCGAGTATATAAATCCCAATCCTGGAGTTTGTGGAAGCGTGTTTCGGGGGTAAGAGTTTCGTTGTACCGCACTCGGTATCTTCGGGTTCGTTCGTTGTTTTTTTTCTTTCCCCTGCGAACCCATGTTGGCTGATGGATAGGGTAGTTTCGGAACGTGTCGGATGGTATAGGTTTACTACAGTGCTCCCTGGAAAGGGCAGGGGGGAGGGGGGTAAATTGATTGGTAAGTTATCTGGTTGGATAGTTGGTTAGTTAGTTAGGGGGGGGTCAATTGGTAATGTGGTTGGGGGGATTTACAGCACCCGGTGGTGGCGGTGGTGTTGGTAAGTCAGTGGATGTGTGAGGGCTGAGCACCGTTACATACCGTATGTATTTAGGATCCCTATTCTCGTCATTAGTATTGCGGAAGTGAAATACCGGTACGCCCTTTTTTATACATATTTTTATACATATTTTTACCATTATTTAGACCCTGTTCTCGGTAATGTCTGAGTTGGTGTAGGTTGTATCTGTCGATATATATTTTAAGATAGGAAATAATTGAGGTATTATAACTTTGAGCTTTATATAATAATATTATAATATAATATTATTGCCTGAAGGGTTTCTTGGAACGTATAGTGTCTGCTCTCCTTTCTTGGGCTAGGAGTTTCTTGGTAGTTTTGTTCTCCCTGTTTCAAGGGTATGGGGGGATTTTGGTGGGAAGGATACTGTTAGAACCCCCCCTGTTGTCATCTTATCAAGAGCAACGGAGAAGGAAGGAAGGAAGGAATTCCCAGACTTTTCCCTCACCGAAAGTTAAGGTGTTGCATGAGGTTTATATTCTTCACTCATGGGGGGGTCGGGGGGCTTCCACACAAGATGGCTCTATAGAAATCCTAGTTAGACTATGTCTGCCAGTTGGCTGCCATGACCCGCAAATCTTCAATGGCTCAATCATCAGGGAAACTGCCAATTCTCGGGTACCACTACTCCTACTGTACTCTGCTGTCACTACCATACCGGTAATGTGCCGTGTTTACGCCTTTATGACTTCCCGGGACTGGGGTTTTCCCCCCTTTTTTCACTCTCCCCTTGCCTTGGTACTGGGATTCCCCAAGATATGCTTTCCCTATTTAGAGCATTTCTCCGAAGATTCACTGTAAGGGACTGAAAATCTGCCCATGGGGATCTCGGATGGTATATAGGAATTTGAGCAAAGAAATTGGCTTGGAAAACTTTTAAGTTGCTAATGCACCATCACTGAAAATCACTCGAGTCCTATATCCGTATCTCTGATTTGTGCCTACTCTAATGAATATATATATATATATATATAAAGCTACTCTTATAATGTCATCACAGTAGACCTTCCCTGCAATGGACATCCCCCCAAAGCGAGGGATCTAGTGTGCATAGTAGCTATCATACCGGTATACTCCATATATAATCTTTACGAAAAGGGAGGTTTGGGCCGGGGAAATTACACCTTGCCCAGAAATTGGGTTTCGGCGCGTATACTCTACACCTGGCAAGCTGGTCGCTCTCCCTCTCCTGCTACATGACGTCACTGGAATCTCCATCTCGCTCCGTAGTGCTAAGTTAGTACGGTTATCTCGTCTCAAAATCAGCTGCTGCCCCTCCCCCTCGCGGAAGTAACACTCTGTACTGTATAATGTTTGCCCGGAATGCCTAGTCACAAAATTTACACCGCTCTACCATCGAGTAAGACAATTGCGGAACATTACTGCTCCGATCTTTTTCCGGCTTCACTTCCACGGGCTTCCGGGACCCGCGGTCCACTCAGGAATATTCATCCATAATAGCATATCGTAGTGACGAGACTTTAAAATATAGCGTGTACCGGACTGGTCATCATTGATAGCGTAAATGATAACACCGAGGGCCTATTTCTCAGAAAAAGGGATACCCGTAGTATGAACGTGCTAATAGAGTGTTGTGCACTTATGCTGAGTTTCTTGGGGCCCGTGGTCAGAACCGTCCTCCTGAGCACCAGAGAGGCGCCGTGGGATGCACTTGGACGGTTTTTGTGGTGATTATTGTGACGTATTTAAATATTCTGGTGTCAGAAGGGCTGTTTGATTGTAATATAAGCACCATGCACTGCACGGTACAGTACTCGCTTTTCTCGTTGAGAGTGGGAGGAGGGGAAAAGCTTTAGTCATATAGTGATGGATAATGATCTCACATCACGGACCACAAAACCAATGGAGATGGGAGACCATAGCTCTTAGGAAGATTCTGCGAGATTTAGTTATTATACATATCGTAGTCTACTGTGTGTATGCATACACCCCACAAATGACTCCTCGTCACACAAGCAACTACGAGTACATTGACTCCACTCCACATCATTGTAAAAAAGGAAAGAGGAAAAAAACAAACCACACCGGAAACCCGAAACCCAAACATTGTAAAAAGAAAGAGCTGACACAAAACCACCAACTGCGAAATATATCGATGCCAGGGGGAATGCCATAAATTGCGCACCCGCCCTCCCTATCCCTAGTAGCAATGATGGTGAATCCCCCCTCTCAAACGATTGTGCAAACATGAGCACGAATAACTCGAGAAAACCTCCTAGCTAGCAAATAATGCATTCACGCTTTCCCGAGGAGTCGCCTCCGGTAGCTGCGGCGCCTATACTGCTCCTACGGGCGGGTGGTGGACCTCCACTGCGGCCACTGATCTCTTGTAACATTCCACGTGCCTGTTCGCCGCGTCGGACGACAGCTATAGGGCTCGAACCGACGATGGGAGGGGCTGAAGGACTAGCGTTCTGGGCTTGCTGTTGCCGGTAGGGGGATAATTGGGGTGTAGGAATCGTTGCGGCAGTGGGCGTGCTCGGGACACGTTCATACGGGGGTGGTGCCTCTTCGGAACTTGATACTGGTCTGTTGGTTTGGAAGGGGGCTGGTTGGGCCCGTGGAGGAGGAACGGGGGCAGACAGCCTTTGAGGTACAGCAGGACGCGAGAGTGGAGCTGCTGGGGCTGCAGGAATAGTAGAGGTAGAGTTCCTAGTACGGCTCTGATGACGTCTATGTCTCTCGTCCTCCTCTTCCTGCAATTGCATTGCGAGCGCTAGGTCAGTGTCATAATCGTATTCTTGTTGGTTACCCGAAGAACTAGGCCTAGGCGGCGGCGGCGGTGGCGCTCGCTCGATAGTGGTAGCTAGGCTTTGGCCATCATTTTGACTTCTCCTGGACCCAACGGTCTCCCATCCTTCATCGTCGCCAAGTAAGCTTCTAACCACCTGTCGTGGTGCCGCTTGACGTCTGGAACTATTGCTGCCGTTACTCGGATCAGAACCTCCGCCGCCGACAGGCCTAAAGTCTCCGCTGAGGAACTCATTTTGGCGTCCCTGAACATCTGCTAATCTCTCGAAGACCACCTCTTCGTGGCTCGCGAAGCCCATATCTGTAACTAGTCCAACCAGGTCCCCTCCAGTTCGTCCCCCACCAAGGACAGTCATGAAATGGTCATTTCTGAATAAAATGGCAACTTGTCCCGCCTTTAGATCTCTCCTTAATACGTCCAGTCCATGAGTGGTCAACTGCGTCTTGCTCGTTTCCATGAATTCTCTAATGATCCGAGCATCGTCACAAATTCTTTCCTCCTCACTTGTTAGTTCGGATTGGGCTCCGGAGGTAATTTTCACGATGATCTCCTCTTCAATTAGAAGCAACGTCTGGGCCTCTTCGTAACTCCCGGCGCCACGCCGCCGCATTGCGTCGAGGATAGGGTCTGTAGGCTCTGGGAGCCATCCGTGCACAAGAGGCACTCTAAACGCTCCATAAAGCGCCATTTCTCTTGTATTCTCAAATCCGCCCGACAGACCCGAAGCCCGGCGCTCGTCATCCAGGGGCAAAAAGCGAGGGTTAACGTTCATGCCAGTATGCAAAGTTAGCAAAAAAGCGAATAGGTCACCGACGTCCGGCAAACCACCAGAACCCCTTGACATCAGTTCTTCGAATACAGCATCAAGAAGTAGCTCGAGCGAGACCTGCTCCCGAAGTCGAAGAACTTCACCGAGTGATGTCTTAACGCCATCGGGAGTGGAAAGCACGAGGGCATTTACTAGGGCAAGTAAAGGGCATGGCCCATTCGCGTTTTGTAGTAATATAGGGGAACGCCTGAGCGCCGACCCGGGCCGAGAAGGGTCGATCCAGTTAACATGTTTGATCTGGTATATAGCGGTTGTGGTATTTGCTGAAGGTTGAGGGGGTGAGACCCTCGAGGCAGCAGGGGGTGGGGGGACTGGCCTAGAATCTAAGCTCGAATTCGGCCTCGGAGTTGCCTGAGTTGCCTCTGGGGGCTTCTCTGTAGGATCTGGTTTTGGTGACTTGGGTGGCTTAGGAGGTCCTGGAATTTCTGAACGAGCAGCAGCAGCAAGCGTTCTCTCCTGCCCTTTTCTTTCCTCCTCCCAGAACTCAGCCTGCAAGCGCTCTTCTCTTTCACGTCTTGCGGCCTCCTCAGTGCGTCGTTGAAGCTCGGCACCAGCCTTAGCCCTCTGATCCAATTCCTCTTCCCAAGTTTTGGCCACAGGTTCCTCCGCAATCTCCTCGGTCCAGCCACTCATACCGAGAGTCGGTTGGCCTCGTTGGCCTGGGTAAGCGTGGATAATGGACGCGTCAAAAGAAGATAAGTCTGCCCCAGGCTCAAAGAGAGAGGTAGTAGATTCAGCAATCGAGGGATGTCTCTGTTCAATTTCAGAGCTAGAAGGTATGGTGGTAGTTATCGTTGGTCGTTTGGGTGGTTGTTGCGAAGGGATTAGCGGATCTTGAGGGGCATCTGGGAATGGCGAATCCAAGGGGTTGTTGAACGGACCAAATTGAGCGAGCGGTCTATCGGCTGAAGAAAGCGTAGCCGACATTTGCGGGGCCGCCGGTGAGGCTACAGGGGAGGAAGAATATTAGCCCGTGCTCCTCCAGTGCAACACACTTGGGGGTTTCCGACCAGGAAAAGTGAACTAACTAGGGATTGAGGTAAATAGTGAAGGAAACAGCAGGTGATGAGAAATAGAAACGAAAGAAGCTTACAGGCATCAGATTTCGGTGTTTGTTCTTTGACTACTCCGTGCCCCTCCGGAACCTCCGGCTTTTCCTTCCTCTTCAACTCACTCTCCCGGTCAACGGCAACGGAGGTGGCGGATTTCTCATTAGCGACCTCTCCCTTGCCGCAAGCTCCGTGCATAAATGTTTCATCTTTCCTCTCGGCCTCGGAGCTTCTTCTTACAGCCTCAACCGTGACCTTCGCTCCGGGTCGCAAAATGTCAGGAACATTACTGCGGTCGAAGCTCTTTTGCACGTCTGAGCTGAGCTGCCTCCCCTGTCCACCGCTCCTTTCTCCGATCTTGAGAGATTCCGGTACGGGAATAACCGTACCGGCGGATTCTCCGCGTGGCATGCTCTGGACTTGATCAAGATCCTGCAAGTCAAAGGCTGATGACTGGAGGGGAGAAGGAGAATAGGGTTCACTACGGCTGCTGACTTTGGAATTAGAGAGGGCAGAAGAGGAAGGATTGTCCCCTTCGAGAATAGGGTAAGGTGGGCGAGTAGAAGGAGTTAAACTGGAAATTTTCTGTTTCTTGAGAACCATTGAGAGATTGTTTGGTGGAAGAATAGGGCAAGGCTGGTGATGGCAGTCCAAGTTCTAAGCAAAGATATAGGTCAACCGCAGAGAAGGACGAGGAGGACGGGCGTTGGTGGCGCGGGCGGGTTACGTTAGCGCTGGCGTAGGAGGTGACGCGGCTCAAAGTGTTTGCCTTTTGGAGGGAAAAGTTGCAGTTATTTTCCGTGAAGCAAACACGCTTCCCGTATCCCTCCCTCCCGGGGTGTTGGTGGCGAGATGAAGATAAGATAAGATAGGAATGAAAAGGAGAGGTGATGAAGGAGAAGAGAGGAGAGGAGGCAGTTCTTCGCGAAAATAAATAAGGGTAATAAGAGTAGTATATTATACCATAGTAGTGATACTGGTATGGAGATGATGATTGTGCGTGCTCTAGGAGTATCTACCTACCGGTACTTAAAGGTAAAAGGCACGGTGATGACAGTGCAGGAAGCCTCAAATGCGAGCTTTGCAGATATATACTCGAGTACAAGTGCGGTAGACTGAGATGTGGCAGTGACGGAGATCATTCTTAATGAACAGGTCAAGCTATGATACCGGTAATGTAGTCGTATGATACCGGTATTGCATCCAAACTTTGCTGCCCCTCCTTTCCACAGCCCAGTGGCCAGCAGTGATAGGGTGTGTGCGGTAGTCTAACCTCCTGGAAGCAAGACCATTGGTGCCTGTTCGACTCCCGAGACCAAACGACATCAGCGGCTCCGGTGAGAAGCTACGATACCGTATCCTCCCACCTATCAAGAGACCACTTAGACACACACACCTATAATCAAGATTAGATAAGATCCTCCTCCTCCGATAAGATAACTCTATCCTAGCAGCCAAATCTCCTGTGATGAGTCCCAAAAAATATCCCCCCCCCCCCCACTCCTTCCAAATGTCGGGAGAACGAATACTTCCCTACACCCATCTGCTACTCCGCCTCCCATCAGGTGCTCCTCGGGTGGTACAACTTATACCCGACATCACCATCTCGCTAGGGAAATTCGGTTCTTTCCCTTCGAATGCCCTACTCTACAGACCTTACAACCTTACCTTTGACATTCTTGACCCTCCGGCCCTAGGACTACGGTTTGTCTCGGCAGAGGAGGTAACGCGAGACATACTCGGAGGTGGTGAAGATGCTGAAGCGGAGGGGATGGGTCATTATGATTTGGAAATCGTGGGTGACTCTGAGGAGGATGGAGGCGAAATGATGCGAACAAATAAGGAGACCATTGATGATCCTCTAAGTCAGAAATTAAGTTGGGTGGAGATTGAGCAGCTCAAGAAGCAGGGAACCGGTTCCGGAAGGGTATCATCTCTCTTCTTATACTTAATTGGGCTTCCCAGCTAACGGGGGGATCGGATAGGATTTGATCCAGAGACTGTTAGAATCACATACAGCGATCCACCAGAAGACTCCCTTCGCATTGCAGAAATATACCCTCCGCAAGACTAAAAAGTTTCTTCGACGATTCACTGTTCTCCCTTTAACCGTTACCTCGTTAACAACCTACCTTCTCGACACCAAGGAGCCCATAAAAATCCTCGAAATGCGTAGCGAAACTATTGCCATGATGCTCTCCCTCGCCAATGTCCATTACGGTGGCCGCTACTTGGTGATTGACGAATCTGGTGGGCTACTAGTTTCCGCCATAGCTGAGAGACTGGGCCTACTAGAACACACGCCCACGGAGTCCGAAGAGTCGAAAGAAGAAGACACTGCCCGAAAACGTTGCTCAGATACCCCCCTCCCCACTGCCAACACAATAACCCTCATTCACCCAAACGAGCAACCAAACCTCTCACTACTGAAATACTTTTCCTACAACACCAACAACCCCACTACATCCCACCCACTACACACGCATCTCAGAACCCTAAACTGGCTACAACTAGTCGACCCAAATGCGGATAGCTCCCTCGAAAAACCCGAAGAAATTCCAGCCGAAATCCTCGCCACCCTGAAGGGAGGAAAGCGTGCGGCATATTGGCGCAAACGCCGTCGTTGGGAAAAAACATCGCGCATAGTTACTGAGGCCCAAAAAGGCGGTTTCGACGGCCTACTAATAGCAGCATTCATGGACTTGAAGGGCATCCTTCGCCACACTGTCCCGCTCCTCAAAGGTTCCGCACAAATTGTGGCATACAGTCAGAACCGCGAAGCCGTGATAGAACTCGCGGATTGCTATTCTGCCAGTAGTAAAGCTGAGTGGATGAATGAAGGTGAAGGGGTGGTGGATGATGATGATGATGATGATGGAGTTGGAGATCCAACCATCGTACTTGCGCCTACTGTACACGAAACGAGGATCCGCAAGTGGCAGGTGTTACCCGGGAGAACGCATCCTGTGATGACTGCGCGCGGAGGGGCGGAGGGAGTGGTGTTCGCTGGTACTCGGGTGCTGCCGGTCGAAGGGAAGGTGGAGGCCAGAGGGAGGTTCAGGGGGCAGAAGAAGAGAAAAGATGATGGTGATAATGATAGCGATGAAGAGGCGGCTGCGGGCGGGAGGGGCGGGGTAATGCCAACGTCCCCCCTTAAGAAGGTTAAAGCGGAAGTTTGAGTGTATGGTTAACGTACTAGAGGTATATTTTGTGTGCGTGCATGCGTGCGCGCGTCAGTACGATAGATGAAAAATCAATTGGGTGTTAATTATGCAGCTCACCGCTTACGTTTGAACCAAGGGGGAATGATCTCGAGTGATTGTGGATGACCCACTAACATTCCCAAATTAATAAATTCCTGCTTGAACTGTACAGTACCGTACATTCAAAGCAGGCTAGGCAGCCCTATATGCACCTCCCAGTGCTCAAAAACTTTCTTTGCCGACGCGTAGAAAGTACATAATGGAATTACGATACCCCACAATCCGATACGGCAAAAATCCCGATCTCAGAAATATATTGCGTCCACATTCCCCTACTATTTTATAAGCAATCCTAACCCTGCAGCGCCTGCCTACGGTACGGTATAGACACTTCAGTTATCCTTAACTTAGAGCGGTATAGTGCTTCCTTGGCTACGACGAACTCATAATTGCCAGAAAAATACAGTACAGTACACCATCCCAAGCTGTTGAGTTATGTGGGCGGGGAGCATGCACCAGCGGTCTCTCAATCCTCCGGGGGAGGGAGTGCGCCGGGTCTGGGTGCACCTTAACACAGAAAACTATATAAAACCCCTTCCAGACGAGTGAGAAGTTGTGAGCGTTACCTTGTTCTGTGGTAGGCGTCACTGGGTTTACCCAATATTGCTTCTTGGCTTGAGCGTACTCGATAGCTCTGAGTTAGCTAGGGGGAAATTTTCTTACTCGATGCACGTTTTCTACGAAAATGGGTTTTGTCGGGTGTTCAGACATGCACGCACAGCAGAGCTGCAGCAATGGTAAATGGCATTCCTCTAGTGTATCGCGACGGTAGAGTAACTGCTCTATTGAATACCTAATTGTAGAGCTTATCAATCCCATAATAACATTTTGTCGAGAAGGAGTAAAATATTGGCTATCAAGAATTTTGGTAAGTTACTCTAGGCCCTCGGGATAGGAGTAGATTTGTTAGAAGGAGCCATAATCCCGCTCTTGGATCCTTTCTCATACTAATGATCTACCGTACATAAGCCATGCACAGTAAGATGGCATGTGCGGTGACCTGTGGCTGAGTCCGCTGCAGGGAAACTTCCCAACAGGATCCTTACCGATACCTGACTTCAAAAAAACTGCTCGCCCATGTCCGAACAGTTAATTAGAAGGGCCGATGGTATATCTAGCGGAAATATAATGTTTCCTAAGCTACTAGAATGCCTCAGCCCAGCTAATCACTGTATCTCCAAGGAATTAGTAGCTTAGTAGACTTAGCACTCGGAGCTGGGGTTGAGAGTTTTCTAAAATTTCTCTGCTGGATCACTCGGTATATTTCCTTGCCGAGTTGATCTATTAAACCTGCAAGCCCTACCCTCAGCTTGTGAGCTAGAGGTTTGGTTTAGCTAGGCCCGGTGCATTATGCTTGGATGAGATTTTTCTCTGTGTTAGAGGCAGCTATTTTATAGGGGAATGTCTAAGGAAATGAGGTGTCCCTATTTATACCTTCAGACCAGATACTGCTCCCTCTGCATTATTTTTAGGGCATGGAGTATTCACGAATACTGTACGAGTACCGAGCATGATACCTCCGAAGCCTGATCCAGTACAATCTCGGTCACACACATCCAATCCCTGGCTCAAGTCACACCAAGCTGCAAGCGCCTATCGTAAGTCATCCATGATCCACAATCCGAACAAAGTTCCACAAGCATCCCGAAGTGTATGGTCTAGAACAGCGCTCCAACCTAATCCCCCCGATTTTGCCCTCCATCCCCTCAAACACGAACCCAATAGTCAGCGGACAGACAAACGTTCTCAATCGACTTTTTGCTGATCATACTTGTATGCTTGCCAATCGCTATTGCTCAGCGGTTCAGCGGCTCCACCATTTCCACCGATCTCCAGGGCAGTTTTATAAACTGCCTACTTACTTACTTGCACCGTAGGATCCAGGTCGATTCGCGCGCGGAACAAGTCTGGAAAACGCACGATTTCGGAATTTCCAATGCGAATCGTTGCAAGTTCCTATTGCCGCGCATCAGGGAGCTCTAACCTGTTTGTCGAGATACAGTATTGGCACTCTGGGAGAGATCCTCAGGACTTGCTTGGGCTACATCAAGTTTCGGGGGGAGGAGCTGATTGAATTGGCCTCTTGATGCGGGCTGCAATATGCCACCAGGGGTTGACGGGACCTACGAGATAGGGCCAACTATTCAAAAAGAAGTGGAAATTAACATTAATATTGAGAATCTTCTTCTCGAGAATGACAAAGCCAGCGAATCCATCAGACTAGTGAAACTACCAGAATACGGTTTTTTTTTTTTGGCGCCTCAATTAATCTCCGAGACGACAGTAGAGGTGATAATTCACAGTGCTACTAAGAGGGCATGTACTTTAGGCATTCGCTTTAGTATCGCACTTAACTCCCATACCTGTCCCTTCCCCTCGTATGATACCATTTTGCGTGCTGAGGCAGGACCCACATACCAAGCACTCGAGTACCGTATTTACTCGAATACAAGAGAATTACGCTAGACTTGAAGTGAGGTTGTCCGGTGGAAAAACGGAATAGCCTTAGCCTTCTTATAGCCTTAGTGTGGTCTTGGTGGGGAAAGATCACATCCTAGCGCCATTCTCTTATATTCGAGTAAATACGGTAATCCCCCCCGGAATCCCCACCTTTGCCCCCCTTCAACCGACAGGGGACAGGAATAAAGTCTTCGCGCACACCAAAAGTGGCTTACCAGCCTTAATATAATATATTCGGTACTAAAACAACCACGAGGCAGCCAATCCAGCCAAAAGCTTTGAAAACTGGTGAGACACTGAATTGCTGTTACCGGTAGTTTCCCTGCCCTTGTACAACACAAGAACCCATTTTTCCTTCCACACGACCCACCGCCAACATAATTCCCCGAAACCATATGCTCTAGCAAATCACAGCACTCTATCCTTACGCTATGGTACTCGTACTTCCACAATGGGGCAAACGATCATTCAACGATCACACAACCATCCTTTTCTTTTCTTTTCTTTTCTTTTTTGGGAGAAAAAAAAGAAGTAAAGAAAGAAAAGTAAATTTACACGAACCCACACTAGCTAGTTAAAAACTCTGTCGTGAAGTTTCGAATAAAACCCGGACACGCACGGAAGGATTGGATGCGCTAGGTCAGTCACGAGACAAACGATGTCCGTTACCATACAGAATTTCAAAACAACGAGTGAGAGAGAGCCAGAGAAACTGTGCAAGTGGGGAGGGGTGGAGGAAGGGGGGGGATGATATTCTTCGGCATACTATTGCACAATTGACATGAACTATATCTCTCCACTTCCACTCCCCCTTCTCCTGCGAAAACTGCCCACTCAATCAACCAGCCATTTTATACTTCTACGACTACAGCTACAAGTTGGGAGCTCCAGCGGTATGTGCGTTGTCAGGTTCCTAAGTATACCGTACCCCATTATCTTCCCTCCGGGGCGGGTTGAGTTGGCTTGCGCCGGGATTGTAAGCCGTTGGTTGCGCCTCATCCTGGGCTTGCAGTCGCTCCAGTACGGTAGTCAAATAGGAATGAAAAATCGTGAATCCCGCCAGTTGGAAGAGAAGGCAGCCAAACCCGCCCGCACGCTAGGCTTCCTGCCACCGATAAGCTTAGGTGCATCAGGGTAACTTAAGTTGATTATTTGGTCACGGAAGTTTTTTTTCCTTCTTCTTCTTGGGTTATGGAATGGAAACTGACCTATGGAGCTTTTTTCCTGTGGTTAACTTATGCGTGGCATGTGGAGTCGCTGCAATTGGGGGGTGAAAAGAAGGTTGCAATTCTGGATTTTGCACTTTTGTTCTTTACCATGCTCATGCTAAGGTTCTCATGCACCGGGGGGGGGGGGTTCCTGCACTTCTTTTTCGTGTTGGAATGAAAGTGTATGTATCCCCCACAATGCAGTTATTAACTTTCTCCGCATGGTTCTCTGTGCTTAGAGAGCCCACTCTTGATAAGATATCTGCGTCTTATTGGTTTTGACACCACTCGAGTACGGTACTATAATAGATTCCGGAATCAAGTCTTGTCCTGTTATGCTGCCATCTCTATAGCTACATAGAGACCCACTTGCGGAAGTAATCCAAGAACAAGAATACTAACGGTTCGAATTAATGCAGGGCCACTGACGGTTCGAGAACGATCATTCCTCTGGGAATGTCACTATTTAAGTTAGTCTCCGCCAGCATCGTCGCCCGACTCGCCACAACTAATCTCCTACTGGGACGTTCCACCGAGGCTGAGAGCATCAGGTAAACAGCAAAGCGCCTTTCAACACCCTAGCAACAGCTCTATTCAACGGCAATCCCGATTGCGGGGCCGGAAATCATGGGGTATCATATATATAATAATATGATGTCTCACTGTGTCTATTCCTTATCTATGCTATCATAGCCCATTCTATTCTATAGCTCAAAATTTGATCTACTTACACTCTCTCAAACACCTTAATACAGGAAGGACCTTGATCCCAGATGCCCCCATTGGGGAGAAATTCCCTAGGGCAGAGATTCCAGCCAAAAATGAAAGGGCCAATAGAGTAGAAATAATACTGTACAAAAAAAAGATGATGCCTCTAGTTCCTGATTTTCGGTCAAACAGTATAAGAGTTTCTACATGATCAATCACCTTAGTGAGAGTCCTGAAGCTGAAGTTGTGGGGACAGGGCCTATCTCATCATGCGTGCCTGTATTTAGTGAAGAAGCTGGCGTAGACTTTAATACTTCACCGAAGTTCTTTGCCGCTAACGTCCGCTTATCTCAGGAAATATCATATTGGCGATGCCCTAGAATGAGAAGGAATGATCTGATCCGAGTCCAATCAGCTAGACAGGTCTAGAGTAATAAAAAAGTCCCTTGACCATTCTTTATTCCGACTGGGGAAGACAGACACTTATAATCAGTTCTGCAACGAGGCCCACCGACCTATTACCACACACAGAATCTCCGTGCGAGCTGCATACTATTCTCTAGTGTGCAGTACTGTACCGTACGGTACTCGATTGCTAGAGCACTTCCATGTCTGCGCGCCGCAGCCCCCCAGACGTCCTGCTGACATCGCAGGGGGGGGGGGGGGAGGCGATGTGTATATCAGCGTAAATTCCAACTCCCGGTTGGTGCAGAATATCTTTCGAGTATCATGGCGAATTGTATGACACTGAAGCACATTTTTGTTGCTGTGCAACATCACATTTCGGGTAGCTGTGATAGCCAGAATTGCTCAGGCCTAGCATTTCCCAATATGACAGTAATTTCAACCATCTACTCACCGACCACCTACTCAAAATAGCAAAAATACACCAAAAGCACTGCTCGCAACAGTTCAGACGCACATACACCCCCCCTCCCCAAGGGGCAATCCTTCCGAAATGTGTGGCATAAAGGCTTTGTAGATTACACTTAAAATCCTGCCTTGCCTTTGTCAATGTCCTGCACAGTTCAACCTTTTCCCCGAATTTTCTCCCCGGGCCCTAGCACGCTGGCAAGGCCAATTACACGCATTCGATCCTGACGGCATGAGAAATTCTGTGTCAAGGTTATCCCGGTACTAGCGCATGTAGATCTGCTAGGCCAGATCGAGCTATTTTCCTTTGGAGGAACAATTTAGACCTGGGGGTAATTCCATGCGACAGCCCTACCGGTACTAGAAGGAACCTGGGGGCTAGCTTTAAGTTATCAATACCAGAATCTAATCTCTTGGCATCTTGTACAGATCTGGACCAGGACAATTTTTACTCTAGCTGTCATCCCCTCCACACCTTGGGTCCAACGTTTGATAACTGTTTCAATTGATGTAAGTTAGTGGAATAGCAAATTGTAAAAGGGAGTCCTCGCCAGCTGAACATGAATTACGTCAGGATGAAGATAATGGGCGAGAATGTCACAATAATAAAATCAGCAGATGTGAAGCCGCTCTGGTGGCCGGTTGGTCAACTGGCTATCGGTTTCTTAACATTGGCCGAAGAGTTTTCGAAGAGCGGATTCGACGGGGAACCCGCATGCTGCTCAAGTATAATTGGCCATTCGCGGTCATGGGAGAAAGAAAGAAAAGTGAACAGACCCGTATCAATGTTAGTTCATCCCAAGTTTACCTTCCTTACATGAGTATGAACCAATCCGAAGTTTTCTCAGGCCTGTTGGAACAACTAGCCATAACTTAATTTAACTTACATGAATTAACGTTCACAATTCCTACGGTACGGTGCTTGCCAACGTTCTTGGGCGCTTGCTGGTTTGTTCAACCCCCCCCACCCGTGCGAGTGCCAGGAAGAGACTATACGATTCGTGTTTGCCGCCCACGTCTCTCGCTTAACCGATTCTGCGGCTCACGGTCTCGTAGGCGATAGCTCAATCAATGGGGGAAAAGAAGAAAAAAGCGAGAGAGAGGGGAGAACGGGAGAAAGGTCGGAACCAGAAGAGAAAATGAGGAGGGGAAAAGAGCGGCTTTCCCATTACTCGACCAGAGAACTCTTCATACTGATAGGAAAACCGGCGAGAGTACCATACATGACAAGAGTGTCGCAGAGGAGAAATTTTCCGCCCACAGCTCTCTACCATCGACGACTTGCGTGGTCTCTATTTCTTGGTAGTCTAAAGTTATCCATAGGCGGGTCTGCAGGTGATTTGCCAATCCGGGAGCTCACATGGGTTCGGATACTTGTACGTTTTCAACTGCATGCACGCCTACTTTCCATGCTCAACCACCATCGATCCTCAGGGGGGCTTTGCTGTTGGTACCCTACGGTCCCGGTACGAGGGCAACGCTACCGTGCCCCATTCCACCCACAGCTGTGCCATGTTGTCAAATGGCCCAGATCCTTAGTGGTGAAAATCCGATTCTTCTACTCTTTCTTGAGCATTTATTTTTCCTCCTATGAGTGCTATTCCGCCTACTTCCACTTCCACTAATAGATAGAGCGCAGGCCGAGGAGGTGGGCTCGACTGACGTGGAAGAAGTTATTGGGGCGGGGTTACCTTTGATCGGTGATGGACTGCTGCCGTCTGCTTCCTGCTGTACCGGTATGCCTCAGAGTGCTACCAGGCTATTCCTCGTTTATCTCTCAATTGTCATGAAACGTACTTGAGGCCTAGTATATATATATACTCGCCACGAGAGAATGGGGGGAAAGCCCCTGAGCTGGCTGTTGGGTTTTTTGTTCGACGTGGGCGATAGGGTGAAAATTCATTATTATTTCCTAACAACATCATCTTGATTACCGGGCGGTGCCTGTTTTTTTTCCAATTGTTCCGTTGTGGCACTATTCAATTCTTTTTCAGTCTATTTTTTTTTTAATTTTTTATCGTTCATCGCTGTGTTCAGTTGGGGAGTATAGTTTTTTTGTGCAAAGCCCCTTTTTAGTGTTCTTATTTCAGATCACACCTAATCACGCGGAAAATGTCGACGGTGCGGGGAAACTCGGTTCGAGCAAATTCGGTACGACGAAGGCCAAGACGGAATACCAGGGCAGAGCCTCTTGAAATTGTCGACCCAAATACATTTGTGTGGCCGGAGAGGAGTCGGAAGAACTTTGTTCAACTCGTTGCGTTGCAATGCTTGCTTAATCCAACACCCCCGAGACAGATAGTCCAACCGGTCGATCAGAATGCCGATTCGAGAGAGAAGAGAGGTGGATACCAGAGCATGCTGCCACCAAAGGTCGAACGGGATCTGACAGAGCATTTCGCCTTTTTGGTTGCGGCAGGAGCCGGTGATACTGCGTGCTGTATAGAGGAGGAATATGTTATCGATGTCGGCAGCACGCTCAGGTTTAGGGTTGCGATGAAAGAGGGGGTCTCTCAATGGATATTGGACGGGCTTCGAGGTGTTTGCAGTGAAGTTAGCAAGCTTGCGAGGGGTGGTAAGAGCACTGCCCGAACCTAGAAAAGTATTGGAAGTCTCTTGCTCACTTTTTCACTACAGAATCATCCGAAGCCGATGTTAAGGCAGAGACTTGGCGAAGAGTTCTCGAACTTGAGCGGCCGAGGATCCATGCGGACTTGGAAGAGAGGTTTTCCAAGGGTAGCAGACCACTATCCGAGCTTTTCGAGGAATCGTTGGGCACGAAAGATGCAAACGTTACCGAATCGCTCGTCGACGAAGAGGCAAGACTGGTGCTCCAGAAAATCTACGACTTGTGTACGAGAGTTGTTACTCTAGATAGAGAGAAAACCGGAAAAGACCTGGAGAGATTACTAGACACCTGCTATCGGTTCCGTGTGTCCAGAAATTTCAGAGCCTTCTTGAAATCGGTCCACAGCCCGAGACCTCTTACACAAATGATCGAGAAGCTAGGGAGATACAAGTCCGCCAGCGTGGCTCTGGTGACGGGAGCCAAGAAGTACCCCGAGATGTTTGCCAACCTCGAGGTTGAAGCAGTCCCCCAACTTGCCTCGGAAGCCGCAGCGTCCATGGGATTTCACGGCATCTACGTCGGCGATGTCGCCCAAGAATTGACCGCAAATAGCGAGCAACAATGCCTCAAACGCCTTCAATCAGTTACCGACCTGAAAGGCGGAAAACTTGCGATTCGATATCAAGAGCTTTGCCAAGAGAAGCTCACCGTACATGCCGAAATCCAGCTGGTGAAATTCTACGAAGAGAATCCACATATCGGGCGTCCAAGCTTTATCGGGTGCAGCAAAAAATCGTGCTATCTCTGCACACTTTTTATTCAATTAGAAGGGAAGTTTGATGTGGCTACGAAGTCCCAGAGTCACTACCAACCCGTCCTTCGCAATAGTTGGACTGTGCCCACAATGAAGTGCTCCAGCCCCGAGAATGCGGTTATGTACACCTTTGTCGTCGATAAAATGTCCAGAATCCTGGAGGACTCGTGCAAGACAATACTCTGGGAGAATAGCAGCAAGGAGGCTAAACTTAACAATCACTTCGCTTCAAATTTCCCGCTTACCTCACAAGTGCTTGGATTCGAGGTTCCTAGTGGTCCCTTGCTGTCGCCTGCACCGGTTTCCCGCATGGTGTCCACACTACGTGCATCAATACCGGCGCTGCCCCGCATGGCATCGTCCTACAATTTATCCTCCGGGGCAACTACACCTACCAATATCCCTTTGACCCCACTTTCGCCGACATATTTTGGAAATCTTCCTTCGCTAGGCCTCTTATCCACCCCTAGCTCGCGGGTACAGTCGCCGGGTCTGATTCCGATGGCACTTTCAAAGCTACCTAGAAGGCAAACATCAGCACTTGATACCCCGACCACACCTGTAAAACCTTCGAACCAAGCTCCGGAAATTTCAAAGGTTACTACTGCACCAACCGTTACAACTCTTCCAGTTCCCGTTTCTGCACCTTCCCCAAGGCCACGGAAGCATACCCCGCCACCTCCAGCCACACCTCCAGCCGTCGAGGCAGGGTTTCCCTTAACCCCTCCCGAGCCCGAAGTATTCATTCCAGAACGAGAGCCAACACCTATGATTGCTCTTAAAAATACGGAACCTACACAAACAAAAGACCAAGTGTTCGAAAGTGGGCTTACCCCACTAGTACCAAACTCGCCAGGGGCGGGAACAAGTGAAAGTTCAGAAGACCCCTTCGACCTATTAGTCCTGCCAATTCAGAAACATTCACCTCTCGTGAATTCAGCTGAATCCCCTGCTCCAACTCCAACCCCTCCCCCGAATCCCATGAAAAAGCAAACACCGCCCGCAAAGCCAACAACACCACCGCCAGTTCCCCGGCCTGCATCTGGCCCTGCGCCATTGCCGTCGCCATCCTCCTCCACTGGATCCCTATCAAAGCCTTGGCCTACCCGTACCCAGACTCGGGAATCTGGCCTTCCTCCCACTCCTGCAGACAGCCCAACCCCGTCCTCGGGGTCCTATTTCCCCAAGTCCGAGCCAATTCGTATCAAACCTATGGCCAACTTTTCCCGTCCCACATGTGAATTCCCGCCTACACCTCCTTCCTCCTGCAAGGCTACTTCATCGATTCCGTGGCCAGCTCGAACGGAAACAGCGATGGCAACCAGCCTCCCAGCCTCAAATTTTGCGCCGTCAACCTCACCCAAGTCGTTTGCTGCCATGACCTCTCGCCCATCGACACCGGTTAATCCTCCGACCCGTGCAGGCTCGTTCCGAAGGCGAGCTACAAGCCCCCCGACACAAACGCACATTCCCAGACCTTCCTCCAAGGCCTCAACAAGGCCCTCACCACCACCGCCCTCTACAGAGTATTCCTCTCCAGTTTCCTCGCTCAGGCTTGTTCGAAAACAGACCCCTCCGCAAACCGCAGCAATGGCAGTCTCAATGGCAGCTTCCGCCCCGAGACTTTCCAAGTCGCCGTCGCTAAGATATTCGCGGAGAACTCCTATCTCGGAAGCTCGGACCGAGATGCTTACTTCTGCAATTGCCCTCGAAGCTTCCAAGTCTCGCACAGCAGCCGTAGGAACCGCGCCAGATGATAGAGTATCTTCTGACAGCGGGCAAACCTCCGCCGGGGGTGTTGCGCTTGTTCATTCGCCAAGAACACGTGCTTCTACTTCTCCAGCAGCTGCGCTACACTCCGGGACGACTCCCAACAAATCTATTTTAGCACAAGCTATCCGAGAGAAAAGCGAAGTCAAGCCACCTTCCGACACCAAACTTCCTTTCACAGCTCCGGAAACGTTAAGCGTACCAGAATCCCAGGAGAATAACAGAGGAGATTCCATGGAGGTCCACGTTGCAGCACGCAACGAAGAGGGCGAATCATTTAGCGGATCACGAAGAGGAAGTGGTGCCGAAAGCACCAGCATCGAAGACAATATTCAAAGTAGCCTGAAGCCTCCCTCTAAACTTATAAAATTCAAGCCCAGTGCAGAGAAGGAGTTGGAACCATCATTCATCAGAAGGCGATATGTGGAAGGTGAAAACAGAAGCTTAAAGGCAGTGGCGGTAAGATCTGCAAATAACACAGAAAGCAGCGGACACCCGAGACCCCAGGGGTTGGGCGGTGTGCAAAGGGCTAGCAGCAGAGGGAAGACCTCACCCTCATCTCCATCAAAACTTCCAACACCATCGCCATCGAAGGATAGCTCTTCATTCCTAAACATCAACGGAACCCACAGAAGCACCCGTAATAAATCCGGTGGCATTGAAACCGAGTATACCCTATACCTAGCAAACCAGACCCCGCAGCCGGAACAACCACCACTTGGGGAAAAGCTATTCACCGGAAAACTGAGCGATAGGAAGGGGCCGGGAGAGATCAAGCAGCGAGTAGGCTGCAGGTTGCGGACAGAATTGAGGCCAAGAGAGGGAAATGCGCGGGGTGATAAGATGAGAGTCAGGGAGGTAGCCAAGAGCCTTGAGGAGATGGTGCTGGATATCTGCTTCCCGGATGCAGTATTGAGATTGGAAGTTTTCTGGGATGTATAAGGCTGCATAAGGCATGAGCGCAAAAACAAAATGATAACTATTTCATGAATCTTTTCCCTTTCGGATGAAACTTCTTGTTAGGCGTCGTTGCAGCTTCACTTTCCTGCAAGCTTTTCCCTCTCATTTTCCAATTAGTTTTTTCGGGAAGAGGTGTTTCTAATCAGGCGTTGTATTTTTTGTTTTTTGCTACTTTTTCCACTTTTTTTCACTTTTTCATCATCTCTCATCAGTGCTGTTTCAAATAGTCACCAAGTCTTCTGGCAGGACTACCAGCGAACAAACAAGGCGGCGAGTATCCCGTAGGAACAAAGTTAGTGATCATCCTGTGTGCAGAATTTATACAATAATAATTGGGCAAGAGTGGAAAGATAAAGATATCGAACAAAGGAGGGAAGCAAAAAGGAAGAAGAAAAAAAAGGGAACCATATTGTGAACACGAGGCATTCCTCTAGCTCTATGATGTCTTCTCTTCTGCAAACTCACGATTTATGTGTTTCATTTCGTTTCGTCCGGGAAGTTTATTCCCCGAAGCCTAAAAAGCCTTTGCCCGTGGCTGGCAAGCACTATATTTTAGTATGATACCGGCAACATACCTCAAATCAAAGAGGATCCAGAAGCAAAAAGAATGAAAGGAAGGGAAAATGCGAAGTAGGAAAAAAAAAAAAAGGAAAATGAAGGGAAGGGAAGGAAAGCCATCATATATTTCCTTATGGCACACCAGTTTCTGCTGTTGTATGGTATTCAAATTCTTCACCAGTTTGTAGAACCTCTTGCCGTACTGCAATCACGATTCGAGTCTGATGCTACCCAAATCAAGTAGGAAAATGGCGAGCAGGGGGAGCGGAAATATCATTTTTTTTTTCTCTTTCTTTCATTCTCTCACACTTCCCCTTCCTTCCTCAGCCTTATGAATTAGAAAAAGGGAGACTTGAGCTAACACCGAGATCTGCAGGGCTGCTATAGCGGCAATGCGAGAGGTAGCTCATATCTGATCCCAGCTACAGTAGGCGCGGATCATTCGTTGTTGATCTTGATCCTGATGCTACGAACACGGCATTTATGTGAGTTTTGATTTTTCCTATCCTTTCCTTCTCACCCCCGCATCTCCTTTTCCCTTTCCCTTCCTTCCCTCCTTCCTTCCTTCCCTCCTTCCTTCCTTCCTTCTTCCCTTCTTCCCCGTTTTCCCCTTTTTCAGCCCCACTTTGAACCCCCCCCTTCCTTTCGGCCCTGCGGTCTAGAACCCTTGAAGGCTCAAGTATGAGGCAGTTTCCTCCGGAACATAGCACAACACCGCACAGTGGGAGTACTGGATCGGACTGTACTTGTGCCGGTTAGGCCTTCACCTTGAGTGAGACAAAGAAGAGAAGAAAATAGCTGTAGCCAAACGAAACACTGCAGACGAGAAAAGAAAAGAGACCCTCCCAGTGTGGTTTCGAATCCAACAATCAAGTGGGGTGGAGGGGGGAAAAAAAAATGGGGCTTTTTTACTCTTCTTCGCTTTGCCAACAAACGAGACAGCTAGTGATTGAGGTGGTTACCTCGTGCCGTATAATATCGTCGTACCCTTACCCTTGCCATGTATAAGGTGAGTTGAGCTACCCGGGAGAGGAGGAGGAGGGAGAAGGAGGGAGAAGGAGGGGGGGGCAGAGAAAGAGAGCCGGGGGGTGGTGGGAGGGGGAGGGGGGTGGGACTTTCGTGAAAGTGATCTTCTGCATGGTGAACCCTGTTGATTGTGGGGATGGAGGGAAAATATCATTTTGGTTAGTCCAACTGCACGCTTCCACGTTTTTGGCGGTGGTAGATTTAGATTTCGATGATGCTTTTTTTTTTTTTTTTTTTTTTTTTTTTTTTTCGCTCATGCTAGGGGGGGAGGGAAGATCTGGATGAAATTGGATCCCCTTTATTGCTTTTGGAGGGGTTGTTGGTGGGATGTACAGTACCGGTACTGTACGGTACGGTACAGCTTAGAATCGGAATTGGATTTCTATTTTACTTGTATTGTTAGAGAATGAGGGGGAAGGGGGGGGGGGGGTTGGATAGGTGGATGGTGAGGTGAGGTAGGATGGATGGAGCCCGTAACTTTTCTATGCGCAGTTTGGCTATCTGGATTCGTAATTAGCTACAGTAGAGTATTGACGCCCGCGGTTCTCACTCTCGACCCTCCATCATCCCCATCCCCCCATTACTTTTCCTTACCCTCCTTGTTTCTCTAACGTTTAACTCAAGATCTCGCCTCTGCTCCCCTTCTCTCTCACCTGCTTCTGCATGCCTCGATTAACGCTCTGCCACTCGCTCAATCACAATGTCTCTCTACACAACGACTTCCCACTCCCCCATCCCCTCTCCCTCCATCCCAACCCCCCCTCGCTCCCTCCCTTCAACTCTGTCTTTCGCCTTCCTGCCGCGCTTGCTACCTAACCGTGATCCGGATGCTGCAGCCCCCATGTAATTGTCCAACATATAGCTATAACCCATAGGATAGATTTCCCCTTACCCTCACGAGGAGCAACAGCATCAACGAGGAAGAAAGAGACGAAGGAATAGTAAGGAAAAAAGGAATATACAAATATCTGACAAGGTCGACTGAAGAATAAGTTTAAAAGAGTCTCGGCCCCACCTAGCGATAAGCGATAAACAAAGCCCAATACTTCATTTAATTTTATTGCTCCTGTGTTTTTTTTTTTCCTTTTCTTTTCTTTCCTCTTCCTTTGCCTTAGACCCCAACCTAACCTGGCTTGACTTCCATGCGCTGCTTCTAGCTTGTCCCTATCCTCTCCTCTCCTCTCCCCTCCCCCCTCCCTCTCTCCATCTCCCCCTCGGTTTGCCCGTCTAGCCGTCTGTCTCTCTAGCCATCTACTCCAGCTAGGAAAGTGGTTCATAAAGTGAATGGGAGGAAGAGGAAGAGGAAGAAGTAAAAAGACGCTAAACCCCGCTCTTCTTTCTTACCCTCTTTCTCACCTACATGTCCTCACCTGAGATACCTACACCTCGAGCTCCTCATACTTACCGTTTCTATTCTTCCCTCCCTCCCACTACCACTCCCACTTGCCCCCCCCCCCCCTCTCTCCCTCTCCCTTAGTAATTTGTGTGCTCTTGCTGCCCACTCCTGCACATAAGGTTTCCGTTTTCTAGCGAGTCTTCTCTCTCTTTTTTTTCTTTTCTATTTGTCGTCGTCAGCTTAGCTTGAGTTGTCCATCCTCCATCCTAACTATTCCTGCATACTTTCCTATTTGCATCACCAAGGTTCAATCCTATTCCCAACAACCCCCGTTCCTACACGTACTTTCCTTCGTTTCATTCTCTGCTCTCTCTTCCCCACCCCACCCCCCCTTCCACCCCTTACCCCCCTTCCTATTAACTCACCCCCCTCCTCCGCTCGTCCACAACTTTCTCGCCTCAAACTTTTCAGCCTTTTCCAGTCCTTCCCAGTACCGTTCATAGTTTTACCATAGCACAGAGCATTGGTCTTCTTCTCACCCCCCCCCCCCTCCACTCCTCCTGTATCCTCTAGAATTTCACAGTTTGCCTGACTGTGAGGCTTTCGAGGACAACTCTGGTCCACTTTCTACCCTTTTCCGTAAGATTCTCATTCTAGTTTTTCCATTTTTTGTTTTCGTTTTTTGCAACAATGGAGGACTTTTGGCCATGGCATGACATGGTGTTTGACTTTTCTGACAGTCAATCAAGCATGGATTCCATGCCTCCCTCTCCCCAGATACCACCCTCACTATCACCGGAGCCAGAGCAATCCTTCAAACGCCGCAAGGTGGACAACGGATTGAGCGGTTTCCAGATTATTCCTAGTGGCCGGAGACCCATTCAGTATGCCAGGCCGAGAAAATCGAGCGGCCCTCTTACCTTGCGCCGGGCCAAACCGATCAAGTCGCATATCCCCTACGAAATCTGGTTAAATATATTCTCGTTTTGCACACCACAAACGCTAGCCAAGCTCCGCCGTGTCAACTCTACTTTCAAGTCCTTTATAGATGACGAGAGGGTTTGGGCTACTAGCAGGAAGAGCAATTTTCCTCGTTTTCCGGAACCCATTTATGGCTATCCGGAGAACTACATGTGGAATTTGTGGAGGGGCATGGGATGCATGATCTGTGGGGCTGCTCGTGTTAAAAAGGTTTACTGGACTTGGGGGGTTAGAATGTGCTTTGATTGCTTCAAAGAGGGGAGAATGAAGGTAAGGCCTCTTGTTTCATTTCGCCCTTCCTTTTCTTCCCAGCAAACTTTATTACTTGTCGAATATCCTCCCCCCTCTTCTCCATCCCCTCCTTCCCCACCCCCGAAAGTTATAGCGTCAAATGTACGCGGTTCACGCTTACCTCTTTCCCAATTGACCTTCCCCCCACCTAGAGGAGAATAAAGCAAGTTGTTTGCTAACTGTAGAAATTAGGCTGATGAAATCTACGGACCCGGGGACTTCTGCCAAAATGCCAAAAAATGTTTGAGGCATTGCTATATATCCGGTCAGCATTCTTTCCTCTTGTCTCAATATCTACGGGCCATTTACAATTTGGTGTTTTTTCTTCATCCCGGAATTTATAGCAATTTTTTCTCCCCGACATGTGCTGATATTTAACTGGGATTAGGGAGATCCGTCACTACCGAGCGTGACATATACTACGGCGGTGAACCAGCCTATTGGAAGGACGAAGTTGAAACCTTCAGGGACGAATACTTTCGACGTAAAAAGGATGAGAACCCTGAAGTGTTGAAGGTTTTCTTAGAGTTTGAGAGGAACAGGACGGTTGAATTAATGAAGACTGCCAGTGAACTTCAAAAATTTGAGAGGAAAGGTAATTTTTGTTTGGTTTTTTTTTTCTCACTATTTAGCCAAACCGGCCCCCAAGCTAAAATTCTCTCTTCTCCCTTTTTCCCTGCTAGAAACCGTAGCTCGTCGAGAGGAAATTGCCGCTATCCGTAAACAGCGCAATGTTTCTATCCCAGAAAAATGCAAGACGGACTTTGACCCTCCAATCTCTGAGGAAGTCCTGGTGCTTATGCCGTCGTATTTGTCAGCGCTCAGATCTGGGTCTATCTTTACGGAGCGATCTTGGAAGACGCTCGCAAAGAAACTCCAAGCAGAAAGGAAAGGCGCTGAAACCGAGTACAACTCCATACAAGAAGTCAAGCGCAAAAATCTTCAAGACGCCGTTGACAAAAAGCGCAAGGAGAGACAGAAAGAGTGTCAGGACAACAAGGCCCTTCAGATCATCAATCTCGCGATAAAGAATCTGACCAACGATGCTACCGAATATGTTCGGACGGAAGCTGGCGCCCTGATCATAGATCCCACGTTATCGGCCTCGTTTCTGATGGAAACATTGGGCTATGTTTGGAGAAATTGGCATCAAACCAACCCGGGCCGACCACTTTCGATGAGAGCAATCTTTTACCTCTGGGAAACCCTGTTCGTGGGGCTAGCCATCCCTGATATGGAATTCCAATGCAAGTTTTGCGAGCAGCGGGCTGGCTTTAAAGCAATGTTAAGCCACATAGCCGAAGAGCACGGAAACCGTGAAGAGTCTGTAATAAAATGGCACTGGGCTAGGAGTACTCCTAAGTACACAGATTTCCTCGATTGGGACGGGGCCAAATGGCCAGAGGTTCTGCCGTTTTTACCTGCCGGTTCCAAGTTCACACCTCGTCAGCCTTGTGATAAGCGGCGCTGGTGTCCAGCCAAGTCATACCAGGTTGTCAAGCAGACCAAGGGGTGGAAATCAAGCGCTGCCACAGAGACGACCAGTTTACGTTTCAGTATCGTCCGATGTCTGAGACTTGTTAATGAATTAGAAGTGCCCCCAATCTTTAAGCTGGCGGCATTTCTTGCGAATCTGTCCAAAGAAGAAAACTTCTCCAGACCGCACGATCTCAACTCCGTTTACTACGAGATTCTCAGAGCTGCGGTGGACCACGACGTCGGATTCTTGAGCAACGAGAAGATTTTCTGCAAAATTTGTGTGGAAAACAAGACTCTCTTGCTCCACGATAGCCACCCCGGCCATGAAAACTTTTTGCAACTCATCGAGCATTTCTGCGAAGAACATTATCACATCGTCGAGCTGGAGAAGCCCGAAGGTCTAAACTGGAGGAAAGATATGATCCTGCTTCCCGGGCCGAAAGATATCAAGAGTATGTACCACAAGCTCCCCGATGCAATGAGTAAAAAGTGGGACAGAGTCAACGAGACCACCGGACTCGATCTCGAAAGTTGCAAGGCAAAGATAGAAGAAGAGTCCGCGGGGAAGCGTGCTCCATCTTTGCCTATAAGTTTGTGGAAATACACCAAACAGCTCTTGATCTCTCACCCATCACCAACACCTATATTACCTGACTGCGGTCCCTTCGACGCTGCATTCTGGGGTCTGCCTGGTCTGCCTGATCTGCCTGATCTACCTGATCTACCTGATATAGCTATCCAGATGGATCTCTCATAGTCTCTTCAAGCATAGATGAAACATTTTACGAAGATTACGAATCTCCCTTGTCTCGGTTTTCTTTCTTAGGGTTTTCTGGTGAACTTAAGGCCTAGGCGTAACAGTGTTGCTTTCCATTTTACTCCCCATTTCTTCTCCTAATGCATTTTTTTTCTTTCCTAGGCCGGTTTTTTGACTGAAAAAATTCCCTCTCGTTTGTCACCTGGGGTCTTTAGAGGTTTGCGTTTTACGTGGCTTCCTTTGAATAATATCCTGCTACTCACGAGTTTCCCTTCTCTCCCTCCTATCTTTCTTGTTATTTCTTCACGTTGACCTCTTTTTTCCCCTTTTCTCTAAGGTATCCGGTGCCGGGTCGGGTCGTTGTAATATCATTTGTATTTTAATCATGGGATGTCACTCGAGTTGCATTGTTCCCGAAAGATTGTGAGGCTTGAGGACTGGGCGGTTGTGGGGATGGAGGTGAACATTGTAGCGGCTGAGGGGTTTTCCTAATAAACAGAATAAACAGAATAATCTGTAGCTTCTTGCTTCCTTTCTCTTCCTTTCTTCGCTATCTTTTTATCCCCACCTTGTACACTTGCTGAGGAATTTAGAGACATGCCTTGCTGATTTGCATGTGATTGATGTTTTCCCTGATTGAATTGGGTTGGTACCACTACGTGGTTTATGGGCCTAGAAGTTTTATGATTTGATGATTTTATGGGCAGATTTGGGGGCAACTTGGGGATTATTGATTTTGTATTATACGGATTATGAACATTCTTGATGACTAACGGTTAGTAACGCTCGTGGAGGCAGAGGGGGTGAGTGATTGATAGTAAAGGAGGCTGCCTCAGTTACCTGAGCGGTGTCTTTGCTTCTTACACTGTGGTCGAAATCAACAAGCAGGCTGAGAACACTGGACTAGCCGCCAGGCCCACAACTGACCACACGAGAATATAAGTAGTATGATACCATAATATTATTATTATATATCCATAACAAATTCCACATCCAGGACATCAAGAGCCCCCCCTTCCCTTTCTACTATCTAGGCCCCGCCCACTTATCTCCATAATTTGGAAGGCGAGTATATACGGGACAACACGACAGACAAGCTCGCACGACCCCCCACCTCCTCTACAAGTCGGGGCTTTGAGCTTCATAAAGTTCACGGCGAGGGCCTCAGAATAGGATAAATAAATAAAAGCGCCACGGCCGATGCCCTACCGCTACCCTCCATCCTTCCGTCCTTCCGTCCTTCCTTCCTTCCTTCCTTCCAATCTGCCTCCTCCTCCTCCTCCTCCTCCTCCTGCACTATTACGAGAAGCAATTCACATTGCGTATATGTATATTATATACCCTTAGTCACCATAGCAAAAGCCAGTGTGTGTGCACTAATATCGCACCGGTCCTGTCTCCACTTGACACAACCTATTCCGGGTTATCATCATCATAGACAGACCAGCAAACAAACAAACAAGCGCTAAGAGTCCCCCATTGCTATAGTATTAATATGAACCTTGGCAAAATTAATGGATGACATGTTTCTCATTTGTTTCTTCAGTTTTGAGACGGGAAGATGTTAGTTTGCTCTTTCTCCCCCGGTCATGGTGCTTTGGACATCATACAATTTAATACATCCACGTCGTAAATTTGGTGTCGGGGTCGTATGGTATGCGATTGGTGAGGCCTGGTCTCGTAAGTATATTATACCTAAATCTAACAAAAAAATTTAACTTAATTTAATTACATTGAAGGCATACGGTATCACTCGGTTAGCATGAAATTTGGGTTTCTAAGATTGGGTGGTGGGGTCGGTGGTATTTCCTTGTTTGCTCTGTGGAGTAATGCTGCCATACCTAGAGTATTCTGTTGCACCAACGCTGGGGGTTTACGCCGGGGGGGGGGGCTGTGCTCCTCCATAGCTGTGAGGAATTGGTAATGATAGTTCTTGAGCCATTTCTCTCTTTTTTTGGGGGGGGTGCGTAAGGTTAGCCAATTAAGGGTAAGCTTATGGACATTTACAGTAACTAAACTAAACTAGGTTTGCCGGGTCAATACATTGTCAGAAAGACAGATTATGATACACTCATTTGCCCTCCTCAACTCGAACACCGACCGTCTCCAACATCACCGCCTCACCACTCTGCACGTCAAATTTTACCCTCCTCCAGGACTCACATATACGATAGTATCCCATTACTCCTCTGGGCCCCCCCTTTCCTCTCCGTCATCTTGCTCGCCCCCACCCCCGCCATACCTTACGCAGCACAATCAGCCAGAAGGGGAAAAAACCAACCACCCCAGTCCCGAAAGAAAGAGGGGAGAGAGAGCGCGTCATATTATATATATACCGAAAACCACTTTGACCCCTTCAAATGCCACAACGCCCAACCCCAAGACCGCCAAAACCTGTCCAAGCCTCCACCGTTCCTCCTCCTCAATCCCACATCCAGCCCTATGACTGCTAATCCCAAACAAATCGATTAATATTTAATCCCCGCAACAACAGCAGAGACAGTTAACTATTTATATACTCGCTTCCCTCGGCCTCCCGGAATAGCTTCCCCAACAGTCGCACGCACGCATCCTTTTCTTTTCTTCCCCCTCACCTCCACAGCAGTGCGATTGGTTCGTAACACTGCGATACAACTCTCCCGAGGAGACAGATGTACAAGAGCTCGTACAAGCTGACAGTACGCAGTAACCTCTTTCCTTTCGCCTTTGTACCAACCATTCACTCGCAATAGGATTCATACCCCCCAGAAACCAAAACAAACCCACCAAATCAACATAAGTTTAATTGAAAGAAGAAAAAGGCGCAAAAAACAGCCCGAGTGATCATATGTGAAGAGGCTGTTACTATCTTGAACAAAAACTACAAGCAAAAACAGTTATAAAGGGAAAAGGAAGTAAAATTAAAAATCCCCGAGCAAAAAAAATAAAATAGCAAAAACATACCAGCTTGCGCTTAACCATTCTTGACCACAGCATTGTAAAACCATCCCATTCCGACCATTTCCTTTTATCAAAATCATTTCATGAAAAATTTTGTTAATTCTCAAAAACGCGCCAACAGTGAATTTTTGCAATTTTGTTTCTCATCACCAACCCCCCCTTTCTTCCAGTATCGTCTCCGGCGTTCAAAGTCCGCAACAACCGAAAGACAAAACACCCTTTTGCAATAGAAATCAATAGCTTACACCCAACATCATGGAATTGCGCTTTGGGTAAAACAAGAAGGGGGGGGGGTAGAATTTTAATGAGGGAATTGAATCAAGAATAATAATTCCAGTAATATCAAAGAGTTATTGGAGGATTGAAAAAAAAAAAATGGAAGAAAAAAAGGATAAAATGAAATAAAAAGAAAAGTCAAGGGAAAAAATCGAGAAAAAAACTCTATTCAACAACAATCTCAACACCAGACTGAACATCAAGTTCCCCACCAGACGCACGATGATGCTGACCCCTCCTTGACGCAAAACCAGGCGCCCTCTCAGAATCCGGTCCCCGTGGTTGTCTAGTAGGCACAACTTGACCCCTGCCATCACTTCTAGTGGTAGAAGCTGACAAAGGCTCCTGGTCATATGCGCCTGCACTGCTGCTGCCCATGCTAAAGTTCCTCGATCCGCTATGATGTAAACCATTACCTCCTCCGCCCGTAGTAGAAATGCTCATATTCTCCCGTTCATTAC
>Ga0307509_10001105_pt1 | contig 46205 bp, 42 predicted proteins | sample 10_EM_MG_FD_202245 | JGI IMG/M metagenome (GOLD analysis project Ga0307509, IMG submission 202245) | Populus trichocarpa ectomycorrhiza microbial communities from riparian zone in the Pacific Northwest, United States - 10_EM | ecosystem: Host-associated > Plants > Roots > Unclassified | place... | reverse complement strand
TATGCCGGATACAGTTCCCCCCCCCCCCCCCTTTCTTTTCCACGTGAATTTTAAACTATTCCTGCAGGAGGGCTGGGTGGAGAGAAGTACTGTGGGGGGGTTATGACTTTCCGAACCCACCCACTGATTGTTTCTCCTGTTATCGAGTGAGGGTTAGTGGGTTCTAGCACGAGTGGGAGGTATGATACTTGCCGGTTTATGAAGTGCTACACTGCCAGGACTACTTGGTGCCGGGATAGACATCAATCGATGGCGGGGTGTCCGGATACTTTGTAGAACGGCGGTGCGTGTCAGTGGTAGGAGTGCTCATTGGACGCCCTCCCAATTTCAATTCTTTTTTTTCGGCACCTGGGGGTTTTCTTGATATCTATATTGCTACTGGAACATGTCGTCGGTTGCAGGCTGGGTATCATAGTTCTTTGTTTTTGTTAGTTGTATTAGATTTAATTAGCCTATGAGCGTTACCCACCCTCTATGGGCTGTTCTGGGGCTTGTAAGTCTAGTTCTTGATTGCTGTGGAAGCGTGTTAGTGAAATAGCTTTTCCATGGTCTCTTTCCTAGTGGTATTCACGTGCGATGCTAAGATTTTTGAGAGTCTTGAAGAGTGACCGTCTTTGCATTTTTAGTCTCTTTCTATACTAGTGTCCGTTTAGCCCAAGTACTGGACGGGCACAAAAAAAGGCTCTCCTATCCTCCCTCATCCAATGCCGTCCATGTCCTCCACTGGCCTCACTCGCATTGCTGGGGGTTGGGGTGGGGTCTGGGAGCTGGGGGGTTATGATACTAGTGGTTCGGTCAAGGTCCAGTACCCACTGACCACTAGAGCGAGGCAGGTCCAGGGGCTAATATCGGGGGAGATGTCACTCGTTTGTCCTTATTCTTTTAGCATTGCGCTTGGACTATGGGATGGGTGAAAGCGATAAATATTTTGTGCTGTGATGGAGGCACTGTGGTAGTCGGTGCTGATCGAAATCTGGGTAGCTTTGGGAATTAGGAGGCATACCTTGAGTATAATTTGGAAACACTAGGCAGTGGATTTCTCTAGGAAGGAGTCGGTATTTCTTCTCTGTGACTGCATCGTTCTATTTCAAACGGGCTTCGTGGTTTTACACCACCACCTGCGTTTCCACGTCATGAAATATCAATCTCTTTCATGCACCCCCGGGTATGTTGATGGTTGATGTGTCTGAAGAGATATCTAGAATAAAACTCTATTAGACTTTATTCAATCTGGATGAAAAGAAAAAAAGGACTATATAGTAGGGGTGAAGCACCTCACCCAAATGAAGCTCTCGCGATGTACGATAGTACTTGTACTCACTCGTCTTTAGCAAGAATGCCTCTCAGAGCCGAGTACTTGGCGAGGACTCTGGCAAAATATCGGCTCACTGAGGTATTCTTGCCAAAGGCGGATGAGCATACTCTACCCAAAACCTCAATCCGTCCTATTCGCAAATGAATGGGGTATCCTAGTAGCGGGAGAAAAGCTTAACTCTGTCCGGGAGACCCCCAGTTTAACTCTCAGAACGCCGGAAGAAAAATGGGAGAAAAGAAAATGGATAGACAACTAGAACCACCCCGCACAGAGCTCATATTTGTCTGACACTTCCTGTACCGGCAAGCTATGATATCCACAGGTCAGGATCATGAACCATAGGAGGTTGGATAGGAATCAAGATACTTGATAAGCAGAGGGACACCTGAGGAGGACTTAATAAAGAACCACCATGGGGGTAACCTTAAAAACGAAATCTGTCACTTCCCGGGAGGCCCTGGAAACTCGGAAAATACATCCCCGAGCGACTAGGACACTGCAAATCAGTCTAGAGGCTCGAGGGTGTCCGTGTTATTATCCTCACCAGGAGTGGTTCAGGTTTGGTTGATTTTTTCTTTTTTCCTTTATGTTTTTTTTGTTCTGTAAGAATCCTGCCTGTATTGTAGACGTGCCTTGCCGTAGCTTGCGCTTGTTGTCTGTTGTTTGTTGCGGGGACCACGGTCCATTAGACTACCGTAGAAGCTGTGATAATTGAGAATGGCGCAAGTACGTCTGGAATTCCCCCTTTGGATTAAGGGAGAAAACACAGCGGATGAATCTTCTCTTAGCTCAGCTGGGACAAAAAATGGAGATAAAAACACAATCGACCTCACTAGGAGATGAAACTCCAGCCCCCTGGCAAGGTTCTGAATCGTTGTTTTTATCCTTACGGTGCTCCTGTGGTGCTTAACCCAACTATTCCGCACAGTTCATACTCGAGTTGGTTTGCTGTGTTAGTCTACGGGTTGCATATGAAATCCCGGAGGAATGATGATCTCCTGCTTAGTCAGAAAAGATTAGATCGTCTAATCAGTCCCCCGCTTAGACAAGGTTCACATTTTATTTTTCCAACGGAACGTTTCGTCACTCACCAACACAATAAAAGCCTCGGCCAGAAGAATCTGTTGGTTGGAGCCCCTCAACTCGGAAAAAAACAACTCGAACAACGCACCTCCACATTATTATTTCTCCTCTCCATTCAGTCTATCCCCTCTTCAAAATAACCCTTTCATTCATTCATTCATCCATGATCATCCTCATCATACAATGAGTGCCCGTTTGCTTTCCTCCCGAGCCGTTTTTACAGCTTTCTCTCGCCATCCTCAGCTTCATGTCACCACTACCCGTCGTCTTTTATCATCCCCTATATCGACAGTATCTGCCGATAGAGCTTCTTCAACATCAGCTGGCCTTCTTCGTATAAGCTATCCGTTACGTTCACGCACATTCCTCCGGGTTGGACAGTTATCCAGATCGCATTCTGGCGTTGTTGCAATTAGGTCTTTAAGCTTCGCTAGGGCAATTCCGAAGCTGGTTTTGAAGTTTGCAAGGCTTCCTGCGGCTTTCGGTGGGGCTGTGGTTGCTAGTATCGCATACGTTCAGTATCAAGCGCAACGTGAGAGCTTCGAATCTTGAGATCGAGCGAAGTAGGCTAATTTCGTATTCTTAGAGGCCGGAAATTACGCTATCGGTATTTTTAACTCAGCGGGTGAACTGGTAGGAACCACGATTGCTGGGGCAAAAGAGACCGCCGGGGGTCTCTATGGAGGCATTAGTGAAGGAGTCAATGGTCTCGAACTTCCAGAATGGATGCAAAATCTATTGAGCTTCGGAGGGTCCGGAGGTGAGGGTGGTGGGGGTGGTGAGGATGCTGGTGGGGGTGGAGGGGGGAAGAAAAAGCCTGAAGATGAAGGAGGTAGTCGGACCTATGCGGCAGGTGCTGCTGCCGCTACGGCAACCGCGCTTGGATATGGTGATGATGATGTGAGGTCCGAGCAGCAAAGCGCCAAGGACGATCAGATGATGGTATTGACAAAGAAGATGATTGAAATAAGAAGCATCTTACAGAAGGTGGGCCAGACGGGAGCTCTCCAGTTGCCTTCTATCGTGGTTATCGGATCCCAGAGTTCTGGTAAAAGCTCTGTCTTGGAAGCGATTGTGGGCCACGAATTTCTTCCTAAGGGATCAAATATGGTGACCCGTCGACCTATCGAACTCACTTTGATCAATACACCTGATTCGCCGTCTGAGTATGGAGAGTTTCCAGCTTTGGGTCTCGGCCGCATCACCGATTTTACCCAAATCCAAAAAACCTTAACAGATCTCAATCTAGCCGTTCCAGAAACTGACTGTGTCTCCGATGATCCTATTCAACTACATATCTATTCTCCCGCAGTTCCCGATCTCTCCCTCATTGATCTTCCCGGATACATTCAGATTAGCGCCTTGGACCAACCCGAGGAGCTAAAGACGAAGATTGCGGCCCTATGTGACAAATACATCCAACCTCCGAATGTAATCCTGGCAATCTCAGCTGCAGATGTTGATCTGGCAAATTCCACGGCACTGAGAGCAAGTAGGCGAGTCGATCCGCGGGGAGAAAGAACAATTGGAGTCATCACAAAAATGGACCTAGTTGACCCTGCGCGAGGCAATGCAATTTTGAAAGACAGGAACTATCCCTTGAGGTTAGGTTATGTGGGTGTTGTTTGTCGAGCTCCGAGCGCCAAGTTCTCGTTTGGCAGGAATGTTAATATCACAAACGCTATAAGCAAGAACGAGAATACCTTCTTTGGGGCACATCCGGAGTTTGCAGCACCAGATAGTGGCGTTACCGTTGGCACAACTAATTTGAGAAAAAAGCTCATGTTTGTACTGGAACAAACGATGGCCCAAAGTCTTCAGGGTACTAGCGATGCTATTCGTCAGGAGCTAGAGGAAGCTAGCTATGAATTCAAGGTTCAATACAATGACCGCCCCTTAACGGCAGAAACATACTTGGCCGAGTCCTTAGATAAATTCAAGCACTCCTTCAAAGACTTCACAGAGCACTTTGGGCGACCCCAGGTCCGGCAACTTCTGAAACACGAGCTGGATCAGAAGGTTCTTGATTTCTTAGCTTCGAGATACTGGAATAAACCCCTTAGTGAGGATAAGTCTTGGAATAGGCTAGAAGAGCGACCTATATCTGAACTGCCCAATGTCGATTCAGAAAATCTCTATTGGCAAAGAAGACTGGACGCCTCCACATCTGCTTTGACAAAATTGGGGGTTGGAAGGCTTGCAACTAATGTCGTGGCCAACGCTCTTCAGCAACACATGGACCGCCTCATCTCTGAATCAACCTTTCGAGCACACCCCTTTGCCAAGCAGGCTATCCAGGAAGCCACAAATGCAATTCTAAACGAGAGGTTCTACTCGACGAGCGACCAGGTCGAAAACTGCATCAAACCTTACAAGTTCGAGATTGAGGTGAGCGACCGCGAGTGGGCTCAAAGCCGGGAAAACTCGCAGAATTCGTTGAAAGAGGAACTCAAGGCTTGTGAAGAGGCTTTGAAAAATTTGAGGGGCAATATTGGGTCCAAGAAACTTGTTCAAGTTATGTCATTTGTCGATAAGCTCCGGCAAGGGGAGCGTGCGGATATGAAGGAGGGAACAGAGGCATTCGGTTTTAGTCAACCGTTGTTACAAAAAGGTATGCTCCATGACTCCAGCAACCCTGTTCAGCGATTAATTTGTGGTATAGGAAGGGAGGGCGTCTTCCTAAGGGACAGGGCTGAGATACTTAAGATGCGCTTGTATGCTCTCAAGAGCAAGCAGTGCGCAACGCCGGCAAACAAATACCATTGCCCTGAAATTTTCTTGGATGTTGTCGCGGAGAAACTCACATCTACTGCGGTTCTGTTTTTGAATGTGGAGTTGCTCTCTGAGTTTTATTATAACGTAAGATGAAACCCCGAACTCTACTAGTCTTGGTCTGATGGATTTCACTAGTTTCCGAGAGAACTCGATAACCGCCTTGGCCGCCATCTCTCACAGCAGCAGGTCGAATCGTTTGCTAAAGAGGATCCTAGGATCCGAAAACATATTGAACTCCAACAGCGAAAGGAACTCCTTGAGTTAGCCCTTGAAAAGATGGAAAGCTTGATGGCCTTGGAGAAGAGCAAGAAAGCACCACTAGTAGGAGAAGCGAGTGTCAGGACAGGCAGATGGGGTGGGATGTTTTAGACAGGATAAGGCAATGATTATGTTGTTAGGGGCAATGTCGGCGTTCAAAGAGATGGTGGGCATATTTTTGTTTTTTTATTTCTTCCCTCCCTTCTCCTTCTTTAGCTGCGTTTGGGTCCTTTTTCCTTCTAATTCGTTGGCTCTTTGATTTCGGCACGATATCGTGTGATAATTCACAACTCCCATACTATGGCGTCAAAATTCATTCTCATTTATGTGACGGGCAATTGGATGCGGTGACAAAAGCTGAATTTCAGCAGCGCGCTTGGTCAAAGTGTCATAGATAATATCAGTGTTTTTGGAAAGCGCACCCACTGGAATGAGATAGAGCACTTGTAGTATTTGGGATAACCTATTCTGTAATACACACGTTACTTTTATCCCAAGCCATATATATGCAGGTTCGTAGATTTTCCAAGCACATGGTACTGTATTACTTATACTACCGCAAGCTGTCCCTAATCATAGAATGTATCCCCTCTACCCCCAAGCCTGTGGCTCCTGCCTACGCGGGGTACCCCGCGCTTGGGATAAATATCACCCCCATTAGTACCATTCTTGAGGCCCCCAATTGTGCAACGCCTCCACTCCCCACCCTGCCTCATATTACTGCAGCCCCGGCTAAAGAGAAACTCCATTTCAGAAGGGTATCCGCTGGGTAGTAGTGCCATCCTCGGGACATCCTTTCTCCCTAGGTTTTTCATCAGCCAAAACTTTGTTTAACCCCCTCCCAACATAAAGAGCACAGGTGGCTGTATTTAAACTTTCGGAAACTGTGGCTTCTTGGGATCCAATTACCGGTGGTTGAGCTCATCATATACTTTCTGTATATGGGTACCGAGATGATGACCTTACCAGAGCATCCCGCTAGGGGATTGGTCTATTGGCATAGGATAGATTGTTTAGTGTGAGCGCTATATTCATGTAGTATATTGGTCCTCCATTCCTCGGAGGAAATAGACGGAGGTCGATTAGTTTTTCACCCTTTTTGAATCGAGATATTTTACAACACAAATTTCCATTGGTTACCGAGTGACCACTTATGATGCCAAACTTCAACATCGAGCACCTGGCTTGCAGGAGAACAAAAGACACCGGGATTGTAGCTTCCCACCTTGAGCACGGCGCGGCCACCACGCTGTAGGCATTATTTGTCAAGGGGTGGGCTTAAGATAAGCTCGAATTCTTCACCAAAGTTATCTTTCTCCTCTCCCCCCGCCCCGCCTTGTTAGGCTGCGTGTGAGATGGGGAGAGATAGGAACTTGGCGAGTTTTCTCAGGAAGCTGTTTGCACACATTTTGAGGCCTGGGAGTGGGCGGGTCGGTGATGTCACTGCGAGCTGGCTGTCGTATAGGGTTTGTGGCTGAGTAGAAGGATAGAAGTCATCGTGGTGAGAAGGGAGGTTGGGGTGTGGATGTGTATGAGCCGAGGGAAATTTGAGGCCTACTTGTCCTAGATAATGTAATGGTGGGGCCCACCACTGGCTGAAGACAATAGGAGTCGTTTAGTAGCCATACAGAAGCCAAAACGGACCAAAATTGCTGGTTTTCGAGCTATTATATTTCCCTGGACATCTTGAAATTCAGCTTTGGAAATTTTTTGAAAGAGTATAGCATGTCTGAAGTATAATATATTATTTGTTTCAGTTTTTTATCTCAAGTTTATAGGGAGCTGTGGGCCCACGAACTGGGCAACATGTGTTGCAATACGTCTTTCTCATACAAAAACCCTTGTCCTGGCAGGTAGGGACATCTCACTCCTCACTACTCTAGGAAAATTGAAGGAAAAAAATCCCACAGTTTTAGGTGGGTGATATCATAGCAAATTACTTTTTGAATTTTTTTTCTATGCTGTTTCTGCAGATGGTGGTTGGGTTATGGTGGCTTGAAAACCATCAATTTTAGTGTGTTTTGGCCTCCGTATGGGTACTAAAAGATCCCTATTGAAACATCAACCGAGTGAGAGATGGTGGCTGCCAAGAAATCCAGGAGCTTGTTTTGTGATGTTGCGGTGGCCGGCTCTTGAGAAACTCTAGTTGTAGGATTGAGTGCTCGGCCCTTGGGGAGCTGGCCTTGTGGAGTGGCTCTTGTTGGGGGTGTATTGAAGAAATGACTGAGAGGGCGCAATAGTACGAGTGAGATCACATTGAATGAAACATACTAAATTGGAGCAAGCTATGGGTCAAACTATAAATGAAGATGCTCGATAGGAGCAGGCTAAGAGACGGATATCTCCAAAATAGTTAGCACCTCCGGAACCTAAACGAACTTCTAATAAAAGTAAATGAAACGCATCTGACTCTAAGAAAATAGACTCCTAGAGGCACTATGATCCTCCTTTATCATAAATGATCAGGAACCCTAAGATCCCATGCGGGGGGTGGGGGCGCTATGCCAGCCAGCATAAAGAGGGAAACAAAGAAAACCGACTCTGATATGATGCCTTAAACAGGAGGGCAGAGGATATGAGAGGGAAATAACAAACCAAGCCGAACACCCGATTTCTGGCGCACAATGGCATCTGGTGTCAATAAAACAAAGCGAACGAGTATATCCTATGCCTACCAGCATAGGCTGTGAAAACGACAATCCATCACTGTGTGCTTAATCCCCGCATTCCTCTCATACTCGTATGCATTATGACTGCATGGCCTATATGCAATCCAGCATGTATGTGCATAATACAGTGCCCGCGATCGGGGGTTTTGGATGGAAGGCGAAGGGCGAGCGCGCGCACAGAGATACCTATGGCGATTACCCGCCGGTATCATAGATCGAAAATTGGTGCATCTTTTTTTTAAAAGAAAAACCAAAACCAAACATATGTGTTAACCTTTATTAACTAACCTATGACCCTGCTTTGATATTCGTTCCGTCTCCTTTAGCACAGTGCTGCACATGATCTAGAGATTCCTCCTCCCCCGGCGTGGGGCAGTATTTGATCTTCTTTCTGTGTGATTAGCTGGACTTTATACTATTATAGTATACGAAGGTTTTTGTGATGGTATGATGCATAGAGACACAGAGCATTGCTTCACTACGCTAGAAAAAAACAGGAGATTATGAGCAGTGGAGAATGGGCAATATCTGGGAAGTAGATGGCTTGGAGATTTGGCATTCTTGTTGAAGTTTTAGGTTGATGCCTAACATGCCTAAACCTTCTTGGACATGGTGATTTGATCGATTTTCTGGGTACTGCTGTGCTCTTGGACACATCCTTTATGGGCAGCGAGAGAAACTCAAAGCCCATGCCAATTTCTGTTTCGATGTTAATACCCCTCGTTTCAGCGAAAGGCTGTATGACCTCATTATGCTCGTTACCAGAAATTGATGGGAGAGGGATTTACCACCGTTGTCAGCCAAATTAGAGGCAGCTCTCTCCCGTGCTAGGAACATCCCTGCTATTAGCTCTAGATCCTCGGTTTCTCGCGGCCGCCAATGCGAGCGGGGTTTGGTCATCATTGTCAGCGGAATCGGGCGGGGGTGCACACCCAAATTCCCTGGAGAGCAAGAGCCCTACTGTTTCCTCCTGGCGACAGCCAGCAGCCATTGAGATCGGGGGTTTAGCTATCACTACCAAATAATTCCAGACCGGATCGGACTAATATCTTCCTTGGTTAGGTTTGATTTGCCGCTTATCAATTTTGTAAGCTGCTAACATGCTGCATTCAGGTCTCATTATAGCGCACCTTCCTCTTAAACCCCTACAGCTCGCCCCGGAAGTAATAATACCAGTACACTACCGGCATGTGAGGGCTCATCGAGGCTTGGCGCGCCCCGGCATTAAGGAAGCGTGCGTCCGTACGAATATACCGAAAACATGATACTTTCCAATATTTGCCGAGAATCAGTGGGGGAGCAGCCTCGCTGAGCCCTCGCATAGTCTATTTTTCTCATTTCTGTGTTTGAGTGCTTGCCACAGATGAGTGATCTCCTGGCGTCCGATATCCCATGCCCACTTGCGAGTATTTGCTTAATCCCCGTTTGAGATCCTAGATAAGAGCGGATAATTGGAGATACACTCCCCCCATCCCTCGCGTTTCGGCACTTGGATAAGTATGTAGGGTGGGCAGAAAGTATTGGACAAGCCTGTTGTGCGAGGGAAACTACCTTATTTGGAGAATAAGGATGGAGTCGGGTGCTTCTGTGAGCCTTTGGTTCGGGCCATGCATGCTCAAGAAATATCTGATGGCCATTAAGACCCTCTCTCAGAGTTTATGTGACTCTGCCACTGATCCGCCCCCGTGCGGGACTCTCTGTAGCTCCCAGTACTTTCTCCCTGTCCCGAGCACCCAAACACAAGGGATCAGTGTTGCAAGTAAGCGTGGGAGTTCGGACACTAAGGGATCACCAGTCCTAGGCCACATCCTCCCGGAAACAAGGGTTCCGGAAAACTAGTGCCTATCTGAGCCCCCATACCAAATCCCCACCCAAAATTTCGGGTTCTTCATGCTGGGTGCTTATATTCGGGTGTACGGGTATTTAGGGCTGGGTGATGCAAGTCCCCCCGGGGTGTTTCTCGGGTAATCGCTACTTCCTTCGGAAGTGGTCCCTACTTTTGGCTATCAAAAATACTCACGAGTTATCACTCGGGTCACTTAACCCGGTTCGGTCCCATATATGCCACACTTCCTGAGGGAGGTGGACCCCAATTTTTCCAACCTCCGGGTATATCGCTCCGTCTAAACCCACTTAGCTTTGCTATCTTATACCGTACCGTACTCACTAGTGGAATCCACTCCATGATTATCAAGGCATCATCCTACAATAGATTTAGTTGGACAGGTCAGCAGAATTGCAACTGCTAGTTAGTGAGATCCAAACTGTTTAATCATAGAGCATGGTTCGCTTTTTAAGTGCAAGTCACTATACTAGTAGAAGAACGAGAGAAGACACAATTGGCCTAACATATCTCTGCTTTGCCATTTCCGTTGTTTCCGTTGTCTACTCCATCTTGTATCATAATAAAACTATCTACCTTAGATGTGATAAGGAAATTACATGCGGATAAGAATTGGAAGTACATTACTTTTCGTGCCGTGATCTTCGGCTGCAATGGCTTTGGCGCACACTATAGGTGCCTTGAGCCCTGCTTACCCTCCATATATGATAAAACCACTCCACAATTTTTGCACCGCCAATCCCTGCACACTACCTCTTTACCCTTCTTACATATACCCCGAGACTCCATCTTTTCTCTCACTGCATCCACGCGTTTGCAACAGCGCAGTCCACCCACCCTATATATTGAACTAGAACGATGCACACCAATCAGCGTCCCCGGTCTGGTACTGCTCAGGGAGTTTGGTAGGGGAGGACAGCGGTCCCGCTGTAGGTTCATTTAATGCCCAAGAATGTGGAGGTACAATGTGGGGAGAATGGTGGGCTTATGGTACTTGTTTGTAACTGGTGTCGTATGTTGTCATTAAATTTTGTAAGAACGGGTGCCAGCCAGCAAGTGATTCCTTGTAATACTAGCCTCAGTAGAGATGTGACTATCCGGATCTGCTCGCGCAACAAGAAACATCGCCCAATTCCTGATCCAACATAGGCCAACGTCAAATAGCACCCCTAAGCCAAGGGGGCGCAATAGGCTGGCCGGAAAGGGTAGAAGACTCCAAGCACTGCTTTCCCCTCCGCACTTCAGTAACCGGTTACTAGTTCCTTCACTGCAGGTAGATTGCAAAGTGATAGATCATCTTGTCTGGCCCTACCCTTCGCCAAAACCTGCGCCCCACTGGATTTGCCGGACCAGAGGACTATAAATCGTGGTCCCCTCCTTTCCGATATTCCCCTGGAAAGAGCAGGTAGGGCTCTAAGACCCCGAAAACACTGCATCCACCGTAGACACTCATTCCTACCTCTACGATACCACATAGCCGCCCAAAGCCTCCACAAGTAAAAAGGATTTTCAATCTTCCCCCCTCTTCCTCCAATCGAACGCTCTCTTTCTCTTCTCCTCTCCCAATTGACAACTCATATCATGGCCATTTTTATGCATCTCATTGATTACGCTGAAGACAAGAGGCTTCATTACTCTCTTTTCTCGGTTCCTCTTGCTCTACTTTTCTTAGGGCTTTTCCTTCTCTTGAAGAAGGAATGGTCAATTCATAGCTCCACAAAGTTTCCAATTGTTGGAATTGAATCCCCAGGCTACCTTGGGCTACTCAAGGCAAGAGACAAATATGTCTCTAATGCATTCCATATTATGAGGAATGGTTATCACAAGGTTAGCTTACATGCTGTTTACTCAATTATTAGCTACCGTCTATTTTAAAATTAGTAAGGTGTTAACGCTATCTGATCTAAATAGTACCGAGGAAAAAACTTCGTTGTTGCAACTCACACCCATGATAAGATTATTCTTACATACGACCAGGTTAAGGAGCTCTCTAGTGCACCAGAAGATACTGTTAGCTTTCACCATTCTGTTTCCCAAGTAGGCGCCCCATTCCTCTAAATATTAATGGTGGGTTTACTAGTACTGATTGTTCGCATTGGCAAAGACTATGATGAACCGGTATACTGGCATGGGCCGCCTTATGGGGAACAGTTATCTTGCAGATGCGGCGAGAATCAAACTCACTCGAAATCTAGGTAATCTACTCCTTGAACGGACACCCAGTGAGAAAAAATATTTGGGAGGCTGTGCAGTAGCACTTAAACGCTCTGATGTCTTGCGGCCAGTTATTACAACTAAGGTCGTGGAGAAGGGGCTGTGATTCTGTCGGGCGTTTCCTTTCTGGCTCCAAGCAGTTTTACCATCAGCACCTAGATTCAGGGATACTGATGAAAATTCAAACAGGGAATATTAAAGATGCAGTAATAGAAGAGATACGATTTGCTCTGGATACTGAACTAAAAGAATGTGCCACTGATGGTTAGCATTCCTACTAAACCTACCCTAGCCCTCCCATAGCTGATGCTAATAATATATACTGTAACAGAATGGAAATCGGTGGAAATTTACACCCCGGTCTTAAGAACGGTTGCTCGCACGAGTAGTAGGGTCTTCGTTGGCCTTCCTTTATGTCGAAATGAAGATTGGTTGACTATCTCGATGACGTTCAGCAGAGATCTTATGCTCGTAATCCATAAGCTCGCGAGTATACCAAAACTAATTCGTCCACTCTATGCCTGGGTCTTCAATTCTGCAAAATTAATCGACTCACATAGAAAAAAGGCGGAGACCCTCCTGGGTCCTATCATTCAAAGACGTCTTGAAGAGGAGAGGCTTGCACAAGAGAATGGGGCTGTTTATAACAAGCCCAAAGACATGCTTCAATGGCTCACAGATCTCGTTAAGCCGCATCATAGGAACGTCAGGGACTTATCTGAACTGCAGCTGTTTGCTGCCCTGGCGTCAACTCATACAACAGCTCTTACCTTTCTCAATTCACTCCTCGACCTCGCTGCCCATCAGGAGTGCGTTCAGCCAATTCGCGAAGAGATTGAAGCCGTAATTTCGGCAAATAACGGGGTGATGGACAGGGCAGCTCTGCGCAAGATGAAGAAGACTGATAGCTTTTTCAAAGAATCCACGAGAGGAACGCTTCCCCCCCGTAAGCACATCACTTTCTTTTCTCTTAGGTCAAGTTCTTAATTTTTTTGTAAAGTGGGTTTCAACCGCAAGGTTATGAAAAGCTTTACATTTTCCGATGGCACCAACTTGCCTGTGGGCTCTCTGGTCGCAGCCCCTTCCGCAATGCTTTCATCCGATCCAGATTTCCTTGAGGACCCTGAGACATTCGATGGGTTCCGCTGGTACAAAAAGTCCCTGGAGGGGGAGGGCCTTGCTGCTCACAATACCGGTTGGGCCACTACTTCCGCAAGCGACCTCGGGTTCGGTCACGGAAAGCACGCATGTCCTGGCCGCTTCTTGGCTACCGAAGAGATAAAGATCATTCTCGCCTTCATCATCTTGCAGTACGATTTCAAGTCCCCTGAGGGTCAGGCTCACTCAGATACCATTAGGCGCGGGGAGCCTATTTACCCCGGCACCACCAGGAAACTTCTTTTCAAGAAGCTTCCTGGCCCAAAGAAATTTTCCTTTTTGTAGTAGCTGTTGGTGTGGACCCACTTAGTTTTTTTCTTTCTTTCTATTTTGTTTCAGTTTCCAGTCATCTATCTGGATAGCAGCTTACAAAATGAAACCAATTTCCGGTACCCGAAACCGATACTCCCAAAGTGACAACTAGAATTAGCAAGTGTAGGCTGAAGGGATCTCTCGCTCATGCGGCGCCTGCTGCCTATGGTGGGTGCCCTAAGAAAACTGAAGTGTATGTACAGTGCTCTGTGATGTCAAGAGGGGAAAGTACTTCATTACCTAGCAAGATCCAACTTCCCTCGTCCGGTACGAAACCCCCCCCCCCCCCCGGCACTCGCACGTTGAAATAAAGTAGGGGCTAAAGTAAAACATCGAACGCAGTCAGAGCGCATCCGAAATAAGTTTGGCATTGGCCACAAAGGGTTAAGCGAGGACGTTTTGTTGGCAAGTTTGAAACAAAAAAGATTACTAGCGCAAAGAAAACTCTTATTTCAATGTAAGAGTGGTTACCTAGTTAATGCGGCATGATATCCTACTTGGCAATATTTCCCAAACCTCACTAAGCTTGTGCCTCGCTGAGCTCCCAGATATTCCATTTTCCTGATCCCCATGCTTGGGTAGTTGCCATAGATGAATAATTCTTTAGTGCCCGGTTTCCCATGCCCATTTACAGATATTGGTTTAGCCCTTGTTTTTGCTCCCAGATGGGCGCAGATCACGAGAGGTCCACACTTCTGATCCCTTGTTTTCAGGGACTTGTTCAACTGTTATACTTCTGGGAGTCTAACTCAACCCTACACACTTAAGCAATATCTGGCGTCAATCGATATCCCCCTCTAAGCTTGCGTGAATCTGCTATTGATCTGTTCTCTACAGAATTCCCTGTAAGACCCAATACTTTCCCCTTACCCCGAGTACCTAGACACAAAGGATCAGAGGCGTATATCGCCTATCACCCGTCCCTCTTAGGCTACATCGAGCCGGAAACGGGGATTTAGGGAAAAATCCAGCTCGTGAGATGTCTGAGCCCCGGTACTAAATCTGGACGCAAATTTTTGGGCTCTCTACCCCGGGCGCTTATGCTCGGGCGCAAGGTCATTTAATGCTCGGTGACACAAGTCCTCGCCCAGCATGTTGCTCGGGCAATCGCCACTTCTCCCTTCGGAAGTCGTCCCGACTTTGGGCTACGATGAATAATACTCACGATATGTCACTCGAACACTATATCCTGGTTTAGTCACATAAATGCCACACCTCTGCCAACCTCGGCACATCACTCCATTTAGGCCCACATATCCTCCCTATCTTATGCCGTGCCATGTTCACCCGCGCAATCCACTCCCGGGTTATTAGAGAATCATCACCCGATAGGTCTAGTTGGACATGTCAACAGGACTGCAGCTGCTGGTTAATGGAATCCGATGTGTCCACGGACCTACTTTTGTACCGTTTCAGGTAAGCTCTATCCCTCCTCAGGGGAATTTATCTCTAAATACCGAGGTTGGAGGGCTCAATACGACATTACTTCTGTCTCAGTAACAGCTCAAATTCAGCACTGAGAAATCAGGGGGAACCAACCCGTCAGGCCATGACAAATTTGGTTTTACAAGTGAAAAGAATTCCAAATACAGGCACCTGTCACATAGATCCAACACATCCAATAGGCTGATCTTATATCGTGTCAGGAAAACCCTCATTTTTCCCGGGGCCTTTGTCTATGGAAAAGGGTGGTTATAGGGCTAGTGGGGAGATCGACCTCAGGAGATTTTAAGGGCGATTGAGCTGGGGGAGATCATCCTATATACTCGCGCTAGCCAATAAATAAACTCTATGCAAAGGGTAACAATTACTGGTTGCATCCTCCCTGACAAAATGCAATGATAACCGGCTGAACCTTGAAAGTAAGCATGGTTCGAGCCTTCTGCCGTGAGCTAAGGTAATTTTGATGGGAGGCTCGTCCCCGGCTAGATACAAATAGATTTAATAGGAATGTGCATACCCTCAATTCTCACAAACATCAGTAGCTCTTTTTTTTATATCATTGTCGAGCCACACTGGTCAGTGCGAAATGCACTTTCCAGGATATTTTATATTTTGCAGCAGGAAAGGATATATAAATTACTGGTATTGTAAATGACTACCACAAGAATCAAAGCAACTAAGCCCGGCTCCAGGGCGTTCAAGTTGCATTAAATTTTTATAGTATGATATTATAAGGTATTTTCTTCTCCGCATTTGCCTCAGGTAAAGGATAGAAGTGGGGGCTTTTTAGGGTAGTTCCTAGCCCTCATCCAGAAAGAGGAATTCCAGACGTCCTAGGATAGAGGTCAGCCACCCCAGGCAGAATACTATCATAGTAATACTATGATATAATCTCATAGAAGAACAAGAGGAGACAAAATCGACACAGTATATTTCTACTTTGCCTCTTCTATCATCGTTTCCATTTACCCTATCCCAGAATAGAACTATCTATGTATGATATACCCACAAAATATAATAAACTCCTATGCGAAGAATTGAAGAAAGGTGCATTTTTCTATTCTTGCCGGGCGGCGTACAATTGCTTTAGGGCATACAAGTGGTGTCTTGAGCCATAGACCTCCCACTCCAGCACCACTAAAACTCTGCCGTTAAAAGAAAACCCATTTTCACCGCCAATCTTCCACCCTCCTCCAACCCAACCCTTTTTTCCTCTTGGCTCCCAACTGATAAACAACCCACATCAGAAATCATGGGCCTTTTTACTACTGTCGTTGATTACGCTGAAGACAGGAGACTTCACGGCTACTCTCTTTTCTCCGCCACTCTTGCGCTACTTTTCCTAGGACTTTTCCTTCTCTTGAGGAAGGAGTGGTCAATTCATAGCTCCACAAAGTTTCCGATTGTTGGGATTGAATCTCCAGGCTACTTTGGGATAGTCAAGGCAAGAGGCAAATTTGTCTCTGATGCATTCGGTATTTTGAAGAACGGTTATCACAAGGTCAGTCTACATACTGTTTGCTCAACTATTAGTCCCCGTCTATCTTAAAAAAACAGCTAGGTATTAATACTATATGGTTTTAGTACCAAGGAAAAAACTTTGTTGTTACAACACACGGGTACGACAAGATTATTCTTACACACGACCAAGTTAAGGAGCTCTCTAGTGCACCAGACGATGCCGTTAGCATTCAACATGCTGTCGTCGAAGTAAACACCCCATTCCTCTGAATATTAATAGTGAGTTTACTAGTACTGATTGTACGCATTGGTAAAGACTATGATGGGAGAATATACCGGCATGGATCGATTCGTGGGAACCAGTTATGTCCAAGAGGCGGCGAGAATCAAACTCACCCAAAATCTAGGTAATCCGCCCCCTTTGACAGACAGGTTTGCAGTGGGAAAAAGCATCCAGTTAGCTACGCAGTAGAGCCGAAACGCTCTCGTGTCTTGCGATCAGTTATTGCAGCTGAGATCGTAAGGAAAGAAGAATTACCACTGTGTGCAGATATTTTCTCTCTGACTCCAAGCAGCTCTACCAATATTTAGATCCCCAGATACTAACCATAATTCAAACAGGAACTGTTAAAGATGCGGTAATAGAAGAAATACGATTTGCTCTGGATGCTGAGCTACCAGAATGTACCACTGATGGTTAGTATTTCTGTTGAACCTATATATGCCCTCGGTAACGGATGCTAATGTACATTGCAACAGAATGGAGACCAATCAAAATTTTCACCCCAATTCTGAGAATAGTCGCTCGTACGAGTAGCCGGGCCTTCGTTGGACTTCCTTTATGTCGAAATGAGGATTGGTTGACCGTCTCAATGAGATTCACGGGCGATATTTTCATGACAGTCGATAAGCTCACCAGTATACCAAAATTGATTCGTCCACTCTATGCTTGGATTTTTAATTCGGCAAAATTAATCAACTCACATAGAAAAAAGGCGCAGGCCCTCCTAGGTCCTGTCATTCAAAGACGTCTTGAAGAGGAGAGACTCGCAAAGGAGAACGGAGCTGTTTATGAGAAGCCCGAAGACATGCTTCAGTGGCTCACAGATCTCGTTGAGCCGCATCACAAGACCATCAAAGACTTATCTGAATTGCAGCTGCTTTCTAATCTGGCGTCGATTCATACAACATCTCTTACCTTTCTCAATGCACTTTTCGACCTCGCTGCCCATCAGGAGTGCGTTCAACCAATTCGCGAAGAGATTGAAGCCTTAATTTCGGCAAATAATGGGGTGATAGACAAGGCAGTTCTGCGCAAGATGAGAAAGACGGATAGCTTTTTCAAAGAATCTATGAGAGAAACACTTGGCCTCCGTAAGTACATCACTACCCTTTCCCCCTAGTCATGTTCTTAATTATTTGTATAGTCAGTTTCAATCGCAAGATTCTAAAAAGCTTTACCCTCTCCGATGGCACCTATTTGCCGCAGGGTACTCTGATCGCCGCCCCTATGGCAATGTTTTCTACCGATCCAGATCTCCTTGAGGACCCTGAGACATTCGATGGGTTCCGCTGGTATAAAAAGTCTCTGGAAGCCGAGGGCCGTGCTACTCACAACGCAAAGTGGACCACTACTTCCGCAAGGAACCTCGGGTTCGGTCATGGAAAGCATGCATGCCCTGGTCGCTTCTTCGTTGCTGAGGAGACGAAGATCCTCCTCACTTTCATCATCTTGCAGTACGATTTCAAGTACCCAGAGGGTCAATCCCGCCCTGCTACCCTTAAACATGGGGAGTTTTTCTATCCCGATACCACCAAAGAACTTCTTTTCAAGAAGCTTCCAGGTACAAAGAAATTTTCCTTTTTGTAGTAGCTGTCGGTGTGGGCCTACTTAGTTTTTTTTCCCACTCGTCTCAGTTTCCCGGTCTCTGTCTAGATAGTAAATAGCTTACAAAATTAAACCAATGTCTGGTACTGTACCCAGAACTGATATCTCTCAAAGTGACAACCAGTATTAGCATGTGTAGGCTAAAGGAATTTCTCGTTCGTGCGGCGCCTGCTGCCTATGGTGCCCCAAGGAAACTGAAGTGTCTGTATTCTGTGATGCCAAGCGGGAAAATACCGCTTACCTGGCAAGATCCAACTTCCCTTGTCTTGTACGAAGACATCCCCCCCCCGGCAGTCGCACGTTGAAATAAAGTAGGAGCTAAAGTAGAACGTCCAGCACGGTCAGAATGGGTCCAAAATAAGCCTGGCTTTGGCCATAAAGGGTTAAGTGAGGGCGTTTTGTTGCGAATTTGAGACAGATTACTACTACACAGGGGGGACTCTTATTTCAACGTCAAAGTGTCCACCAGTTCTCGCCAGTTAAGTCGGTATGACACTTGCCAATATTTCCCAAGCCTCGCCGAGGGTGCGCCTCCCGGAGCCCTCACGGTCTATTTTTCCCGTCCCCGTGTTTATGTATGATATAATCATATGTAATGCCCCATCCAGAAATCTTGGTGATTGCTTCGTTTCACACCAAGAACCCCACTTTTCAACATTTTGTATGATGTCTCATTGAAAACCAGATCCCCCTTTCCCAAAATTTCAATTTAGACTCATTTTATTTGAGTAATATATCTCATAATTAATTTCAAGTGTACGGGTTACCAACTAAAGGTCCCACAAGCATTCAAAGACCCACAATTACTCAAAAGTCATCCGATCACGATTTTACTAAGGTAATTGCCCCAGCATCCACTCTCAACAATTCTCCGATCTTTGACAAGCTGTGGCGTGGTTGAGAAGTGTTAGGAGACTCCGACAATCTTGGGGGAAAATCTTTTTTTGCATTTATCTATAACTACTTGATGGTTCCTGGAAAGTCGTCTACATAGGGGTCTAGCTAAGGGGGACCCCTGAAAAAGACGATCTTTGGTGCAAGCGTTTCGAATGACAAGACTTTTGGGTAGTGGCTTCATCTTCTAGCGGTAGCGAACTAGTCCATCGCTCTTCCGTTTTTCGCTGCGCTTAGAGCCTATTGCGATCGCAATTTTCTTCCCTCCGTGTCCCTAGGCTCCATCATACAGGTATAACGCCGTGGGTGGAAACACCGAATTACCTACAAGATTCGACTACCGCTTGTACTAGTACAAGTGCCCAGGGAGATGTCTTCATACAAGACAGGAATTGTTTTGCTGGTTACTGGAGGACTTCCCTTAGGAATCTAGAAAAACATGGAGCTTGGAGCGAGAATCTGGATCGCAGGTTGTTCCCATAGGAAAAAATGACTTTCCAAATTTCCAGATCATGATTGTTGTGGAAAATTGAAACCACACATATGAAGTCGAATAGATACAAGTATGATAGGAAATTATTTTTCATAGGATTGTGTCCTGCTATAAGCTGTCAGCCCTTCATTTTGTGCATTGAGAACTGGGGCATAATGTGTCGAGAAATGTAGTCTTGGGGCCGGTTGACCAATTGTATGCAAATTTCCAGATTCTGAACCTTTTCAAATCTGAACCACCCCCTCCCCCCCCTGGTTCGGATTTGAGAGAATTTAGAATTTAGAAGTCGATATTCTAGATTTTAGCGTGAAAATATGCCAAAACCACTTCCTAATCTCTTCCAGATTCCTACAGGAAGTCCTCCACTGCATGGAGTTGTACGAAAACATCCCCCTGGTGCTTGTACGTTGAAATAAAGTAGAGGCTAAATCAAAACATCCCACGCAGTCAGAAGGAGCCCAAAATAGGTTTGGTTTCGGCCATGGAGGGTTAAAAGTGAAGGCATTTTGCTCCGAATTTGAGGCGGACTGCACAGAAAACACGTATTTCAATGTAAAAATATCTACCAGTTCTCGTCAGTTAATGAGGTATGATACCAATATTTCCCAAGCCTCACTGAGCGTGCTCCTCCCTGAGCCCTTACATAGTATATTTTTCCCATCCCGGTGTCTAGGCACTTCTTGCCATAGATGAGTAATCCCTTCGTGTCCGATCTCCCATGCTCACTATTTGCTCAATCCTCGTTTTCGCTCCCAGATAAGCGAGGATGGATTGAGGATACACGTGTCTAATCCCTTGTGTTCGGCACTTGCACAAGTACTCATAGCTTGGAGGAAGCATTGAAATAGCCTGTTGCGTGAGTGTAACGACCATGTTTGGAGAATGGGGATCGGGTTGGGTGCTTCCGCGGGTCTTTAATTCAACACTTGCTCGTATACTACACGTTTAAGTAATATCTGGTGACGATTGATGCCCTCGCTCGGAGTTTGCGTGATTCCGCCGCCGATCCACTACCATGCAAAATTCTCTGCATGCCCCAACACCTCCCCTCTTGCCCCGACTACCCGAGCACAGGGGATCGGAGGAGGAATGTACACGTGGATCACCGAACACCCAGTGCTCATCTGGGAGCCAAAAGTAAGATCAATCCAGAACACAGGGGCCAAAGGAATACAAGTATTGCGATTGAACGCGGGGTTCTCGATACTAAGGGATCACCCGTCCTAGGCCACATCTATCTGGGGAGCGGGGATTCAGGGGGAAAACCAGTCCGCATCTAAGTGCCCATACCAATCCGGACACGAATTTTCGAGTTCCTCATGTCGGGCGCCTACTTGTATACTCGCCAAATGCAAAAGTATCCGGAAAAGGCGCCGTTTGAGCACGGCCCCGCTCTCTCATGGCAAGAATGCAACACCCAAAATCTATTAAGAAATCGGGGGTTAGGGCTGGCGCCTTTTCCGGATATCATACTTTGACATTTGGCGAGCACAAATCACTCGGGTGTAAGGATATCCCGGGCCGGGTGACGCAACTTACCCAGTTTGTTGTTTGAGCAGCAGCCACTTCTCCCTTCGGATGTGGTCCCTGCTTTTGGCTGCCACAAACAGTACTCATATGTTATCACTCGAACCCCTTCGCCTGGTTCAGTCCCACATAAGTGCCACACTTCCTGATGGGGGTGGGCCCGACACCCGACAACCCCCAGCACACCGCTTGTCCCAAACACGCTTAGCTTTACCGCCTATATCCAAGATATCCAGTGGGCTGATCTTATATTATGTCGGGAAATTTTCCCCAGGGGCTTTTGTCTCTGGGGGGGGGGGATTACGGGGCCGGCGGAGATCATGGACCTCAAGAGATTTTATCGGTGTCTGGACTGGTGGAGGTCATCCACCAATCCATCGACGCTATTCAAAGGGTACCAATTGTCGGTTGCATCGTCCCCGACACCCTTCCCCTCCTATCGATACCCTTCGTACTAGCCCGGCCGAATTGAAGCAGGACACATAAGGTGACAACGCCTATACAAAGTGTCCGGCTTCAATTAGGCCGCTCGAGTGATCTCTTCGTGTGTTTTCAAGCACCGCGCTAAGTGCCCGCAGAGCTGGTAGTGGAAGCGATCGGTGGTGAAGTAACTAAAGAGAGAAAAGTTAGGAGTAATGGTGACAAGCATGATGTAAGTATCATATGATGAATATGAAGGATGGTACTGGTATCCTGTTCACTGCTTAGATATTGCACCCCCATTCAAAAATCTTAAAACCTAGCCTATTTGGGTAATCGTGATATGAAAAACTTTGTGCTTTAGAGGTGGTGCAGTGCTCAGAAGAGTGCTCAGTGAGCATTGCTTGGTATTGCTATGATGGAAACCAGGTTTTCTGCGTAGATTTGCTCCCGACCACGGTACGAGTAGGAGTACTTCGCCTGGTTTTGATTTCTCTCGGTCTGTTGTCTATCGTTACCTTTCTTGCCATATCTATCTTACTACCGGTAGTGCAACGTTAAAGGTGTGTGAAAACCGGGACGCACGAAGGGATGCGATGCTGGCTAGCTGAACCTTGAAAATAAAGGCCGTTCCGGGCTCTTCTAGTGTGATCCAAGGTAATTTGGATGGACACGCGCTTTGCGACAAATTCGGGAGGAATGTGCATATGTCCAATTATCACAACGAACAGCAGTCTTTTTTTTCCCTTCATTATCACGATCGAGCCACATTTGTCGGCGCGGAAATCTGGAGCCAGGATCTTTTATTCCAGAGCAAGAGATAAATACTGATAACATAGAATTGCCTCTCATGGTGGGGTATCTTCTTCTGGTTCGTCTCAAGAGTGGGGTCGGAAGTGGGAGTTTCCCGAGTGATTCGGGCCTTGATCCAAATTGGGGAATTCTAGACTCTTGCAGTAACGTTCAATTATTCTAGGTACTTATAGAATACTAGAAGAACCGGAGATGGCACAATTGGCACAGTATATATTTATTTGGCCCCTTTCCGTCGTTGTTTCTGTATCCGCCTTATCATGTGATAAAACTATCCACCTTGAATATAATAAAAAACCATCCCAATACGAATTGAAGGTACATTGCTTTGCGTGTAGTGCTGTCCCCGGCTACAATTACTTTAGCGCACACTTATAGGCGCCTTAGGTCATAGTCTGTTTGCCCCCCCCATATATAACCCCTTTACGAGTACTATTTTTCCACGCCTAATGCCTGCACACTACATCGTTACCCTTCCCACACCTGCTGCAAACTCCATCCCTCCCCCCCACATCCACCCAGTGTTTGGAACGAGGCAGTCTGATCGTTCTAAAGATTAAACGAGAACGAAGCACCCCACGAATCGGAGCCCACCCATCAAGCCCAGGGATAAGGGAAGGTGGCGGGCCACACTTCAGGTTCAATTAATTCCTTAGAATGTGTAGGGGCCATGAGGGGAGAACGGCCAACGGGTAGTCCTTATGACCCCCGTCCACAGCTCGCATTGCGTGCTTTCATTTATAAGAATGAATGTTTCGTCTGCAGGTGATTTCTCTTAATCTTGACCTTAGTAGAGACATGGCTATCCGGATCGGCTCATGTAACAGCGCACATTGCCCAAATTTCGATCCAACATAGGCTAACATCTGGTAGCACGCCTAAGCTAGGAAAAAACTCCAAGAGCTAAAAAGAATAGGTAGGAAGCTCTAAGCACTCTAAGTTCCTCGGAAGGTTAGCAACTGGTTACTTGTTTCTGCACTCCGGGAACGGGGAATGCGAAATGATAGCCTACCCTGTCCTGCCGCGTCCCTCGCCAAAACCTACCGAAACATCCAGGTGAGAAAACATGGATATCTCAAGGATATTCCAGTGATACTTCATCTTTCCCCAAGGTGACCCGTACCCCCTGTGTTCGGTCACTACTTGTTCGGGACACGTACCTCCTACCCCAATATCACTCAAAGTTGTCTTTTAAAAGAAAACGTTTTTAATACACCCCCTCCTCCTCTAATCCAAAGCCTTCTCCGTCTTCTCGCCTCCCAACCAACTCTCATCATAAATCATGGGTATTTTTATGCTTCTTATTGATTATGCCGAAGGCACCAAACTTCATGGCTATTCTGTTTTCCTTCCCACTCTTGTTCTGCTTTTCTTGGGACTTCTTCTCTTCCTGAGCAAGGAATGGTCAATTCATAGCTCAACAAAGCTTCCAATTGTTGGAATTGAATCCCCAGGTTACTTCGGGCTAGCCAAAGCAAGAGATAGATGGGTCTATAATGCATTCCAGATCGTGAGGAACGGTTATCACAAGGTTAGTCTACATATTCTTTGCTCAATCATCAACCATGGTCTGTATTAAAATTAATCAACTGGTATAACTAAGTAAGATATTATATTGACGATATATGGCCTCAATAGTACCCAGGAAAAAACTTTGTTATTACAACCCACAGCTTCGACAAGGTCGTTCTTACACATGGCCAGGTTAAGGAGCTCTCCAGCGCCTCAGATGATACTGTCGGCGCCCAAGATTCTGGTATCGAAGTAGGCACCCCATTACTCTAAATATTGAGTGAATTCAATAGTACTGATCATGCGCATTGATAAAGACTATGCTGGGATCATATACTGGGTTGGATCGATATCTTAATCACAGCTATATTCGAGAGGTAGCGAGAACCAAACTCACTCAAAATCTAGGTAATCCACTTCCTGAAAAGAGACGCTTGCAGTGAGAAGGGGCATTCAGGCAGTTATGAAGTAGCGCCGAAAGGCTCTCATGCCTTGCGGTCCTCCCTTACAGCTAAGGTCGTAAAGAAAGAACTACGACCCCATGCAGACATTTTCTCTCTGACTCCAAGCAGTTCTATCAATATTTAGATCCCCAGATACTAACTAAAACCAAACAGGGGTTGTTAAAGATGCCATAGTAGAGGAGACACGATTTGCTCTGGATGCTGAGCTACCAGAATGTACCACTGATGGTTAGTATTTCTGTTGAACCTACCTAGACGCTCCCATAGCGGATGCTAATGACATACACCGCGACAGAATGGAGATCAGTCCCGGTTTTCAACCCAATCCTAAGAATAGTCGCTCGTACAAGCAGCAGGGCCTTTGTTGGCCTTCCGCTATGTCGAAATGAGGATTGGCTGACTGTCGCGATGAGGTTCACTGGAGATGTATTCAAAACGGTCAATGAGCTCTCAAAGATACCCAAAGCGATCCGCCCATTCTATGCCTGGATGTGTAGTTCAACAAAATTGATCACCTCGCATAGGAGAAAGGCAGAGATCCTCCTAGCTCCTACTATTCAAGGCCGTCTTGAAAACGAGAGACTTGCAGAAAAGAATGGAACCGATTATGAGAAGCCCAACGACATGCTTCAATGGCTCAGAGAGATCGTTGTGCCGCAGCACAGAAACCTCGAACATTTATCTGAACTGCAGCTGCAAGTTAGTTTGGCCACAATTCATTCAACCTGCAATGCTTTTCTCGGTGCACTCCTCGACCTCGCTGCCCATCCGGAGTGCATTCAACCAATTCGCGAGGAGATCGAAGCCGTAATTGCCGAAAATAACGGAGTGATAGACAGAACAGTTCTGCGCAACATGAAAAAGACTGATAGCTTTTTCAAAGAATCTATGAGAACAAGCCCTCATCTCCGTAAGTACATCACTACCCTTTCCCTTAAGTCATATTCTTACTTCTTTGTAAAGTCGGTTTCAACCGCAAGATTAAGAAAAGCTTGACTCTTTCCGACGGAACCCGCTTGCCGAAGGGCGCTCTAGTCGCAGCCCCTTCCGCACTGTTTTCTGCCGATCCAGATTTCCTTGAGGATCCTGAGAAATTCGATGGGTTCCGCTGGTACAGAAACTCTCTGGGAGCCGAGGGCCGTGTTGCTCGTGAGGCCAACTGGACCACCACCTCATCATGGGACCTCGCATTCGGTCACGGAAAGCACGCATGCCCTGGTCGCTTCTTCGTTTCCGAGGAGATGAAGATCATTCTTACTTTCATCATCTTACAGTATGATATCAAGTGCCCTGAGGGTGAATCTCCTCCTGCTAGAATTTCACACGCGGAGTTTTTCTATCCCGATACTTCCAGCAAACTTCTTTTCAAGAAGCTTCCCGGCCCAAAGAAATTTTCCTTTTTGTAGCAACTGGGTTATCTTAAATTTCCTCATTTTATGCTCTAACATACACTATTGGTACTGTTTTTCTTTTCACTTGTTGCAGTTTTCCGACATCCATTTAAATTGTAGCGCACAAAATTAAAAAAGCTCCTACTCTTACAGCGCCTGCTGTCTATAGTAGATATTCTATGGAAACTAAAGTCTTCACGCTCTATACCGCTAAGAGGGAAAGCACCGCATTATCTAGCAAGATTTGACTGCCGCTTGCGCAAGTGCTCAAGTCTATTTTTCTCATCCCTGTATCTAGGTGCTTCTTGCGCATAGATAAATAATCCATTAATGTCCGACCTCCCACGCTCACTTGCAAGTACTTGCTCAATCCTTGTTCCCGCCCTCAGATAAGCGCGGATGATTGAAGATAAACGCCCCTGTTCCGGCTCCTGTGTAAGTGCTTAGGGTAGGGGGAAGTAGTGAGCTAGCCTGTTGTGTGAGCCCAAGAGCTCTATTCGGAGAATGAAGACCGAGTCGGGTGCTTCTTTGAGTCTTCGGCCCGAGCCATACATGCTTAAGCAATATCTAGTGACAATTGATACCCTCTCTAGGAGTCTGAGTGACTCCGCCGCTGATCCACTCCCGCGCGGGGTTCTGTGTAAATCCCAATACTCTCCCCCGTCCCGAGCACCCGAGAACAAGGGATCAAGGGCTGTGCCGCCAATCACCAATGCTACTCTGTGAGTGAAAATGAAGATTAATTCCAAACACAGGGGCCAATCAGATGCCAGTATTGTGAATGAGTATTAGATTCTCAGGCACCAAGTGACCACCCGCCTTAGGCCACATCTCCTGCGGAAACCGGGAGTCAGGGAAACAAAGCAGTGCGTCTCTCAGCCCCCATACCGAATCAGAACACAAATTTTCGGGGTGCTTATATCATACAAGAACTCCGGCGTAAAGGTATTTAGGGCCCTATGAGACAAAGCCCCCGCCCAGCGTGTTGCCTGAGTAATCTCCACATCTCCCTTCCGAAGTGGCCCTGGCTTTCGGCTGGCCACAAAAAAATACTCACGAGCTATCACTCGGCCCCCATCCCTGTTTTGATGTGCTACCCTAGCGCTTTCTTTGTTCTTTGGACTTTTTTGTTTGTCTATACGCTAGTCTAACATTTTCTTCCTTGCCACTGGTTTATCTGTCTTGGGTATGTGCGAGGAGGATGGCTATAAGAGAGTTGCAGGCGTTGTATCTTGAGACAGGACGATTAATCAATGATTCTGCCGCTAAAACTTGCATATTTCCATAGTCCCGTGTCAGGTAAATACCCTCCCTTCTCAATAGCCTTTGTCACTGAATACAGAGGTTGAAGGCTGGATAGAGATAGCAGATCACATAACCAAATATTCTAATACCGCATTACCTGGTTTTATTCGCCTGCCGTTAGTACGTTGAAATAAGGTAGGGGCTGAAGCAAAACATTCAATACAGTAAGTAAGAGACCAAAATAAGCCTGATTTTTGTCATGAAAGGTTAAGCGAAGGCGTTTTATTGCGAATTTGAGACAGATTACAAAGAAAACTCTTATTTCAACGTACTAGCGGCAGGCGAATAAAACCAGGTAATGCGGTACTTGCCCCCCAGGAACAGCCGAATTTCACTGCAACACTATCAGCAGAAACCAGCCCATCAGGCAATGACGGATTTAGTCTTACAGGTTAACAAAATCGCGAGTACAAGCCCCTATCATCTAGACCCAACAAATCCAGTGGGCTGATCCCATATCGCCAGAGGAAAACCCCTACTCCCCCTAAGGGATTTTACCTCCGGAAAGGGGGATTACAGGGCCCGCGGAGATCATGCACCCCAAGATATTTCACAGGTGACTGGCCTAGTAGAGATCATCCTACCCACATCCACCGATCCACCAATCCACCAACTCCATTCAAAGGGTACCAATTGTGAGTTGGATTCTCCGCGAAAACCCTTCCTCTCGTATTGATACCCTCTACTATGCAATCCTTGCCAGCTAAACCTTGAAAATAAAGATGGTCCAAGACTCCTCTAGTTTGCGTCAGAGTAGTTTGGATGGATGTGCGTTTTGCTGCAGATTCGAGAGGGATGTGTCGATGCTCAGTTCCCACAACGAATACCCCCCCTCTTCTTTATCACTATCTAGCCACACTGGTCGGTGCAGAGTGACGGAGCTCGGATCTTCTACATCCCGGAGCAAGAGATAAATACTGATAACATAGACACTACCTGCACCGTAAATGGCTACCGCAAGAACCAAGATAACTAAACCCGGGGTTAGGACGTCAAAATTGCCTCCCTAATAAGTTGTTTCCCCCCCCATTTGTCCCAGAGGTGGGGGGGAAATCGAATTTTTCCACGTGGTTCCCGGCCTTCATCCAAATGGAGGAATTCTAGATTTTTTTATTATAGTAGAGTTGAATCGATTGCAGGTAGGGTGCTACTAGAACGAGAGATGACATACCGTAAGTACTCAAATAGAAGAGAAATGTGCTAGGAGGTTGCAGTTCCCTCTCCTAGTAAGGCGCCTCGCATATTCCTCCTGTTCGGCTCGACTCTTGGCCGAGTTTGCGGTGTTTTCCCCTCGCTAAGCTGAGAAGGGGAATTCCAACGTCCTAGCACATTTCTCTTCTATTCGAGTAGTTACGGTAATTGGGACAGTATATGACTACTTTGCCGTGTCAGTGACTGTTTCCCTTATCTACGCCATTTTGTGATAACACGACTTCTACCTTAAATATAATATAAAACTATGTCTATACAAATTAAAAGTACATCACTTTGCGCGTAGCGTGGTCTCCAGCTGCAATTGCTCTGGCACACACTATAGGCGCCCTGGGCGATAATTTGTTCACTCCTCCATTACAACCTCCCTACCATCCTTCCGCACCCAATCCCTGCACAATACCTCTATCCCTCTATTACATCTACCCCTAAGCTCCATCTCTTCTACCACTACACCCACCCCACGTTTTCAATAAAACAGTTCGCCCACCCCTAGGATTAAACAAAAACGAAGTACTAAGCAAATCGCTGGGCCCATCTAGTCCCAGCGAGAATCTCATCTAGGGCATTTTGGCCGAGGGATAGGGGAATACGACGGGCCCCACTGCAGGTTCGTATAATATATTAGAATGTGGAGGTAGCATGCGGAGTGAATTAATAGTCAACAAATAGAGCTCGTAGTCCTTCTTTATGACTCGCGCTGCGTGCACCCATTTATAAGAATGAATGTTCGCCAAGAGGTGATATCTCGTACTCTTGGTCCCACCAAAGCCATGACGATCCGGATCGGCTCATGTAACAAGGTACATTGCCTAAATTTTTATCCAACATAAATTAACATCTGGTAGCACCCCTAAACTAGCAAAAAACTCTGAGAGCTAAAAAGAAGAGATAGGAAACTCCAAGTACTCAATGTTCCTCCAAATATCAGTAAACGGTCACTAGCTCCTCGACTCTAGGCGCAAAGGGTGCAATATGATAGCCCACCCCGTCCAGCAGCGTCCCTTGCCAAAACCTGTGCAAACACCCCGGAGGGGAGGGAAAACAAGGATATCTCGAGGATATCCCGGAGATACTCCGCCTTCCCTCAAGGTGGCCTTTAGCTCCTCCCTATATTCGGGTGCTACTTGCCGGGGAGATGTGCCTCCGACTCCAATATTACTCAAGGCTGACTTTAAAAGAAAACCCCCATTTCTAATACACCCCTCTTCCAACCCAAAGCTTTCTTCCTCGTATTGCCTCCTAACCGACAAACTCACATCAAAAATTATGGGTGTTTTTATGCGTCTCGTTGATTATGCTGAAGAAACAAATCTTCATAGCTACTCTCTTGTCCCTACCACTATTGCGCTAGTTTTCTTAGGTCTTTTCCTTCTCTTGAAGAAAGAATGGTCAATCCATAGCTCCACAAAGTTTCCAATTGTTGGAATTGAATCCCCGGGCTACATTGGGCTGGCCAAGGCAAGAGACCGATATGCCTTTGATGCATTCAACATCGTGAAGGATGGTTATTACAAGGTTAGCCTACACACTATTTTCTCGATTGCCAGTCATTTCCCATATTAAAATTAGTATAGCCAGGGTATTAACAATACATGACCTCAATAGTATCCAGGAAGAAACTTCGTCGTTACAACCCACACCTGCTACAAGGTCATTCTTACACAGGACCAGGTTAAGGAGCTCTCCAATTTACCGGATGATTTTGTCAGCTTTCAAGCTGCTAGTTCCGATGTAGGCACCCCATTACCCTAAACGTTGGCGGTGAGTTTGCTAGTACTGATCACGCACGTTGGTAAAGACTCTGCTGGCCAAATATACTGGCGTGGATTTACTTCCTGGGCACAATTATCTTCAAGATGCGGTGAGAATCAAACTCACTCAAAATCTGGGTAATTCGCTCCCTGGACAGACACCCTTGCATCGAGAAAAAGTATTTGGGCTGTTCCGCGGTAGTGGCGAGCTTCTCTCCTGTTTTGCTGGCGGCTATTGCAGCTAAGAGCGTAAAAAAAAGAGAGAGCCACCACCCCGCGCAGACATATTCTCACTCCAAGCAGTTCTGTCACCACCTATATTCAGAAATACTAACCAAAATTCAAATAGGGAATATTAGAGATGCGATAACAGAAGAGATGCGATTCGCTCTGGATGCTGAGCTACCAGAATTTACCACTGATGGTTAGCATTTTTAAAGAATCTATCCATGCTTTCCCATACAGGATGCTGATAATATGCATTACCAAAGAATGGAGACCAGTCAAAATCTTCCCCCCAATCCAAAAAATCGTTGCTCGCGCGGGTAGCAGGGCATTCGTTGGCCTTCCGCTATGTCGAAATAAGGATTGGTTGACTATCTCGACAGGGTTCACTAGCGATGTCATCACTACAATCCTTGAGCTCTCGAATAAATCGAAACTGATTCGCCCATTCTATGCTTGGATGTATGATTCAAAGAGGGTGATGAACTCGTATAAAAAAAGGGCGGAGGGACTCCTAACACCTAGTATTCAGGCACGTCTTGAAGCAGAAAGAGTAGCAGAGAAGAATGGAGAGGTTTATGAGAAGCCCAACGACATGCTTCAATGGCTCACAGATGTTGTTGAGCCGCAACACAAGACCATCGAAGCTTTATCCGAACTGCAGCTTCTTACCACTTTTGTGTCAATTATTACAACGTCTAATGTCTTTCTCAATGCACTTTACGACCTCGCTGCCCATCAGGAGTGCGTTCAACCAATTCGCGAGGAGATTGAAGCCGCAATTTCCGCGAATGGGGGAGTGATAGACAGGGTAGCTCTACGCAAGATGAAAAAGGCTGATAGCTTTTTCAAAGAGTCTATGAGAAAAACCGCCGGCCTCCGTAAGTACATCACTACATCACTACCTTTTCTCTTAAGGCGTGTTCTTACTTCTTCGTAAAGTTAGTTTCAGCCGCAAGGTTATGAAGAGCTTCACTCTTTCCGATGGCACCTATTTGCGGAAGGGTACCACACTCGCAGCCCCCGCGGCAATGCTTTCTACCGATCCAGATTTCGTTGAAGACCCTGAGACATTCGATGGATTCCGTTGGTACAAAAAGTCTCTGGAGGCCGAGGGCCTTGCCACCCACAATACCAATTGGACCACTACCGCCACAAGCAACCTCATTTTCGGTCATGGAAAGCACGCATGTCCTGGTCGCTTCTTTGCTGGCGAGACGTTGAAGACCCTCCTTGCTTTCATCATCTTGCAGTACGATTTCAAGTACCCAGAGGGCGAATCCCGCCCTCCTACTTATACACATGGGGAGTTTACTCCTCCTGATAGTACTAGGAAACTTCTTTTCAAGAAGCTTCCCGGCCCAAAGAAATTTTCCTTTTTGTAGCAACTGAGTTATCTTAAATTTCCTCATTTTATGCCCCAACACACTGTTGGTGTAGGCCGACTCTTTTTTTTTTTTTTTTTAATTTGTTGCAGTTTCCTGGCATCCATCTAAATTGTAGCGCTCAAAATTAAAAAAGCCCCTTCTCCTACAGTGACTGCTCCTACAGTGACTGCTCCTACAGTGACTGCTCCTACAGTGACTGCTCCTACAGTGCCTGCTCTTACAGCGCCTGCTGTCTATAGTAGATACCCTAAGGATACTAAAGCCCGCATGCTCTATACCACCAAGAGGGAAAGCACCGTATTATCTAGCAAGACCCGACTACCGCTTACACAAGTGCTCAGGGAGATGTTTTTGTATTATACAAGACAGGAATTATTTTGCTAGTTCCTACCACGCCTTGAACGAAAACGTCTCCCCTGATACTTGTGCATTCTCACCAGTCAATGCGGTATGATACTAGTCAACATTTCCCTACCCTCACTGTGGGTGCGCCTCGCTGAACCCTTGCACAGTCTATTTTTCTCATCGCTGTATCTAGGTACTTCTTGCCATAGATGAATAATCCCTTGGTGTCCGATTCCCATGCTCACTTGCGAGTACTCGTTCAACCCCTGCTTCCGCTCTCAGATAAGCGTGGATGATTGAAGACACACGCCCCTGTTCTGGCTCCTGTGTAAGTGCTTAGGGTAGGGGGGGAGTAGTAGGCTAGCATGTTGTGTGAGCCCAAGAGCTCTATTCGGAGAATGAAGACCGAGTCGGGTGCTTCTGAGAGCCTTCGGCCCGAGCCATCCATGCTCAAGCAATATCTAGTGACAATTGACACCTTCTCTAAGAGTCCAAGTGACTCCGCCGCTGATCCACTCCCACCCGGGGTTCTGTGTAAATCCCAATATGCCCCCGAGCACCCGAGAACAAGGGATCGGAGGCGTGTACCACCAATCACCCGCGCCTATCTGCGGGGGAAAAACCAAACCGTACCCGAACTCAAGGATCAGATGCATGTATGTATCACCAATCACCAATGCTACTCTGTGAGTGAAAATGAAGATTAATCCCAAACACGGGGCCAATCAGATGCCAGTATTGCGAACGAGTATTGGATGCTCATGCACCAAGTGACCACCCGCCTTATGTCACATCTTCCCCGGAAACCCGGATCCAGGGAAACAAAGCAGTGCGTCTCTCAGCCCCATACCGAATTGGAAAACAAATTTTCGGGGTCCTCGCGCCCGGTGCTTATATCATATGATACAAAAACTCTAGCGTAAAGGTATTTAGGGCTCTATGACACGGGTCCCCGCCCGGCGTGTTGCCTGAGTAATATCTACATCTCCCTTCTGAAGTAGCCCTGGCTTTTAGCTAGCCAAAAAAATACTCACGAGATATCACTCGGCTCATATCCCTGTTGTGATGTGCTACATTAGCTCTTTCTTTGCTCTTCAAGTTTGGCCTTTTTTTTGTGTCTATACGCTAGTCTAGCATTTTCTTCCTTGTCACTGGTTTGTGTGCCCTGGGTATGTGTGAGGAAGATGGCTATATGAAAGTTATTCCAAGCATTGTATCCCGAGATACGATAATTAATCAAAGAATCCCACTACTAAAGCCTGCATATTTCCACAGTTCCGTCCCATGGATATGCCACACCTCCTGACGGGATGGGCCCGACTTTTGCCAACTCCTCGGCACATCACTCCATCCAAGCCCACTTAGCTTTACCAGCTTATGCTGTACTTGGGTGTGATCGGAAAAAAAGTGGTTGGTGCAACACCACTTTTTTTCCGATCACTTTTTGCTCCGTGCTAGTACTCGGATACCAGGGCTAGTCCGCGAACACAGGGCTGACAAAGCTAACGACGATATTGGGAATAGTGCACGCACTAAGGGGTGTGGGTTGAAAACCAGAAGAATTCCTCGAACACTTTCTGCCTTACTATTGGTTGAACTATTTCACGGTTTCTATTGGATATTTGCCACTTTAGCTCATGCTCAGAATAAATCCTGGTGTTCGCGGACTAACCCTGGTATCCGAGTACCATATTCGCTCGTGCAATCCACTCCCGGATTATCGCGTCATCATCTCATTATACGCTTAGTTGGGCAGAGCAACAGGATTACAACTGCTGGTTAATGAGATCTAACACGTCTACAGACCTCTAGCTATACCGTGTCATGTGAATACCCTCCCTTCTCAGTAGTCCCCGTCACTGAATACAGAGGTTGGAGGCTGGATAGAGATAGCGGATCACATGACTAAGTATGCTAATACTTATTCCCCAGGAACAGCCTCATTTCACTACCGTAAGAACTCGAATAATTGGACCCGAGGTTAAGACCTCCGAAATTCCCTCTCTTGGACCCCCTCAGACCGAGCTTAAGACAAAGTAAAAATAAAAAAGAGCCAGACCTTACCAGCAAAGGCAACTCCAACGCTCTAGCCTCGGGTCCAATTATACAACACTATCGGCCGAAACCAGCTCATCAAGGCAATGATAGATTTAGTCTTAAAAGTTAACTGAATCGCGAGTACAAGCCCCTATCGTCTAGATCCAACAAATCCCATGTGCTGATCCCATATCGCGCGAGGAAAAATCCCACCCCCCTAGGGGCTCTTACCTCCGGAAAGGGGGGTTACAGGGGTGGCGGAGATCATGCACCCCAAGATATTTTACAGGTGATTGACCTACTCGTAATTCTCTGACGTTTATGGACACGACTACATACACCGAAATTTTGAGGCTCCACCCGGCTTTTTGCCCAGACGCAATAACAGTTGTGTTCACAAACGTCAGAGAATTACGAGCAGTAGAGATACCCACATCTACCAAACCACCCTCTCCACTCAAAGGGTATCATTGTGGGTTGGGTCCCCCCCGAAGCCCTTCCTCCCCTATTGGTGCCTTCTATAGTCTAATGCAATCCTTTGCCGGCTGAGCCTTGGGGGTAGAGGCGGCTCGAGGCTCCTCCAGTGTGCGCCAGGGTATTTTGGATGGATGTGCGCTTTGCTGCAGATTCGAGAAGGAAGTGTCGATGCTCAATTCCTACAACGAATAGCCTCCCCCTCTTCTTTGTCACTATCGAGCCACGTTAGTCTGTGCAGAGTGACGGAGCTCGGATCTTCTACATTCCGGAGCAAGAAATAAATACTCGAGTACCGATAACATAGAAACTACCGGCATCGTAAATTGCTACCGCGAGAACCAAAATAACTAAACCCCGCATTAGGACGTCGAAATTGCCTCTCATAATAAGTTGTTTTCCCTCCCATTTGTCCCAGAGGTGGGGCGGAAATCGAGTTTTTCCACGTGGTTCCCGGCCTTCACCCAAATAGAGGAATTCTAGATTCATTATAGTAGAGTTGAATTATTTCCAGGTAGAGTACCACCAGAACGAGATATGACATAATTGGGACAGTATATGACTACTTTGCCGCCTCAGTGGCTGTTTTCCCTTATCTACGCCATTTTGTGATAACACAACTTCTTCTACCTTAAATAATATAATAAAAAACTATGTCTATACAAATTGAAGGTACATCACTTTGGCCGTAGCGCGGTCTCCAGCTGCAATTGCTCTGGCACACACTATGCGCCCTGGGCGATAATTTGTTCACTCCTCCATTACAACCTCTTTACCATCCTTCCATCCCCAATCCCTGCATAACACCTCTACCCCCAAGCTCCATCTCTTCTCCTACTACACCTACCCCGCATTTTCAATAAAACACTTCGCCCACCCCAAGGATTGAACGGGAACGAGGTACTAAGCGAATCGCAGCCCGCCCGCCCAGCTCCGGCGAGAATCTCATCTATTTTCGCCGAGGGATAGGGGAAGACGACGGGCCCCACTGCAGGCTCGTATAATGTATTAGAATGTGGAGGTAGCATGCAGAGTGAATAGTCAACAGGCAGAGCTCGTAGTCCTTGTTTATAACTCGCGCTGCGTGCACCCATTTATAAGAATGAATATTCCCCTCCAGGTGATATCTCATACTCTTGGTCCCACTAAAGCTATGACGATCCGGATCGGCTCATGTAAAAAGGTATGATACATTGCCTAAATTCTGATCCAACATAAACTAACATCTGGTAGCACCCCTAAACTAGGAAAAAGCTCTGAGCTAAAAAGAAGAGATGGGAAACTCTAAGCACTCAATGTTCCTCCAAATATCAGTAAATGGTCGCTGGCTTCTGGCCTCAGGCACAAGGGCTGCAATACGATAGCCCACCCCGTCCGGCCGCGTCCCTTGCCAAAACCTGCATAAACACCCCGGAGGGAAAACAAGGATATCTCGAGGATATCCCGGGGATACCCCGCCTTCCCTCAAGGTGGCCTTTACCTCCTCCCTGTATTCGTGTTCTACTTGCCGGAGGCATGTGCCTCCTACCCCAATATCACTCAAGACTGGCTTTCAGGGAAAAATCACATTTTTAATACACCTCTCTCCCCTCCTCCAACCTAAAGCTTTCTTCCTCTGATCGCCTCCTAACCGACAAACTCACATCAAAAATTATGGGTATTTTTATGCGTCTCGTTGATTATGCTGAAGAATCGAATATTCATAGCTACTCTCTTGTCCCTACCACTCTTGCACTAGTTTTCTTAGGTCTTTTCCTTCTCTTGAAGAAGGAATGGTCAATCCATAGCTCCACAAAGTTTCCAATTGTTGGAATTGAATCCCCGGGCTACCTTGGGCTGGCCAAGGCAAGAGACCGATATGCCTCTGATGCATTCAACATCGTGAAGAATGGTTATTACAAGGTTAGCCTACACACTATTTTCTCGATTGACAGTCATTGCCCATATTAAAATTAGTCAACCAATATAACCAGGGTATTAACAGTACATGACCTCAATAGTACCGAGGAAAAAACTTCGTCGTTGCAACCCACACCAGCTACAAGGTCATTCTTACACAGGACCAGGTTAAGGAGCTCTCCAATTTACCGGATGATCTCGTCAGCTTTCGAGCTGCTAGTTCCGATGTAGGCACCCTATTACCCCGAACGTCAACAGTGAGTTTACTAGTACTGATTATGAACATTGGTAAAGAATCTTCTGGGAAAATATACTGGCGTGAATGGATTTCCTAAAGAAAATTATATTCAGGATGCGGTGAGAATCAAACTCACTCAAAATCTGGGTAATTAGCTCCCTGGGCAGACACCCTTGCAGTGAGAAAAAGTACTTGGGCAGTTTTGCGGTAGTGGCGAAATTCTCCCCCGTTTTGCTGGCATCTATTACAGCTAAGATCGTAAAAAAAGAATGAAAAAAAGAGCCACCACTCCGCGCAGACATTTTATCACTCCAAGCAGTTCTACAACCACCTATATTCAGAAATACTAACCAAAATTCTAATAGGGAATATTAGGGATGCGATAACAGAAGAGATGCGATTCGCTCTAGATGCTGAGCTACCAGAATTTACCACTGATGGTTAGCATTTTTAAAGAATCTATCCTTGCTTTCCCATAAAAGATGCTGATAATATACACACCAAAGAATGGAGACCTGTCAAAATCTTCCCCCCAATCCAAAAAATCGTTGCTCGCGCGGGTAGCAGGGCATTCGTTGGCCTTCCGCTATGTCGAAATGAGGATTGGTTGACTGTCTCGACAGGGTTCACTAGCGATGTCATCAATATACTCATTGAGCTCAGCCGGAAATCAAAACTGATTCGCCCATTCTATGCTTGGATGTATGATTCAAAGAGGGTGATGAACTCGTATAAAAAAAGGGCGGAGGAACTCCTAACGCCTAGTATTCAAGCCCGTCTTGAAGCAGAAAGGGTAGCAGAGAAGAATGGAGAGGTTTATAAGAAGCCCAACGACATGCTTCAATGGCTCACAGATGTTGTTGAGCCGCAGCACAAGACTACCGAAGCTTTATCTGAACTACAGCTACTCACCACTTTTGCATCAATTATTACAACGTCTAATGCCTTTCTCAATACACTTTACGACCTCGCTGCCCATCAGGAGTGCGTTCAACCAATTCGCGAGGAGATTGAAGCCGCAATTTCCGCGAATGGCGGAGTGATGGACAGGGCAGCTCTGCGCAAGATGAAAAAGGCTGATAGCTTCTTCAAAGAGTCTATGAGAATGAAATCCGGCCTCCGTAAGTACATCACTACATCACTACCTTTCTCTTAAGGCGTGTTCTTATTTCTTCATAAAGTTAGTTTCAGCCGCAAGGTTATGAAGAGCTTCACTCTTTCCGATGGCACCTATTTGCGGAAGGGTACCACACTCGCAGCCCCCGCGGCAATGCTTTCTACCGATCCAGATTTCGTTGAGGACCCTGAGACATTCGATGGATTCCGTTGGTACAGAAAATCTCTGGAGGCCGAGGGCCTTGCCACTCACAATACCAATTGGACCACTACCTCCACAAGCAACCTCACGTTCGGCCACGGAAAGCACGCATGTCCTGGTCGCTTCTTTGCTGGCGAGACGTTGAAGACCCTCCTTGCTTTCATTATCTTGCAGTACGATTTCAAGTACCCAGAGGGCGAATCCCGCCCTCCTATTTTTACACATGGGGAGTTTACTCCTCCCGATCGTACCAGGAAACTTCTTTTCAAGAAGCTTCCCGGCCCAAAGAAATTCTCCTTTTTGTAGCAACTGGGTTATCTTAAATTTCCTCATTTTATGCTCTAACATACACTGTTAGTATGGACCGACTCTGTTTTGTCTTTCATTTGTTGCAGTTTTCCGACATCCATCTATATTGTAGCCCACAAAATTAAAAAAGCCCCTGCTCCTACAGTGCCTGCTCTTACAGCGCCTGCTGCCTATAGTAGATATTCTAAGGAAACTAAAGTCTGCATGCTCTATACCGCCAAGAGGGAAAGCCACCGCATTATCTATCAAGAGTAGACTACCGCTTACGCAAGTGCTCAGGGAGATGTTTTTGTATTATACAAGACAGGAATTATTTTGCTAGTTCCTACCACGCCTTGAACGAAAACGTCTCCCCTGATATTTGTACATGCTCACCAGTCAATGCAGTATGATACTTGTTAACATTTCCCTAGCCTCACTAAGCGTGCGCCTCCCTGAGCCCTTGCACAGTCTATTCTTCTCATCGCTGTATCTACAGTAGGTACTTCTTGCATTAGAGGTGAATAATCCCTTAGTGTCTGACTCCCATTCTCACTTCCGAGTACTAGCCCAATCCTTGTTTCCGCTCCTAGATAAGCGCGGATGGTTGACATCATGCGCCCTTGTTCCGGTTCCTGTGTAAGTGCTTAGGGTAGGAGGAAAGCAGTGAGATAGCCCGTTGTTTGAGCCCAAGAGCTCTATTCGGAGAATGAAGATCAAGTCGGGTGCCCCTGTGACAATTGATGCCTTCTCGAGGAGTCTGAGTGACTCCGCCGCTGATCCACTCCCGCACGGGGTTCTGTGTGAATCCCAATACTCTCCCCCATCCCGAGCACCCGAGAACAAGGATCGGAGGCGTGTACCACCAATCACCTGCGCCTATCTGCGGGGGGAAAAACTAAACCGTACTCGAACTCCAAGGATCAGATGCATGTATGTATCACCAATCACCAATGCTACTCTGTGAGTGAAAATGAAGATTAATCCCAAACACGTGGGCCAATCAGAGGCCAGTATTGTGAATGAGTATTGGATGCTCAGGCACCAAGTGATCACCCGCGTTAGGCCACATCTCCCCCGGAACAGGGACCCAGGGAAACAAAGCAGGGCATCTTTCAGCCCCCATACCGAATCAGAACACAAATTTTCGGGGTCCTCGCGCCCGGTGCTTATATCATATTATTATGATGCAACTCTAGCGCAAAGGTATTTAGGGCTCTATGACACAAGTCCCCGCCCAGCGCGTTGTCTGAGTAATCGCCACGTCTCCCTTCCGAAGTTGGCCCTGGCTTTTGGCTGGCCACAAAATAATACTCACGAGCTATCACTCGGTCCACATCCCTGTTGCGATGTTCTACACTAGCGTCTTCTTTCTTTTTTTTTTATCTCTGTACGCTAGTCTAACATTTTCTTCCTTATCACTGGTTTGTGTGCCTTGGGTATGTGCGAGGAGGATAGCTATCTCTTCAACCGATGAGACACGCAGATTCCGTTCCTTCCGTATACGGTAACTCTATTCTGTGGCTCAGCAGCTTTCTACCAATAAAGGCTCGATATTTCATGACTTTTTGTTAGGCAAAGCCACTGAACCACAGCATGGAGCTACCGTATACGAAAGGAACGAAATCTACGTGTCTCATCGGTCCATAGGATAAGAGAGTTGTTCCAGGCGTTGTATCCCGAGGCACGATAATTAATCAAAGAATCCCACGGCAAAAACCTGCATATTTCCACGGCCACGTCCCATAGATATGCCACACCTCCTGACGGGGACGGACCCGACTTTTGCCAACCCCTCGGCACACCACTCCATCCAAGCCCACTTAGCTTTACCAGCTTATGCTGCACCCTATTCGCTCTTGCAATCCACTCCCCTGATTATCGGGTCATCATCATCCCCTTGTAGGATTAGTTAGGCAGAGCAACTGGATTACAACTGCTGGTTAATGGTATCCAACAAGTCCACAAACCTCCAGTTATACCTTGCCATGTAAATATAGTACCCTCCCTTCTCACTAGTCTTCATCACTGAATACAGAGGCTGAAGGCTGGATAGAGATAGCGGATCACATGACTAAATATGCTAATACTTGTTCCCCAGGAACAGCCGAATTTCACTACAACACTATCAGCAGAAACCAGCCCATCGGGCAATGACAGATTTAGTCTTACAAGTTAACTGAATCGCGAATACTCGCAAACGCATGACGTTTGTGAACACAACTGCTATTGCACACGGGCAAAAAATCGGCCGGAGCCTCACGATTTTGGCGTATGCAATAGCAGTCGTGTTCACAAACGTCATGCGTTTGCGAGTACAAGCCCCTACCATTTAGGCCCAACAAATCCAATGTGCTGATCCCATATCGCGCGAGGAAAACCCCTACCCCCCTTAGGGGCTCTTACCTCTGGAAAGGGGGGTTACAGGGCCGGCGGAGATCATGCACCCCAAGATATTTTACAGGTGATTGACCTACTCGTAATTCTCTGACGTTTGCGGACACGACTGCATATCATACACCAAAATTTTGAGGCTCCAGCCGGCTTTTTGCCAGATGCAATAACAGTTGTGTTCACAAACGTCAGAGAATTACAAGTAGTAAAGATCGTCATACCCACATCCACCAAACCACCGACTCCATTCAAAGGGTACCAATTGTGGGTTGGGTCCCCCCGAAGCCCTTCCCTGTTGGTGCCTTCTATAATGCGATCCTTGCCGGCTGAGCCTCGAGAGTAAAGTAGAGGTAGCTCGAGGCTCCTCCAGTGTGCGCCAGTGTAGCTTGGATGGACGTGCGTTTTGTTGCAGATTCGAGAGGGATGTGTCGATGCTCAATTCCTACAACGAATAACCCCCCCCTCTTCTTCATCACTATAGCCACATTGGTCAGTGCAGAGTGCCAGAGCCCGGATCTTCTACAATAAATACTGATAACATAGAAACCACCGGCATCGTAAATGGCTACCGCAAGAACCAAGATAACTAAACCCCGCATTAGGACGTCGAAATTGCCACCCACAATAAGTTGTTTTCCCTCCCATTTGTCCCAGAGGTGGGGCGGAAATCGAGTTTTTTCCACGTGGTTCCCGGCCTTCACCCAAATAGAGGAATTCTAGATTCATTATAGTAGAGTTGAATTATTTCCAGGTAGAGTACCACCAGCACGAAAGATTACATAATTGGGACAGTATATGTCTACTTGTCTACTTTGCCGTTTCAGTGGCTGTTTCCCTTATCTACGCCATTTTGTGATGACACAACTCCTTCTACCTTAAATATAATAAAAAACCATGTTTCTATACAAGCCGAAGGTACATCACTTTGAGCATAGCGTGGCCTCCAGCTGCGATTGCTTTGGCGCACACATAGGCGCCCTGGCCGATAATTTGCTTACTCCTCCATTAAAACCCTTTTACCGCCACCTATCCCTGCACACCACCTCCCTACCTCTCTTACATCTACTGTATTACATCTACCCCCAAGCTCCATCTCTTCTCCTACTACACCCACCCCGCGTTTTCAATAGGACAGTCCGCCCACCCTAAAGATTGAACAAGGACGAAGCACTAAGGGAATCGCAGCCCACCCGTCTGGTCCCGGCGAGAATCTCATCTGGCGTTTTGGCCGAAGGATAGGGGAAGACGACGGGCCCACTGCAGGCTCCTATAATGTACCGTAAGAACTCAAATAGAAGAGAAATGTGCTGGGACGTTGGAATTTCCCTTCTCAGCTAGCGAGGGGAAAACACCACAAACTCAGCCCCCAGTTGAGACAAAACAAAAGGAATATACGGGGCGCCTTACCGTACTATGATAGGAGAGGCAACTCCAACGTCCTAGCACATTTCTCTTCTATTTGAGTTTTTACTGTATTAGAATGTGGAGGTAGCATGCAGAGTGAATAGTCAACAGGTAGAGCTTGTAGTCCTTGTTTATGACTCGCACTGCGTCCACCCATTTATGGGGGTGGATATTCGCCTGCGGGTGAGTCCCTCATGGGGTCTTGGCGAATATCAGCGGGTGACGAACATGGGTATCTGGTCAGTAAAAAAATCAAATTAGTCAGAGTAGGGTAACAAAAAATCCCTGTTCGTCACCGGCTGATATTCGTCACGACCCCATGAGAGCTGTACCTCTTACTCTTGATCCCACTAAAGCTATGACGATCCGGATCGGCCCATGTAACAAGGTATGATACATTGCCTAAATTCTGATCCAACATAAACTAACATCTGGTAGCACCCCTAAACTAGGAAAAAACTCCTAGAGCTAAAAATAAGAGATAGGAAACTCCAACCACCAATGTTCCTCCAAATATCAGTAACCGGTCACTGGCTTCTGGACTCCAGGCGCAAGGGCTGCGATATGATAGGCCACCCCGTCCGGCCGCGTCCCTTGCCAAAACCTGCACAAACACCCCCGAGTGAAAATAAGAATATCGAGGATTTTCCTCAAAGTGGCCTTTGCCTCCTCCCTGCATTCGGGTGCTACTTGCCGGAGACATGTGCCTCCTACCCCAATATCACTCAAGGCTGACTTTAAAAGAAAAATCACATTTATAATGCACCTCTCCCCTCCTCCAACCCAAAGCTCCCCCCTCTGATCGCCTCCTAACAGACAAACTCACATCAAAAATTATGGGTATTTTTATGCGTCTCGTTGATTATGCTGAAGAAACGAATCTTCATAGCTACTCTCTCATCCCTACCACTCTTGCGCTATGTTTCTTAGGTCTTTTCCTTCTCTTGAAGAAGGAATGGTCAATCCATAGCTCCACAAAGTTTCCAATTGTTGGAATTGAATCCCCGGGCTACCTTGGGCTGGCCAAGGCAAGAGACCGATATGCCTCTGATGCATTCAACATCGTGAAGAATGGTTATTACAAGGTTAGTCTACACACTATTTTCTCGACCGCCAGTCATCGCCCATATCAAAATTAGTCAATCAGTACCTGTATAACCAGGGTATTAACAATACATGACCTCAATAGTACCGAGGGAAAAACTTCGTCGTTTCAACCCACACCTGCTACAAGGTCATTCTTACACAGGACCAGGTTAAGGAGCTCTCCAATTTACCGGATGATCTCGTCAGCTTTCAAGCTGCTAGTTCCGATGTAGGCACCCCATTACCCTAAATGCTAGCAGTGAGTTTACTAGTACTGATCGTGTACATTGGTAAAGAATCTGCTGGGAGAATATACTGGCCTGAATGTATTTCCTGAGCGCAATTATGTTCAAGATGCGGTGAGAATCAAACTCACTCAAAATCTGGGTAATTCGCTCCCTGGGCAGACACCCTTGCAGTGAGAAAAAGTATTTGGGCAGTTTTGTGGTAGTGGCGAAATTCTCTCCTGTTTTGCTGGCAGCTATTGCAGCTAAGAGCGTAAAAAAGGAGCCACCACCCCGCGCAGACATATTCTCACTCCAAGCAGTTCCATCACCACCTATGTTCAGAAATACTAACCAAAATTCTAATAGGGAATATTAGGGATGCGATGACAGAAGAGATGCGATTCGCTCTGGATGCTGAGCTACCAGAATTTACCACTGATGGTTAGCATTTTTAAAGAATCTATCCTTGCTTTCCCATACAGGATGCTGATAATATACACTACCAAAGAATGGAGACCAGTTAAAATCTTCCCCCCAATCCAAAAAATCGTTGCTCGCGCGGGTAGCAGGGCATTCGTTGGCCTTCCGCTATGTCGAAATGAGGATTGGTTGACTATCTCGACAGGGTTCACTAGCGATGTCATGACTACAATCCTTGAGCTCTCGAATAAATCGAAACTGATTCGCCCATTCTATGCCTGGATGTATGATTCAAAGAGGGTGATGAACTCGTATAAAAAAAGGGCGGAGGGACTCCTAACACCTAGTATTCAAGCCCGTCTTGAAGCAGAAAGGGTAGCAGAGAAGAATGGAGAGGTTTATGAGAAGCCCAACGACATGCTTCAATGGCTCACTGATGTCGTTGAACCGCAACACAAGACTACCGAAGCTTTATCCGAACTGCAGCTTCTTACCACTTTTGCATCAATTATTACAACGTCTAATGCCTTTCTCAATACACTTTACGACCTCGCTGCCCATCAGGAGTGCATTCAACCAATTCGCGAGGAGATTGAAGCCGCAATTTCCGCGAATGGCGGAGTGATGGATAGGGCAGCTCTGCGCAAGATGAAAAAGACTGATAGCTTTTTCAAAGAGTCTATGAGAAAAACCTCCGGTCTCCGTAAGTACATCACCACATCTCTACATCACTACCTTTCTCCTAAGGCGTGTTCTTACTTCTTCGTAAAGTTAGTTTCAGCCGCAAGGTTGTGAAGAGCTTCACTCTTTCCGATGGCACCTATTTGCGGAAGGGTACCACACTCGCAGCCCCCGCGGCAATGCTTTCTACCGATCCAGATTTCGTTGAGGACCCTGAGACATTCGATGGGTTCCGCTGGTACAGAAAATCTCTGGAGGCCGATGGCCTTGCCACTCACAATACCAATATGACCACTACCTCCACAAGAGACCTCACGTTCGGCCACGGAAAGCACGCATGCCCTGGTCGCTTCTTTGCTGGCGAGACGTTGAAGACCCTCCTTGCTTTCATTATCTTGCAGTACGATTTCAAGTACCCAGAGGGCGAATCCCGCCCTCCTACTTATACACATGGGGAGTTTACTCCTCCCGATATTACCAGGAAACTTCTTTTCAAGAAGCTTCCCGGCCCAAAGAAATTCTCCTTTTTGTAGCAACTGGGTTATCTTAAATTTCCTCATTTTATGCTCTAACACACTGTTGGTGTAGGCTGACTCTGTTTTTGTTTTTTTCATTTGTTGCAGTTTCCCGGCATCCATCTAAATTGTAGCGCACAAAATTAAAAAAGCCCCTGCTCCTACAGTGCCTGCTCTTACAGCGCCTGCTGTCCAGTAGATACCCTAAGGAAACTAAAGTCTGCATGCTCTATACCGCCAAGAGGGAAAGCCACCGTATTATCTAGCAAGACCCAACTACCGCTTACGCAAGTGCTCAGGGAGATGTTTTTTGTATTATACAAGACAGGAATTATTTTGCTAGTTCCTACCACGCCTTGAACGAAAACGTCTCCCCTGATACTTGTGCATTCTCACCAGTCAATGCGGTATGATACTTGTCAACATTTCCCTACCCTCACTGTGGGTGCGCCTCGCTGAGCCCTTGCACAGTCTATTTTTCTCATCGCTGTATCTAAGTACTTCTTGCCATAGATGAATAATCCCTTGGTGTCCGATTCCCAGCTCACTTGCGAGTACTTGTTCAATCTTTGTTTCCGCTCTCAGATAAGCGCAGATGATTGAAGACACACGCCCCTGTTCCGGCTCCTGTGTAAGTGCTTAGGGTAGGGGGGAAGTAGTGGGCTAGCATGTTGTGTGGGCCCAAGAGCTCTATTCGGAGAATGAAGACCGAGTCGGGTGCTTCTGTGAGCCTTCGGCCCGAGCCATCCATGCTCAAGCAATATCTAGTGATAATTGATACCTTCTCTAAGAGTCCAAGTGACTCCGCCGCTGATCCACTCCCACGCGGGGTTCTGTGTAAATCCCAATATGCCCCCCCCCCCCCGAGCACCCGAGAACAAGGGATCGGAGGCGTGTACCACCAATCACCTGCGCCTATCTGCGGGGGAAAAACTAAACCGTACCCGAACTCAAGGATCAGATGCATGTATGTATCACCAATCACCAATGCTACTCTGTGAGTGAAAATGAAGATTAATCCCAAACACGGGGCCAATCAGATGCCAGTATTGCGAACGAGTA
>Ga0307509_10001104_pt1 | contig 46222 bp, 48 predicted proteins | sample 10_EM_MG_FD_202245 | JGI IMG/M metagenome (GOLD analysis project Ga0307509, IMG submission 202245) | Populus trichocarpa ectomycorrhiza microbial communities from riparian zone in the Pacific Northwest, United States - 10_EM | ecosystem: Host-associated > Plants > Roots > Unclassified | place... | reverse complement strand
GCAATATCCCTCTACCGTGGATTAGGGCCTACTCTCGCCGGTGTTGCTCCATACGTTGGGATCAATTTTGCTACCTACGAAGCTATGCGGAAGTTCATGACCCCCGAAGGGGAAGCAAACCCGACAGCCCTCGGGAAACTATGTGCGGGTGCTGTTAGTGGAGCTGTGGCCCAGAGTGTTACTTACCCCTTTGACGTATTGAGGAGAAGATTTCAAGTCAATACAATGAATGGCCTTGGCTACCAATACAAGAATATATGGGACGCAGTTTCAATTATCGTCCGGGCTGAGGGCATCAGGGGAATGTACAAGGGACTATTGCCAAACTTGCTGAAGGTGGCGCCGAGCATTGGCAGTAGTTTTTTGAGTTTTGAAATTGCTAGAGATCTACTTCTCACCTTAGACCCGAAGCTAAACATATGAACCAAGTACATCTTGGCTTCTGTTTGCTAATTTCTTGATTGCATGCATGGATTCAACAAACAAAAATCGGCCTGCAAAAAAACTACCCTCCTCCCTGTATTTACGGAGGGGTTGTGTGATAGAATCATCTTTTTTTCATATATCTTTTGCTAGTGTTTTTGACATTAAGGGTAAATTTTATTTTTATATATTTTATTTCTCTTTTCGCGGCCCTATATGGATTTTGCTAGCCAATTCTTGCTCATCCTAGTTGCTTGGGGAGTATGGCTTTTTTCGGCTTTTCCGAACCGTAGAGAGAGGTAGATGGAGAAACAAATAGACTGGAAGGATTACCAGTTTATTGGTCATGGTCCATCACTCTTGTTCTGTTCGTTTTTGAAAGTTGTGTGTCGAAAATCCGTCCGCCAACGGCTGGTTGTATCATAGCTGTGTGCACATTTCGGGGGCATTCTATGGAACAAATAATGATACTACAATACCGGTAGTTGCATCTTGCATGGCTACCCAAACATCTATTTCTGCTGGGGATGCTAATTCCTCCCGCCGGTGCAAGTATGTTCATCATACTCGCAGAAACGACATCACAATGGCTGAGATGTTGTGACTTCACTTGTTGATATATTTCCTTTTGCAAGTCCTGCTAAATTTCCCTCTTTTCAAGAAAGGGCGATTACTGTACAGTATGATACCGTACCGGTACTTCTCTTACGAGTAGGACAGGCTTCCTAGGACCTGATTGGGGCGGAAGACTTTTACCCAACCTATGCGATTAGGGCTCTCTGAGACTGTTCCCCTGACCCATATATAGCGTAGTACTCCTTTTCGGGTCACGAGCTTTTTATCCCTTGTCTTCCACCCGAGTACCAATGATTAACTTTTGGAGGGAGGGTGCCTCTAAGGGTAGTACAGACAGTGATCATGTGCTACCGTCTTATTTCAGAATCCGCAAGAGCCTCTCGGGCAAGTCGGGATGAACCGAGGATTAGTCAATCCGATTACCGGTACTCGAGTACAGTACCGTGCTTGTATGAGTGAGAGGTGGTGGAGGAGTCATATTAAGCATAGTGCCGGTTGTCATCATATTCGGGTGAGCGCCGAAGGATGTGGTTAAGTTACCGTGGGAAGCGCTGTCACACTCGCAAGCACTTGTCCGGTAGTTACAACGCTCCAGAGGCGCTTTACTGCATGCAGTAAAAAGCACTTCAAAAGTGATAACTTTGCACACGGGTTTGATATATCACGAAAAGCTTGAGTCATCTCTTGTCCCAAACTAACCTACCATAAGTTAAAACTAGCTGCGGGGGCGAGGGAAACACCTGATCGGGGGAATCAGGGAATCATCCCTTTCCCCAAGTAAGGATTGGCTGCGACCGATAAGGTTCCCCACCAAGTCAGTTCCGCTACGATACCTTGCACCCCCCGCCCTCCTCCTCTTCCTTCTCCCCTGCCTTAAACACACACCCCGCTGTTAACTGTGCCTGTTTCCCCCTCCCCCCCCCCCACTCTCTCCTTATCAGCTCACCCCTCATTCTTTCTTACCCCTTCTCTTCATCCCCCTTCTCATTTCTTAGGAGAGAGAAAACAATAAAAAAGATAATAAAAAAATACAGGCTGCGGAAAAGAACGCTTTGAGAAAAAAAAATGAAATACGCGCCTTTCTCCTCGTTGATAGAACTTCCGTTTTACTACTCTCTTGCGAGCCATAAAATCGATTACGATAGGCTCGACGAGTCGCCCCGGAAGGTCCTTGGCCAATACCTTCCTCGCGATGGCGGGAGTATGCAGATTCACGGGAATGCCCTCACGTCCGACGAGTATGAGCCCCATCGGCATGTGGGGAAGGTCTGATTTTTATTGACGGCTTGTTTAGGGTTTCGATAACCGCCTGCCGGGCAGAGGGTATGATCAAGAACTATAATACTATTGAGGACTTTAGGAGGGTTGAAAAGGCTGTTATGATCAAGCGGTCCGCGCAGACGGTGGGTACCCTAGCTTATCTGCGACACTTGGAGCTTGTATTGTTGGGAGCTTTATTGACATGACAGCCTTTAGATCTGGGATGCGATACTTGACGGCTCAATATACTCTTGCCCATCGCTCCTCTCTTCTTTCCTTATACTGTCGTACGCGGATCTCAAGAAGTACAAGTTCCACCACCTCTTTGCCTTTCCCGCTTTCGCCGCTACTCCCCAATGGACGTGCAAAACCCCAACCGAGCGACTGGACCCTCACCAAAGTGCCCCTCTTGTGGAGGCGATAAATACCTGGCGGTACAACACCGACTCGCGGCAGCATGGCTTCTTTCTGGTCAAGAGGGATGCAGGCGCTTGGAAGATTGGGAGCTTGGGCGACTTTGAACAGTCCTTTTTCGATAAAGATGTGGATGAGGAGGACCGGTTTGTTGGATTTGTGGACCCGAGCGACTATCCGGATAATCCTGGCTGGCCTTTAAGGAACTTGTTGATGCTTGTGAGGAAAAGGTGGGGGTGGAGGAAGGTTCGGGTGCTTTGTTATAGGGATACGCATCAAGGACGGTATGAGCCTAAGAGCTTGATTATGGAGTGCGAGCTTGAGCCCGAGGAAGGGCTGGGAGAGCTTAATCTTGGTGGTAAGATTATTGCGCCAACTGCCGGTAATGGGGTCTAACGAGAGCAGATGAGATGCCCAAGGTTGTCGGGTGGGAGAAGAACGACGATAACAAGATTGTTCCCAAGACCGCAAACCTATCTGCTCAGATGGATCCGAAAAAGTAAGGGTGTGCGCATCGGGTTATTACATATGCTAACGTTATTAGACAAGCGGATATTAACGTCGACTTGAACCTTAAACTCATGAAATGGCGAGTCGCGCCAGAGCTAGACCTCGATGCTATTAGAAACACGAAGTGTCTTTTGCTAGGCGCTGGTACACTCGGTGCATATGTAGCGCGTAACTTGCTCAGCTGGGGGGTGCATAAGATCACCTTCATTGATTCTGGAACGGTTTCCTTTTCAAACCCAGTTAGACAGCCGTTATATGCATTCCAGGACTGCATTGGTGGAAAGACTATGAAAGCGATCAGGGCTGCGGAGGCTTTGAAAGAGATTTATCCTGGTGTTGATGCTCAAGGATTTGACATGACAGTACCAATGGCCGCGCACCCATTCTCGGATGCTCAGGAAGCCAGTGTCAAGCAAGACTATTTGAAGCTCAGGAGGTTGTTTGACGAACACGATGCTATATTCTTGCTAATGGACACAAGGGAGAGCAGATGGCTCCCAACAGTTATGGGAAAGAGCATGAAAAAGCTTGTCATGAATGCTGCCTTGGGATTCGACAGCTATGTTGTTATGAGGCATGGGGTGAAACCCTCCGATGATCAGAAGGGAGGAGAAGAGCTTGGATGTTATTACTGTAACGATGTGGTTGCTCCAGGAGATGTTAGTTATATGCTACCCCACCTTTTTTTTCTCTCTAACGAAATACTAATATCTTATAGAGCTTAGCCGACAGAACACTTGACCAACAATGCACCGTTACTCGACCGGGTGTGGCACCCATCGCTAGTGCATTGCTGGTGGAAACACTAGTATCAGTCCTCCAGCACCCTCTCCGTGCCGCTGCCCCAGCGCCGAATAACGACAAGGCCGACCGAAGTCCGCCAAATCACCCGTTGGGTCTGATACCCCACCAAATGAGAGGCTTCCTATCCTCATTCCACAACATAATGGTCAAGGGCCATGCGTACGACTGCTGTTCCGCATGTTCTCCCGCTATCATTAAGGAATATAGGCATCAGGGATGGGAGTTCGTCAAGAGGGCACTCAATCAGAAGGGGTATGTAGAAGAAGTAAGTGGATTGCTGGAGGTGCAGAGACGAGCGGGTGAGATGGAGATGGCGGATTGGGGTGATAGTGGTGATAGTGGCGATGGCGGTGACAATGACGGGATGTAGTTTTTTTCTGCTGCCTTTTTTCCGGCACCTTCTCGCTTTTTTTGCAATATTGTACCCTCTTCTTCCCTTTTTTGTTCGGGTGGTACCAGTGATGGTTTGTGTAATGGGATGGATGGGATAGGGTGCGCGAATCGTATGTTAAATACGAGTCTATGTGCTTTATCTTTGTTGCTTTTGTTCTCATTATTGATAAGACGTCGCAATATTGGTACTTACTATCGTATCAGACCCTCGTCTGTGTGCAACACTTGATATGTGGGTTAGGATGTTGGACGGTGAGCCGGTGACGAGTGAAATGGGATGAAACAGGCCGTATTATTTGCCTTGCTTTACTTTACTATACTTGCGAGTGTACTGCTGTCATTTACTCGCCACCTAGAATCTATACCCTACTGCTGCCATACATTGTACTTGTAGGACAGCTAATAATACCCACGGGACACTTCCCCAACCAAACGCTCCCACCCCCTCCGGACTGCACTCCTGTGACAGTAACACGTCTTCCCTACATATCAGCCGTTCATCTCGGGCTGTCTATTGCACAGGCACCATAAAGCCATTAACTTATCCCCTAGTTCTCTCACTCTCTCACTCTCTCACTCTCTGTTCTCTCTACCTATCATCGTACTCGCACAATCTAGCTGAAGCACCTATCACCAGCAGCGAGCGAGCAAAAATTCGCCAAACAGCTGACATCATCACGCATCTGTAACAACCCACCCATCCGCACACCCATCCAGCCAATCCTTACGAGCGCAGCAAGGCGAGGTAACCAGGATCTCTAAGGCTCTGGGCCCACCAGCGAGCGAACGAAAGAATTTACCGGCAGTCCCGACTCGACTCGACAACTCCCACCACCCTGCAGATCGACAGTCCGGTGCACTTTTCCTCACGCACCGTAACATATCGAGTCTAGTAAACGCACTCTAACTGGGTACCGTAATCGGGGGAGGGGAGGGTCTTTCTCGCTTCGCTTCGGGTGGTAACACGTGTGTGTGTGTGTGTTAGTCAAGCTTAGCGGAGGGTTTTAGGAAGAGAAGGAACACGTCGGGGTATTTTTATTTCCCATTTCCCCGATAAGTTACTCGTATCCTCGCGCACGCTTCAACAATAGTATTTTGGAGTTTGAAGGGAGGGAAGGGGGAGAAGGAAGCAAGGGAGAGAAAGGGAGAGAGGGAAAGGAAATTCGGGACGCACGGGTCTAGAATAGCAACAGACGGCGGCACCAGGCACCAGGCACCAGGCCCACCGCTCTTAATATTATCATAGCTAATTAAGTTCTATTCCGTCTTGGCAAGAAGGGAAGCTTCTCATCTCAGGTGTGTTTTTGCTTTTTCATTCTCACTTCCTTCTTGGGTCTCGATAGTCGTTTCCAGCCCTTCCCAGCTCGGGTCCGGAAAGGGCTAAACCAACACCCTTTTCTCTATATCCCTTCCCAATCTTATGCTTGCTCACTCTTTCATTACCACTCCGCTGCCTACTCCTACAAATCGCTAAAATAATAATTAATTCACACAATCGTTTTTTTTTCCCTTCTTGTTCTCTGCTTTTTTCCGGGTTGTTTTGAAGGATTTTTTTGTTGCGGTATGGTTTTGGGATCTAACACTTAATTCATATTTCTTAGTTTGTCGTCACCGCAACTCTGGGTTCCTGGAATAGTGGGTGAGGGAGAAGAAGCTCGAGAAGAAGAAGGGGGGAAGTGAAGGAAGAAAGGAGGGAGTAACAACCCAATGGACAACCTTCGTGAAATACTAGTCTCAGAAATTACCGGTTTAAAAAGTCTACTACGCCTGAACGCCGATGGAGTTGGTGATGACGACGATCTCGTCGCGCAGTTGACAAGGTATGGAGCTTTTGTAATGTTCACCCTTATTGAACATTGCATGGATTAATGGAGTTGATAGGACACGCATATCCCTTGAGAAGTTCTCTACGGAGCTTCTAGGCTCGACCCGAAGCACGGACGTTATTACGCCGGACACACTCCCTTCCAGCGTTTCCTCCTCGCCGACTCGCTCGGCCTCGAGTTTGAATTCGAATCGGAGCAGTACTACTACTGCAGCTTCACTCGATGGCTGCGCGCCCTCTGGAGGAGTAAGTGGGGGATTGGAGGAAGACGACACTTTCCTCCGCCTAAGCTCACTGCTAGCAGGCTTGCAAGCACAAGCAGAAGCAGCTGTATCATCCGGGTTTTCAACAAGCGCTCCGACAACACCCCTAGCCCGCGCGTTTGTGGACTCGGATTCCAATAGCTCCGCGGATGAGGAAGGCGCCATCTCGCCAGGAATATTAGGGAGCAACGGGGAAATTAGGCAGAAATGCGAACTGACAAGGACCCTCTCCCTTCCACACCCCTTCCTAGCACCGGCGCCGCGGAGGCTCCGGAAAGCTGCGACTGTCGGGGTCTCGCTTCGCGAGGAGTGTGCTTCTACTGCAAGCGATGGTAACCATCGAGGTAACCCGACTGTGAACATAACTTCAGCACCGGATTCCCCTCCATGGAATGGAGCCGGAGGAGGGGCGGGCTTCCCGCCGACACCTCCCCCTTCCCTGCGCTGCAGGGGGAAGCCTGGGAACCGCCATAGACCCACACTCTCGGATGTGTTTGACGTTCCGAGTCCGACGCCCTCCACCCCGGATCGGAGGAATTCCCTGTTACCAGAGGGGTTGGAGATCGAGGGGCTTTTGACCGAGTTCTTGGAAGTTAGGGAGAAGGTCGAGATGGGATTTCGATGGGTCTGGGTATATTTGCTTGGCGGGGGGATTGTGTGGGCTCTTGTGGGGTGGTTACTGAGTTGGGGGTGTGTGGAGTGCGCGGTTAGTTGTGAGATAGGGAGGTGACGTTGGTTCGGCTTAGTTTGATATTCAGCATGGGAAAAGGTGGTTGTATCGAGTGATGGATATGCGTCCACGGACCGATCGATGGAATGGGTACACGGCAGGTGTATAATATTTATTTTTTATTTACTTTTTTCTCTCTTTCCCCCACACCCTTTGCTTACACTTACGGAGGGCTATCCAGCCATTTCCTTGTTTCTTTTTTTTCTTTTTATACCTTTCATCTTGGACTTTGTTTTGGGTTTGGCCTTTTCTACTGCTTCAGATTTCCACACTTCACTCTTTTGAGGATCCTCAGCTTGGGGGCATTCGTCATACATATTTTTTTCCTAGCGTTATTATTCCTTCTGACTGTCTGGGTTTTGTAAAAAGAAAAAGGTACCCTTTCACTTCGTATGACCTCATCGAAGATTTCAATGCCCAGGCTGGTGTTTTTTTCTTTTCTTTTTCTTTTTTCTTTATTGGTGGTCGCATTGTAGATGGATTTGCGTTTTCGTGGCTGGGAAGGAAGGAAGGGAGGAAGGAGGGAAAGGGAGGATGGATGGATACCATATCAGAGTTCTTCTCTTGGATTGAATTGAATTGGCATCATAGCCTTTTTTGCGTTTATTCTCAAAGGTGCGGCGGGAATGGCCCTGATCTCCTGATTGGTTTTTGGCCGGAGGGGTGAGTGAGTGATTGCGTTGTAGGTTCTGTGCTGAGTTAGCTGTCTGTCGAGAGCACATGTTATCACATACTCCTCCTACACTAATCATAACCAACCGGGTATCCCTAAGCGCCCTTTTCTCCAACGGCGGCAAATACTCTCTGGACCACAGCCACACATTCACGGACGCGCAGATGGTGAAGTATGTACGTTAAGCACGACGTACCAACACAGATAGGTATTGTCTGTGGTTAGTCCTACCCCTCCCTCCCTCTCTCCCTCCCGCCAAATTAAATGGTAAAGCAGGGGTGACCAGATGCTGGCGGCCTAGCAGAGGAGGAAGAGGTCGTAATGCGTAGGCTCTTTAGCGGAGGATCAAACAATTTCCTCTCCTTTTCTCTTGTCTTGTTTCTTTCCCGAGCATAGCGGAGTGTTGTTGCTATTGTAGGAAGTATCGAAATTCAGCACTTTGCAGTCATGTACAGTATAATAACACTGTATTTCAGGAACTCCAACACCTGACTTAAAGCCTCGAGTGAGCGTATGTGATCCTCAAACTTTTTCTTCTTGCGGCCTAAGTTACCAGGTGAGGAAGAAAGAATGTTAAATCCTGCCTTGTGCGTGTGTGTGTGTGTGTGGCTGGGAGTCTCAAGACCATGTCCAGCCTCAATGATGGCTGATGCCCAGGTTGGATAATATATTATATGATATTATCATACATCATACTACCAAAGGTGGTATTGGATCCAAACCCTGGAGCATACACCAGGAGTTAGTTCCGCTATCCGCAGGGTATATGATAGTAGAGGAGAGGAAAGAAAAAAAAAGGAAAAAGGGGAGAAATCGCTTTTTGCCATTCCTTTACTATACCACCCACCCACACCGCAGTGAAAAATTATTAAGCTATTCTTGAGAAGAGAGATGCCGGTATATAGGACTCGTTAAATAGACCCAGCGAAACCCGCGCTTTTCTCACAGGTTGTTTGTTATCCAAGAATTTTGCCGTCGGAGGCAGCAGAGCAGGGCAGAGCCATAAAGCGACAATGCGTGCCGTGCCTCTCCAGGAACATAATTCGCTTCTGGCTATTCTAGCATCCTACGGCTGGGTGGGCATTCGTCTGGTATTGATTGTATTGTTGCAATTTGTTAAAAGGGGGGGGGGGGGGTGCTGCGTGCGTGCGATATTAACTTCGCAGGCATCTATCGGAACCCACCTGGCGGGTAATATGTTTGTCATGGGGAATCACTCTTTGTTATTGGCCACCCCCTGGTTACTCCCGATGGTTGTGACGGTGTCTTGCCCGTGGTGGACTGACTGACTGACTTGACTGGCTGGGGGCTTGGAAGTCGGACTGGTTCCCTGGATGCGGGTGTGGTGGTGATTGGGAGATTAGTATCTTGAGGTTTGGGTTGCTCGGTGTGTGTGTGTGTGTTTGGTGGTTTTGTGTTGGCAGTCTGGAGTATCATACTGTGCAGTACTGTAGGTCGCCCACTCAAGATCCTTCCTTCCTGGAGTTGTACTTGTAGTATTATAGTAGGAAATCATAACTAGTAAAGAGTAAAAAACTCTTGATCTTTTTTTTCTTTTCTGTTGTGCTGGTTTTGATTGTTTTTAGGTGCCCTCCTTCTGATCACCATATGAATAAATTAAATAGTGACTGATTTATTTTATTTTTATTTTTTTCCTATATAAATGTGTCGCTTGGGGATATATACAGTATTTACTGCCCGGACGGACTCGCTGTAGGGTCTTCCAAGCTAGCGTGAGGATAGCTAGCTAATGCCCGCTATACGTATCGGTGCGATATCACCCGCGTAATTGACGAGGTCTTCAGGCGTTTGTATCTCGGATGGTGCAGGAATCCTTTGGGTTTCTTCCTTCCTTCCTTACCTGTGCGTACAAGCGGTCCAGTCCAATGACTACTGTTGGCTCCTTGGCCGTTGTGCGATTGGCTCAGGTCCCGCTCGATCCGCTGGGCTATGGCTAACGCCAATACCGGTGCTTTAACCTTGCCGAAGGTTGACTATATAAGCCAGCTACAGTTGTATAAGGTATCCTAAGCTAAGCTGTTATACTAATATATCGCATTCAGAATTCACTCAACTCCTAAAAAAGAAGGAAAAAAATTGAAAAAATTCTTGCTTCACTTTTGTTTTTCTGCTACCCCGCCGATCGCAGACCCTACCTTTCCCAGGTAGGCCTAGAGTCGGATTCTACCACCTCGCAGCAGGTCTGATTTGCGCTACAGCCTTATCGAAGGCTTAAGGTTTTCTCAGTCTCCCAGTTCCTGTAGGGCAGGCCCTACGTGACGGATCGTTCGACAATAACTCATTTTTTGAGAGGAATCGAACTCCTGGGCTCCTGCTAATTGCACAGAAGGTTATTAGTTTCTTGACATGTTAACCACTGCGCCAGCTAGGCATTTTCACATCATGTCACTATCGGAAGTGATACTTATCCTGCTGTCTTTGGATATTCCTTCCCCCCCCCCTACTCTACGCTAGTGATGGCGACCTTATGATATCTATTATATATTTAATGCATTGTAGGAATAGAGACATCCTTAAAAAAAGGGAAAACTATAAATGTTAATAGCAGACCCCATTTTGTTTTTGCTATGGGCCCTTAGGGTGTCCGTCCAGTAGTTCCGGGAGGATTAGTACCGCGCAGTCTCCCCAGACCTCCATCCCCTTTCCAATACCGCTGGGGGGGGCGCTTCTTTGTAGCAGGCTTTCGTGTAGGACTGCTTTGAGGCCATAAACTCCGACCAACTCATCCTACCCTTTCAGGTTCTAAACCAGAATTCAAGGCTTGGATGCAACTACCGGGGGAATGACCATAGTTTTTACAGACAACTCAGCAGAAGGCAAACGCTCTCTTGGTAGTCAGCCACAGGATTCCTCGAGGTATTCCCTTAGTCACGCTCATATCTTCGATTCAACGAAGGCGTATTAAATCACGATTCTGCACAAAGTAGGGGTATTTCGCAAGGGTTTGAGCTAAAAGTGCACATATAGCATGTCTTACAATAGATAGCGCTTCTCTAGTAGGTCCCGCTGTGCCAACGAGGGAGCGGTCGGGTGCAAATACCTTATTCAAACCTTATCCTGGAACTATCCTTGAGCCATCAGCTCCTAGATGTTCTTCGGATACACGACAATCATTTCTGAAAAACATCTTCCAGCTGCCGGGGCACCTGCAATTCCTAGGAGATAAGAGTTCACTAGCCAATGGAAGCTTAATGCTTGAAGAATGGGGTATATATTTCGTTTGGCGTGTCCTCGGGAAGGGTAGGTAGGAATCGATGGACATAAGCTTCTATGAGTATAGTACCGCCCTGAATTAAGGATTTACTGAATTTAAGGTCCCTTATTCTGGTCCCGGGTTGCATCGCCTTTTCTTCTTCTTTCCTATCCACCTCTTGATGTGATATCAATCTTGTTAACATTAGAGTTCTCCTTGGAATGGAGTATTGGGTTCTTTACATGCTTTATAGTTCCAGCCCCCCACCACTCAGCTAACTATTCTTCCTTCCTCTTAATTGGGGGAAAAGTAGTAATAGAGAGGCTAATAGTCCTGGGATGCTAGGGCGTTATGCATGGTGGTGATCATACGAGTGATACTCTGTGTTGCTGTTGTAAAGCAGCTCAACAATATGGATGGTAAAACGAAGAGCTTGAATCCAGTGAGTAATCCCCCCTTCCTGGGAATCTTGTATCGCGTGAGATCTTTCTTGTTGGATGGGGTGATGTGCGACTTGTTCTGTCGGGGTGCCTGGAAGTAGTACTTTCCGTGGGGTGCAGGTTGTGTAGCAAGAGTTACCGAATCACGCCACCCGATAAACGAGACCTGTGATATTGTTTTAAAAAGAGGTGTTCTAATGGGGGGTTCGTGGGTCACGATTTATTTTCCTAGCAAGCTTGCTATCTAGAGTGGAGTTTTATGTTTCAGGATCCCTTCACAGACTATAGCTATTAGCTATCGCGTTGAAAGCAATTATCTGTAGTATCACTGGTACAACATCCGAATTCGACTCCCAGACTAACCTATTGGCCTCTCTCTACTTTTTCTCAATTGGTGAAAAGGTAGCATCGCAACTGGTGTGAGACTAGAGGGATGTGATCGAAAATATAAAGAATGAAATATTTGATCCCCAAGGTAGGGAAGATTACGCATTATTGAAGAAGTTTTATGTCTTGTTGGGAGGATGACAAGGACTTGAAGTAGTGGCTGTATCCAGAGTAACTAGGAAGGAAGGAGATCTCCGGCCCTGAAATCCCTTGATTCACCGCTAGTGCTGGTACAACATATGCTTGTTAACATACGATGCTATCCTCCTGGGGGACGTGCTGAAATACATGGGTATAACAACTCGTCCTAACCTACCGCTTGGCTTATATCTCCGCTTCATTATCGTTTAGGTGTTGACTGTTCTCCAGGAGGGCCGAAAGCGGCACTGTAACCTGTCCTAGTGAGCATCCAGGGTAAGTGTCTTCGCGAAACCGGTTCGCAGATATTGTTCAAGGCTTATCATACCAACTTAGGATCTTCCTCAAAATTAGAGGGATGATTAAAAGGCTAAAATTGGTAACGAAAAGTTCATTTTCCTCTCCCCGTATAGTGCTTTATGCTAGGAAAGATCTTGAGGGGTCGTGTTTCCCATTCGGGCAGTCTAATGTTGCTGTGTCAACCTACCCACCGAGCGATGGAAGTTCCCAAGCATCTCTCATCTACCACAACCTTTTCCGGGGAGTTGCGTTTGGCCTTCAGAGCCGTCGTGGCGGGTGCTGGTGCAACAAGGTGATTGGCGTCGGGAGGGGGGGACACGAGTGATTTGTTATGATAATGGATTATAGCTCCTTGTATACTGGTTGGGTTCTGGTTAAGGTTTACTAGCTGGTGGTGTCGTGGCTCCCTTTTTTTTGAATTGCGTAAAATCGTCAGAAGAGAGTCCGCAAGTTTGTGATTGGAAAGGAATTTTGTGTTAACGGCCTCCTCCTCCAAGGGCTAAGACTTATGGTGCGAGCCCGTGAGACGATCAATAGGGTATCATACCTGGTGGTTTACCAGTAAATGGTCATCCTTAGGCTGCTAATTCAACTGCTTTTATACCGGATAATCTGTGAGGATTGGGAGTTTGTGATTGCTTTTCTAAATCGAAGGAGACAAGTACCTTAAAAACCGGAATAATTGGACCTCACGCTAGTACGTTGGAGTTGCCTCTCTTAGTAAGGTCGGTCTTTTCTTCTTTTCTTTTTATCTGCCTCAGCGGAGGGCAGAAAGGCAGGTCTCCCGCTATGCTTTCCCCCCTAATCCCAGGGAGGAAATTCTAGATGTCTTAGCGTGAGGTCCAGTTATTCCGCCTTCTTCTTGCCCTAATTTTCTGCTACCCCGCCGATTGCGGACCTCATCCCTGGAAGTGTGGCCCAGATACAGATTCTACCGCCTCGTAAAATTGAAGGTCTAATTTGCGCCGCAGTCTTTTGAGGAGGTTAAGCTCTTTGGTATCCCAGTTCCCACAGCAGGGCTTTTTAAATTCTCCCATGTGATGAATTGCTCAATAATAACTCATTCTGAGGAGAGTTGAACTTCCAAGCTCCTGCTAATTGGGCAGGGGTTAATTGTTTCTTGCCGTCTTAGCCACTGGGCCAGCTAGGTATGATATTTCACACAATATCTTACGAATACCTACCATGCTCACAGGCGGATTTGTATTTTTTCTGTCTAAGGTTGAAGTACGATAAGTGTTCATCTTATTGTGAATTAATTACATTATAGGAGTAGATACCTTCTGTAAAAGAATTATAAACAATTGTCGTTCATTCACAACAGCGGGATCTCTGTTTTCATATGAATAATCGCAGCCTGAATATCAAAAGTGAAAAGGGTAGGCTTGGCTGAGAGTGAGACATGATTTGAGCATCCGTCGCGCAATGATAAGCGTATAAGATAGGAGCACTATGATATCCCTAACTCAGAGTAATCCCGTTTAGGTATCGTGCCCCGCCCTGGAATGGGGGCGTCACGAGTGCTAAGTTGGAACTTAACATACAGCGAAGTTGGGAGTGATAGCTAAAACACAAAAAGGTACTCTATGCCAGAAGCGAGATCAACTTTTTTTATAGTTTTTTCTTTTGAAGAAACGGGGTTGCTGCGGAGTATGTCGTGCCTTACTCTTCAGTTGGGTTATTCCGTTCTTTTCCCTCTTCCTCCCCCACTCACCCGTGAACCTATGATACTTCCTATCATAGGAGAAAGGGAGAGGGTATCTTTTTCAAACAGCATGTTATGAAGTGGTACCCAAACATGGCTATGCCCTATTTGAATTATACCAAGGATATGATTACTTTGTTCCCCACCATATTAGACTGTGTTTGTAACTCTTGTTCCTAGAACGTGCTGGAATAGCCCCTAGTGAGTGAGCGAGTGAGTCAGCGGAGAAGTGAGTGGGTGAGTGAGTGGTTGTGATGGATTGATTGATTGTGTTCCTGTGACCGCCGGTAGGTTCTATGGTAGGCGGTGTGAAGAAGGTGTGGGTCTTCATGCCCTATCACTCACACGTATATCTAGTAGTGTTGTTGTTTCCGAAATGGTTTCTTCGTTTCCACAAGATGTCTTCCGGCTTTTTATCTCACATACACACGCGCACCCAAGTCGAACACCTTTCCTCATCCGCAAACATGAAGGGAAGAGATATGGAAATGACAAATTATCTAGGCGATAGATCGGAAACAGTTGGGCCGGGGACACCTCCTGAGCAGCCACGAATACTGCTTTTTCACCAACCGGCCCCGCCGCCGCCGCCCTTTCGCCCGGGTCAGTGGTGGTTCTCCAATAAAATCCACACCCGCCTAACCCCACCACAACATGCTCTCCTATCCACCCGCCCAACTCCCGGCCCATCTTCCCCTCAACCGAACAAATGCCGCAAGCTCCGCCCCTGGCTGATCCTCTCTCTCTTGCCTAACAACAAAGCACTAGTGATCTGTTCGACGACGCGTGAGAACAGGGGCCCCACGGGCCTAACTCCCACAGAAGCTCGCTCTTTCCTCCCTGTCGCGCCCACACAGGAGTTTTGCGGCCGTGCGCAGGTGCGCGTGGTTCTAGATGAGCGGAATGTCTTCGTTGGCAGGAGTTTGGTGTTTTTGGAGGTTGTGAAGGTGGCCTCTGTAGGTGCTTTGGGGCAGTTTATTGGCTGGGTGGGGGTTGAAGGGGAGGAGGCGAGGGAGGGATTGGAGAGGGTGATGGAGGGGAGAAGGGAGTGTGAGTTCTCTCTTTTCTTTGGTTGTTTTCTTCTCCTGAGAGATGGGGCTGATCTTTTCCTTTTCCTGTTCGGAGGGGGATTAGGGGTTGAGAGGAATGGTGGTGACTTTGATGGGGGGTATAGAGCTGGGGGTCAGAGAGGGAGGGGTAGAGGTAGAAGGAGCTGGGGAGGTAGGGGTGGTATGGGTAGCGCAAATGGGCGGAGTGGTGCTTGCACTGACGGGGCCGCGTTCTAGCGTCCCAGAGTGCAGTAGACCGTTCCGGCCGAACTTAGACCTCCGAGTGAGGGAGTATGATTCGGATATCTTGAGACCCGTGCCCGGGATACAATTTCTTTCTTACTATGGTGCCACCGTACTTTAGATATCTTCAGATGGTTATTTACTCTTTTAAGTTTTTTTTTAGGGAGAGCTTGCTTAGTTGATTGCGGGGTGGAGTGCTGGTGCTTGTGATTGGCGTGGGCAAACGGACGCATGGCTTCGTGTTATTGTGGAAGTTGTGCTCTGAGCGGCACGCAAGTTAACTAACCAAACTAATAATAATTAACTCACAATACTAAACGTTTGAACCGTAAAAGGGGTGATAGATTGCCCGACTTCCTTGTTCCTCCTCCCCCATCTGTGGTCATTGCACATGGGCCTGGCCTTGCTCTTTGCTCTCTAACGATTTGGTGACTCCGGGCAACAGGGGTGCTGGAAAAAAGACCGACTTTATGATAGCCGGAATCATATAGAGAAGGTAATCCTATAATCTGGAGAGAGTTTTCTCCTCTCTAGGAGTGCTCGTTGTTTAATATGCCTGATCTCTCAGGATGAGGACTCTTGGCCTTTTTTTGTTCCCCAACTTTGACCCACGGATCTCATCAACTGGGGCTTTCGGCGCCTTGACCCCACCTACCTGCGCATATTTAGATACACAGAGTGATGCAAGTTAGATGACGTCTCTTAGGGGTTTCTGTTGTTCCGGTTTGGGAGCCGATCGCAGGACAAGCAATCCCCGCAGCTGGATCAGAAATATTGAACGAAAGTCGAAAATGAGAAGAAGTTATCCCCGAGATCTTGGATTTTAGTGATAATGAGAAGCAGCAAGGGAATATCCGCCCACCCCCTTAGGTATCCGTCAGCCCTTCGGCGAACATGGCCGTGGGACTCTTCCCTCTCTTGATGTTCTAGGGCTCTGGCTCCTTCTCCGATATCCCCCTCACTCCAGGTATCACTTCCATACATTCACCTTTCGATCAGATTTCTTTTACACTGACGTACAAGCTGAGACGGACAGCGAGTGATAATGTGTGAATCCAAAACGATACCCTCCCTGTGGGACAAGTCTTCCCCCAGAAAGGCGCTGAATGCGCTACATCTGCTCACTTGATGAGCTTTCACCATATGTCCATTATTCCTGCGCTTGCGGAGGCAATGCAATAGGGTACCGAGCAATAACTCCTCTATCTCTCAGCATAAATTGCAGCGCCGTGAAGAGGGACATAGTTGATACTCACTCGAATTCATTACCCCTCGCACTTCCTAAGCCCTTTCTTGCATTCAGAAAAGCGCTCTCAACCTGCGCTGGACTTCTAGTAGATTCTAGAGTAACACTGCCACGATTTTGCTAACTATGATTTCACTTCTAGGGACCCCTTTAACCCACGAGCCGGCCAGCGTGGGGTGCTGGAACAGGTATTCTATGCATCCAGTGTTTGTAATAGCACAGTGCAGTGCAGATAGACTAGTAGTGTCGAGACTCCGCCCACAACAGCGGATACGGGATTGCTCTATCCTTGATTCTGAATTTGATTTTAACGCCAAGATAAATCCATATGGCCAGTGGGATAACGGGTTGTGCCAACAGCCTCGCTCTTCTGCACATAGTCCCGCTACTTCTTTAGAACAGAGATTCGGTCTTGTATCGAAAAGCGAAGTTCATGGAAGGCCCTACATACACGAATCACATGTGATGTGATCCGCGTAAACCGCCGCTCTAGCAAGAACGTGTTTGTACACCCCAGGTCTGAGCGCTTCTAGACCCCTTCATTTTTAGGAAATTACCTTCTGCGTCCTTCTGCCTGGGTCCGATGATAGCACCGTCCAACTGGAAGGAGACTTATGTTTATCATGACTCCCTTTCAACAGAAGTAAACCCAAGCTCAAATCACGGCCTAGATCACAATACTATCAGCTTCGGTGTTGCAAAAAGATATAATCGCACCAGTTGTACCACTATCGGAGACGGCAGGAGGTCAAGAGTTCACCTTCAGAACCATGGAAGAGGCATCGCACGGCCGTTAACAGCCGGGCCGAGGGCAGCAGAGAGTGGATGTTGAAAACCAGTGAGTTTCAAGAGCGGAGGGGGGGGTGGATAGTTTGATGCTATCCTACATACGATGGGGGTCTGGCGGAAGGCATATATTTGGTTATTAAGGCGCAGAACCCCACATGCACTCCAACCACCCCTGCCAGAGTTTGGTTCCTTAGTCACCAACCCGCTCTAGAAAAGAAACTAGTCAAATGTCGCACTTCCATGTATGCGATCGCCATGACAGGAGAGAAGGTGCATCATCAAATATGATCAGAAGTCTCGTCAAATAGTTCTTGACAGGACTCCCAGACTTCCCCCAAGAGATCACCAAGGCACCCCGGGAAGAACACCGTGCTGCGCGGAGGCACACTGGAGATGCCTCCCCAACTCTGGAAAATTATAGTATCCTTTCCCTAGTCCTTGCCTGCTTCAAGTGAACATACATATGTTGATGCACTGGATGAGTTCCTAGTAGAGCATAAAGTGGAGTTCCTCCGCTCACTAGACGAAATCCCATCAAATCTCCCAAAACAAGTCTATTTTTTACAGCGGGGCTCCATATTCATCCAGAACTAGAAGAATCTCAAGTTCCCCACAAGCGTTATCTCCACACAGCATGGCCCGAATGAGGCCCAAAGGTTTTTGGCAACAAAGCTCGATACCGATCCGGATCCCGGGACAACCAACAACACCCTTATATCAGAAGCATGACAAACATTGTGAGAGGCTTCGCCGAAATGTAATAGCACATTGTCTCCACCACTTTGAATGCCAGCGTAGCCTCGAGCTTTTCACTAGTCACCCCACATGTCAATGTGATTGTTGGATAGTTCACCATAGTCGGAAGAGCAGGGCTCCGCCGGATAAGGTTGACTTGAACGATGCCTGCAGAATTGCTCTCGATAGCATAAAGCAGCAGACAAAATCAAAGCAATATTAGGAACCACAGCATTAACATGGATATCTCTTGCGAAAGGAGCCTTGCTCGTCTATGAATTGTGTCATGCCATGGGGGTGGGGGCTAGACCTAAAATATGGATATAGTTAAGGGTGATGCAGCTAATAAACGCTCTTTTAAAAACCTACCACGGACCACCAACTGCTGATCGGGAAACATCAACAGTGCGTCCGATACATGCAACTAAGATCCCCCTGCCCGCCCGGATCTCATCCACAGTCCTCAAGCTACCATTGCCGAGACATGCTGGATATTTAAATTCTCAATCGGTTCGGCAAGTTCCATGAGGCGTTACGGCAACCAGTAATACCCCATCAACACTCCCACTTTCTATCTGAGCCTCCTCATATTGTGGGATCCATGCCGGAGAGAGAGAACTCACAAGGTCCCCGAAACCCCTCACAATCGAAGCTCCCAAAAAATGCCCTGAGCATGCAGCTGGGAAGGTTTTTTGTTCAACGAGAAATTTGAAATGGAGTTGGCGCACTCTCCCACGGAGTTTCCCATGTCATCCTACGCAGCACATTTAGGGCCCATGAGCCTACAGCTCTGCTCTCAGGTGCAAAAATCTACACAAAAGAGGTGCGGATTCCCGGGACCGTGTGCTCCTGACTTGGGGCACCAATGATTCCCAATGTAAATAATAAATAGCTCAGGGTAGAGCGAGGGGATCCGTTTGGGACTTGGGCGTTAGGTAGGAGACATAGGGAAGGTATGGTCACAGACTTCGTTCTCATGCTCACCGAACTAAACTAGCAAGGACAGTAGTATATATAAAACACAACAAAAACATCCTAATCGCTCCATAGATTACCACATATACCTCTATACCTCCACGGATGCCCCCATTCCTCTACACACTCCCGTAATGACAAAGAAAGGCATGTCTAGAGAGCCTTCTTCCTGAATCAGAATATGACTCCAGAACAATCTGCAACACTCTCTTTACTTCCAATATCAACCTCAACCCACCAGACTGTCGTAGCTGAACACTAGTGCGTTACTCAGCTGAGGGTAGATACGAGGGAGCTGTGAAGATATTATTGGAATGACAGATGTCCACCGCAATGTAACAGATAATGATAGAACACCAATCGAACTTCCAGGAGTGGACATGAAAGAATTACAAGGACATCACTAGAATGTGCCAATGACAGCACTAAGGCACAATATTTTGGCATAAGACCAACCATTGGAGCCACGAGAAGAGAGCATGAGTATCCAGTGAGGATACTACTGGGACCTACATATGCCGACCCCAACACAGCAGATCCTACTGGCCAAACGCCAACCGATTGCGCTGCCCAAGGAGGGGAAAAAAAAGAGTCGCAAAACCCCTCCTCGGCCGAGTAAGTATCTATGCCCGCCATATGGATTTCTGAAATCTAACACCGCCCATATATGCTCCTCTGAAAGGTCATGAAATAGTGAGGTCACTCCCATACCAAGTACACCTCAACTCTGCATCCGCAAACAACACTATTCCAAAATCGCTCACCCCTCCCAGTCGAAGTCGTTGCAAAAGAGTGCCCTACCATAGCCTACTAGATGCACCAGTACCTCCCTTCCTCACATGCCCATCGGTGGCGGGGTTGGATGGGATACGATAGGCAATTCTTTTTCCCTACTTCCCACAACCATCCTTATCTAAGCTCTTCCCTCAGCATTTCCTGGTTGTATATCTAGCCTAAGTTTTCAACATGTATATACAGTACCCCCCATACCCTATCTTACTACCAAGAACCCCTTCCACCCTTACTTCTTGCCCCCAGCATTCGCTCAGACACTTGGCCTTCAGGACATGATGGACGATTGGCCTATGGCACGAGGCATTAGGGGACACCCGCGCCATAAACACTATAAGGGGATGGCCCATCATGCACTGTATGATACTGCATTCAGCTCCCGACGTAAGAAAATGGCGTAAAAAGCCACCGATAAAGGATTACTACTATACAAAAGTTGATATTCGGATTCTACCCTGGTTAGCTATCATTTGTATGATCTGGCATCCCCACCATATACCCCACATATCTGCGAACCCCCATTAACTTACAAAATAGTGATGTATCATACCCATGATGTACCCTCAGCGAGGACCTCATCCTACGCGGGAGTAATATCCCACCGTAGCTCTCTGTGGGTATTGTTCCAGAGTGACATTGGGCAGTTGGCAGGGGGTTCTATCTCCACAATCATGAATCAGATCAATATATGGTGGTGAATCGTTGCCGCTGCGGTGCTCCTAGCTTGAGATATAAATATCACACCTGTCTGTAATCCATTCCGGACTCACCATATGTGCGAGGGGTGCGAACCATCTACCTCAAGTACCCGCTCACTCACCTACCCAGTACAGAAAACAAACAAACCCCCCAAACCCGCCAACTACACACACCTTAACCTACAACACCCACCCACCCACAGTATAATAATATATAAACAGCCCACACAGAGAACTCCACTACCAAGCCTTCCCACCACCCAAAAAACCAAAAAGTCAACCCACCCTGCAATAGTGCTTAGCAGGAATCTCGCAATCCCAATTTCTCCTACCAGCCCAGCTTTCCCGAGAATATTAAAGGTTCCCCCCTCCCAAGCCTCGAGGCCTGGCAAACATATAAACCAAAAAACAATAATAAAAAGCCACCGAGTACGAAAGTTTATTATCCTCCAGTACTGTATCACTACCGCGTTAACGCCTATCCTCCCCTTCTCCAGAAATACAGCCATCTTTTACAAATAAAGGAATATTTCAGCGGCGTGCTACCGTGGCTAACTTATACTCGAGCACGTATCAATCCCCTCGCACTTCCGACTTGCTACTGGATGAAACCGTGAGAAGCCGTGGATCCCTGGCCCCTCTCCTCCAACCTATACACTAGCATCCCCAGTATGGGAATTGGGAGACACCCTCTTGCTATTCCTCGATACGTTCCTACAGCGACTGTGAAGCTGCTGTGTTATTGCTGTGTGCCTTAGGCTTTTGGCGCGCCACTCCGAGGTGTTTGCCCAGATCTGGCGGGGCGTGCGGCTAGGTGTTGGCCGTTCGGCGGTGCAAATGGGGCTTCTCCCCGGGAGTCTTGTGGTCCCCGGATACCTGCTACTGCATATCTTCTTGGTGGTTTCTCTAGTGGTATATTTCGTGCTATCAAATTGGCCGCGGGGGGTAATAAGCTGATGAGTGACATGGAAAACATGTGTTTTAGGCTTCTCCAGCCACTTGTACTAATGCCTATAGGGGGGTGGCTGGCATGTATCCGCTAAATATGTTATCGTAGTATTCATAAAGCCGCATCATTTACGATAACCAGTCCCCCATCTGAGATACAGTCCCTATATAGTTAACGGTCGCCTCAAGAAGGCTTGCGCTATCTTACATCGCTTATCCTCTATTCAAGCAAAACTCTATATACAATTTATCTACCGCGCAAGGGAGAGGGGGGGAAAGAAGGAAAGGGAGGGGGAAATGCTCAGGAAAAGACAGGCAAGAATTTACAGCGAGAAATATCAAATGGGAGGATGAGACTACAAGCTATAAGCTAGAACTTCTCGCAAAATAGAACTCCTTCCCCCACGAACCAAAGTCTACCGAACTTTGTAAACAGAAACTCATAAATACTCACTCGACCGTGTCAGATAATCGCTGAGGAGGTTCGGGTGGGTGTGACGACGTATTTGCGTTTCAATCTCATGAGATTTCCCCCACCTGCAAAGAGCGGTGTCTAAGGGCGATGGCCAAAAGTGACATGCGGGAAAGGGAAGGGGTGATGGTCATTTGCATGAGGTGGTGTCTCGCAGGCATCAAATCGTACTGGGGGCTACTGCTTTGCGAGACTGTAGCAGCGCTGCCACCCTCTTTTTCCCAAACCCAATAGCGTGGCCGAGCGGCGTTCGGCCGTCATTATCTGGCTTGTCGGCATTGACTTCTTCCCGTCTGAGTAGCATTTTCACTACTCCCTCATGTCCAGCGCTAGCGGCACAGGACAGCGGCGTTCGGCCATTTCTATTTGGCTTATCGGCGTTGACTTTTTCCTCTCCGAGTAGAATTTTCACCACTCCCTCACGTCCAGACAAAGCGGCATGCGAGAGCGGTGTTTGGCCGTAATTATCTGGCTTGTCAGGATTGACCTCTTCCCGTCCGAGCAGCATTTTCACTACTCCCTCATGTCCGCCCCGGGCGGCACACAAGAGCGGTGTATTTCCGTAGTTATCTGGCTTGGCGGGATTGACCCCCTCCCGTCCGAGTAGCATTTTCACTACTCCCTCACGTCCAGAGCTAGCGGCACGCAAGAGCGGTGTTTCGCCGTCGCTATCTGGCTTGTCGGCATTGACCTCTTCCCGTTCGAGCAGCATTTTCACCACTCCCTCATGCCCACCCCGGGCAGCATACGAGAGTGGTGTTTGGCCACTCAAATCTGGCCTGTCGGCGTTGACTTTTTCCTCTCCGAGTAGAATTTTCACCACTCCCTCGCGTCCATCTATAGCGGCAAACGAGAGCGGCGTTCGGCCGTAATTATCAGGCTTGTCGGCATTGACCTCTTCCCGTTCGAGCAGTATTTTCACCACTCCCTCATGCCCACCCCGGGCAGCATACGAGAGTGGTGTCTGGCCACTCAAATCTGGCCTGTCGGCGTTGATTTTTTCCTCTCCGAGTAGAATTTTCACCACTCCCTCGCGTCCAGAGCTAGCGGCATGCAAGAGCGGTGTTCGGCCGTCATTATCTGGCTTGTCGGCATTGACCTCTTCCCGTCCAAGTAGTATTTTCACCACTCTCTCATGTCCAGACCGAGCGGCATACGAGAGCGATGTTTGGCCGCTCTTATCTAGCCTGCCGGGATTAACACCTCCCCTCTCAAGTAGAATTTTCACCACTCCCTCATGTCCATTACAGGCAGCCCATGAAAGCGGTGTACGACCAGAAAAATCTTCCTCGTCGATACCATAACATCCCACCTCTATCAGAGTAGCTACAACCTCAACAATTCCGAAGAATGACGCGCAGTGTAGTCCACTGAACGGAGACCAAGATTTAAACTCCCAAAAATGGAAATGTTTTGTTCGCGTTAAAAGCAACCAGGTCGATACCTGGCTATAATGTCCCTTCAATAGCTCCAGCACAAGCGATCTCCCGCAGCCCGAGAGCTCCTTTTTCGCATGGACCCCCCAGTAAGCTGAGCAATACTCAAGAAAGGATGCGCTCTCCGTGACTAGCCAAGGAGCGGTCGAAAGGGTTTTGACTTGTTGGGAATTCAGATAGGTTAAGCAGATTTCCGCCATGGCCGAATGAGGTCTGCTAAATATATCTAGATGAGTAGAAAAATACTCCTGGAGAGTAAAGTGGATCAATCGCACAGTTGATGCCTCCTTATCCACAGTGATGAGCCCTTGACAGCTGCTAACTAATGTCGATATCGAAGGGATATTTCCAACACTGAAATCCGTGGAGCCTAGCTCGACTGCTAGGGCGTGACAAAGCTCATCCATCCTCAATGGCCGTTCGGCATGACTAATCCACATCAATGCTGCCATCCCGAGTCTCGATTTATCCCCACTTTGCGCCTTTATCCGTTCTATCGTCCCACTATAAACATCCCCCAACTCCAACCCGCCTATCATTTTACTGAGTCTTTCTCGCCTCCGATGGATTGTCGATTCATTTAAGATTGCATCCATATTTAACGAAACCAGTAGAAACCTAGATGCATACCTATTAGCAAATAATGTAGGGAAATATTCATAGTATCCTTGCGCATACATACATCTCAGACACATTTTCCGGAATCTTCTCCATAATGTCCGCTGCTAGACTCTCGTCCATCGCATCTGGGGTTTCGTCCTCGCCCAGTCTAACACGGAGGTATCCAATGATATCGTCTCTGGAAGGACCCGCAAACACACTTATCACTCGTTTAGCAAGGCGCTTTTCAACCTCAGCCCGAATATGAGGCCTTGCAATGATAAATATCCGGGTGCGCGGGGCCTTCTCGAGAATTTGTCTCAGCGAATCTAGGAGTTTGACTCGATGCACTGCCGCACATTCGTCCAAGGCGTCAATGCATATAAATGTGTGCAGTGAGGACGCGATGGTCTGTAGCATCTTCACGATATCCGGAAGTCGCGGTCCCCGCCCGCCAATGGCCATTCTCTGCTCTTTAAAGGCTCCTAATATCTCCTCTGGAACCTTTGCCATTCCACCGACAATCTGTTTCAGCAAAGAGCCTAGCATATTGGTCACAGACTGCTCCTTTCGCGCTGCGAAGTCAAAGTAAAAGCATGTGACCGCTGTGTTTTGCTCCTTTGACTGATCGCACAACCTATCCACTACCAGCGAACTGAATCGTGACTTGTTAGCACAATATCTCTTTCCACTCTCTCTCCCGAAAATAATTCTCGTTACCTGATAAACGTCTTGCCGACTCCTGGAGCTCCATAGCAAAACAGGACTGCGTTACCACCTTCACCTTCACCACGGCCACCATGCCAAGTTCTAAACTCTTCAGTTTGCATGAGCCATTCCCCCACATTGTCGACGCGGTGCTCTTGAATATCTCGGTGGCGTATCTTGGGCTCTAGGGGTGATAACCAGGCTAGGAGTTGAGACCGATCATCGGCAATCGTGTAGTTATTCCACACATAATTATTATTAAAAGACTTTGTATTGTTGGAGAAGCTGGTGCTATTACTGGCGGTAGGTTGAGACATCTTCTGTTTTTTCTTTCTGGGCCTACTTTTGTAGAGGAGTCATCGACTATGTTCGGTTGATGATGTTCCCGGAAGCTGAAGATGAGCGGGGCCTTGTTGGGGAAAAGTGGGGATCTCTTGGCGCAAAGCCCATGTTGCAAATGATGCTTGGCGATTCATAAAATATTCGGATGGATTGGCGCCAAGATTTGATGTTGAGGTGTATTATATGTTGGAACATATTGGCTCCAATTCATCCAAATACTTCCAAGTACAGTACTGCTCCACCAGCAATCTTCCCCTCAGGATTTGTACCTGCCCTGGGTGAGTCCCGGCCTATTAAATCTTGGCAGTGTACTGTTGTTAACAGCCCTCTGATCTGCGACTCGATTTTAGCAGCCGCCCATGAATCGAATCGGCGGGCACACTAGAATGCCCAGAAACATGCCAAAACGAACAGTTCATTGAGTTAGTATAGCCACCACTTGTGATATGAACCCAGGAGCGCCCAATACCTGAGAACCGTAGAAAGAGGAGAACTCCGTTACTTACTGACGTTACAAAATCGAATAAAAGTTGAGAACTTCAAACCAAGTGGGAATCCATGGGCCATCCTGTCCCTTAGATATATAAGACTACAATCACAATAACAAAGGGCTACTAGTTCCAAGCTTGGCGCCAGGAAGATGCGACCTTTTAGTCATCCAAGGACAGCACTATATAATATGATAACTCACGAAAAGCCTAGATTGGGCCATTCGAGTGTGTTGGCAAGGTAGGCCAAGTGGGCCAGATCTAGAGCTCAACTCGTACCAAAAAATAGTTTACTGTTGATGGCGGGGGGGACTAATTGGTGCGCTCGCCACTACTACCGCCGCAACCTACGAGCAGAAATAGCCCATCGGCCGTGGAAAAGTACCAGCCCCCCCATCACCTAACAGCCCAAAGGGAGTAAACCTACAGTCTCCCGGTACTATGGTGTTTCTAAATCAGAGGGACAAAAGGGAGGTGGTGTCCGGCCCAGTGACGCATTGAGAAACTGGCGAGTGATGGCCCGTGACTAGGAGTCGATTTCTGGCGTTATAGCTGCCCTGGCTAGTAAGGAGATTTTCTATAGTTTTTACTCTGCATGCGCCCGTTTTATCGCACCGAGTTAGACACAGCCACGATGCCTGGAGGACTAAGCCCCCTTCTAAATGCGCGGTGCAATAACATGACATTGTTTATCTCTACAAGTATTTGTATGATACTAGCCAACTTTTATCCAATAGCGCAAACCACTCCATCAGACCCAACCCAAATCCGAACCCAAATCCAAACAGACCAGACCCACAGCTTATGTAACATAAAAGTGCAAAGCTAAGTTTAATCGTCAAACTTGATTTTTTTCGAAGTTTGCGTCCTGTTCCCGGAATTAGCTCCAAGCCTCGCAAAAACAAAAAAAGGAGTAAAAAAAAGCAAGAACCGGCAGGGAAACAAACCCATCAGTCTCCCTATAAAACGCCCCATAAGCCGCATGCTCCTTTTTCTTAACCGTAGTCCCAAACTTCAGTAACGCCTCAGGAACCGGCTGCCCAGCGGCCTTAAGCACATTAACCAGCCCTCCTGAGTGTGGCTTATCGTGCTCAGTGAAGAAAGTATACGCCATCCCATCCGCCCCGGCCCTCCCCGTTCTCCCAATCCTATGCACGTAGTCCTCGACCGTGAGAGGGAACGTCACATTTATTACCAACTTGACCTTCGGAATGTCCAGTCCTCTGGCCGCGACGTCCGTCGCTATCAGGAGCGGGCACCCTCCGTCTTTGAATTGGGCCAGGGCCTGGGTTCGCTGAGCCTGGCTTAGGTCCCCATGGATTCCTGCTACCCTGAGCCCGCGCGAGCGGAGGAAGTTCTCGACGCGTGTGGCTTCCTTCTTGTAGAGGCAGAAGACGAGGATTTTGTCATCGCGCTGGCTGCCCGATTGGTGTTGCTTTAGCAGGGCGAGGAGGCGAGATTCCTTGGCGTGCTGGTCGATCACTTCGATGGTTTGGGAGATACGCACGTTTGCGCGCAGGTCGTCCCTATCCCCGATTGTTATCTTGGTTGGCGAGATCATGAAGGTTGAGGCGAGTTTTCGTACGGATTGCGGCCAGGTTGCGGTGAACATTAGGGTTTGGCGGGTGGGTGAGGGGATAGCGCGGATTATGCGTTTTATATCTTCTTCGAAGCCTGCGAGATAGCGGGATGATTAGTGTTTATGAAACAGGAGTATTGGATTGGAGTGTGTAAGAAGGCACCTTTATCGAGCATTCTATCTGCTTCGTCGAGAACTAGGTATGAGACATTGCTGAGGTCTGCAGATCCTTCGTCGATAAGGTCGTTTAGACGTCCTGGAGTGGCAACGACAATGTCCGCTCTCTTGAGCTTCGCTCTCTGCTCATCTTTTGGTACACCGCCGTATACACACACTGCAGATAGCCGTGCTTCTTTGGAGTACTTCTCCATGCTATCATATATCTGCATAGCCAATTCTCTCGTCGGCGAGACGACAACAGCCCGCACGCCCTTTGAAGACTTCTGCCTCGCTTTCAACGCAATAATATGTCTAATCGCAGGAACAGCGAAGGCAAGAGTCTTTCCGGAGCCAGTCTCTGCAACACCGATGCAGTCGTAGCCAGACAATGTGAACGGCCATGTTGCCGCTTGAATTGGTGTTGGGCTTTTGAAGCCGGTAAAGTCGAATGAGTTGGAGGGAAGATACGAGAAAGATGTGATGGGTCTGAGATTGGAATTGTGGGGATCTGTGATCGCTATAGCGTGCTTTGTGAGGAATTCGTCAATCGTGGATTTTGGTAGAGAGGTCAGCTCTGAGTTTTCTGTGTATCCTGAGGAAACTGTGGGAGGACCAGACGGTGTGGAGTAGGTTATTGGCGGTGCAGGGGTATCTAACGAAGAGGAAGAAGCGCCGTCGTCGGATTCCTTCTTTGCCTTCTTCCTTGCCTCCTTTGCAGCTTTCTTTGCAGCCTTTCTCTCCTCCTTCGAGGGTTTCCCCAGCTGTGGTTGAGCTTCTAGAGTACCCACAACATCCATGTCCATTACGTCCTCAACAGCAACAATTGCTCCCCCCTCCTTCTCCCTAGCCTTTCTCTCCTTTTTTTCCCTCTTCTTGTCTTTCTTCTCCTTCTTCTTCTCATCCTTCCCCTTCGCCCCCTGCTCCTCCTCTACAGCACCATTCACACCAACCTCGACACCATTCTCCACATCCTTCCTAGCCTTCTTCTCCTTCTTGCCTGTTTTTTCCTTCTTCCTCTTCACCCGACCGATCGCTGCCGTCTCTGTTTCCACATCTTCAATCGTTCGTTTCGACATTTTTTTCCCCCTTCCGTGATGGGGCAATTGTTTTGTGCTAGTATCGGCACGGTTCACTTAACAAATGGAAAAGGAAAAAATTCAAAGTCACATTGCGCGCGGACATCTTGGCAATGCGGCTCTTCCCCAGAAAGTATTAGTAAGCTATTATGCCAGCCGCCCGAATCTGACTGCCTAAACATTATTCTCTAGTCCTAAAGTGTAAGAGAGTCCGAATGAGTATCACACCGGTATCAGCATTGGCGCTCGGCTCCACTCAATAAACTCCTGAAAAATCTAGCCCAAGGCAAAACTGGGATACTGCTCATGCTCACTGTCGAGCCCCTCAGGCCACCCCACAAGCCTTGGACCCCTCCCCGCCCGGATTTCGCATGATATGATACCAGGGACAACTTTGCTAAAGTCAAAGGGGGGTCCGTTCCCAAGATTCCATACTCAAACCCTCAACAAAGCCTAAGGCCTTCTATATACACACAATTCCCCCGACACCATACTGCACTGTACCCCCAGCGCCCGAACCCGTAAAAAGATGATTGAACGAGAAAGAAAAAAAACCACCTGCCTAAGTTAACCCTGCTGCCCGACACCCCTACAAGACACGTGACACCTCCTCCATCATAGGCCAAAACCAGCGGGGAAAAAAAGGCCCCCACTCTACCAGCTGACATAATCATGCTGTCTAACAGACCCTGAAGGAAGCTTCAGCACACGTGGCGATTAATCTTTTGGGACATGCGGATTGATTGGGTTGTGGAGTTTTTCCCGTAGACTAGAGCACCGGTAGTAGTAGTAGTAGTAGTAAATAGAGCGCGGTAGAGTAGAGTAGAGAACGGTGAACAAGCTTTGGTACAATACCCGGGGCTTTGGTAGTTCCATCCCCGGTGGGATTGCGTATGCCCGGAGTGTTTGAGGAAGAGTGCGAAAGAAGTAGTGGTGAAGTGTGCGGTGTCAGGGGAGGGAGGGAGGGGCCGAGGTTGAATAGCGAGTGAGTTGGTATGATTTTGGCGTTCTTTTGAAGGGGAGATCTGCCGATCTCTCCAAGGTGTCTGAATATTATCTATCATATCATACCATACTTGATTCCTGTTCAAGTGTGTGGATTTTGATCCGATGGTCTACCATACACAAGAATTCAATAAAATAGCCCTCAGCATGACAAATTGTCAGCCTCCAAAACCAAAAAACCCCCCAGAACCTCACCCAGCTGTCGGGGCCGTCAAGGCAAACGTCTCCATGCCAAATCCTGGAACCAAGCCATTACACATCTAGAGACAGCAAAACCAAGGATATGATGCCATTTCCTAAGATACTCTGCTCACTCGCGCAATAAAACGACACCTAGGCACGCACCATACATAACGAAAGGGGGAAATAGAAAGAAAAATAAATAAAAAGCAACATCGGGTCCACGTCCAAACCACCACTACTCGTACTTGTACCACCAGCAAAGCGCCCCTCCCCCTCGAGCGCCCGTGCCCGATACCGGCGTTCTTCCCCTGCATAAAATAATACAAAACAAAGTGTAAATACCCGGCACGAAAGAAAGAAAACAAGAAAAAGAAAAAGAAAAAGAAAAAGAAAAAGAGATCGGAACATTCGAGTCTGAATATACCGTGGTATGGGCCCCTCACATGCGCACAGGTAAACTTGCCACACACGGGATTTTGAACCCCCTATATACCGGCCACCGTACTCTTGCTATTACAGTACGGTATCTATCGTATTGATTGTTCGGGGGAATTCCGGGTTGCGCCTGAGCACGGATGTTTTGTTTACTTATTTGGTTGGTTGGTTGGTTGGTTGGTTGGGCTGCGACTTGCCAGTACTGTACCGTACGGTATCCTCCCTGGAAGGAAGGAAGGGGGGAAGGAAGGGATGGGGACGGTCATCGTTCCGGTATGGTTCGTACCCCGGATTACGGGTGCTGGATTGTCCGCCTAGGCCGCAGAACTGTAGGCCTGTTGCTACAGTAGTTGTTGGGCGGTCCGTGGTGTCGACTTGGGGAGGGAGGAAGTGTTTGGTAGGTGAGTTGGTGGGGTAGCCTTCCCCAAGCATCTGTTCTACTAATACTTGTGCTAGCATGAGCAACACTACAAGGCACAGGGGGATGTTTTCGTACTCGAGTACTTGTACAAGACAGGGATTATTCCGCGGGTTGACATAAATTAACTATACGAAAAACATCTCTTCTAGCGCTCACAGTCAGTAGACGAACCTCCCTTTTTCATCCCCTCCTAAAGCAGGAAACAAATCCAATCTCATCTACCATATCGCACAAACCATTGAGCGGTTAGTCTTGATGGGCAAGTCAGTCGGTTGGCCGCCCAACCCCCTCCCCCACCTCCGAGGGATCCCAAGAACATGGTACTGTATACATCGTAGCAAACTCCATAAGCTTACGCTGCAGCTGAAAAAAATCAATTTATTGCTAACTCAAGACCAATCACCCCCCCCCTCCGAATCCGTAGCGCTAACAGTAGGTTAGCGATGTGAATAAATGAATAGGGACCCCCCAACGATTTTTGCCCTTTCTTACCATCCTTACCATAAACGCCCTTCGCTTCCCTTTCCAACCCAACCAGCCAAACAACCCAGCTCCCATTCTCCCAGCGCCTATGATACGCTGCCATTCGTGGACTCGAGCACAGTAAGAACCCCGAATGATACCCTATGCCACAAACCGGTCAACCAACCGACGAGCCAATCACATGCGAGCTAGCAAAAAACCAAACCCTAACCGCTGCGGTGCAACAGCACATGACCTGCGCTACACCAAGGTTGAATCCCAGCACAACGGTCATTGCATGCAGTCTACCGTATCCGATTCCATCGGGCGAAATGCCATGCCTCCCCGCTTCGAATCCTCTGCCGGTACTGCATTCCTGGGGGTTAACTCGGAGGAATATAGCGCAGGGTTGAGGGGAAAGGAGCAGACAAGAGGAACGTTCCTTTACACTTGCTCTGCTACTTGTGATGGCTCTGATAATGATGATAGGTAAGCTGGCCAGGATCTGCAACTACCAGTGATACAATAAGATACAGTACCGTATTATACTCGTACTGTACCATTTTTGCAGATGGAATGGGATTTGTTTACTTCGCTTTTCCACTGCTTTGCTTGCTTGCTTGCAGTATGTGGGGGGTTTGTCGTTTCTGTGATGTTCTTATAGTAGGTGGAAACGAAGGGCTTGGGGCGGGCGCTGGGGAAGGGATGACGAATTGGCCGCAGATGTTTCCGTCCGTCGTGTGATCGGTGGTGCAAGTACCGTAGGTGGTGGATGCGACAGTTTTGCCGACAGAGGGCTCGAGCAGCGTTTGGTCTTGGGTGCATGATTCGGCAGGGTAGGGTTCATAGCTTTGGGGTGGAAGGTTAGGTTCGGTGGTGGGGCCATTCCGGTGTTGATGGTTAGGATAACAATGTCGTATGGGGCGGGAGGTAGACTTTCGGGATAAGCTTGAATTGGCGAGAGCGGGACATATCTGAAGCATTTGTCTATCGCGAAGCACAGAAGCGAGAAGCGGGAGGAGTGAAAAGGGTACCGGTATCACAAGTGTGTGCAATTTGACTTTTGTGTCTTCCTTTCCCCGCCCACTCTATCATATCATCGTCCAGGGGTAAGGCGGTCTGCGATACATTCTGTATCACAGCCGAAACTCATTTACCCCGGTTTTCCAGGCATTGCTCTGTCCGTCCACTGCGCCGTAACAATCGCGTGTTGTGCAAGAATAGAATAGTGAATTGGAAAAAACTTTTCCCGTGTGGCGGGGTGGTCCCATAAATCACGGTAGTTGAAATGTCTACCTCCTCCTCCTCCTCCTTCGCTCTTTCCGCGGTGCTCTCACTAGTTATCGTATTCAAGTATCACACCGATACCGTGTCTGTACGACCATCACCACCGTTGAACAGAAGTGTCCGCCAGAGTTCTAGCGGATAGCCACATTCCCGTAACAGGACTCTTGGCTGCTGCTGCTAGCCTCGCTGCTGCTTCGCCTACCTACCCTAAGGATTGAGGTTTTGTTGCTTTTTCTTTTGACTGCTTGCTTGTGGGATTGTACCTCACAGTGCTGAAGCGAATTGAGTCCTTACAGTACTGTAGACTTGGGGATAGGGAGTTCCTTGGACATCAACAGTAACCAATCTTTTCATTTGTGTTGTGGGTGGTTCCTGTCTACGCTGGCATTCCGGCCTTCCCTTGCCGTGAAAGTCATTGTTCTGGTGGCTGCTCCTTCTGTGAATTGAAATGTGTGCGCTGCGCACCAAGCTACATGTGAGTACCGGTAGCGTATCTTATCCTTACCACCATCCCCAGCCTGTCATTCATTGGTTGTCCGATGTTGCATGTTCTCGCGTAGGCTATTGTGCTGCAGGTCTTCTTCTCCTTTCTCTCTTGGTTTTTTTTTTTTGCTTCTCCCTTTTCCACAGTGATGACACTCGTGTCATACCGGGACATATCGCACTCCCTTCACCCCCGTGTCCTCAGCATACAATCCAGCACTCGTACCGTACTGTACACACACACATGCGTGTGTGTAGGGAGGGCGGAAGAATTCATGTTTTTTGTTGCCCTGCAGATGCCATAAACAAAACCTGTCTTGGTTCGGTCTGGCGTCAAACAAACCATTGAGCCAAGAGATATTTCCCGGTCTGGAAAGAGAAACTATAGGAGAGAAAGGGAGAGCTAGCTATTGAGAAGGGAAGAAAAAGAAAAAAGGAAAAAGTCGAAAGTCCCTAAGGGTTGTTCTACAATAGTTTGTGGTGTGTTGTGTTTGAGTCGAGTTCTGTAAGTTCGGTTTGCGAGGGTGAGTGTGAATGTGCGTGCGTTCGTGCGCTGTGTGTTAAGGAGAGGAAGGAAGGACTAAACCAGCTTTGAGAGAGAGAGAGAGAGAGAGAGAAGAAGAAGAAAAAGAAGCACCAAAGGGGGGACCTCTTTCTTCCAAGGTAAGAAGTGCCACGCTATCATACTTCTTCCTCTTCTTCCCCTCCCCTTCCTCAACTTGCTCAACTTCCTCAACTTCTTCATTTTCGTACGACTCTTTATTTTTTGTTTCTCTTTATTTGCTACAGTTCCTTTTTGTCTTTTACTTTTTCTGCTGTAATTTGCACTTCTTGCAGTTCTTTCCTCAACTACGGTTCTTACCCGCTTGAGTACTCTTAACTGTCGCCCCCTTCCACAAAGGTAAATCTTTCAGCTGACCCCTAACAAACCGGAGGTAAATCTCCTGAATTGTCTGCTCCTTCCATCTAGTCCCCTTCTCCCCCTAGCTATAACGGCAGGCATATTTGAACAACCTCTCCTCTTTCAGACTTTTTGTGTCAGTTTCTTCGTCTGTTTGGCCTCGTCATCATTTTTTCTAGAGCACAAGTCTGAGGTGTTCTTCCCTTCACTTCGCCTCCCTCTCTCTCTCCCTTAGTCAACATTTTTTATTACCTTTTCTGCCCATTTTCCAAGACATAGCAATCTCTCCTTGTCACTTAATCCCTAAAGGGTTCAACACTCATTTCCCTTCCAGCCAAACGATTCACCCTATTAAACATATTGGTCCCACCCCCCAAAGTCAACCACACCAACTTTTGCACTGCTACTTCTACCGCCATTCAGACCCTGGTCCGACTGTTCGTTCTTGGAGAAATAAGAGAAAAAGGGCAACTGCAAACAATTAAAAAAACAAAAAAACATTCCAAGCTAAATTAATTCAATTATTGGTCATCCGAAGAAAAGAGGAAAAAGAGCACCAGGGGAAAGAAAAAGAAAGGGAAGGGAGGGAGCAAAGAAGGCAAAAAAAAAAAAGAGAGACATCCTTTCTAAGCTACCCTACCCGCCAGAGAGCCCAGCAACCAAGAAAGGTCGACAAATCAATCTCCGCCGTTTCGTTCTCAGGGGCAGGGCCTCGTGCCTTGGTTCAACCTCCACACATTTGTCCCGTTTCCTTATGGTGGATGAGAGAGGGGAATTTTACATTTTTAATTTTTTTAATTTTTTTCCCTTAATCTTTTTTCATAGACATTTAGTGCTCTTCGGGAGAGAGGTTTCTGGAGGAGGAGGGGATTGCCCAATCAGTGGAGCGGAGCTAGTCTTTGCTTGGATCAAGCCCTCTTCTTGCGCACCCTATTATCACCAACCCTTTTTTTCCCCTGGCGCATCAGCTCTTAAGACAAAAACTTATACTAATTCCAATTGAAAAAGTAATACTCGCTGGGTGGGATGGTGCGGTCAAGTGGGGCGTCAGAAGCAACACCTCCATCATCATCATCATCGTCTTCCCATCCATCGACCTACCAGACTGCAAAGCCCACTCACAGGTCCACCCCTTCGACATCTTCAACGTCATCCGGGAAGGGGGTTGTGGCGGCTCCGCACGTGTCGTCTGATTTCTTTGAAAGGAGGTCCTCCATAGCTCAGACCGAACACAGCACTAGCACCGATAGCAACAGGACAATAAGGGGTAATCGGAGTGTTGATAGAATTAGTTGGAGCGCGGAGGGAACATCAGGGAACTCACGAAGTGACAGTGTGGAAACTTCTACGGTTGTGGCGACAGCTCCTGTTGTGGTCGCCCCAAGTCCTGCAACTGCCCTGCGGATCCGTCCGGCTCTACGATTGCGTTCGCACTCGATAGGTACGGTGTCCCGGGCTGCATCTATAGCCTCGTCGCCCCAACGACGTGGAAACAACCCCTTGACGAGCTCGGGAACGAATTCCTCCATAACAACTCCTTCCACGAGTAATTCTGAAAGTTCTCAGTTCTGGACATCTTCTCCCCAGCGATTGAGGGCGAATCCAGATCGCCTTTTTACCAGCACTCCAATTATCTACCCTGACGAGGACCCGAGAGCTTATCCTGAAATACCTTCAGGGTCCCAGCTGGCGCCGGCATTACCGCCTAAACCTCCGCCTGCGTCCTCCCTGTACCCCGCCTATGCTGTCGTAAAACACTCGGGAGAACCATTGGGGAATAACCTGCAGAAGAGCAAGGACCCGGTCAAAGCTCGAACACGCGAGCATCGGTCACATTCGCAGAAAGCAATGTTGTCTTCGGCACTTCAGAAAGCCAACACGGCTGTGACGCTAGACAATGCTGAGAATTATGAAGGAGCAATGGAAGCCTATGGAGATGCTTGTGTTTTGTTAGGTCAGGTCATGATGAGGGCTGGCGCGGATGAGGATAGACGGAAACTACAAGCCATTGTGAGCTTCCTACCCCGATTTCTTGCCCTTAGGTCTTCTTTCCCCGGGGAATCTCTCACCCGGCCCATGCAGCGGTTATGAAGATAGTCATCAGTCAATTTGCAAACACGTGACTAATTGAGGTGGGGGAGTAGCAAGAGACATATACCGAGCGAATTGAAGAGCTTCGAAATTTATCACCGCGCCCTACAGGGATTGAGAAGGAGCTGCCTGCTAGACCATTGACGGAAGAATTCACTGACCAGGAAAGCCTGTACCCGCCCGAAGATGACGAATTGACTGTGATAATATCAACCGCTACCGCTGCCTCAGTGGTCGGGAGTAATCGGTATGCTAAGGGTGTTCCGCTGGCGACAGCTGTACCCCCAAGGAGAGATTCCTTGTACCTGGGCCCCGATTTAAATTCAAATCCCGAGCCCTTACCGCCGCTGCCCATCGCCAGGTCCAGGTCTGCAGAGCATATACTGGCCCCCCTCTCCCCAGGGCGGCCGCCTCATTCGCCAAAGAGGGATGCAACAATTGAGGGATTGAAGCATGATCTTTACGAGAGCAATAATAGGGAGTCCTTTACCTTTGGGGCAGCTGCTCTGTCGCCCCGGTTTTCGCCTGCAAAGGAGCGCGACTATGGTATCCGAAGATCTGTGTCAGATGCATCGTCAATTTCGTCGCGAAGGTCATCATCGCATAGACAATCCGGCTTATCGTCAAATAATACGCATTCCAGACAGGGAAGTGAGGCTTCCACATCTTGGTTGAACACGATCGACGAGTCTGGTGGGTCGGTATCTGGCGAATCATCACCAGGGTGGACAAGGAGGAAGCCAAGAAAGCAGAGTGATAGGGAGTTAAGAAGGAAGAAGGAGAAGGCAATTATGCGGCAATTTGAGGAGGATTTTGATTCTCAGCTTGATGCGGCAGTGGAGGCGGCCTATGATGATGGCTATGAAGTGGATTACACATATGATCGTGATGATGATGAGCTGTTAATGATGAGAAGTCCGAGGGCGGATGCTGAGAGAGAAAAGGAGAGGGTTAAGGAGGTGGAGAGGGAAATGGAGATGGAGATACAGAAGGAAAAGGAAAGGCGATTGGAGCGGGAAAGGTTAGGGTTTAGTGATAAGAGGAGAGATTCTGATGTGGACTTTTTCGACGATATGGAGGGCAACGAGTCTGACGAGGAGCGGATGCTGGAGGAGATGACAAGAGGCTATACGCTTGACGATTTTGAATTTAACCTGGATTCGAAAACAGCATTGCCTCGGCAGTCGGCGTCCACCACATATTCCGATTCGGCATTACCTAGGGAATCAGGTTCGAGTGGCTACTCGTCAGGAACAACATGGGCAAGCTCGGTTAGTTCTGCGCATATGCTAAATGGAACCCTCTTGACTACCGTAGCAGAAGCTCCAGTAACACCTCCACCCCCACCCTCAACTCTTCCGCCTCGCCTGCCTCCGCCCTCGCTTCCTCCTCAGGTACCACCTCCACCACCACCACCGCTAGCGCCGGCGCCCTTGGCACCGTCTGTACAAAAAATTAAGGAACCGTTGCCAACGCTCCCTAACCCTAATATTGCAGCGATCCCGGGGCTTGCAGTTACAAAGTCTTCAAAGAGTGTAAGAATCAGACGCCTTTCGGCCTTGGCAGAGCCTCTCAAGGTCGAAACATCAGTGCCCAATACGGTTTCTTCAAACACAACAGCCGTACCGACAACTTTGGTGCGTGGGCCGTCACCACAACCAGGAGCAATAGACTCAGAACCTCCATCCGAACCACCTCCATTACCACCAGTAAACCCTCCATTGAACGCCCCTCCAAAGTCAGCCTCAGCGGTATCCTCGTCCCGACCGAGTGCCTCCAGCGACTCTAGAGACGGCTCGTTACCGGATCCTCCAGCGACTGCTCAAGGTATTTCTGAGAGAAAACTTTCGTCACCAACGCCCCAAACGCTTGAGCCTCCTGGGCTGAGTGTTCCGTTGACAAAGACAGTATCTGACGACGGCGCATCAGGCTCTCCAGCTAGGTATACTCCGCGAATTACTGGTATCCCCGGTTCGCTGAGGCAGATACAATCGTCGGCGAGCTTGAAGAGCAGGAATGTTGGTGGGCCCGACACCGAATCACCAGCAACCCCCCACAACGGCCTGTTTTCGTCATCTAGCACTTCAAATTTAAGAAAAGCATTTCCGAGATCTGCAACTCCGGCTACCCCCACCATCGTACCTAATACACCAATGGGCGCCCCTCCAACTGCTGGACTCCCCGCTGGTGGAATGCACCTTTTCGATAGCAAACTTCATTCACCCGCTACACCTGGTACTGAAGAGGCTCTCTCTTCTAGTATTCCAGTGCCTCTCGAACCCTGCCCCCCCGAGCCATTATCCAAGCCCTTCTGGTTGATGAGGTGCTTCTATCAAACCGTAGCCCACCCCCGTGGTGGATATATCTCTGCTAGACTTTTTGTGCCTCGAGAAGTCTGGTTCATCAAGGGGGTTAAAATCCGCGCGGTGGATGACAAGATTTCTGCATGCGACCTTGTCAGCGCAGCATTGGCCAAACTCGCAACAGTAAAGCATAACGACATACACGCTCTCTATGAAGAGATGCAGTCGCTCGAAGGCGTCCTTGATCGCGCGCAAGCTGTTCTCTCAAAGAAACTTGGAAATGAAGTAGGATCGGTCGGCGCAAGATCCCTTTACCAAACCGAGCACACAACATCAGAAGGCAATGCGCATGACATGGTGACCAAATCCACCGGCGTCACAGGAGGGAAGAGCTACTTTTCCTTGCGCAAGCTCCGCACAAAGACTTCCAACACTGCGCTCGCTAGCTTTGGTTCGTCGTCTAATCTTGCGGGCGGGGACTATTACGGTAGCAGCGGGTTGCCGATGGCGGTAGGCGCGACAGATTCCTCTTCTCAGCCTAAGAGGAACTTGGAGGGTGTTACTTTTGGCGGGCCTCATGCTGCTTATATCAGTGCTCTGGCGAGGCTGTTTGATGCCGCGCAGATTCTCGGTGAGCGATTTATGAACACTATCCTACCTGATTCAGTCTCTTTCTCTTTTTTGTTTATCAAATAGGAAGCTAACAGATGCATGTGCACCACTGTAGACCACCTCCCAGTATTCGACGAAAGCAGCCTCCCTAAGAAGACTGCCTTATCCACCAAAGTCGGACTAGAACTTAGCCACCGTCATGCAGCAGAGTTCTTTGGATTCTACATTTGTCGTTTCGTACTAGCGGACATCTCCATCCTTCTAGACAAGTTTGTGAAGAGAGGCAGTGAATGGGTTGCGCAGTAATGTTGACTGGCATAACTTTTTTCTCTTTCACTTTTTTTCATCATACTTGGTCTTCTACTTTCATTTATGTACCTATTTCTACTCTTTTACCATCAAACTACTTTTCTACATAACTCCATTGCTGTCTTTGTTTGTCACTGTTATTACGGCGTTCGTCATGATTTTGGCTAGCTAGATACCTACCTATTTACATCCCTCCCACCTTTCATGCACATATTTTATTCTGCTCCTCTACCCGCATTTTCTCATACTCTTTTTGCTGTACGCTTTCTCTTGGTCGATCTAGTCGGCGAGCATGTTATGCCGCCCGAGTGAACAAAATTACACTACACTGAACGATTCGGATAGATGGATGGATAGATATATATCATAGTGCAGCACATCTTAGCTGTTACTATACACCATGTTCTACTGAATCTAATCCCATACCAGCCCTCACAGGGTCTGTAGCATTATGAATAGCTAAAAACAAGCCAGTAATAACACCAAGATCCGAAATGCCACTGGCGAACGAACTGCCATTAAAGAACTGCAGCTACAACTACGCTAGGTTAAACTAACACCCAGCCCCGCTTCTCCCCCAAACAGGTTAATATCGCGCTATTGGATTTGTGGAACGGTAAGCGCGATCTCAAAAGCACGGGACGAAAGTTCAGCATCAATACGAAGAGTATATGTGGATGCAGCGGTCGAACGAGGAGAGGTGAGTAGGGCCCTCCCCTCCACGATGGAGCGGGGAGGTCTTGACAGCGATTGTGATGGTAAAGAAAGGTACAAGAGGGGTATTCTACCTGACCCTTAATCGTGCAAAGTTGAAGGATATTGTATTGTAGCGCATGAATCAGGAAAAATGCTCCTCGAGTAATCGTGTCCCCGCCCCGCAGACGGTCTTGAGACGGCAACCTGTGCATCTCCTCAAGGATCGTCCTCCTGGAGACGCGCTCTGAGCCCTCTTGCTACCACTAAGGAAGATAGGAGGTGTGGTGGAGTGGTTGCTGAATGAGCTCTCAGCGGGAGTATGCACAGTACCACCCAAGCCAGCACCAAAATTTTACACGAGTGATAGTTTATGTCGGTAAGGGTACTATCATAGATTTATCCAAGGTCGGAGGAAACATAAATGCGGCAGATTTTTAATACCTATCGGATTAATAAATTCAATGGAGCTATTGCCCGCTTCTTTACACTTTTCACACTTCCTCTTGTCCACCACATTCCCCCTTACTGTCCCCAGTTTGCCCTCTTGTTAGGTATCACAGGCTGCTGCTTAGTCACGCACCCGTCCCAACTGTCATTGGTGGTGCGCCCCCAGCGTCCCCCCCATGAACTTTCTGTCCATCAATGCTTCCAGCCTCAGGTAGACCGGGATAAAATCCAGCTCGTCCTAGCACAACTCTCATCACATCACCTCACCCCCCCCCCCTCCCCGTTCCCCATCTTCGGTAATGACACTTCTGCTACTTTCTGTGCTCGATCGATGGATCGATTGATTCTCGCGCGAGCGCTGAATTTCCGGAGAGTGGATTATCGGCTTCGCTCAACCGGCATAATATATCATTTCTAACGGGGTACCCACTGGCGCGTCTTCCTTACCCGCCGTATATGATTCCTACCCCATTCTTGATGTCTCTCTCTCGACTCTAGATAACCCGCATCCTGAGCGCCCCCCCGGATCGGAGAAGCTGGAAGATAGATAGATATCCGTGAAGGGGAATTCTTTCCTTTCCTTTCCTTTCCTTTCTCTGGTTGCGAGATCGTCCGGTTGTTGATGTTGCAAAGGAAACACTTGTATAATATACCTCGCAACCCAAGTACAGTGCAGTGCCACAGCCGAAAATCGCTGGATATATATATAGCCCACCAGACCTAAATGATACAACCAATTTTTTTTCCCCTCTACTCCTCACACCGGCACGCTTTTCACTCGGGAGTAAGGGAGTAAGTAAGGAAGGAAGGAAGGCTAGGTGTAGTTGATCTTTTTGTTATTAAGGTCAGCCAAATTATTATCACCAGCATCAAGCTGGGATAACTTAGTTGCGAGGTATGATATATGATACAAAGTTATTGCGCGTTAATTTGCCAACACCCGCTGTATGGTTGGCGCGAGAAGGGGAAGGACAACAACCGTCGGTAAAAAACTTTTTGTCGAAACGAAACGAAACGAAACGAAACGACTTGAAATCTGAATGGATGGATGGATGCAACTCATGATTATTATTTTTGCCATTTCAGCAAAAAACCTCAATTTGTCAAACTAATCGCACCGTTGGCCGACAGGGGGCAATATAATCTAAATAATATAATATTATTATCATACCGGTAAAGTGCATCTCAAAAAAAAGAGTTTTGAAACCCAGAAAGCATCTTACTTTTTTGCTTCATTTCTAACTAAGTTATCCTTTTAACTAAGCCAACTACTCAAGTACCTAGCTAACTACTACCACATAGCTACAGGACCGAGTACCGTTACTGTACACCACCATCACCACCAACCCCTCCTTCTTCCATCAATGCTCAAAGTCCACCATGCCCGATGATTAGGAAACCCAAGAATAAAATTTAAAAAAAAGTAGAAGAAAAAAACTCCCTCCAAACTCCACATCATCATTGTCATCGCCATCATCGAATTCGTAATACCATTTCTCTTTTTTATAGAAAAATAAATATGGAAAAAATGAGAGTATAAATAAAAAGGTATCATGGGTCGTTAATCATCAACCATTCCGCAGTAGCGCTAGAGAGTGGTGCTGGTGCTGGTGCTGGTGGGTGTTTTTGGCAAGCAAAGAATAAAACAAGAACGGAGGAAAGAGAAGGGAATTCGTCAAGGGCGTTATGGAGAAAACAAAGTAAGCACAAACATGGGTACAGGAAGGAGCAAGGGGAAGGGGGGTATCTCTGGCATCTGAAGGCAGATGCATGGAAAGGAAAAACCAATGCGACATACAGCAAGTACCTTCAAAACAGTAAAGCAAGGCACTATATGGTATAAAATGCGCATGCAGAAACCAAGCTATCAAGCCAGCAAGAATAACCACTTCGTCTATCATAACCTAACCACCAGCCCTGCGTTGCAGAACAGATCAAACAGGCATAAAGAACCAGTGAATCGTTCTAGCTCACAATGTCATAGATGTCGTAGGCAGAGGGAATCAAACAAACACCCCCCCCTCTCTCTCCATCCCTCCCCAGTCCAAACACAACACAACGAAATCCAAAACTAAACCAAATCTTTTTTTAACCCACCCCACCCAAACCAAACCAAACAAACCGCCTTGCTCCTTCCACAGTATAAAAAATAAGAGAAAGCAGGAAAATGCATCATGTCATAGTCGTCGTAAATGGGAATAAAAAGACAAAAGGCAAAGGAGAAAGAAAAAAAGGTAAATAAAACAGATTTTGGTTGTCTTCCTCGCCTGCACGCCTTGCTTCCCAGGCCTGGTTCCCTTCCACTTTCCGAGTCCACCCACACGAATCTTGGCTCCACGAGAATGGACGGACGGGACAGGACGAGACGGACGGGACGAGACGAGAAGGAACGGAACGGGATAATATGGTAATGGTAAAAAAGGTCATTCATATAAATATTCGTTAAAAAAAGATGGAGGGGTCTCTTAATAAAAGACGACCGAGGCAAAGGAGGCAAAAACTATAGAGCAAAAAGGAGAAAACGTTGGGAAAAAAATAACAGACGGAACACCTAAAGATTGCAACAAGATGGATTTGGTTGGGAGAAAATGTGGCAACAAGAAGAGAAAAAAACGGACTTCGCTGCGTTACTTCATATCTTTTTTGGAGACGAAGGAAGAACATAATGAGAAGATGAGAACGAGGAGATAAGAGGATATAAGAGGCAAAATGAAAAAAAAAACCCGAGTATAGCCGGCCCACCGGATCACAGTAACCTGTTCGTGATTCAGAGAATAGAAAGTACTGTAAAGAAAATAAGGAAAACAATAGTGAGGGAATCAAAAAATAAAATCGAGTAAAAAAAGGATTACTCTCAACTCCAGGAAAACAAAATTCAATGTAACACTGCAAAAATGCTTTTGGAGATTTTGAGAGGTCGAAGAAGTGAAAAAGAGGAAAGAGGGAAAACAGTAAAAGTCTATAAATGAATTACCGCCGCCCCCGGGTAGTGCCAACGGCCGATCGTGTACGATTAAGACGGCCATCAGCATTCCTATCAAATGTACTCGAGTTGATTCCCCCAACAGTGGGCGTCGAACCCTCTCGGATGGTCTTGCGTCTCTTGAGACCGTTAATCCCACCCTCCGAATCACCACCTGATCTCTCATCATGCCCTCTGCTTGAGGGACGAGATCCATGCTCGTCTTCATCGTCCATCTCACGGATACGCTTATTCGATCCAGGAGTAGACGCTCCATTGACGCCAAAGGTCTGTGGTGTACCTTGGGCAGGCATAGAGACACCCATACCTGGCTGGTTCTGATATCCGCTGTCTGGAGCCCCAGTTCCATTGGGTCCGTTGTGATCAGCCGCAGCTTCTTGGCCACCATTTACCAATTGGTAAAGGTTCCGTGCGGGTGCTTGGCGGATTGCGTTTCCGTTAGTAGAGTTCGCCCTGGGCGGAGTAGAGTATCCACTCTGTACCCATTGTTGAGATGGGTTGGTTGTACGCGGCGTGGCACCGGACCCGCCATCGACGGTCCTCGGAACAGACACGTTTGACCCATTATACGTTGATCGTGCAGGGGTTGAAGGACCTTGACCGCCATGATTTGGTGAGCCCGTTATCTCTGGAGACAAATGGGGAGTGTGGTCGCCCTGCATGGAAGGATAGTAATTACCAGTGCGGTGACCATTTGCATAATTGGGATCGTGTGTATATTCCTCCTCATGCTCAGGCTCATGCTCAGGCTCCTCTTCCCCATGGTCTTCACGTTCCTCTCCCTCAGCAGCCAACCCGTTTTGCTCCTCCGCATTCTCTTCCTTCGGATGGGTGTCATCTGCGGTGTTTTGTCTAGATGAAGGCCTTGAAAGTGGGGCAGGTGGCCCACGAGAGGAAGGCGGACCCATAGGCCCAGGCTCCTGCCTTTGGTTCATATATTGAGGAGGCTGCCCAAATCTCTGCATATTCTGTTGTGCAATGCTATGCTGAGACATAGAGGATGGATTTGATGAATACAAAGATGGCGGCGGTGGGTACGGTTGTAACTGCTGCAGTGCACCGCCGGGAGGTGTAGTTGCTGGTGTAGTCGGCATTGAACGAGCACTGTTCATCACATTGTCGATAGCCGAGGACTGACCACCAGTGCCTCCAACTGAGGAGACCATATTCCCGTTCCAGAAAGTTGGACTTTCCGAGTTACCAACGCCCATAACACTGGACGCACTTGAAGGCGGTGTCGGGAATGACATGCTTCGCTCTAGTCCCGGTCTTTGCAGTTGATTCTGCGGGGGATGGGGTGCCAAATTAGGGTGAGGTGGGAGCGATGTATGCATGGGGTGTTGCATCGCATGGTGGTGGTGCATAGGGGGCTGTGATGAGGGAACCAGCTCAGATGGGTTTCTCCTTTGCATCTGGTTCTGTTGCTGCTGCTGCTGCTGCTGCTGAAGGGCAGCATTGTCCTGTTGCCTGCGATGCGCTGCTGCCATCACCGCATTTGTTCTATTGGTGTTTGCGGGGTGGTAGAGCAAAGCACCAATGTTATGCACGAAAAGTGGGTACAACAGCTCGGTAATCTTCTCCTTGTTGGCGAAGTCCAATGCACGATCGAACGGTATCCTGCAGGCACCAAGGTAAGCTTAAGTTCTCGTGGGAGAAAAATTAGTCGTGTAAGGACTAGATGAAACGGCGACGCACCACACTCCCTTGAGGTGCATCGGCCCAATCTTGACCACATGCCGAACTTTCTCGCTCTTTAAGATGCCATCACGTCTCCCACGGGTCATTCCCGCAACATTCAGGAGTTTCGTTCCATTAATCATATGGTTGTCTAGAACAAAAACCACATTCATCCTTGTTAGCTCGAGAACACAACGATAATACACTATGAATAGCAGGATAAAGGATCGACGAACCTTCTCTCCTTGCCACACAAACACCCTTAGCCTCAACCTGGAAGCACAAACTCCCTTCGTCCTCCCACAAGGTGGCTGTCACTCTGGGTTTCATTCCGGGCGGAGCGTGCTGACCGGTAGTATCAAAAGGGGGTTGGTTCCCGAAGCCAGTGGCAGATGTAGCCGATGAAGGCGTCTGAGGGCCTCCCTGAGATACAGATGTAAGTGATGATGGGGCAGGCGTCATCTGGGAGTTCTGTGGTAATGGCAGAAGTTGCTGTGTAGCATGGACAGACATCGGGCCTGATACGCCTGGCTGCCCGGCCGGTGACGAGACGCCATTCTGGCTGGGGAAGAAGGGAGCGAACCCATGATGGGGTTGAGGATAGTTAGGCTGCAGGACCGGGGGTTGAGGAGGGAAGGACATGTTACTACCAGAGGTAGCTGTCTGGGGTGTAGGAGGTTGCCCTTGTGAGAGATTATGATGATGACTGAAGTCCAACGCGACGTAAGGGGCGTTACTTTGCGAATTCATGAACCCGGGATCACTATTGTAGGTGAACTGAGAGTTGTGAAGGGAGCCTGGTCCGGGGTTCGACGGGTGATAAGGTTGGGTATTATGTTGGGGAGAAGGAATGTTCAGGTTAGGCAGGGAGTGCTGAATGGATTGCGGTGTGGGAACGTTGGGTCCCGTAGGTGTCTTGACCTTCAGAGAGCCGTTGGGGGTAGTACTGGAATGAGAGTTCAAAATCGATGTGCCCAAAGAACGGGGAGACGAATTGTTCGAGACGTTGTTTGCCGACTGCGGGATTGATGACAGTGTAGTTGGCGGCTTGTCGCTGGACATAGTCTTGGGGAAGCTGTGATTGTACGTCCAGGGAAAGACGTCAAGCGTGGCTCTTGGTTGAACCGAAGAGGAAAGGGAAGGCAGCTCCAGCTTGCTTATTGTACAGTGTGACTGCCTTTTTATGGCGGGTACAATGAATTCCGAAGAGAGAGAGAGCGTGTTAGAAACGAGATCGGGAAGAGATGGACCAGTTTCTGTGCGTATTTCAGCCAACAGATGTCGATGCCTTTCACTAACGTTCCCAGCAATTCTACTTCACTCCACAGAAGAGCAAAGGGAGAAAATGAATTAAATTTTGTTCACGCCTGAAAGACGTTGAAGATATGATTCGAGCAATGGATGCAATGGAAAAAACTGTGGCTCGGTGGTGGGCTGTGCGACAGTTAAAGGACAAGAACGCTCGGCTGAGTGCAGCTGTGATGCAGAAACGAATCAACGGGCGAGGCGAACGAAAAATAAAATAAAATCGAATAGA
>Ga0307509_10001103_pt1 | contig 46262 bp, 66 predicted proteins | sample 10_EM_MG_FD_202245 | JGI IMG/M metagenome (GOLD analysis project Ga0307509, IMG submission 202245) | Populus trichocarpa ectomycorrhiza microbial communities from riparian zone in the Pacific Northwest, United States - 10_EM | ecosystem: Host-associated > Plants > Roots > Unclassified | place... | reverse complement strand
CTTAGTGAAATCGTTGTGGTTCAGTGAACGCACACTTGGCCCCTCTGACGAGAGGCAGAAGAGGAGAGACCAGTGCATTTCAATCCTCCTTACTCCAGAATGCGCCACAACCCTCACAGCGCTTATTGCACGGAGTAACAGATACCCAATACTAGTGAATGAAGGAATAGTTGCCATCAGCTTGTTGTCGACGCACAAGTTGGGAGGTACGAATAATTTATGCGCAAAATTTTTAACGCTAAGGCCCCTTGTTTAGGCCCACTAGTTCTCGAGGCCCTTACCACCACACTCAACGGTAATCTGGCGACTGAAGAACCGTTGTATGCCAACAGCGAGGATAGCTCTTCTCTTCCGACGCCTTCGTCGAGGAACGATGGGCTACTGGTACCACGCCATGCACTCGACATGCTTGTCTTTGCTTTACGCAATGTTGATAATCCCGTCAATTTTCCGCTGGAAGTCAGAGTGAACATATGCACATTTTTCCTCCAACTCCAACGACATTCATCGGCACATTTAGCTCGGGTTAAGGATATTGTTTTGCCGGTGGTCGAGCAAGTTGCAGAGGATTCAGAGGACGTTGAGGGGGAGGAGAAGCTCGCCAAGGCCGCAAAACTGCTTTTCGAGACCTGGACGCGTTCACAAGTTAAGTAATGATCTCTCTTTTTCACTCATCTTCTCCCAAGTCTCGATGTAGAAACGTAGCTTAGCCGGTGAATTTAGCTTCTGTACTAGTAATTGGTAACCCCCAATAGATAAGAACTATACTTATAGTGATGATTATCAGATTTACTGAGAAATCTAAGCTCCGAGACACCTGGGGGCTGAGGTCTAAGCGCTGGGGCTCCACTGTCAAACTTGTTCAAGCGGGTTTCAGTGCGTGCACAGAGTGTTGTGCGGTTAGTAACTAAAGTTACGAGTTCCAGTTACCGTTAGAGTTATAGTTCATAACTTGCAGTTATCCATCACCTAAAGACTTATGTAAAGAAGTTCGCATTGGCTGGTCACGGTTACAGTTCTTATCAATCCATAACTGTTCTTAACCGAAATATGACTGTTCCTAACTGTCATAACTGTTATGAAACTGGCACAACACTGCGTACACATCTCGAGTTGAATCATATCGACAGATCCTTAGAGAGTTTTGTGGGCTGTACTCACCGATAGTCGCTCTGATTATGTAATATACATAACATTCGCTGAAGTACTATGTAGGTTTGGCTTAACATGCTCATGCCTGCCTTTTTCTGACATCTGTCTCTGGACCATGTGGATAACTCACTAGCGCGTTAACTGGGCTGTGCTCCAGTTGTTTTTGTACCATAGTAACTATACGTCTTTCCCCCCCTTTACTCCCCCATCAGGTTCGATATGTCACCACTGCCTTGGTACTGCCCGCCGGCCGGGTGGGACTTTCGCTTGTGAGATTCCTCTCCTTAAAAATGTGATCCATCCTTCATTTCTTCCATTCCCACCTCTTCAGCTTGATCTAACTCTTCCCCTCTGCCATGGAGTCAGATGAAAAGAAGGCACTTGAGAAGGTTGTCCATGTTGACCAGGAGCGGTCCACTAGTTCCATTAACCAGGACTACAATGAAGCTCTCAATGAACCGCGCCAGGAGGAAAGTCTGCATCGTGGCCTTAAGGCGAGGCAAATTTCCATGATTGCTGTGAGCGCCCAATCCTTTCATCGTCATCTAGTCACTCACAACTACTTCAAGCTGGGTGGAGCTGTCGGGACTGGGTTAATCATTGGCTCCGGAACTGCTCTCAGACGAGGTGGACCTCTTGGTGCGTTCTATGTTGGAAATAACCGTGCTTCACGATCTAAATTGAAAATAGGACTCTTTCTTGGGTATTCTTTCGTTGGATTTGTTTGCTACCTTGTTATGGTCTCGCTTGGGGAGATGGCTGCCTTCTTGCCTCACAAGAAAGGATTTGCTGGCTATGCCACACGTTTTGTTGATCCGGCCCTCGGGTTTGCCCTCGGATGGAATTACCTTCTGAAATATGTATGGTCAACTGTTTTCCCTCTTCAATTGGGCTAATCTGTACCTTCAGCTAATCGTTACGCCCAATAACATCAATGCTGCTGGTGTTGTCGTTCAGTACTGGACACTCTCCGTCCATATTGCAATCTGGATGGGTAAATAAGTCCTTGTTTTCATCCCAGTTTTTTCTGACATTGGTTACAGTGATATTCATTTCCTTCAGTGAGTTTCACGAACTTATAAGCTCTCAATCATTAAAGGGTATTGCACAACGTAGTTTTCGTCGTCAATCTTCTAGGCGTCCGTGTATTTGGAGAACTTGAATTCTGGTTTTCGAGCATCAAAAGTGTGTCACGCTGCAATCATTCGATGTTCAGATCCCGGTTTCTAATATTACCTGTTTAGTCATCGCCCTGGTTGGCCTCTTGCTTATGGGCATCATCATTGACCTTGGTTTGTGGAATGTTTCTCTATATGAGAAACCTCTCATATTTCTTAGGCGGGAACCCCAAACATGATCGTATCGGATTTCGCTATTGGCGAGCACCAGATGGTCCCATGGGCAAGTACCTTCTGGATCAAGTCAAGAATGAGAGCTTGTCAATTTTCCTCGGTTTTTGGGCTACCCTCACCAATGCGCTCTTTGCATATATGGGCACTGAATTGATCGGAGTGCGTGCCCAAGACGTGGATCTTGTTGTTTTTCACTTATCCTCGTCACTCAGGTTACTGTCGGAGAGGTTAGAAAAAATCTTCTTGAGACTAGTTTTGAAGACCAATCTTTTTTCAGGCTGAAAACCCCCGCAAGAACATCCCAGCTGCCATTCGAAGAACATTTTGGCGGATTGTGATTTTTTACATCGGCGGTGTTTTCGTCATTGGTTTGATCGTCCCAAGTACCAATGATTCTCTTTTCGTTGCCACCAAGTCGAAAACAGGAGCGGCTGCCAGTCCCTTTGTTGTTGCTACAACACTTGTAAGTTTTACTCTTATTGATTTTGAGAAAGAAGATACCCACTATTCTCTAGGTGGGCATCAAAGCTCTTAACCACGTCATTAATTCTGCGATTTTGATTTTCGTCATGAGTGCGGCCAATTCGGATTTGTATATAGGGTCGAGAACCCTCTATGGCCTGGCCATTGAAGGAAAGGCACCTGCGATATTTAAGAGAGTAAACCGAATGGGTGTTCCATATCCCGCTTTGTGTCTATGCACTGCATTTTGTGGGTTAGTCTTCCTCAACGTGAGTTCGTCGAGCGCAAAAGGTGAGTAATGGTCATTTTCATTTGTATTGCCTATTCGAACCCAAAACACGTAGTTTTCGGGTGGTTTGTCAACTTGGTGTCAACCTTTGGCGCTCTGACTTGGATGTGTATTTTATATTCGCACATGTAGGCTTTCTCTATCCCAACATGCATCAATTCTGACGAGTTCTAACTCTAGTGCTTTCATGAAAGCACTCAAAGCCCATGGAATTTCTCGTGACGATCTGCCCTACAAAGCACCCTTCCAGCCATGGGGAAGTTGGTTCGCACTTGGATCTACCATCGTGATTACTATCTTCAAAGGTTTTGATACATTTATCCCATGGAAAGCAGATAATTTTGTGACGTAAGTGGGTATGTCAATTCCTCTTCTTGACATTCACATATACAAAACAGGAGCTACATTGCTATCCCAATCTTTCTCCTATTGTGGGCAGGATATAAGCTTGTTTATAAAACAAGGGTCATCCCCGCTGATAAAGTCGATCTTGTTACGGGTCTCCGCGCGATAGATGAAGAAGAAGAAAGATATCTTGCTGACGAAGCAACAAAGGGACCTCAGAGTCTACTTAGAAAGTTCTGGGATTCGTTGTAAAGACGTTTTCAATTTTCAATCATAACGATTGATCATGAAATTGAGGAGGTTTATGTAATGGAGCATCCATCCCGTAAGTAAGCGAGTTTACAGAGACACACTTAACGTAAGCGAAATGTGCTCATCCACTCGAATATATATAATCAGCGAACTTATATAAATACATCCCATTGAACTTGTTGACCCATCCAAATCATCATCCGATAGCAGGGAATGTCGTTTGCAACACTTTCCCGAATTGTTACGAAGAAGGTTCTCGCTGTAGAAACGCCAGAGGTACGGCCACAAGATACACTGAGACATGTTGCTGAATATTGTCTGTCGTTGACCCTTACCGTGTATCGCGTAGGGCGCAGGAGCTTTGGTTAGGCGTAGTATTGGTTCTACGACCTTACGCAACCTTACACCGTTCCTCCTCCTTGATCATTTTCATGTCAAGGGGGGTGCGGTATGTGTCCACCGCCTCCATGTCGTTTTCTGATCATAACGCTTCGTTCACAAGGGTTTCCCAGACCACCCCCATCGGGGACAAGCCACCGTAACCTATATGCTTGAAGGGTATGGTTTCAACTGAGACTGGAGCATTAAATGAAAATAAAATGAAACTCGTAGGTCGAGCAAACATGAAGACTCTGCTGGCCACAAGGGAACCATAGGTAGGCTTTTATGGAGCTATCGGCACTTTCACAAATGAAACTTTTAACAGTTCCTGGGGGAGTGCAGTGGATGTGTGCTGGAAAGGGTATAATTCATGCAGAAATGCCTGTTCACGCAAGAGGTTCTCCTGATCCCCGCGGCCTTCAGCTATGGGTAGATTTACCGAAACAGGTTCTCCGATCAATATATGATTCTAGTCATAATCCAGTGTACTGATCGAATGGACCACAGTTCAAGATGGTGGTACGTTGTCGTTCCCAACCTGATTCAATTTCATCATTTCATGTCAAATTTTTGGCAGGATCCGAGCTACCAGGAGCTTTCACCCAACCAGTGAGCTATATGACCCCTATGTCTTCCCGGTAACAATGATTTCTTCGAAGAATACCAGTTGCATATCCACAAGGCCCTGATGGACCCACAACAGTCAAAGTCATCAGCGGAACAAGTCACGGTGTCGAATCACCCGTCAGGCCACTTGGTGGATGCTGGTTCTTCCACATCAGCTTCAGTGGGAAAGGGAAATTCTTCCAAGACCTGCGTGAGCGCGTTGCAAATGTTGCATCCGGCAAATACTCACGTTAATATTTTTTGGACAGCGAGTGGATGGACTGCATTTTTATATTGTAACCATTCCAGTATCTTCGATTTAAAAGGAATTATTCAAGGACGCATTGTTCTGCTTAGCTTGGAAAGGGTCGGTAAGGGTTGGTTCGGACACGGCAGCTATTCCTGTATTCCATACTGCCGTGCTTTCAGCGGATCCAGAACAAACAGGCGTCACACTCTCTGGATCGGAAAACACGGAATTAGTCTTGGTAATTGCTCCTCTTACTATTGTTTCATATTGCTAAGAGAATTACAGATTGCCGGCGAACCACTGGAGCAAACCGTGTATCAATACGGTCCTTTCGTCATGACTTCAAGGGAGGAGATCCAGAAAACCTTGATCGATTGCGAGTTTTCACTTGGTCTTTTGTTGTTGTAGAATTTGACTGACCATGGATACTATAGATCAAACCGGAAGGAATGGCTTTGAGAAGGCGCACACCTGGAAGAGCGAAATTGCCCACAAGTAGTTGGTGGGATAGTGCTGCATTCGATGTAAGAAGTAAAATGAGAGAATCTAAATTTAAATTGCTGAAATGTCTTCAGTAGTAATATAGTTTATTTGGGCCTAGTAATACTTGATTTTCTCTCCTCCTTCAAATTTTGCAAAATCATTTTCACATTCTATTTAAATCATTTTGTCAAGTTTTTGCAAAGGAAACCTGCTTGGGCAAGAGCAGGAATTTATGTAATGACAAGATTTAGTCCGATCTAGTAGACCTGTTCTCACAGGAATCTGCTGAGGTATTCATACGGGTATTTTGGTCCTCTCGGCAAAATTTGGGGCTCAGAAACATATTCCTCAATATATAAATTCACGAACATCAATTTTTGCAGTTTCGAATGTGATAATCATGATGCAAAACCCTGCGGAGTCACCCGCAATGCACACTTGGTGATGTTTATTTCAATCTCCTGGAATTTTGGACAACCGGCCAGTGTCTGGCGCGTTCTGCCTATCACCTAAAAATGCAAAAAAAAAAAATGTTCTTTTATCTGACTCCATTTTTTTACAGGCAGTTTAATTATTATAACATACATACAAAATCACTTGTATCGTGGTCTGTCTACGAGAGTCTAGAGAAACTTTTTCCCGCGTCAGAATGCGATCTTACGTGATAACAAGGCTCCTTTGGCGAAAGTTCTCGTATTGGTGTCTGTAATGCTAAATATACCAAGGGCGAGGGATCCCCTTCTGACGCTTATGAGTTCCTCACCCTTAGTACTACTTATTCATCACAGAATTAAAACCTGGCCTAACTAATACGCTCCATATTGTTCCACACCTCATCAGCTTCTTCATGGGAAGATACAGATGGTTCGTCAATTAGGCATCGATCCCATACCATGACAGTTGGAACTGAATTCAGATATATTTTTTCAAGGACCGTCCCTTTTCGTTCTTGATGACTGCCTGCTCGTTCAGGAGGAGGAAAGATGGTGTGAACTCTGGCATATCTATCGAGAGAAGTGGAAACCATTCCACTTGGAGAAGGGGCAATGGATGTTATCGCACCGGATATTCCTGGGATCGAAAAGTTAGTTTGACCCGTAAGAGGGACCAAAGCGACACGTGCCTTTATATCCGCATAAAATTCCTCCAGTACGCAGATCTATGGAAAATAAGTTGGAACCACTATCGCTCATGAAGAGTTCACTACGGATTCAGAATATCAGGCGCTGTTATAAAACAAAGTTGGTCAACACCAACTTTTCTGACATTCCCTTCTCGATCAACATAATTCCTCCCATTTTTCCCAGACCAATCCAATTAGAAACTGGTCTTCGAGAAGCTCGGGTATCATAGCGTCGCATGTCACCAAATTGAGTCCCTGTTACAAGGTGGTGACCAGCGGAGGAGGATGAAAGATATGCGACTGCCATAATCCGAATAGGTTGACGCAGGCCGAGGTTATCATTGGGGACCTAAAAGGGGGAGCAGTTATTTCAAGTTAGATAAATAAATGGTTTTCTGACATTTCGTGCTCGCCAGATTTCGGCTGGGAAGAGTTCTTCGTTTCTTTTCCGCTTCTTAGTCAGTCCAGACGGTTGAGGGGACTCGGTTGGATGAGACTTAAACGCAAGCTCCGTAGCCCACACAGAAAGATCAACTTCGTCGCCACCATAAGCGAATGTTTCCCGGTTTGCCGAGATTTTCCAATCATATAACCGATTTGGAAGGCCCGCACAATCTGTGCGGATTGATTGGGATTCGATAGAATGATCTCCAAGATCAAGAATTTTTCTGCAAAGAATTCCGCTGGATGTACAAGTGAAAGCAGCACTGCAATACCGTGAGTCGATGTAACGATTGCGAATAAGATAAAATAAGCCAACGTTGCTGTGAGGGACGTGCCAATAAATTTGCTCCCAACAATAGTAGGCTCCTTCCACTGGTAAAGCGTTTGAATGTTGTCATTTTTTGTCAGGGAGAATATTGAGCAGGATCCGTCCGCAAAGGCTGCAGAAAGCTTTACTTGGGGTACAGGATTTAGGATTCCCTATGCTTGTTAAGATATAGAAGACACACTAAAGCAGTATTTTTATTGTCTATTGGCGCTGATGAAGCGATTTGTTGAAGACCCCGATTTACGCCTTCTGAGGGTTCACGGTGATGGATGGTTGAAACAGTTGTTTTCGAATCATTGGAATGAGAGCAGCGAAGGACTTTAATATTTCCAAGTTCATCGCCGAGGAGAAATCTGGCCATATCAGAATAAGACGCTGTTGGACGTAGGAATGAATTGGGACAGAGCTGTGGCTTTAGGTCTAGGAAAGATTATGTCACTATGTAGCGTTATTTAAAATTTGTTACTTACTTAGCCAGACTTACCCAAGAATAACGTGACTGTCTTGTCAGCCCTTTGACCGCTCCTTATTTAACATCGTTATGGATCCGCTGCTGAAGGAATTAACCAAACTTGAGAGGCTGACGGCTGCGAATGGCAAAGGCCTCTCCTTCAGTCACTCTCTAGACTCTATACTCCACTCACTCCAAGAGGCAAAGCGTGATTTCTTGGCTGGAAACTGTACAGAGGAACGCCTCAAACAACTGTCCCAATTGGTTGAATCCAAGAAGAAGGAGGTCGATGACCGTCAGAAAGAAGTGTATTCTGTATTGTCTCGTCTGGGAAAGGCACTGGACAAGGTCAGGCAAGTAATTTACACAAGTTAATCTTTTCAACGACCTTTTCCCTAGAAATTTCCGACACCTTTACCATCTTATTCTGAACTCTTTTCATCCACATTGTCTGTGACGGCATTAGAAAGGACAATCGCCTTGCATCTTCTGAGGACTGGGCAATTCGATGTCGCCGAAATATTTCTGAAGGTAGAGCAAGCCCTTCTACATGTCCTCAATCAATAACGATAAATAGGAATCAAGAATCAAAATACCAGATGACCTCCGCAATCAATTTGTTGACCTTCACCAGATCCTCAAGGCATTGAGAAATCAAGATATCTCTCCAGCACTCAGGTTTGTTTCACAAAATTTGACCCATACATCACACTCCACTCACTGTACATTTGGGGGTAGGTGGACGCGAAGCCATCAATCATTCCTGCAATCTCGCAATTCACCTCTGGAATTTTATCTACACCGGTCTCAGTACATTCGACTGCTTCTGTCGTCGCACCCACCGGACCCCCTCACTGCCATATCGTATGCAAATGAAAATCTCCGCCCTTTCTACAAAGAGCACGAACAAGAATTTAGGAGACTTTTGGCATGCGTCGCTTATCTTCCCTTACCTAAACTCCAAAATTCTATGTACAGGGATTTAGCTTTGCCGACCCTTCATTTCGACTTAGAACCTTTGTTTGCGAAGGAATATTGTGCCAGTCTTGGAATGAGCCGACAAGTACCACTCCGAGTGGTTGGCGATATTGGCGGTGGTGGGGCGTTAGCAAGAATCGAGAAGGGCCGCAAGGTAATGGGTGATAGGAAGGGAGAATGGAGCCAGTTGGACGAGTTACCGGTACATTTTTCTGTTCTCAGATTCCCCCTTTATCTTGCAGATTAATTTGTCTTTGCAGATCGAAATCCCTCTGTCATCGGACAATCGGTATCATTCAATATTTGCTTGTCTGGTGTCGAAGGAACAATCTACTGAATTGAATCCGCCGATGATGATGAGTTGTGGGCATGTTATCTCGAAAGACAGTTTTCAAAAACTCAATAAATCAGGAGGGCAAGTAATTGTCAACTGCGGGTTTACCTCGACTCACTTTGGCGATCTATGTTCCAGGCGCTCGAAATGTCCATATTGTCCAGTCGAGACTGCGGTCGGCTCAGCTCTGAGGATACACCTCTGACGATGTTACAGCCAGTTTCAGAGTTAGAACTCGAGAATTTTTTCATTCATGAATTGTTTCAACATCGATAACCGCACCACCGTTCTTCCACTTCGCTCTTCCACTGGGACGATCAATTCTGTTCAAAGGAGGGTAAGTATAAGTAGTGTTTTCCGTTGCCGGTTGTATACATAAATAGTTTAGTAACATGTTTGTATACATATTTCTATGCGAGTGATCACCAAACACTTGACTATACTGCTAACATTTCACAAACCGCGCAGTCTCTCTGAAACTCTCACAACTTGATCTACATCTACAACAGAGAACTCCCTCCGGCGATATTAAACTTTATTCTTATTCCACATGATTCAGCTATAATTCCAAAGGATGGAAAATGGTCGAGTCGAATTGCTTCAGTTAGTCAGCGTGATTTACTTCTTGCCACAAGCGTAACGAAAGCTATCAGAAAGTTATACTATCGTCTCTTCTCCTCTGGTGCCACACTCTCTAAGTGCAAGGATTCGGTCATAGCAGAGAAGCTTTTCCCTGGATCTACTACTTCTATCGGCATCGTTGGAAGGAGCCTTACTTGGAAGGTCTTTCATTGAATCTCGACCCAGATTCTGTTTCTTCAGCTAACTTCGTTTGCTCAAGCTTTTCCTCGCGAAAGAGGAACCTCTACAAGCGTCATTACCTCCTCGTCCTTCCACTCTTCTTCAGTTATTGGGAAGTTCAAGAAAGAAATACAAGGCACTTCTTAAGGAGAAATCCCGTGCACCAGATGTAAAGTATGGGGGCTGGAATGCTCCCTTGAAAAATTCGACACAATCAGGGGAGGGTGGTAGCACTGATCTTGATCTTGTTAACCCGCTTAGCTTGCATAATGAGGTGGGCACTTACCATGTTATTTTTGAATTGATAACTTTGCTCAAATCCTCCCTTAATTAAGAACCCTTGGAATGAATGGTTTGCTGGAGTCGAATTGCGCAAGTTGATATCTCAAGATGTCGAGCGCACGTAAGAAAGCTGCCATGTGTTATGTCTTGGTCTGACTTTCGCCCTCCAGATTTCCTGATATACCCTTCTTTCGCGAAAATGACGTTCAAACAGAACTAACCAATATACTCTTCTTGTACTCCATCATGAACCCATCAACCGGATACCGACAAGGTATATCCTTGTAACAATATTATGCCTCACCTTTGACCTACGCCTGTTTAGGCATGCACGAGTTACTTGCACCGCTGTATTTCGCGGTCCATTTCGATGCAATTTCCGATGAGGAAATTCAAGACGACACTTGCCATGATCTTGTTGAAATTTGCTCAGCAAGTTGTATCACAGCAGACGCATGGGAACTGTTTAATTCTGTGATGAATGGCGTATCGCAATGGTACGAATGGCGAGAAGTCCTGGACTCGGGTCCGTCAACGGCGAAAAATCTATCCACCCACTTTTCGAACCATCTTGTGATCCCGGACAGTCAAAATGGGATCCAACCTTATGTCGCTCCCATCGTAGAAGCATGTAACCACATTCAGTCGACTCTTCTGCAAGCATGCGATCCTGTCTTATGGGAGCATATGCAGAAAGCTGGTATAGAACCACAGATTTATGGAATGTAAGCAACAACATTCCGTGGGGGGGAGGGGTAACCTGAAGATTGACCATTCTTTTCTCCAGCCGTTGGCTAAGGCTGCTGTTTACCCGCGAATTTAGCATGCCTGACGCCCTTAAGCTATGGGATGGCCTTTTTGCTTGTGACAACACTCTGCATTTGACGCAGTGGGTTTGCGTCGCAATGCTCATTCGGATTCGCAACGAGCGTGTGTCCTCATATCCTTGTCTGACATACGTCTTTCCTTACCTCCTCCTTAGTGATTTCCTCTGATTACAGTGGCCAACTGACTGCACTCCTCCGATACCCCTCACCAACAACGCCAGGTAGGCTAGAAGGAGCACCTCATCACGCAATTCTTCTGCTTCGCCAAGCTTTGGCTCTTCAAATGTCCCCCAATCCCGCCACGGGTGCGTCCATAGTGATGGAAAACCGCAACCTTCTGGACATTCCCGTAGATATACCTACCACCGTGTTAACATCTTCGACGAAACGCATGCGTGGGCCACGACCACCGCCTGCATTTCAGATGGATCCGACGATTGGTCGAAACCATTCAAGGCAGGCATCCTCCCCTGTTGGAATTTCAGAGATGTTCACCCGCGGTCTGGTGGAGCGAGGAGAAAGCTTAGGGATTAACAAAACACTTATGAACGCAGTCACCGAGATTCGGGTAGGTGTTGACCATAACAACAAAGTCCATCTGCTCAAGATTTACTCTAGCGCAATATACCAGAGCTAGCGGCGACACTTGGTGTTAGGACGCCAAATCAGCAACTTTCATCGTTCCAACTGATGGATGAAAGGCCAGTTGAAGAGCGGCCACCATGGGAGCCAAGGACAAGATTTGAAATGGAACGGGATATCTCCCAATACAGCTCGAGAGATAAAATGCTAGGAGAGTCGCTTGCGTGGATCGTCGATGCGCTGCTTCAGGATGAAAGTGAGGCGAAAGATGTACAAAGAGTTAAGCTGCAAAAGCGTGAAGCTCTGGAATCGCTTTCCTATGTCAGGGACGTACTGATGACAAACATCATGTCCTTGGATGATGACAGGCTAGTTGGGGGCGAAGAGAAGGAGCGCCGGAGAGCAAAAGCGCGGAAGGAACGTGACGACTTGCAGGCAGCCAGTGCATCTGCAGTGGTTACCCCACCAGCTCCAGTGCCAGTCGCCGATTCCCACGTAAAACAGACGACTCACCGCCGGATGCAGTCTCGGTCACCTCCTTTGCCCCCCTCGACCATTGTGAAATCCAGTGAACGTGCGCCTTGGAATTACACCCGGTCCAGTTTTTCTACTTCCTCGTCCACATTGCCAGTGGCCTCAATGCCACGACCTCCCCCACCCACCTCCACAAGCCTGAGACGCGAAGGAAAGCTGGCTCGTGATCAAACTCCAACCAAGACTGAAGGCTACCAGGACCCCCTGGGGGCGCTAAGATGAATGTACATAAGCCAATAAGCTTACTTCTCTATGAATAATAACAGTAATCCACTGTACTAACTCAAGCGCCTATTACATAGCGGCCTCCTTGACTAAGTACTTGGTAAAGGTGACTCAAAACAATGAAACGAATTTCAGATTGAGAAAAGGATATAAGGCAGTAGGGAATAAATCGGCAGGTTACTTGATAGGGAGGTGCTCCCAAGGCACTATTTCGAACCCTCCGGCTTTGATGTTGATCGTGACCAGTGGTAGAGGAGCGGAGATACGCCTAAGTAGTAGAGTCTAGACTGTTCTTCGTGAAGCTGGTGGAAGCACAAGCCTCCGGAATCACGAGGCGTGATTGATTGATCGGGACATTTCGCTCTCAATTTCGTTGGAGATCGGAGCCTCGAATCTTGTTCACCTTCCCCCATGTTCTCAAAGGCCCTTCCGAGGGCTGTTGCTCGCTCAGCACGAGCTTTTCATTCCTCCTCATCTGTGGCGAGGGTCGTCTCCACCAACCCTGTTAAGGCCGAGGAAGTCAAAGTGAGTCGTTGGCCATCCAATCAAACACGTCTAATGTCCATTCAAGTCGTGGTCGTCCGGAAAGTACCCTCTCATCGAACATGAATACGACGCGGTGGTCGTGTAAGCTCTTACGTTTTTCTCATGCCAAAACTCATCTCATATTTTCAGAGGGGCTGGTGGGGCTGGTCTCCGTGCTGCCTTCGGCCTTGCAGAGGCTGGTTTCAAGACTGCCTGCATTACCAAACTCTTTCCGACCAGAAGTCACACCGTCGCTGCCCAAGGTGGAATCAATGCTGCCCTCGGAGTAAGTATTGGTGCCCTCTTCCGCTCCTAAAATATCTGATGTCCATGCAACGAAGAACATGACCGAGGATGACTGGAGATGGCATATGTACGATACTGTAAGCTAACGTCCAGATTATGCCAGGAAAATGCACCAAAGCGTTCACCCTTGAATAGGTAAAAGGCTCTGACTGGCTTGGTGACCAGGACGCCATTCACTACATGTGTCGAGAGGCGCCTCACACTGTGGTCGAAGTCAGTTTTGACGTGCTGGAACTTAATTGATGGTATTAATGACCCCCCTCCCTCAGCTTGAACACTATGGTGTACCCTTTTCTCGTACCAAGGAAGGAAAAATCTATCAACGCGCCTTCGGTGGACAATCTCTCAAATACGGTAAAGGAGGTCAAGCATACCGTTGCGCAGCTGCTGCCGACCGAACTGGCCATGCGATCCTGCACAGTCTGTATGGTCAATCGCTGCGACACAACACCAATTTTTTCATTGAATATTTCGCCCTTGACTTAATCATGCAAGATGGCGAGTGTGTCGGGGTGATTGCTCTCAACATGGAAGATGGTACCCTTCACCGCTTCCGTTCCCACAAAACTGTCCTGGCAACCGGCGGGTATGGGCGAGCGTACTTCAGCTGCACTAGTGCCCACACTTGCTCTGGAGATGGAAATGCTATGGTTGTCCGTGCTGGATTGCCTCTTCAAGATTTGGAATTCGTGCAGTTCCACCCCACTGGTATTTACGGCGCTGGGTGTCTCATCACAGAAGGTACTATAATTTGGTTGTCCATCTCAGTTGCTCTTGCTCTAACTTATAAACAATAGGCTCCCGTGGTGAGGGAGGTTACCTCCTGAACTCTGAGGGCGAACGTTTCATGGAGCGTTATGCCCCTACCGCCAAGGACCTTGCTTCTCGTGATGTTGTTTCTCGCTCTATGACCATTGAAATCCGTGAGGGTCGTGGTGTTGGGCCCGAGAAGGATCACATCTTCCTCCAACTCAGCCATCTCCCTCCTGAGGTGCTCCACGAACGTCTTCCTGGTATCTCAGAAACTGCGGCTATTTTCTCTGGCGTCGATGTTACCAAGGAACCGATCCCCGTCCTGCCTACCGTCCATTACAACAGTACGTCGTTTATTCTCACCTTCACCGGACCTTCTGAACATCAATTCGTCAGTGGGTGGTATCCCAACCAAATATACCGGAGAAGTCATTACTGTTGACAAAGAGGGCAATGACAAGGTCGTCCCCGGACTTTATGCCGCCGGTGAAGCTGCATGCGTTTCTGTGCATGGTGCAAATCGCCTCGGTGCAAACTCGTTACTTGATATCGTAGTTTTCGGTCGTGCGGTTGCCCACCATATCCGGGACACCTTCACACCTGGAAGATCTCACACTGCTATTCCCGAAGAATCTGGCATTGAGAGCATCGAATTCTTGGACAAGATTAGGTCAGTTCCCCTCAGCACTGGAAGCATATGGACAAGCTTGGTGACTGCTGATCGATAGACAATCTAACGGCTCAGAGCCAACTGCACAGATACGTCTCAACATGCAAAAGGCTATGCAGTCCGACGCTGCTGTTTTCAGAACTCAAGAATCTCTTGATCATGGCATCACGAAGATGCGCGAAATTTACAAGAGCTTCGACAATGTTGGGATCAAGGACAGGAGCATGATCTGGAATTCGTACGTAAGGTGTCTCTCATCTCCCGCAAATAGTTTAGGTTCTTTCATCAGTGACCTCGTCGAGACCCTTGAGTTGCGCAACATTCTTCAGTGTGCTATTCAAACAATCGTCTCCGCTGCCGCCCGCAAGGAATCTCGTGGAGCCCATGCCCGTGAAGACTTCCCTGACGTATGTTCTCATGGTCAAATCTACCTGTTCTTACTGAGATACCCTTATTTATCCAGCGTGACGACGAAAAATGGATGAAGCACACACTTTCGTTCCAACACGACCCTACCAGCCCCGACGTTGAGCTTAAGTATCGTGGCGTCATTGGCACGACTCTCGACGAGAACGAGTGCAAAGCTGTCCCTCCTTTCAAGCGCGTCTACTAAGCAGTAATTTTGCATAATCGATGATGGCAAATAGGATGTGTTAATAAAAATTAAATCGCTCACCACCGTTGTACCAGAGTGCCGATACGAACTATTTTCAGAGACGTACAAAATCCTGCGACCTCTGGTACTAAGTAAATATAAAGTACGGGACGTGGATACAAGGGGTCAAAAGTGCGACTTTCCAGAGTGTACTGTTAGATAATGATCCGCCAGGAACAAGTGAATCCTGATGTAAAAAAACACTCATACTTTTTTTGAAGGGCACATAAATCGATACACCGGAGGCCTGAAACGGTAGAAGCCAAGAAAAACTCGGAAAGAGGTGAGAAAGCTAGTGCAGTAACAACGGATGGAGGAAAAGCCAGCAGTGAGAGAAAAATTGTCTATAAACCAAGAGATATATAGCACAGTAAACTAATGCTGTAAGGGCTGCTACAGTGCCTGGTTTAAATCATTCCTCCCAAAGGCTACCTCTGAAAAATACCTAGCACGAACTGTGCGACCACCAAAGTAGCGCCCATCAAGTTCGCGGACAGTTTTCCAAGCAGCCACCGGGCCACCGAAAAGGACAAAAATGCGGACGGCATCGTCTGGGTTTAGTGGAGTTGGGTGCACCGCATGCACAACCACTCTTTCCACCGTCCCGTTTTTGGAACACTCGTCACCTACGCCCGCATTATTAGTCACACCAAGTGAGCATCGAAAAACGTTTCACAAACCAATTTCGCTACGTAGGTCCTCGTCATCCAAATCTTCTGGTCCCACCATATTTGTGAGCACTACCACGCGACTGGGTTCCCCGAAGCGTTCCTTATCCTCTCGGGTTTTCGCGTCCTCATTGTTGTTGATGATTTTCCCCATTTTGGAACCAACACCAAGACCCTTGCCAGGGGGTCCTGCAGACGGGCCTTTTCCGCCCTTGGCTTTAACTTGCTCAACTGAAAGCGCATTGACAATGCCCGAAGCATCTGCCCCGAGACCTTGCCCTTCTTTATGACCCCATTTAGCCATAAGCCGAGCTGCAAACCCGTGAGGGTCAGGTCTGGAAGGCAGGAGATCGCATGAGAATCCAAAGAGGAAGATACGGGAAGACTGACTTGGAATCTTCCTCAACAAGCAAAGAAGTTGGCGGAGCTCCTCCGGCAGTCGTGGCCAATGCGCTTAGCTTGGCAGCAATAGCAGCTGCAGCCTTTACCTTATCCTCAACTAGGTTAAGCGCTATGGCAGTAGGAGGTCCAGGAGGTGGAGGTGGAACAGAGGGAGGAGCGAAAGGGTTATAGGCGAGCGCCGGAGGAGATACAGAGCGGGGGCGTTCTGGCTGCGAAGGTGGTGCGTTGCGACTCATGGTTGACATGGCTAACCTACGGAGATATGCTTCTTCACCTGTCTCGACGCGAGATAGCGTAGAGAGGGGTTCGTCCTGTGGAGCTTGTGCTGAAGATGGGAGTGGAGACGGTGCAGGAAGCGGGGATCGGGGCCGGGTGGACATAGCAAGTCGTCTCTGGAAGGCCTCGTCGCCTGTGAGTGTTCTGTCCACAACCACCGGCGGTGCGTCGTCGGTAATTGGTGCTTCACCCGTAGTGTCGGCGCCGTTTTCCGAGCGTCCCCTGGACCAATGGTCAAAGGTATCGTATCTCCCTAGAAGGGCGTCGATAAAACTAGATAATGGGGGCATGCAGACAAACTGTACCTGTTTTACGAGGACGTTCATCATCATCTGATCCAGTACCATCAGAGTCCGAGTAACTAGCACTGCGCCGAGATCGTTTGCGTTCTTCCATCCTTCGTTCTTCTGCAATGCGTTCGCGCCTATCGATGCGTTCTTTAGTTCGCCACACTTTGTATTCATTGTAATCGTTGGGTCGAAGAGGATCGTAGAGTTCTGTTGGATCCCAGGTGGGAATTATGGGCGCATTCTTGTTCTAGAGATTGCAAACGATATATAAATGACGCAAGCCAGGCCATGTAGAGAAGAAACAGGACCTTTTTACCCTTTCCTTTCCCAGGTTTCTTCTTCTGTGTGCTCTTAAAACCGTTGATGTTTTCGTCAAGTATCATGGACGGTGGTTTGACTTTTCTGCCCCAGCCTTGGGTTGTCGCAGTCGATGCTTCCTCCTTTGGTGGTGGGTTACTGGTATCTACGAGTGCAGGAGGTGCAAATACCACTGCAGTCGATGATAAACCAGCTGCCGATGGCAGAACAGAGGCGCCGGCAGGAAGCCTTGGTGCGGTCGGCTTCATCTTGTTGGCTGGGTTTCGTCGCACGGGCGCAAATGCAAGAGCAGCGGACCAAGCTTGTATGTCATATCGAACATTTCAATAAACGAGTTCTACAAGATAAAACATGTAGTATATGAAAAGATACCAGCTGTGGGTTTTCCTGTCGTTGCGGTTGCGGCTGTTGCTGGTGATGCAGCTTGAGCAGGAAAGCCATCGCGCTCCTTGTGTGGAGTTTCAAGGGAGTCAGGGAGAGTAGAATGAAAGACAGTGCCCGAGGAGAACTGAATACCGCCATAGAGGCCGCCAGCTCTGCTCGACATGACGGTTTGTGTTTGAGAAGGTTTGTGTTACATAATACAAATTATTTTACTGGATTTGATCATCACGCGTGCCAGGTGTTGCGCTCCCCTCTTCTAAAAAGTGTGAGCGCCAGAGAAAACAACACAGCTTTGGTTCCAGACCTTTGCTTAAATTATCGTCCAACGGAGCAATATGGGTGGATTCAATGATACCAGGGCGGGCTTCACATACACCCGCGAATTCGCGGCCTGGATGACGAGGACCTTCCAGATGGGTACCAGGACCAGTCCCATGTGCGAAGTGCTTCTGGTGTTTTTCCTGAAAGGAATGTGAGGTCAAGATGAAATACGAGTCAAGGGACTAACAAGCGTTGAGCTTGGTTTGGACATCATTGTGGTTGAATACAGATGGATTGTAGGGAGACATTGGAGGGCACTGGTTTTATATAACGCAGTAAAACTGACGTCAGGAGATAAAGTACTTTTCTCGCGCAGCCTTGCTGACAATGTGAATCGCAAAGGTCCTGGCGTCTATCAACACCCACTCGCTCCCACCCACCCGTCGTTTTGGAGCGAGTGGTACAGGTGGTTCATGGGTCAACAACTGCCCCACATTCAGTACATCAAAAGAGAAAAAGAAAACAATTGACGCACCGTTTTCCGCACGAGCCGTACAACTGACTCAATTGCTCCACTTTTTTCTGTTCCTTCCTTCACCTATGAAACAGATTTATAATTAGAGCCAAAGTAAGAGGGGAGAGCGTACTTGTGCGGTAACAGCCCAATCCCATATACGCCCGACGTCGTCAAAAGCAGACTCTCCAGCATACGTTCCTCCTCGTTTTCGCCGTCCGTGAGGTGCCTGCAGAGGCAACGGTGGTCCTGGGGCGGGTAGTATTGTAGGACCCAGGGTTAGCTGAGACTTTTCCAGATGGGGAGACTCTAGCAACTTTGAATACAAAAGTTTCAGAATATCCGGTGCGTCGTTTGGGACGGCAGCAGGCGCCATGGGCATGTGTGGAGGAAGTGGTCGCTCTATTGGACCCACGTCCACAAACCATGGGTTCCTAGCAGCCTTTTGAATCGATGTGAATGGGCGTCTGAGCCACCGGAAAGGTGATTGCATGAGAAGGAAACCAGTGGCGGACTTTTAAATACGAAGGCGTTGACCTCCAACCACCAAAAATGGGCTTAAGAACAGCCGTCGTCGTCTGTGTTACCAGCTTCTTGCTGGGTCAGTATCCCTCATACTGCCCTCTAATCTTTAGCTGATTCGAATACAGGTGCCCTGTTCACCCACTGGATCGCTGATTCCCTCACACTATGGAAATCACCTGTCACAGATGAGCATCTCTGGATAGCAGCTTCTTACTACTCCATCCTGGCCAAAGGCCCCATTGAAATACTATACTTCCTCGCTGCTGTGGTCATCCTTGGTGGCACAACAATTATCTGGAGTCTTAATGACTTACGCGCAGGGAATATCATGTTTGACGGCGGAAGCATCTGTGAGCTCTCATTGACCTCCTCGTTACCCAAGCCTTTCTCACAGCCATTGCCACAACAGTCCTATTTGGAACGACCATTGTAATGTACCTTAATGCAGTCCTCCCAAGTGCGTAATGCCCTCGATGTTCCCTCTTTGTCCGTCGCTTCATGATGTGATGGCTCACCACTTTTCAGATATCTTGTCTCTTTTCAGCACCCTCCCTATCCATCAACTCAAGGACCCTATACCTCGCACACTTCGCGTTGCCACCCTTGAACTTGCTTCAAACAATCTTATCTGTAGTGTAGCGCTCACTGGTGTCCTTGCCTTGCAGGCCGGCCGATTTTGGGCAGAGAGTGCAGATGATGACGAAGACGATTTTGTCATGGGAGAGCAAGAGGACGCTGCTGTGACGGCGAAGGGCAGAAAATCACGAGCTAGGACCCCGGATATCAGTATCCATGATGATACGGTCAAACCTTTGCTTCAAAAACGAGTACAGGCGTCTTAAGCCGAATTACGACCGTGACGCTCACTCTCGAATCAATCATCGACGAATATTCCACAATCACCTTCCACTATGTATTTAGCAATTGGGACGGTTTTATTGATCTCCCATACATCGATATAGCTGTCTTCGACCTTGCTCTCCAAGTCTTCGATGCCCTGGAGCATATAAGACCTAGCATAGCTTCTACTTGATATTCGCTCTAATTTATGGAGAACTGGCTATCAATAATGTTATCCACGCAGGTTCTATACAAGCTATACAGGCTCGAGATGATTACTCTTGGACGATATCTTCCTTCCTGGGTTTTGAATTTTTGAGTTCATTCCCTTGACCAATGATGGTTTGCGCCTCGTCGTCCAACAGGATGCCTATCGCAAGAATATCAGCCAACCATTCATTGGACAAGGAACCCCAAAAGGAAGGACATACCCAAACCCTCCTCTCGCACAAGACCCAAAACATGCTCAAGCTCCACAAACCCATCTTGATCCACATCTAGTTTCTGAACAATAGCCTGGCCAACTTCGTCATCGGGTTTATGCTTGATTACCGCCAAAGCCTTCTCTAGATCTTGAACAGAGATTCTGCCCTGCGCATCCGCAGAAATAATCTGTAATGTGCTTCCAACGCGGTTGTCATACTCCTGTAGTTGTTCGTCGATTTTGGTCAACATGGAGCGGATGCGCTTTGTAAGAGCACCCGACGGCGACTTTGGATCCTGTAACGCGCGAAAGTTAATGAATTTGACTTGAAATAACGGGAATTTTTGTTGCCTCTTCCGCCTGAAGGTTCTCTTCCATCAAAGCACGTAGTTCGTCGCGTTCCTTCAGAACGCTCGACTTGGATGAAAGCACAAGAAGGGCGTCGGCAAGTTCGTTGAGTTGTTCGGTGGTCATGCGCGCATTTTCTGGTTCGGCGGCTTCATGCACAAGCTGTTAGGCAGGAGTTGTAAGTACATCGGCCATGATACGTAGTACTTGGAACCCCACTTCAGAATCAGGAAGGAGTTCTTGTGCAAGTTGAGCTTCGGTTTCTCGCTTAGCACGACGTGCATCCTCTTCCTTTTGTTCCTGTTCGGCTTCGTCGTCGATGAGTTCCTGTTGTTGTTGCAAGACCTCGAGTTTCTGCTTGTAGCTGGCTTTCTCCGAGTCAACCTCTAGCTCAGCTTCATTGAGCTTTTGAAAGAGTTAGAATCTCGTGTATGGGAAGTCATAGGCATTAAAGTATACATACCAGGTTGTCAGGTAGGCCACAGAGGACACTCTCCAAACTATGGATAACAGCCGTCTTTCCATCCTCATCCTTACCTGGTTTCCTGTCAAAGTTGAAGGCCCGACCTAGAACAAGGAGGACGCCAGAAACCCTGTTGTGTAAATGTAGACTTATCCAGGTATTGAGTTCTTCACGCAAACGGGCAGGTGAAATTCCAGTGGTCCGAATTCCACGGGATTGACAGGCAGCTTGAAGTTCAGAGGTCGAGAGCTCGTCCACACCTTCTGCGTCGATCAATTGATCATCTCTCCGTAGATAGATCAGTCGACTCCGAATGGCACCTCGAAGGAAGTTGTCAGTGCCGAAAGCATTCAAGCCCATGTAACGCGACATGGAGACGAGTTGGGGACGGGAAAGATTGTCGAGGGTCAAATCATCGTCGAAAAGCTTTGCAACGTTGATGATGTCTGCAGCCGATGGTGATTCACCAGTTGACCGAACCTGGTGCCAGAATAAGACAAAAGACGCGAGAAACACAAAGTAGGAGACTGCGAACCTTGAGGAAAAAGGCCTTGAAAGCCTCACTGCCCACAATGTGGGCATTCGCCTTGAGACCTGATTCTCGTAGGGTCTCCTGAAGGAACTTTGCCATGTCTAGACGTACGCGGAGTAGTTTGCGCTGTTTTTCTTCCTGTTCCGGAAAGGGTTGGTTTGTAGGAACGTACCGGAGAGAATGACTTACGGCGGCATACTTGTCCTCAAAGGTGGAGGGGAGCATATTTGGGAATAGTTTGAGCGCAACTGGGAGGAGAAACTCCATGAATGGGACAATGATGAAGACCGAAAACGGGACGAGTCTCAGTAAGTCCTGAGTTGTACGTTTCAACTACCAGAGAGATTCAGCAAGGGAACGGGTGTATGCGTTGATATGAGTTGCTTGCCTGCCGGCGTTCACGTCGGGTCAACGTGTCTCCTTGTAGGATCTTCCACTGGAGTCGTGAGGAAATACGGACTTCAGATACTAAGAGCTTGGTACCATGCCAATAGTGCTGGGCTTCATGCTTGACTTTCTTCCATGCTCTCGATAGTACTGGTTGTTGGGGAGGCTCTTTTGGAGCAGGGGGTCCGGTCTTCAGGTCTGTGGCCTTTGAACTTTGGTAACGGAGAACGGCGAGTGGTTGGGATGATGGCAGAGAAGAAGAAAGAATTAAAGGAGAACGAGATATATAGATAGAGCGACTATAAGAACGAGCGATGATGGATAGGCCTGAACGGGGAAGCCATAAAGACATCTTAAATAACCACGAAAAACACGACCCCGAAATAATTTCAAGTCCCGTGTTTGGACCTGTTTTCACCATGTCGTCTACCCTCGATTACAGAAAGGCTGAGCGCCAGTTCCGCAAGGCGACTAAGAACCGCCCCGCAAACATCGAGCAGGAATGGACCCCCTTTAGGGTCGCAGAGAAACGCTTCAAGGCTCGGTTCCCCCCTCCTGACATCTCCTCCGTGCTCGACCTGGCCTCTGCCGACGAATCCAGGGCACCCGAAATCGAACTTGGTCGCTGGGTGGGATCATCCATTGCTGTTGATTCTGTGAAAATATCACTCAAAGAGAACATTTACACAATCCCCCACATCCCAGGTGCGCCACATATCACAAAGTCAATCAAGTGCTCCTGGTCTGAAATAGATAGGCCTGGTAATATTACCTTCCTTTATTTCGAAAGAGAAGCAACGAGATCTTGTAAGATGGTCACTCGCACAACATGCACGCCAACCCAATGATACAAACCTCGACATTCATTATCATCTGCCCACAGATGGGTTATGGAACTCTTGGTTGAACATTCGAGATAATCCAGGAAAGGACTTCATAATAACCCCTAAAGCTTCAAGCTCTAGTCCACCCCAGGACCTACTCTCCGGTCCTCGAAAACTCGTTGACAATGAACCCGTCTCTCGCGAAACCTTCCAGGCGATATCATCCGTCCCCAAGCCACCTCAAACCCCCTCACCGACCATCCAGCCCATCCTTGTATCATCTTTGATTCGTAAACTTCGATGGGCGAATATCGGATGGTTTTATCATTGGGGAACAAAGCAATATGATTTCACGAGAGGAAAGGTAAAGGTAAACGATGAGTTGCGGAGCGTTTGTAAGGAAGCTGTCCAGACAGTGGATTGGAAACAGGTTCATGGTTCGCATGATGACGGTTGGGGCGAGAGCGGTCCTGATTGGGATACATGGGATTCGACTTACGGTAAACTGCGGTTTTTCGCTTTTCCTATATTGTTTAACGCGGTACAGAACCCGATGCTGGGATCGTGAATTTCTACCAAGAAAAGGCCTGGGAATGAAGCAAATTCGGTCTTTACTATCTCACTGACACTGTTTATAGGACACGCTCATGGCGCATGTGGATCGCTCTGAGGTTTGTACCACATCTCCCCTTGTTTCTATATCGTAAGCCTCCAGTTCCACATAATATGCCTTGTTGACCAGATTGCAGGCTCGGAAATGCCGCAATCTTCTTGATTGGTGGAACAACCCGAGAAAGCGACCCTATGCCTATTCTTCTACGATCAGGAGATGTCCTTATTATGTCTGGCCCTGCTTGTCGACGGGCATACCATGGAGTGCCCAGGATTCTGGAAGGAACTCTTCCTTCCCACCTTAGATCCCAGTGCCTTGATGACCAGACCGCCAGGAAAGGATGGGAACCCTACGAAGAATATATGAAGACCTCCAGGATCAACATTAATGTTCGCCAAGTATTTCCGAAAGGTTTTGATCCCTATGCAGATTCCCAATAATCTAATGTGTGTATATGCTGGTAACTGTGGGCATTGCCTCTTTTAAACTTTATAGAAGTAGCGAAAGCATGATAGAGGACACTTTACGCAAAGTTCAAACTATACTGACTTGCAGAAGAACAGAAAGAAAATCTGAATACGGTAAATAAATTTGACACTAAGTACTTGACCCTCCATCTTTCATTATTATTTTCTGGATACATCCAAACTACCATTGGAGGTAAATTTTAATGTTTCTGCAAGTATCTGCGTTAACTTGTGGTTTAAATAAGTTCGGGTGGGTGTAATCTAATCTTATATTTGGCAAACTTAAAACGAACTGTACAGTTTATCAAAGACTCTCCCACGATCTGAATTTCTACTGCCCACCACGACCGTCGTTCGTATACAGCAAAGCCAAAATGGAAAACGACCAAGTGAGTATCCTTGTCAATCTGTTCCATAGAACCGATCTCATATGAAAGATAGGGTGTCCTTGTTGATCTCTACGTCCCCCGCAAGTGCTCGGCGACCAGTGCGTTCCAAATTATGGTAGTTTCTTGTTCGGATATACTTAACACCACCTACTCCTAGACCGATTGATCACCTCCAAAGACCATGCCTCGGTCCAGATCAGCATCGTCGACGTCGACGCCAATGGCCTTGCCCTGAACACTACCACCACCTTCGCCCTGTGTGGACAGGTGCGGTCACAAGGAGAGGGAGATGATTCGATGAACAGATTAGCGACAAAGGCTGGACGTAAGTTTACACAAATTAACTGCTTTTCGAAACTTTCTCTTATTTTCTGTTACCAGTGCTCCGGAATGTGTGGTCATACCAAAAATAATTGTTGAATACGCGCGAGTTATGTAACCTAAGCCTCCATATTCAGCCCCATTTTATTCTTTCGATATGTGTACTCAATGTAAGAGGTTCTACTTGTTCAAAGGTAATTGTAAGAGTTCAGTACATAGAGTACTACCATTGGAATTCGGCATATGAAACACGTGACATGACGATGTTTGACGGCGCAGCGAGATCGCAGTAGTATATAGCCAAGATCATGGTTGAATACGACCCACGTCCTTCTTCCATAGATAGTACTTTATCCACAATTTCTGTGAGTCCTCAATCATTCCGGATCCTCGGGAATTCACCATTTTACCTCAGTCGGATTCCATGGTGGAAATCAAACGCACTGACCTACCAGGCCCTATTGAGAAACCCAATAATCCTGACGATGACAAGTATCGGTTACTGTACAGCAAGTCCAAAATATATGTGAACCCAACAGCGTATGCCCGCGATAATATTCCGGGATTCGTGGCTCTTGTTAAGCGAGCAAGTTGATGATACATGCAGTCACTTCACGATTCTAATGCACGCTTAGGAAGCAATCAACCCGATCTATCTTTTGGCATGGATACCAGAGTCCCTTTTGAATGAGAGAGGAAACTCTGAATGGGACAAATTTATAAAGGTGGAAGAGCAAGCAACTTCATCGGAGGAGGATGGTACGTCATCCCCCCTTAAGCTTCTCTTCACTCAAGTTAACATTTCTGCATTATTGTAGACATCGTGCTTATTGAACTACCAACACAACGTCCGGAATCATACGCTTTCTCCGTCCCTCTAACCTCCATCTATTCTCTTATAATCAATCCACCGTCGCTCTCTTCTTGGTGTGCGTAGCTTATGTCGCATGGAAAGTAGTGAATCTAACCCTTTCCATTAGATGGTTCAATTGGCGTTAACTTGATAAACGGAGACACACTACCAACCCTTCATTTCCACGACGATGAATCACATTCATTTACTTTCCAGAGCCCCAGGACAAACCAAAATACCACATCCAATGTCACTCCGTATCCACCTCCACCATCAGAAGGTTCTTCTCACATTCCGAAATCAATTAATTCATGGGGCGGCGAGGACCTTTTATCTCGGCTAAGAAATTATGCCCACTTACTGCGGTCTACCTTGCAACCTTCACTCTTTTTGCTTGATCCTTCTCGTGCAGACATTGAAGCTCATAGCACCCAGATTTTTGCCGACGAAGCTGTAGACGATATCCTCGCCCAGTCATCCTTTACCAATTCTCATTCGCCCATCCCGGCTCATCGTCGGCCAAGGCCTCTCTCAGGATCCACGAACCCCTCCAATCCATATTCTAATCGTACATCGGTGCTTCATAGATCACTTGGCTCTCCCACATCGCCTACCAACTCTCCTTCACAAGCAGGCATTGCTCTTCTCCAGTCATTCTCGAATATTACGCGAGCAACCCGTCATGCCGCCCAAAACATCCTTTCACATCCTTTAGCTAAACCAATCGTACCACATCTCCCTGACCCAGTGCGAAGCCTTGTAAATGCCAACGGAGAGTGGGAATGGGGAAGCTGGGTGGAGAAGGGTGGCGTCGGGGAATTTGAAAGCGCCCGGGTTTATCTTGCCAGATGGGCGAGAATTGTTGCAGAGGAAGGTGAACGTGCCCGACGGAAGGAGGCCCAAGCATTACCACCTCTGTCATCGGGTGTGGCTGAAGAGGATTCTTCTCTGGGTATATTCGAATTATTACATTCGACCTCCAATCTTCCGACTCCGAAAACGTCCCGCGATCCTTCTCATCCTGTCGATGAAAAACTCTGGACTAGTTGGTTCGATAAAGATGGAAGGCCAATAATTCGAAATGAAGAAATGAGGCGGGAAATCTTTCGCCGAGGTATCAGTCCGAAGGGAACCTTACGACAGAAAATCTGGCCTTTTGTGCTTGGGGTCCTTGAATGGGATGTTACCGCTGAGCAACGAGAAAAGTTGTGGAAGGCCAAGCGGTGAGCACGAAATTGGACCTTGATTGACTACAGCTCATGTCTCTTTAGAGAAAAATATCAAATTGTCAAGGATGAGTGGTGTGGTGTGCCAGAGGTCTTCGACAGCGCTCAAGTTCTGGAAGTGAGGGCCAACCTCATCTCCTTTTCACCATCTGACATTGGCTCTCATAACAGGAACGACATCGAATTGATGTTGATTGTCGACGTACAGATCGAAACCAACCGATGTTCTCTGCCCCAGCGGAGATCCCCACGACGGACCTTGACGACGAAAAGGCCCATCAACGACACTACTCCATTATTTCTCCAAATATGAATGACATCGGTGCCCAATCACCGAGCAACGAACATGTCGACCGCATGGCAAGCATCCTCCTCACATATAACTTTTATGAGAAGGAGTTGGGTATGTCTTACTACCCTGTAGGTATACGGATCGCTTGACCGAGTCTTTTATCTCAAAGGTTATGTTCAGGGAATGTCGGATCTTTGCGCTCCAATCTACGTTGTGATGAGTGGTGATGAGAATATGACTTTCTGGTGTTTTGTCGAGGTGATGGATCGCATGGTAAGTGCATCTGGATCTCACTAGAATGTTTTTATGGAATTTTTTTTTCAGAAACAAAATTTCCTACGGGATCAAAGCGGCATGAAGAAACAATTGTCAACCTTGCAACAATTGATTGAGGTCATGGACCCAGAGCTATTCAGGCATTTAGGTATGTCTCGTTCTCGAAGCAGATGTCGGATTCTGATCTGCCCTGTGCACATTTACTCTAGAGAAAATGGATGCTTTAAACCTTTTCTTCTGTTTCCGGTATGTATTGCCTGTCTTGGATGGGCATCCAGCTTAATTTTTAAGGACTATAGCTGGGTTCTTATAGCCTTCAAGCGAGAATTCCCCTTCGAAGACGTCCTCCGTTTATGGGAAGTCTTATGGTCAGATTACTACACATCTGAACTTGTCCTCTTTGTCGCATTGGCAGTGCTTGAGTCACACCGAGATATGATCCTTCGGTACCTGGTGGAGGTTGGTTTTAATTTTATTCCAGTATACATTGAAACTCATTATTCTCTAGTTCGATGAGATACTGAAAGTAAAGCACATTCAAGTATTTTGATTTTCATAGGCACAGACTGACAGCTACACTTTGCCCAGTACTGCAACGAACTCAGCATGACCATCGAACTCGACACCACGTTGGGTCAAGCAGAAGTTTTGTTCTTGTCTTTTGCTCAAACAGTAGCCGACATTGACCGTCGAAAAGCTGAGCAATTAAACGCTCATCCTAACACTGTCCTGCGGAATCGGTCCTCGACTGCCTCTGCAAAGTTGGCTGCCACAAATCTCTCTGCCCTCCAACTCTCCGATGAGCTCAGGGATCTCCTCAAGACAAATCGGTGAAGTTGCGTTTTGTTAGTATGGACATACTGTTAATATATTCCCAACTGGCTACTCACCATTGGTTTTCCTGTATCACAAGGAATGAGTTTGTTATATGAATAAAAATCTGAAGTGTTTTTTAAATCACCTTACATATTATTATGTAAGACGGACTCGTTCTTGACGAAACTTATCTTCATACCATGCCAGATCTAACAATTCTTCGAACATATGCACAGAAACTTCCTCAGTCTTTGCCTGCTTCAATTTTATTCCATCACTCTTCGAAAAACATAACGATCTTCGATGCATTTCCAAAATCGATGTTTCATTTTCTTGTCCTTCCACGCGTGCAGGAACCACATTTAGATACTGCCAGTCTTTCTAGTCTCCAGTTGTTGCTGAAGGGAGATAAGAAACAGGCAAAAGAGGTTATCATAGCGCTCGCTGAGGATGCGACAGCCGTGAAGAAGGATATCCAGGACGAGATGGTTCAGCGCTATGGCTTCAAATGGGATGTTTGGATTGGTTTTCACGGGGCACCGTCTATGGCGTGCGTGGTTCTTGTTGCAATCAGTAATACACTGCGTTTACAGGTACTATATGGCCTGCGGTGTTCGCCAGTCACCTCCACTTGCATGTCCTTTCCGCAGATTTATGCTCAGAGAAGTTAAAGACTAAGAAACACTACAATTCTTTCCATCCAAAGCTCGGTTTCTTTCTGCATATCGACGAGGTGTTATCCTGGTTCGATGCAGAGCCCAGTTATTTTGCCAACTTGGTGAGGATGGGCGGGAAACACGCTACGCTTTGGTTTAGAAGTTGGGATAAATGTTTATCTTATTGCTGCCTAGGTCAAGGACTACAAATCGTCCAAATATGAGCCAATACTCAAAGAGAACATTACCTGCTTTCACTGCGATGCAAGGTCAAAAGATATGCCCACTTTGAAAACCCATCTGCAAGAAGAATGGAACAAACTTAAACGTCGAGCGGAAGAATGCAGGAAACGGAAGCGCAAACTCGAGGAGATCAAAAGCCAAGCGCTCGTTGATGTAGAGAAACTCTCTGATGCGGGCCAAGACCCAGCTCCAAAGAAAGCCAAGTCGATACAGAACGAGATATCAGCAGTGCAAGGAACTTGACAACTGATTCTCGAAAATGGTTTTCACCCAACCTGAGTCACATACAACATTACATAGCTATCCTGGGTCTAAAATGAGGCTCCTGACTCTATTTTGGTCTCGTTGGCAAATCTTATCAGAATTATATTCCAGCTTTCAATGCTGCCGCCGCGTGTGCGCTTGCTTTCAATTTGGCCTCGCGAGAACGCTCACTCGCCTTTCGAATTGCCCAAGTAAATTCATAAGTCCTGACAGCATCTAAACAACCCATTAGCAATCCACTTCACCACAGATCAAAGGGAGGAATTTCTCACCGTCGTAGGTGCTTAAAATCTGGGCTGCCTCTGGGTCTTCCTCAATGTCCTCGATGATGTCGATTAAGTTCGAGACTTCAGAAAAGAATGGATCATCATCTGCAAATCTGACAGTCGTTTCGTTGTCATCTCCAGGTTTGCGTATATATAAAACTGGTTGGACATAAGGATTAACAAGCCTAAGAGGAACGTAAGTTAGCAAATAATGCCTCAAATCCATGATGCATACTTGAGAGAATAGCCATCAGCGTAGACTTCGAATTCACAGCTATAGTCATGTCCTTGGAGTGCCACAAGGTGGGTAAAGCTACCCACAGCTCCACTGTCGTATTTCCTATGTGCAAATGTTAGTTTTATGTTCCCTCAATCAAGGGAGCCCTCACCATATGGCTGCCGTGACTCGAGGAATTCTTCGCTCAGGAGGAATCTTGCTCTCATCTACTGTCATCCGGGAAAGGTGTCCGGCATTCTCATCCCATTCCAACGAGTGAGCCTGGACCGAAGAAATGTCTACTTCTCCACCGAAATAGCGGGAAAGATCACAGAAATGAGTCCCTTGTTCAATAATGGGACCGGCGCTTGCACGGTGTCATTACTAGAATAACCTTGTTTTTTTTATCGCGTCGAGCACATACCTTTTGGCTTTATCCCACCACTCAGGCTTGGAAATCGCCTCATATGCACAGGCATACCGAGCGATAGTGCTCATGACGGTGAGACCATTTTCATCGATGATTTGTTTCATCATCTGTACAGCTTTCAAATAACGGAGCATGTATCTGTAGAATTGGAATCAGCCCGATGAATATTTGCCAATCAACAGATTACTTACCCTACAGAGCATACGGTCTTCGAGTCGCTAATCATTTGGGCAATCTTGAACCCTTCTTGAATTTCCTGCTCAGGACCTGTTGCAATGGGCTTTTCAAGGAAAATTGCGACACCAGGAAAGTGCTTGAGAATCTGCAATTCAATGTCACGTCCTGGTTGTGTTGATCCACGGAACATCGGAGGACTCCCGACAACGATGGCGCGGGGACGGTCGCGTGGAGCTACGTTCCGGACAAAATCCTCGAATGTTTTGAACACACGGGTGTCTTGATATGCTGACACGACGAAGGAGTCACACTTCTTCTGAAGGACAGCGGTAGCGCGTTCAATAGCAGGATCAATCAGGGCAACGACTTTGAGGCGACGACCAAGTTTACTAGGTTCGCGTTCAATTGGGTTGCAGGAAGTCGCCTAAAAGGAGGCTTACTGTTCGAAGCGGAAGGAATGGTTCCAAGGTCCTTCGTCAGATCCTAAAGTGTTGGTCAATCAACAATGTTTTCATAGTATAGAGCCTGACGAACCAAACATAATGTTTCCCGCTCCAATGAAGACAACGTTGAAATCATCAGATCCACCTACATGGGTGACCCTAAAGAAATGATTGGTTGAATACCACCCATCTGCGGGACACAGGAGTAACTCACTTATCCATAGGTATGAGCCTTGATGGATCGATAGAGGGACGCCGGGATGCTGCTCCCGATCCACGACGGTCGGAACCACGTCTGTCTGAAGGTCGTCTGCCTGACATTCTAGTAGGGAATTCAGCGGTTGGGAAGAAGATGGTGGTTGATATGATCACTTATATAGTGAGATTGTGGAGTAGATAATGGATGAACTCGTGATCAAAAGGGTTCGCGTCGCGTCTGTGATGTGACTGCTTTCTCTATGTTCATGTGATTAGGATTTGACGCCTGTCCTGTCACACTTTGCCATATATTAGCCATCTTGGTTGCACCTTGGCTGGATGCATACAACCCAGGCTATCTTTGCGCTGTTTAACCGTCGATGGTGATGATGGCCCAAGAATTTTTGATTTTTCATGACGGCATCATCTTGAAGTGCGCTTATTTCAGTTTTATCTGGGATCAAGTGAGTATATAAAGATGTCGTGCCAGGTTGTCGTGATGATCATCGAGAAACTGCATTGCTCCTCATAAATTAAATCAGTAAAACTACATCGGAATGGGTTTCAAAAGAGAGTGCCGAATTCACAAAGTACTAGATCCCCAATGTGTTCAATATAATTATCCTAGCGAGTGACCGATATCCTTAGGCACTGCTCTCCGGAAAAATCACGACGAAGGTTCCTCTAGAATCTTTTGTTCTTTCTTTGATAACTGTTCTCGTCTGCGTTCAGCAGCTTCCAGACGGTCTGTCATGGCTTTAAGCTCGGCTTTCAACTTTTCGTTCTCCTGTGCAAGTTTCATGACGTTCGAGGCCCGTTTCTGGACCTTCTCCGCCCTATCAAATGGAATATCATTATCCCACTCGTGATGCAGAAAGTCCGAAGGTAGAGTCATGAAAAATACTCACTCGGCTGCACTGGCCGGGTCAATAAGAGAAGAGAACTCAAAGCTCAGATCTGCCGTGGGTATCTCTGGAAGATCTACCAGAATGGCGCGTTCTTGGGCGGAGGAATGGACTCTGGAGGTCAGGATCAGACTCTCCTGTCTTGGAAAACCGAGCAGAATACGGCTGAATTTACAGACCCAGTCGGTTCATCGTGCCCTTGCACTGGCTTGTCTTCAGACATAGAGTTCATGGTGGTGGACGAGAGTGCGAGACAGGGGGGATCGTAAGAGTCAAGACCAGCCTTGGTTGAACTATGGAATCGGGATTAATTAATTACCCAGCAGTTCAACAAACAAACTTCCCAGGATGTATGCTCCTCCTTTTATACTTCCATCAATGCATAGTAATTCGAGCCTGAATGTATTAGGGCACCTTATCATCGCCTCATCGGTCTTCTTCTTTGCTCTCGCAGGCTACGCAGTCCTCTTCAGCGCTTTCCTCCCTTTGTCAGGGATCTTCGTACGTCCTCTACTTCGCACCATCAGGCTCCTTTGACAAATCACAGGCTCTCGACATCTTGGTCATAGATGCCCACTACAAATACGCTCTCATACTCCTCATACCCACCACTTCTTACTTTGTTATCGCGAATTGGGTAGGATGGCAATACTATCGCAATTCATAGCAAGATTATATTATAATACGAGGGCATACACGAGAACGGGAGAGCAAGACGATAGCGGCAAACAGATAAATATCAATAAATTAAGAGTTTCGATTTCATAGGTTTCGTGGTCGGCGGGGCTGTTTAAGGTCTTTTATCGCAGACCACAGTCGACCCCCCTCAATCCCAGCGTCACTGGGTGAAGTTGGCACGCGACTAAAGTGGGGACTCTTCGACCTCCTATCTGGCATTGAAACAATGGAGCGCACGGGGCTTGATTGACGAGCGACGGAGGGCGCGTATTCAGACCGAGTTGCGCTTTGTTCGGACAGAGCGATTTTGGGTTGCGTGAAGTCCCTTTCGGGGATGCAGGGACGTATGAGAGGCTGAAGAGAAGGTGTGAGCTCCTTCGAATGTTCATCCGGTCCACTTGCTTGCAGATATCTTCGAGGGAAGTCTTCATTGGAGCCAGGGCGGCGCGAAAGTGATCTTATCAGAGGCTGTCGCCTGGAAGCTGGAGGTAGTCGGAGATATTTTGCACGCCTGATTGAATATTAATATTTAACCGAAGACTGAGAACCTAGAACACCCACGCAACAGCCTTGAGTGTGATCTTGGTTTGAAACGCTTGGGTCCACTTCTCAAAGGCGTTGGCTAAAATAAACCAATAAACCTTAGTTAGGGGTGCAATGAAAAATGAAAAAATTTACCTAGCGTATTCTTTCGATCTGTTTCACGTGCCCTCCTCGTTCGTAGAGCATTGGGCATTGCGTTACGCCACTTTTTGAAGAACTTCTTCTTTAACTGCGTTGAATGAAATCTTACAGCTGGCAGTGACTATGTGCGAAGTTTGTTTGAACAACCGCATCAAGGACAGCGGATCACCTACCTCTGTTTTTGCTATCCACATAGTGATTGAATGCAGCAACACATTTTTCTGATTTTCCAGAATTACCTGATACTCCTAGATAGGCAAATAAATAAACAAAACTAAATGAGAAAAATGTCGAAAAAAACCAACCAAGGGGCGTAATCTCTCGTCTTTAAACCTTTCTCGCCATTTCTCCCAAGCAAAAGTAATGGCTACCTGTCGAAGATGAGCTTCTTTCCGCTGGTGGGTCAATCGTCTGTGTTCAGCTGCGCGTTTGGCCGTTAACCACTTATGGAAGGCTCGGCGAATGACATCTAGGGACGTTAAGTAGTGAACATTACGAGTTTAAGGAAATGGGTCGTTACCTTCTCTCTTCACAAGCAGATAGTTTTCCAATAAACTGGCCTCTTCAAAGTGTTGTCGTCTACAAGCTTGCCATTTATGTAGGGCAGCTCTAAGATAGAAAGAGTTAGAGTAATCATAGCCGGACGACTGGGAAAACTCGCCTCATTAATGACATATCGTATCGATGTGCAATGTCCAATTCACGGGATTTGACCTCGATAACTCTGTTGGTCCAACACGCAAGGGAGTTTAATAGAATTCTCTGGCAAGATCATAAGAATGTCAAAAATAGGATTAAAATAGGGAATACCTTCTCGATGCTAACTCGTATTACAGCTTCGCATTGCTTAAAGTATTTCTGCTTGATAGCGCGACGCTTCCAATCTTGAAACAAGTTAGAATTTTGAAATGCGGAGAAACAATTGGCAGTTCTAACCGTTGAAAAGGTTGCGAACCTTTGCGTCTACCCAAAGTTTCAACCGTTCCTGCCTTTTTCGTTCATCCACTGCTGCGAGCCACAAGTTCCAAGACCTACGGGTCGCGAAAAATTTATTGGCCCAGCGTGCCACTTTGGCTGATTGTAAGGCATCACGGAGACGAAGTCGCCAGAGAAGTAACATTCTGGCCTGAAGGTGCGTTTCATTGTATGTGATGGCATAGTTATATGCATTTTGATGCGTGGAGAGGACCTCACGCCATCGGACTAATGTCCCCGAAATAAGGCGAGAGTTTGTGCGGTTGGAAAACACTACGGCGACATCTAGATGTGTTCAAACAGAGTAAGTAATTGTCTTTGAAGAAGTAAGCCAAGGGAACTAGCCTCGTTGAGCATTATAATTTCCGATTCTATTCCTCCAACTTTGCCAGCTGTCTCTCAAAAGAAGTGACAATCGGAAATTTTCGAGCCTTTTCCCTCGCATTCGTGCTCTCCATATCCGAATGACGGCTCGGAGCAGAAAATCTTCTCGACAAACGAGAAACTTTTCTAAACGTCGGTCGAGACCCTAAAGCACCATAAGAATCAGAAATAATCTACATTGTAACATCACATACCCTCAAAGTGCCGATTGCCTTTATCCAAGCGCAAACAGCATGCTTCATAGTCCATTTATCCTTGAAGGTATCGGCAATTCTGATCTGTTCGCTGTTGCACACCTATTAGCCCATTCGAGTGATGAAACGTCTAGACTTACATGCGCATCCTCCACAGATCAAATGCATTCGCAGTGATCCTGCATTCGATTCTCTGAACCATGATGTGCTCGTCACGGCGGAGACTAGTGATCTGCTTCCAGTTGAGCCAGGATTTTGCCAAAGTTCTTGAATATACTACGCTGGCGAAATCGTCAGCAACGCTATCCATATTATCCAATGTCACCAATCTCCCTTTCCACTGCGAAAGGTACCGTGATACAAGGAGTTGTTGATAATATACATCTGCGCGATGTGATAAGTGCAGTTGTTGCCACTTCGCCCATGCTCCTTTCAAAATCCTGAGCTCAGACTTGGCCTTGATGACTTTCATCCTCTGTCGCATGTCCTGACGCCAAGCCGTCTGTCGCTTATGCTTTAATTTGGTTTGCCACTTTTTGAGGGCAAGCTTGACGTAGCGTTTGCTGAACTCCTGGAGGAAATCGCCTTCCAATTTTTGTCGGGCGACAAGAGAGTTTTGCCAACGTTGCATGGATAATTTTACAAGGAGGTTGTCTCGCGCTTCTCCGATCTGTTGATGGGTAGTCTATACTGATATAAGAGTCTGGGCAGGATGAAAATGAAATTCAAGTGCTTACGGTAATCCAAATGAACCCTTGTCTCCATATCTCCCAGCATCGGGCAACAAGCATGTCTTCTCGGAACTTATCAGCAACTTTTTCATCTTGTTCCAATTGAATGTTTTTCCAGGCGTCATCAAGATTTACCACTTTTCTGGGTTCCTTTGGCACTGCGAGAACTTTCCGCAGAAAAGGAGCGGGGTCGGACAATTTCGGCAATCCTGCTCCTCGCCGTTGTGGAGGAATGATTAGGGTCGCGTCGAGAATGGTAGACTTGTACGAAGGAGGCACTGGGGAAGAGCTTTCCTCATCGTCATTGGTCCCAAACGTCGGTGAGAACTTGGTAGAGTCGCCTCTGTCTGCGATGGAGGATAGGATGGGAATGTCCTTGGTATCTGAGAGGCATTTCATCTGTGCGGCAGCTTTCTCTCTCGATAGCCTTCCTCCTTCGGACCTTAAGAGGGGGCGGGGTATCTCCTCGCGCCGTTGTTGTATAATAGCTTGGGATTTCCTTGTAGTTTGTCTCTTGGGATTTGGGAGCAAAGGCTGAACATCGGATTCCGAACGAAGACTCTCAGGTGTGAGGTTGGGTCTATTATAAGGGTTCTAAAGAAAAGATGTCGAGGGAGGTTCAAGTTGACTTTGGGAGAGGCTCACCCATTCGGCTTGTGCCTTGACCATCCCCCATTTTTCTCCCCAATTTCTCCCCTTCAACGTTCCCAATTTCAGCAGCTTTCCATAGTAAATCACTTCTTGGGGGTCAAGCCCTCGTTCCTGAAGGACATCTGAGTATGCCTTGAAGATAGTAAAGAATGTTGTCGCGGCCGAGCCAGCGCGTTGGATCACAGCATCAAGGATGTCGATATCATCGGGGGATAGGTTTTGTAATTCTGGAGCAACAAACTCTTGGCCAGGCTCTGAGGCACCGCAGTTGCTCGAAGGGGGTTCTTTGATAGGGGGAGACGCGCGAGTTGGCTGGAAACGGTGCATAATGAGAGAAAGGCAAGCTCCCTTTAATTTGAGCGCGTACATTACTTAATTCCCCCGCGTGATCGTGTTTCATGAATCATATCAATAAATAATATTTAAGTTATCAGCCTAAATTCAACGACATAAATTATAACCTTTAGGCCTGGTTAAGCACTCCACTGTGACTCCATGCTGCTAATGGTGGATCAGAATGAGTATAATCTGATTTCCACCATGGCTCTTGTATGTCCATGTTGGTTGAACTAGGCCATTTCTGTGTCACGGTTTTGATAAAGCTGGACATACTGTAATCCATTTCGATCTCCTGACGAGGCCGTTGACATCCAAGGTCATTCGAATAATCGAAGCTCCCACTGCAATCAGAAGATGATTCGGGTTGGGCATGTTCCGGCCACTTGGAACCCACGGACGGTGTCATTTGACGATCCTTCGCTTGGAGACTGCAGGGTTTGGTCAATCCATGAGAACCATCACTCGTCACGAGTGCATGCTTCATCATCAAGGATGACAGAAAGCGTGAGTATAACGCGGGAGTGTGCCTCTCATCCAACGCAACGTCGGCCGATCCAAGAATGGCAATTAGACGAGAAACACTGATGATTAGTTCTCTTTGCAGTTTTTCATCAAGAAGAGGCACAAAATGAGGGCGGAAAAGCTGAGAGAGTGTCAGTTAGCATAGAGGGTTAAAAGCTAAGGACCATACATAAATCAAGAATGCAGCTGCGAAAGATACATATAAGAAATTCTCGTCCATTGCGTAACGCAGAAAGCCAGTCGAATATAGACGTTCGATCGTGATTTGTATGACTGACCGAGCCGCATCAATAGATTTGAGAAGGATTTCGGAATCCCGGCGCAGATCTTCAACCTTCGTTCGTTGAAAACCTTCTAGGAGGATGACCAATCTCAAGTATGAGGTGATCCTGTGTCATTAATGTGAGTTGGCTAATGCAACCAGATGATACAAAATAAGCCTACATTTGTGTCGTATTGCCGCGATAACTACAAATTGGGAGAGCTTTGGATGAAGAGTTAACTACGAGAGAAAGCGTTTCGGTTCCCACGTACCCATAAATTTGTGTGCCTCAGCATACGAATTCGCCCATTTACCCATTTCGTGGGATAGTGTCTCCTGCATCTGAAGGGCGGCAGCCACAATGTCGTTGGACTAGTTGGGTACCATTTAGTACACCTTATTTATAAAAAGAGAGGTGCGCACTTGTGCATTAGTGTTGAGGGTGTCTGCCTTGATAGAGATGCTCCAATTCGCCATGTGTAGAACCATTTGCACATGCGCACACAAATAAACATCATAAGGGGTGTTCAGAGGTGATGTCTTATACCAATTTCTAGAATTGCGGGCAAGGTAGTCATCCAGGCGCAGCATTGGCATTTTTCCAAATTGAATAGCATGTGATCCATCGGCGCAGTAGCAGTTGAGCCAAGTTCGCACCCGGTTAAGGGATTCCCGTTCGTCGCAAATAGACGGGGGTAGTTGGTTCAATTCCAGCTCAATGGCCATCCTGTTAAGTAGGTTAGCTTGCATGAGCATGTGCCAATGTGGTATTCACCGTATTGCAACACCCATCAGGAGCCAACTTCTATCTTCTGCCCATTTCTTCTTCGGTACCGGATAAACGGCCATGATCAAGTACGCTTGACAAACGTCTACACTCCTGTATCCTTCTACTAGTCCTTTTCCGGCCAAGTCTCTGGCAAATTCCATTGCAAGTGAATAAAGGTTAGGTCTGTTAGAATGGTATCGTGAAGCCACAGCGCAAACTATATCAAGTTAAGCAAAAATTATAAAATTTGGAATGAACAAAACTTACCAACAGTAAACAAGAATGGACTGGTCCATATCAGCTTCGCTGGAGTGTGATAAGTTTCGTCCAAAATGGAAAAGTATGGCTGTAAAACGTGCTCAAGGATATTGTGGGTTGAGAAATCAATTCTGTAACTTACATTGACGCGTCTAAAGAAGCTAAAAATTGGATTCAGCTTCGAGAACAATTCTAGAGAGGTAAACTTACGTCTCGAATAGCTCATGAATATCTTCAGGATATAAAGAACAATGCTTTACTATTTCAGGGGGGACCAGTTGTTGACCGCCAACTGCTATGTTGCCCTGTCAATTGACATCATCGATGAGGAATGAAAGGATGACCCACCAGCCGAAAAGTACGATAATGCCGCAGATTCAGGGGACTTCCCTTTGTGAAGCCATTTCATACGATGGTGACTGTCCATGGAGTCTGGATGAGTACTTTAGTTAACAAGGTCATTTTCACATGCTATGGATGTCATACCAGCGATGTTAACTTTGGACGTAGCCTTCGATACCCAGTGATCGACATTTGTTTCCGCTCGTCGTTGATCGTATTGACGAAGGAGATTCTGAATATGTAAGTCTTGTTCATGGGATCGTTCCTGAAGTTGCTCATGAGTGCTAACAGAGGGTCAAACAAGCAAGACGGTAAGATTATATCAGGCTCACTCTGCGGGTTTCCTTTTCTTCCTCTCACGGGGATGGCAAGGTAGATTCTTTGCCTGGCAGCGGCGGCATTTCTTTTCGCCTTGGATAAATTCACACCTAACCTAGACTCGGAAAACGCAGAGAAGGTTAGAGAATGTAATGAAATCATCGCATCCCAGGAGAACCTTGACGGATTTGCAATCAATGCAAGCACCAGACCTATTTACAAACAACAGTCAGTTTTACCGTCATATTTACTTGGCGGCTCCCAGTACTCACACTTTATACTTTTGCGTTGATCGACTACCTTGATATCCCTCATCCTCAGAAACCTCCATGCTACTTTTATCGGACGTAGAGTAGATGAAAGATGGCGCGTTCAAAGGCTGAGCAGGCATGAGTCGAAAATTTTGGGGCCGTTTGAGATCTAAATCGGAAATATCAACAACAGATCAACAGTAGTGCAAGTGTCGATCTCACCAAAAGACAAGACAACTGAGAAACAGAATGTGGGGTTCTGTGAGTTCCGGTGGACGCGGTAATAAGCACGACGCACACGGATGCAAAGCGAAAGGGTAGCAAACTTGTAGGCCTTATTAACGCTCGGGATAGTCTCTCGTCATACCGACGTCAACGGTTGTTGACATATGCTTCAGGGCCCTTTAGTTGGTTTGTTCTTGCAAGAATAAATACGGAGGATCAAAATCGGTCAATGTGTCGGAATCAATGAATATGTATCCGAAGTTAGCCGTTGACGCCTATATAGGATTATCTTTTGTTGACCAGGGGAGTGTCCTAATGCCCAAGTCCTGCCTTACCCAAAAAGAGAACCGTGCAGCGTAGGGCCATCAATTTGCGCAGCTTCGCCTAACCACAAAATAACATTCAAAAGTTCACAAAGCCTGGGGTCACTCAATTGGTAGTACATGTTGAAACACGGACCTGCGAACACTTTCGGAAGTCAAGAGTATTGCTTACGAAACGAGAGTGTGTTTACAATTTGGAAAGGCCCACAGAACTCTGGGCTGATGTGCAAGTCCTGATCATGATCGTTTTGGAATCAATGCAGATCTAGAGTTGTTTTCTCATGAAGGGAAGACCCTGAGCAAGGCCTGGTGAGCGGTCCCGGCCGGCGCTGAGCGCTGGAAGGAAGCTGCGTATGGCCGAGTGCTACGGCAGTTCCCGTGCCTCCCGCGCCAATCCAACCGTGCTCCGCGTGCTGCATTACTTGGCTCTCGCTCTGCATTGTGCATAAACGATATGTTCGATATAATTTTGTGGATCAGTAGCTACTATACATAGTCCCCTTTCCACGGCTCTCAGTTAACGGAACTTGATGGCCGACAACGCTAAATACTTGCACATCTTTGGCGACTTCACTTTGCCACTACCTCCGTTCTCTCTAGATATCCACGATACATGGCGAATTCCAACTCTGACGGTACTGGGGTCAGTGCGGCAATGACGAATGACGAGCAGACTAACTTGAAGCTCCCTGCTCCACCAACCTTCCTTTCCAAGGTTGAGGAAAGGGAGTACTTAAAGTTTCGACTTGCCCAGGCATTTCGCATTTTTGGTGAGACTTGGTCAACCAGTCTTATACGCGGACAGTTCAATCCTTCCTCAAGGCAATTACGGATTTAACGAAGGCGTTGCTGGTCATATCACTGTGCGGGTGAGTTTTGTATGATATCCTGACCCTCGGAGTGGATAAAACGAATCATGATCATATTAGGACCCAATCAAACCTGAATGCTTCTGGGTTAATCCATTAGTGAGCCTCGAATTGTAAACAAACATGAAGGTAACATTCGGCAAGGGAATGCACTTCTCGCTGATCCAGCCATCCGATCTACTGCTTGTTGAGTGCGTCCTCTCTCTTCTTTGAACCATTGAATGCTTTTCAATCTTTAAATGTAAGCCACAAAGGAAGGATTCTGGTGCGTGGTCTCCGGGCGTGGTCTTTAGACCACTCTAATGAAACAACCCAGGATGAATCGGGCCCTCGAAGACTCTTGAACACTGCAGCATATATGATACACTCGGCGATCCATATCGCGCGACCTGACGTGCTTTGTGCCGCCCACACGCATTCGATCCATGGGAAGGCCTTTTCCACTTTAGGAGTTGAATTAGACATGCTGACCCAGGACACATGCGCCTTCTATACCGTCAGTGCTCAAAATCGCGATTATTCGCTGAATTGCAGTCTAAACTTTGAGTACCAGGACCACGTTCTCTATGATAATTTTAAAGGTGTTGTCCTGGATGTGGAGGAGGGCCAACACATTGCATCGGTCCTTGGATCTAAAAAGGTTATTTTTCCTATCATCCACTAAACCCATTCTGTTTCTGATGTAGAATTTTAGGCTGCCATCCTCCAAAATCATGGCATTCTTGTGGCAACTAATTCTATCGAGGCGACAGTCTTCTTCTTTATCGCCTTGGAAAAGGCTTGTCAAGTTCAGCTTTTGGCGGATGCCGCTGTCAGAGGGACTGGAAAATCCACTGTCAAGATCACGCCCGAGGATGCTTTAGCAGTGTACAGAGTAACTGGGTCATTTGTATCTGGCTGGTTCCAGGGCCTAACCGAGTTTGAATTACTGGAAGCTCCCGAGCAGAATTCATACAAGCCAGTAAATTAACAGCATCTTAGCATGTTGTCTCTACAGAGTACAACGCATCTTTACATTGTCAATCTTGCTGTAATTTCCAAATATGTACTGTATATGCACAATTATCAACTGAGTTGATTATGTTTGGGCCGAAGGTACAAACGTGAGGCAGCGTGGTGTTTGAGAATGAAGGACAAGCACATCTTCAAAGCATACAAGCTGTTTAAAAATAGGGACAATGTGGCATGCTCAGGTTGTGGCGGCGTTGGTTATATGTATGTCTTGCGCGCTCTGGTAAATTGGGAATTGTAGCGCTCAGTATTCCTTCAACCTTCAAATTTCCGCAATTGGAAATGCACCTACAAGTGGCACTCACAAACTCATACATTTACACAATACGTTTCAAGAAGGAAAGATTCAATTGCATGATGTACAGAGAGAAAAAAAAAAAGAGACAAGTGTTGATCTATGCTATCGTTACATTGGCGTTATTATCGGTGATCCCCATAAGATGTTAAGAGTAAAGTCGAAAGCGATGCAAAAGGGGAGAGACGATTAGTCGACTTCCTCCACACTGGGACCCTCTTCACCCGCGGCGCCAGGGAAACCACCAGGAGCACCGCCAGGACCGCCGGGACCACCAGGGAAGCCGCCAGGAGCACCGCCAGCAGCGCCGTAAAGTTTTTGCATGATGGGGTTGGCGATGGCCTCTAGCTCCTTTTGCTTCCCTTCGTATTCCTCCTTCGAAGCCTCCTGTGAAGCATCCAACCAGGCGATGGTCTCGTTGACGGAGGTCTCGAGCTTGGTCTTGTCGGCGGGTTCGAACTTGTCAGCGAGCTTCTCGTCGTTCATGGAATTGCGGAGGTTGTATGCATACGACTCGAGAGCGTTCTTGGATGTAATGCGAGCAGCAGCGGCTTCATCCTCCGCCTTGTACCTTTCGGCCTCCTCGACCATGCGCTCAATCTCCTCCTTGGAGAGGCGACCCTTGTCGTTGGTGATGGTGATGCGGTTCGACTTGCCGGTAGTCTTGTCAGAGGCGGAGACATTGAGGATACCATTGGCGTCGATGTCAAAGGTGACTTCGATTTGAGGTACACCACGAGGAGCGGGGGGGATGCCAGACAGTTCGAATTTGCCGAGCAAGTTGTTGTCCTTTGTGCGGGCACGCTCACCCTCATATACCTGGATGAGGACACCAGGCTGGTTATCAGAGTAGGTGGAGAAGATCTCCGACTTTTTGGTGGGAACGGTGGTGTTGCGTTTGATAAGGGCGGTCATGACACCACCAGCGGTCTCGATACCAAGGGAGAGAGGGGCGACGTCGAGGAGGAGCAAATCCTGGGTCTTCTCGGAAGTGTCTCCGGAAAGAATAGCAGCCTGGACAGCAGCGCCGTAGGCGACAGCCTCGTCAGGGTTGATGCTTTTGTTGGGCTCCTTGCCGTTGAAGAAGTCGGATACGAGCTTGACAATACGGGGGATACGAGTGGAGCCACCCACGAGAACGATTTCGTGCACGTTGCTCTTGTCGATCTTGGAGTCGCGGAGGACTTTTTCGACAGGTTCGAGGGTGCTGCGGAAAAGGTCTTGGCAAAGCTCTTCGAAACGAGCACGGGTGATGGATGTATAAAAGTCGACACCCTCATACAAGGAGTCGATCTCGATAGAGGTTTGGGTGGCAGAAGACAAGGTACGTTTAGCACGCTCGCAGGCAGTGCGGAGACGACGGACGGCACGGGAGTTGGAGGAGATATCTAAGTAAAATAGTAAGTGAAACGTTTGGTACATTGATAATAAAAAAGAATACGAACCCTTCTTGTACTTGCGCTTGAACTCTTGCATAAAATGGTTGACGAGACGGTTGTCGAAATCTTCGCCTCCAAGATGGGTATCACCAGCAGTGGCCTTGACCTCGAAAATGCCCTCTTCAATGGTGAGGAGAGACACATCGAAAGTTCCTCCTCCAAGATCGAAGATGAGGACGTTTCGCTCACCGACGACCTTTTTGTCGAGTCCATAAGCGATAGCGGCAGCCGTGGGTTCGTTGATGATGCGGAGGACGTTCATGCCAGAGATGGTTCCAGCATCCTTGGTCGCCTGACGCTGCGAGTCGTTGAAGTACGCAGGAACGGTGACGACAGCGTTGTTGACAGTGGTGCCAAGGTACGCTTCAGCGGTCTCCTTCATCTTGAGGAGGATCATGGAAGAGATTTCTTCGGGTGACTATTTAAAAAAAAAAAAAAAAGTAGATTAGTTGACAGGCGGACCCGCAAGAGGGGTTTGACACTTACGAATTCCTTGTCTTCGCCGCGGTACCCGACACGGATGTAGGGCTTTCCATCTTTGTTGAAGACCTTGAAGGGGAAGTGCTTGATATCGGACTGCACCTCGGCATCATCGAATTTACGGCCGATGAGACGTTTCGCGTCGAAGACACTGGAAAGAGTTTTTGCATCTAGAGGAAAGAATAAAGCGAGACACTTACGTGTTCTCGGGATTCATGGCAACTTGGTTCTTTGCAGCGTCGCCGATCAGACGCTCGTTATCGGAGAAGGAGACATAAGAAGGGGTTGTGCGGTTTCCTTGGTCGTTGGCGATGATCTCAACACGATCGTTCTGCCAGACACCAACACATCTAAAACGAAAAAAATTGAGAATCAATGAAAAAAAAAATATGAACAAGGACATACGAGTAGGTTGTGCCCAGATCGATACCGATGGCTTTTGATGAAGACATGTCGAATAGAAGGGTGTCTTGGACAAACTTTTGGTTGGGGGTGAAAAGATATGAAGGTTTGGCATCCTGGAGTGGGATTTATATAATTCTCTACCTTTGGAACTGACCAGAAACTCTGCGAACCATCTGGAACCTCATAGAAATCACGTGATTGGCGCATCGCTTTCGTCATATCCTCATCCTCATTACATAAGATCGGTAAAGAAAAAAGAAAAAAAAAAGGAGACTAGGTACAAGGCTATGGAGGCCAAATCGCGTCTATCGTGCAGCCGGCAGGCGTACTGTTCATCGTAAATCGTGAATCCGGGGCGGCGTGCATAGATACTTAGCGAGGCCGCTGGGGAGGATCGTCTAAACTCCTATGCGCTTCGAGATCGCGCAACACAGTGGGGTCGACTAGAGCGCCAAGATCAAATCATGGTTATCATGGAGTGGAAAATCAAAATATACCTGGAAGAACGCTCCTTCGTCGTACATGCAAACCTTGCTCATTCGAGTGTTCATGATTTCCAACTTGGGGAAGAGGTCTCTGTACAATTAACAGGTTCGTCATCATCCTTATACCCTACAAAGAGGAGACGTACATCTAAACCAGGGTCCGCCATAGGAACCCTCTCCAGGCCTGATTCATCGAGATCACCAGGCACATCATCAATTGAGGCCGCGTTGAGCTCAAGGGATAGGTCCATGATGTCTGCATCATCAACAGGGGGGTTAGTTGGAGGGGGTGCCCGATATGGTTCGACGTATCCTTCCGGCATCTTGCCTCCCGGAGCGTTGTGCAAGGCCCTTTCTCGCATTTTTTGCCATGCATTATATTGATTAATGGCGTGCTCTTGTTCACTGGAGACTTGGATAAGGAATACATCAGGTGAGAGGCAAAATGGACACACTCGATCTTGTGTTGCTTGTATTGATGCATTGATTCGTCGAACAGGTCAGGGTTGATTTCCATAAAAAGCTTGAGCGCGTTGTAAACCATCCCATGGATGGTTCTAAAAAAAAAAAAAAGGGTCAGAGAAACCATGGGATGTGAGGTGTGACAACTTGCCGATTCCAATGTGATTTAGAGTTAGTATACAATGCAGGGAAAACGATGGGGAGGATGATGGAGAGGTTATCACTCATGAGGTTGACGACGTATTCATTGTTCCAGTAGAGCAAAGCTCGTTCGGCGACTTGAAAGTGTTGGCTGTTGATGCACCGAGCGAGCTGGTGGAATAAGGGGATTTGAATTTTCTGGAACTCGACGGGGTCGGTGACATCCAAGACTTCCTCGACCTCGTGAAGGAACATGACCTCCTTGGGGGAGTTGACCTTTGGCCAGTACTTGAGGAGTCCGAGCATGACTTCCTCGGCGAGTGCAGGGTCCTTTTCGAGGAATTGGACGACGCAATAGGCCAACTGTGGATGATACAAGGATAGACTCTTGACCTTGTGGAGGGGGATAAGGACGCGAGTCAAGAAGGTCTTGTGTTCCTCCTTCAAGGGAAGTGCGAAACCGTTGATGATGGAGCCCAAGATTTCAAGGAGTTCTGCGATGCCATTATGGCGTTCAGTTTCATAAATGAACTGGAAGAATACGTTATTTATGGATCTGCGAATGAAGGCACGAAGGTTGAGGAATTTGCCGTAAATACGATGGAGAGTGGTTTTGAGAAAGTCGCGTTCTCGGGGATCCTCAGAGTCGAAGAGCTCGAGGAGGTTGAGGACGAAGGGCTGATCGATGTATCGCTTTGCCATGTTAGTGTTGAAGTCGGGACTTTCGACGAATCTGAGGAAGAATTCATAAACAATTTGTAAGTGGGGCCAGGCTAGTTCCAGGACGGGTTCGTCTTCTTCGGGATCAAAGGCATCACCGGTTGGGTTGACGGGAGGGGGTATGGAACGGAAGAGATTGGTGGCAAACTAC
>Ga0307509_10001102_pt1 | contig 46275 bp, 42 predicted proteins | sample 10_EM_MG_FD_202245 | JGI IMG/M metagenome (GOLD analysis project Ga0307509, IMG submission 202245) | Populus trichocarpa ectomycorrhiza microbial communities from riparian zone in the Pacific Northwest, United States - 10_EM | ecosystem: Host-associated > Plants > Roots > Unclassified | place... | reverse complement strand
GTGGGTTCCAGGAGTCTACAACAATGCGGCTGAGTGATCGTCTGCAAGGGTTGTGTGCCCAATCTTGGGCAAAAACCGGTCTTGGCAAAAAACCGTATAACACGAAAAAATACGGTAGCTATGATACTTGTACATGCGACATGCTTGCAACTTGGAAACAATGAAACAACGATCCTGCCCGGGCACAAAGAAAGGAAACAATGCCAAGGTACGACGGACATTCTGCAGATGGCAAGCACCGCGGTTGCAATAAACCCCGAGAAATCATCCGAACGGAAGACAACAGCTCATATTGCACCAAGCCCGGAATTCCTCCTTCATCCATGCCCGCCGCGACGCGCTCAGCGACCCCCTTCACGATAAAATACAGCCCTCAACGGGGGCACGCCGAAAACCGGCGGGCGATGAACAAGTTACAGCTATCTGGCAAGCAAAAAGATAGATCTGCCAAGGCAGGGTAACAAAAAAACGAAGGAAGGAAACTGTTACTGGTTCCTGTTCGTCACCTGCCGGTTTCTGTCGTGCCCCCGAGGACTTTGTACGAGTACTAGTACCAATACAGTGCTCGAGTGGACTCCCCCCATCAACATAAATCACGAGCCCTTTATTGATAATAGCCCGGTTGCGGTACCTGCCTATGGCAACTCATGACAGCTACAGCCCGTGCAAAATTCCCAATAATGCCGCAGCAAAATAGCACAAGCTAGGGCCGCTGAGAAAGGTATCGTGGCTTTTTTGGGGGGGGGGGGGGGGTGGGGTTCGCCTCGCCGCTTTGTATCAGGATATCCCGCAACGCAGGGCGATGAACGAATGGCTTAGGTAGGGTAAGTACTTGTAGGCGGAATGCGAAAGGGAAAGAAAAAAAATGGAAAAGAAAAAGAAAAAGAAGAGGGATTTTGCAATTCCAGTATGTTAGCTGACCGGAGCTCGGACGCGCGCGGCCCCCCGAGTCCGAGGGGTTGGAGTTGGGGTTTTGGCAAGTGTCGTTTCGTATGATAACATGAATGGATAATAAGGTCTCCTCAAATTCCTAGAAAGAGTATTATCTTCGTCGTCATCGTCATCATCATCAGCATCAGCATCATCGGCATCAACGCCTTACAGCACGGTGTCTCCAGAGGGAGAGGGAACAATCCGGCACAACCGGCACCTTCCCACCGAATCCTTACTCGTCCCCAATCATCGTCGTGTATACATATGTACACCCCAGCCAAACCAACCAACCAAACTGACCGACCAAGCCAAATATACGATAAGCGACAAGAAAGACAGGCGGAATATCTCCCAGCACCCGGAACATTTCTCCAATTCTCACATTTTCAATTTTCCCATTTTTCCGCCACCCCCTCCCTTCTTTTTTTTTCTTTCTTTTTTTCTATTTTGCCTCGAGCACCGCACGCTGTAGAGGCACTGTCCTCCACAGGCGCGGGCGCGCCGCTGCCGATTCTTCCAGACCAGACCGCGGCACGCACGGCGTGTTTTTGGGATCCGTTTTTTTTTTGCCCCCCGCAAGGAGAGACAGCTCAGTGGAGAGGGGATTTGGGCGGTTTTAGAAGGTAAGTGAACTATGATAGCTGGTTGGCTGGCCTGTTCGTTGGTTGGGGGGGTCTACGGTAACTGGGAATTGTCTGGTACGGCATCGGTAGAGTACGATAATTCATTTGTAATTGCCAACCTAGTATTGTAAGCTAGACTAGACTATTAACCAAAGAGCTTTTGTAATGCCATTGTTGTTATAATATGACGGGCCAGACCCAATTGCTAGAGGTCCAGCTCAGTGCGTAGAACAGACGATTGCAAGTACAGTGTGAGTAGGGATTTAGACCCTGCCAACCTGAGATACTTCCTTAACAGTTACTTAACCCCATCCCATTCCAGTATTCCCGGGCAGAAGGGTGGAAGAAATGAAAGAATGGACGTGCCCATCCCAACTCTAAGATTCTGGGACTAGATCGAGACCCTGACTTGCCAGCCAATCAACCAACTACCGGTAACCAACCAACCAGAATACAGTGCAGACCATCAGCGGTCAGTAACAGGTGCAAGTACTGTACCCAACAAAAAGGCTGAGAAACAGTTAATCGAGGTTTACCCGCAAAATAATCCCCATCTTGCACGGAGCCATCTCCCGGGCGCTTGTACCGATACCCTTCCCTTCTCGCAGAAAACCACAGCAGTGGTAGGGTATCGCACAGCAGCCACGAGATCAAATCCCTCTTCTTCTCCCATCAATGCACAATTTCCTCAGGGTCCACCTTACTCGTACTATCATAGTATGATACATAATTGCCTTGTCTAACCCTAGCTTGTCTAACCTCCCCCCTTCCTCTCCTTCCGACCCACCCGAGCTGTGCTCGTGCTCTGTCAGTAGGGTAAGTAAACACGGCATGCGGGATTATTGACAGCGGGGGCGAACGAGGCCTTCATCATCCCTCCTCCAACAAAAAAAACCTTCCCCCCCCCCCGCATAAAATCATCGTCAGAGGGGGGATAAAAAAATCACCTTCTAGAACATCTACACCCGCAGACCAAATCTTGGGACGAACCCCTCGAATACCAAGCTCTTGGCAACAAAACAATTCCGGATACCCATCGTCCGGGAAACATGCTATGGGAAAAAAGTGAAAACCTTTGCCCCATGGAAAGCCGGGTTGGCAACGGTATGATATGATAGCGGCCTTGTTATTATTATAACTTGGTTCACAGAATCAGTGAATTGCTCTCTGCACATAATCACTTTCGCCTTTGATTCATTTTATTAAAACTGCGGTAATTTTTTTTACACCTTTTAGACCCTTTTGATATTATTATCATTGTTGTTTTTATTATTAATTTATTATTATTTTTATCTTTACGTTTGGGAAAGCCCTTTCTGTGCATTTGTCCACAACAGTACTCCAGCTCAAAAGTGGTATGCCTTGGGCAGTTGGTCGCACCAAGGATCCCGAGAAGATCCCAAAAGGAAAAAAAGGCTCCACCTCCATCGGTCTTTTTCCTCTTTTTTTCTCTCTCTTCGGAGCTCTCTATTTAATTATCACTTGGCAAGCCACAGAACTTTGAGAATTCACAATACATCTGATTTCTCCAGAGTGAAATCTCCAGTAAGGGAGGGCCCTTGGTGGATACCGTACCATCACGCAATCAAGCTCTGAAAGCAGAAAAGAAAAAAAAAAGCTCGGGGGGCTACGGGTGGTGGGCCTCTTCCGCAATCCGCAATCTTCTTCCTGAGAACTACAATGATTCTCGATTCTTTTTTCCGCGTTTTTCTTTTTTTTCTCCCCTCCATATATCGACAAAAAAAACTGGACCGAAGTGCAAGTGCAAGTGCAGTGGTACTCGAGTGGTGCTCGAAAAAATTTCACAATCCTACCCAGCTTGAACTTGGTTAACAAGTGCAGCGGGATGCGCCGACATTCCAACCACAGCTTCCCTTTTCCCCACGCAACAGCACAGCAGGCAATAACGTCATAACGGCCAAACGGGAAAGACACACCTTGGCGCTTGGAGATTCTGGTTTTGATGGGAGTGGAAAGGAAGAAAAAAGCGCCGGAGATGAGAGAGGGAGGGTTTATGCGTGAGTGGGGGAAGGGAATTTGCCGTTTTTGACTGGTTAGGTTTGGGCGGGAGGGGAGGTGGCCGAGGTACCGGGTGAGTTACAGTATGGTATTATTGTCATGGGGGTGGGATGGGATGAAAATGGCTGGAATAGGATGGATGGGGGTAGCTTGCCTATTTTTCCCAGTCTTTCTTTTCGGTTTTTTCCTTCCCATTTACTTTAGAGCGCGGTCTACCGGTAGTGTCATAATTACTGCTATAGGCTATCGGATCGATCTTCTTCTGATGAGATGAGAGAAGAGGGATTTGCTTTGCCCAAGCTCAGCACCAAGACCCGATACCTCTGCCGCTATGGGAGGGATGTCAATAGCCTGAGTGCTTTGCGGAGAGAATATTGTGCGACTTCAACTACTAAAGGATCAACCATCACCCAATGGGAATCATGTCTTTATTAGATGATAGGTGGATGATCCTTACACATCGACGGAGAGAAAATGATAATACCCCAAGTTTTCATGGAGATATTGGGGTTTAGAAACTGGGGGTAGGATAAAGTTTAGGCGGGAGCAGGGGGATGCCCGCCTGCGGAGGCCCCTCCCTCACCATACCGTACTCTACAAGTCCTCGCACGGTCAAATTGGGTGGGACACCAGGGGTGGCGATTCCCACGCAATGGTGGCCAACCCACTTCTTCTCCGCCTTGCTGGTGTAGTGCCGGTACTCTATCCAGACTCACGATATCGGCCTGATACAGCACTTGAATTCATGCGGTGTATCCACAGCACTCCTCTCCACAAACCCTACCTCTATCTACCGATACCGGATATTCGGCCATTCCGCCTCCCAAGACCGGATTATTTCCCACACCCCCACCCCGCATCCAGACCTCCCCTCGCAGCATACATACGGTACCTGTATCACACCTGCCGCCCAGCTCTTGTACTGGTACCGATGTGTAAAAGATTCTCCGTACCGGGTGCCCCCGCACCAATCAGACACCAATACAATACAATCCAATACTTTCATCGTACATAGCCTGTTGATGAGGGGGAGAAAAAACTACAGGAGGAAAGAGGGAGAAAAAAAGAAAGAAAAAAGGTATTTTCCCTCTGGGCAAGCCAGATCAGACCGAAACCCCCGCCGCCTTGCATGCGCATTGCGTTCGCACTATTGCGTACCACCAAAAATCGGACGGGGCCTCGGATTTCCGGTGGTATGCATGCGATCTGACGGACAGTCCTTTTCCCGAACACTCGACATCACGAGCATAGTTCACAAATAGAGTTCTTGGAAGGGGGAAACCGTCACGATGGGACAACCAGCAGTCACTTCTGGTTTCACCTCCAGGCTCACGGAAAGTTTCCCGCTTCTAGACTACCGGCACATTGCTCTACTACAGGTTACCACAACTACTCTACAGTTTGCTACAATTTACTCTGTATAAGGACTTTCGGCCAATTCCTCATCGTCTGTCCTGCGGCTCCGAAAGTAAGTCATTTCATGAAGTCGCTGGGGGGGTTGAATTAAACTCACTTTTCACGGGTGCTGTACAGATGTCACATCGAGGAAATCTCTTTCCCGCTGCCATCTGCGGCCGTTCAGTTATTTTTGATGGGTTCGATGACCTAGGGGTAATTTAAGTTAAACCATCCAAGACTCAACTAACCTAGTACCTGTATCATGCCGGTATTCATGAACCCCTGCCAAGTGATTGGCACCCGGAATGACAGCGCCCCCGGCTACCCCAGGCCAAGAGACAGTGACCGAATCACTCAGAGCAACGAGCGTTGGACTAATGGAAACTATTATCGATGGAGGGCGAAACTAGAAAAAAAACATATTTTGCCCCAAGCTCGCCAAGGCAATGAGATTTTCGGGTCATTTTACTGTGCTCGCGGATGGTGGACCAGTGTCAAATGTCCGCTTTCGAGAGAGACCTGGTTCCTGCCAAGACAGCGGCCTTTGCAACCAGTGTCGTATGCAGAGGGCAGATTGTAACTCGCCCCATACGGTAACCTGCCACTTCATCCATGCTCGGGGGTGGGAATTGTCATAAAAAATAAAGCCCGCTTTAGAGGAATTCGCAGAGTGATACACAGCAGTACAAGTAACTTGAAAACTGGTATTTCTGGTGCTATTTGGCTCTGGCCTCCAGCAACAGAGGACATTGATATGACTCCAGTGCACACATCACAGGTCCACATAACGGGGGACCATTCCCAATCCTTGGTTCGGGGCACGGCAGGCACTATACCAGCATAGCTTAGGAGGAAGAACAGGAAGCGCTGAAGGTAATCTCCACGAGCACCACAGCCTCACATTCCCTTCATCTTTTTTTCATCTTTTCTTTTCGTCTTCTCCTCTCCTTTTCTTCTCCCCCTCGTTCTTTTCTCCGGAAACCCGACATGATGCCCGTTGTTGATCTCTCTCGTCCCCGAGCCAAGAATTGGCACCCGCTCGCCCGCCCCATGGGGCCTTTCAGGATGGTTACCGCACAGTACCGGCCGGTACAGTAACTGATTCCAGAAAGCGTGCCAATCCTTGAACGCGGAGATAAGGTGTATGGCACTCGGGTGGGGGAGGTTAATCCGTGAATACACATACACCGTAGTGTTGGTCGTACTGCCGGAGATGCCTCCCCTTCTGGCTGGTGAGTACTAGTAGGGAAATGGTGTGATCAAGTCTCCTTGGATCTTTCTCTTTTTTGTGGTCAATGGGCTTGGCCGTGTATCAGAACGAGCATTCATCGGCGCTTGTGTCCGAGCAGAACCGCGGTGATGGGGGGGGGGGGTTAATAGCTTGGCGTCCGGGCAGCTACCGATATCATACCTATCCCGAGAAACGTTTGCTTAGGGAATCTGGAGAGATTTTTATATAATATATATAAAAAGTTGCTTTTCCTATCTTTTACTATTCAAGTGTACCAGCACCAGTTATTCCATCTTACAGCATAGCAATTAATCCAATTCATAAAACTCCGAATAAAACGACCCCAATATAATTTAATTGCCCATCCCCATCCCAAATCCCAAATCGCCCGAAGAGCCGAGTTACGCCAAGTCATGCACAATCACCCGAGAAGTGGCTTGGTATCATAGAAACAAAACAAAACGGCGGAGGAGTGCTCAGCGAGGAGGCAGCACCCAGCAGCAACAACCCCCTCAGCCGGGGGCTTGGCGTGGCTTTAGCATTAATGTTTCTGCTCGGGGGAGGGACCGGAGAACTATTATTTTCTGCCGGCCAATCCCATAATAATTATTATCAAAATAATTTACAATTCTCCGTAGAGACAAGGGTTATGTTTTTTTTCTCCCCCTTTTTATTATTATTATTATTTTAATTTTGACCCCCCCGCTAGCTAGCAACTGACAATACTTGCCAAGAAGCCTCGCTGAGGGTGCCGTCTCGTTGAGCACTCACCCCACTCACTCACCCGGTCTATTGTACCTACCTGGTGGGTGGGGATTTGATTGAGTGTTAATTAGGTGTATGATATGTATGGTATTATGCTGGGCGTTTGGTGTGTGTGATATTGGAGGGTGAGCTGGCGAACGCCGTCGTATGACGGTGAATTCTTTTTTCTTTTCTTTTCTTTTCTGTTGGCTGTATCTTGGCCCGTGGTTGATGGGTCTGGCGGGTTTCAAATTGGTTGCATTAGTTGTTCATTAGAAATTCCTTCTGTCGTATGGTGGTGATATGCGTGGACGTATGGTATGTATGGTACGTGGATGGTTACATGCTAGGACATGCTGGGATTGCAAATCTTTTGCTTGCTTCCTTTCTTGCTTACTTGTTCTTTTACTCCTCATGCTATAATTGCCACATTCACCCTCCCTCGGGGGAAACCTTCATCCTAATCATTACTCCCCACTCCCAGCATCATCGGACATCACTTCCCCCCTCCCGGCGGGTATCAAGAAAAAGGACATCACATAGCGCCTGAAGTCTAGAGTTTTTGGACAATGTAATATAAACCAACATATATAGCACGATATATCTAACCAGTGAGGATAAAGGGGCCGGAATGACAAGGGCTCAATATTTTGCATTCGTGGGTGTTCATTTTCCATTCGTGGGTGTTCATATCTAGGCCAGGGAGGTCACTGTGTTCGGCGCCACTTTGAATTTCCTTCGTCAGGAAAGAAAGATTTCTCGGTTACTGGGGATTCTTTCAAACGGGGGAATTCCGTTTCCTTTATATGTATATTGGCGGGTATCATGGTGGTTTTCTGTTTCTTTTTTTCGTTTTTCTTGGTGGAGGGATTGATGTCGATAGAGGGGCGGGAGGTAGGAAGGGAGGAAGAAAGGGGGTGGCAAGGTAAGCACAGTGAGTGAATAGAAATTAACTTAGAAGCGTGCTGTGATTTTGTGCAGTGTTGCAGACTCGTGAGCTAGTACAAAAAGGTAGATGGGGAGAGAGGTAGTTTGATAAGGAGGATTTCGGGAGAGAGAGAGGAGAAAACGAACCACAGGAGTGAAGGGAAGGAGGAAAGAAGGCAGCGCTGGAATTCAAACTCAATGAAGCCAAAAAGAAAAGATACCAAAAGGAAGAATATCATATTCGGCTACAGTACAGAGAGCAAAATAGCGTAATACACACTCACGCACTCACCAGCGTCATTCGTAGTGCAACCATCACATTGTCATTATCTGCTCGACTCAGCTAAACTCAACTAGGCTCCCTTCAGCTTTTTTTTCCAGTCCAATTCGACTCAATTCCCCGCCTTACTTGCTTACTTCCACCGACAACCATAGCCAGAAATGAAAAGGGAGGAGAGAAGGAAAAAGAGGAAAGATTGTAACAAGCAAATATTAGGAAAAAGGAACAAAAAAAAAAGGAGAGTAACAATAGCAGTAGAGGGAGAAGGAAAAAGGGGAAAAAAAGTACTAGAAAAACTAAAACTAAAATCATGGTCAATGTCGGGTCAAGTTTGTGCTCCCCGGCCGGAAAAACTATAATACCATTACCCCCTCCTCCCTCCGGCACACCTCAACAAACGAACCCCAACAAACTTTTACTTTGCTTTTCGTTTTTCGTTTTTTTGGAAAAAAAAGGGATTGCTTCGAACCCAGTTCACCTCATCCACTACCTCTGGTTAGGAAAACCGGGATACTGATACCCAGGAGGCATATTTGGCGGCATCATTCCCATTGGGAACGGAAGGCCCGTGCCGAAACCCGGAGTTGGAGGCGCCACGCCGATATTGCTATCGCGACCGGTACGATCGTGAAGTTCACTATAATCGTTCCGCTTAGTGCGGGGGGGCTCGCGCTGGGCGGTGCTGCTGCCGCTGGTGTTGCTAGCACCGTTGTTGCTGTTGTCGTGCGAGGAGCGTGGTCCTTTGGCTCCGCCAGAGTCGGTGGGGAAGCGTTTGGATATAGCTGCGTGTACTCATTTGTGTAAGTTGTGGTTTCCTCCCCCCCCTTTTTGCTACAGACTATAGCTATGGCTATTTAGGGGCATAATTACCTTTCGAGGACACACCTTGGCCTATTTCAATATCGGGTTCTTCCACACACATGCCCCCTTCCAGAGGTCGGCCTCCGGTGCCACCATATTCTGCTGAAACCATCCATCTCTGATCTGCGTCAGTCAGACGGTCTATCGGGATGACGCTGATACCCGTTTGGTAGTCGCTGCAGTCACGGGGGCCGTAGCCAACACCCCATCTGGTCTGTGGAAGGAAGTAGTCAGTCTCGAGCTATCTCCCATATGGGTGAAGAAAAGATGAGGCAATCAAAGCAACCTACTCTGATGGTCATGTTATCGGCTCTATATGTCTCCATTCCTTGACGAGCCTTTACAGCGTCTTGGCGGGTAAGCATCTTGATAAAGGCATGTCGTTTCTCTTGATTGACAATACAAGACTGTACGTATCCATGCTTTTCGAAGAGCTTTCGGAGCTCGTCGTCGGAGATGCTACTCAACATTCAACATTAGTCCAACCTACATATGTAACACGGAATAAGTGTTTTTCTTTTTTTTGTCTCAACTTACGTTACACCACCTACGAACAAGGTTCTACTGAGGACTGCAGCGATATATTAGCAAATAGGAAGTAGACAAAAATGGGAGCTTCCAATAAGCGAGAGAGGGATATTCCTCAATAAATTATCCTACCTTTGATATTATTCGGCCCGATCGTAGGGTCAAATTCAACATGTTTAGGAAACTTAGGTAACGCAGTAGGAGTGACATTACGTTCGGCTTGGCCCTTTCCATTTGCGAATCTGGGCGGGGTTCTGCTACGATCCCTGCGGCTGCGGGGGGACCCTCCTCTACGTCCAAATCCCCCGCCACCGCGACCCCTGCCACCACGATTACGGTCACCATCACGGCCACGAGAATCGTTGCCTTCATATTCACCGTACACTGGACTGCGGCGCCTGAAAGCTGGTGGCGAGCGACCGCCGCTAGCACCACCACCACCACCGCCGCCGCCGCCTCCGCTGCCACGGTCAAATCTGTTTGGCGATCTAGAACGAGACCTTCCCCGCCTTGCGTCTCTACTATAACGTGGCGGGGAGCGGGATGGGGGAGAATAATGTTCACGATTCCTCTGACCTCTACCATATCCGTCATCACCACCTCTAGAGGAATCTTGCTGGGTTTGCCCTTGGGCAGCATTCATAATTTGTGACCACGCCGGCAGAACGGCGCCCAGGTCGGCGCCAGGTCCACCTTGTCCAGAAGCTAAGTTCCCAAACGACTGGGTCAGTTGCGGGAGGTTCATGCCTCCGTGTTGGAGAAGCAATTGCAAAAGCGCCATCTGTTCTATTCCAGCGGGTGCAGCACCTTGTTGAGGCATGGGCGGTGGGGGAGGGGGCTGCGGGGGGAAGTTGGGAAACTGTCTCTGACCGGGCTGCCCCAAGAACATCCCACTCAACTGATTTCCCATCATCGGAATAGTAGCATTTGGGTTTTGACTAGCGGGAGCAGAAGTATACGGCATCTGAGCCATGGGAACTTGGCCCTGTTGAGGCTGAGATACAACGAGTGAGCTTGCATTTTGGGTTAGGTTGGGCATTCCACTGGGCTGCGGTTGAGGGGTCGGCGCGCTATACTGTGGAACAGGGGTTGGTGTCTGCTGCTGAGAAGGAGCCTGCGATGGCATAGCGGTCTTATTCTGCTTGGCCATTTGAGCCAGAGCCTGTAATATACCAGCTGTAGTCGACGCATTTTGCGACTGCGCATTTGGGATCACGGATTGTGGGGTCTGATGAGCCTGTGGCGGTTGGTACACGGGGAGATTCTGTATCTGACCGGCAAGGGACTGTAGGTGAGGCGGCGGTGAACCAGTAGGAGTTGTCGAGCGAGCATCTACAAATAACCCGGGGAGGGAAACCATCAATTTCATACGAACTTCTTCCGATGTACTAAAAATGGCTAGGGGCCGCCTGTTGGGGGAAATGTGAGCTTACTCGGGACAATTGACATGGGACTCGCAGCGATCCTCTGCTTTATATCGGCCAAAACCTCGAGAGGGAACGTAGAACTGCGCTCCCAAATCGTTACCAGCTTATCTATCTTATCCTAGAACACACACAATCTCTATGTAAGTCGGATGCCTCTACACTTATGCAAGCAGGCGCTGTGGGTTTCAAAGCGGTGAAAGGAGAAAGCAATAATAATAATAGTAGTGTGGAATGGGGTATTTTATCCGCGTTGTCAAGAATTGATTGATACAACGGCTCGATGGCCAAGGGGGTAGAGAGAATAATGACAGATTGTTATTTCATCCAGCTGAGGACTGCTTTCGGAATGATGTTCTTCTTTCATACTTCAAATTCTTCGTTGGAAGATAGCGTACCTTATTTTCTTCCGGAGGAGCATTTTGCAGAATGTCATTCATTAAGGCGGGCAGCAGATTGGTGATTCTATGCACCCCAGCGCCAAATGTACCATCAGGTGCAGCATGAGATACTGGTTCATGTAGCCTCTTTGCCTGTTCAAGATACTTCCGAGCGATAGAGTCTACGACGTAGAGGGGGCCTAGTTTATGTGTTCCAGGGCACTTCTTAAAGTGCGTGTAGACCTTTTGGATGATGACAGATTCAGACTAGAGAGATATGATAACGAATGTCAGCAACCGAATATTCGCCTCTACAATGCAATCTACTTTTTTTGTGAGAGATGTGATGATCTGCCGTTAAAAACAATAGGAAAAAGTACCTGGACGTTTCTTAAGCTTAGTTCTGTGATTTGATTGATTTTCGTACCCGATACACCGGGTGCCTTTGTGGCCTGCATGGCTTGGAGAGCATTCTCCAGCTCAGTTACCACTGCAGACATTATGGATTCGATGATCTTGGAACTTTCGTATGTAGATTACTCGCAGAGGGGAGAGATGAGGAAGGGGATGAATGTGTAAAGGGAAAGGGAGAGAAAGGTCCCCAGGGACTCAGTAATGTTGACGATAGATGACGCGTACGAATTGTTTTTTTTAAACGAGAGCCTCAAAAAAAAGCTGTCGCGCGACTAATTCCTTTGAAAATTCCCCTTTGCTTTAGGTTTGTTTGTCTCCTTCTCTCTCTCCTTGATATCCTGTACTGTACTGCACGTGTATTGTGTGTAACTCTCTCTCTCTTTGATTCTCCCTCTACTCGATAAAACCTCCGTCTAGCAAACCGGTAGGAGGGGTGTACAGTAGATTACTGTGCGCACAAGGCAGACAATGGCCGGCAGAAGGATGTTATATTTTTAAACGGGAGTCGCGTCAGACTTTTTCCTATTGCTTATTTACCAGGAGGATAGGAAAGTCAAAGTATCAAATCCACAAGTTAGGGAAAGGGGGGGAAAAAAAATCGAGGATGATGATGGATGATGGGTGGAGGGAGGTAGTGTGTGCGGAGGGTGATGAAGGTGTAAGATTATGGAGGTCAAGAGAGTCGATCGGAAAAGGAGTGGCGCGAGGAACAGGCTCTTCTCGGGAAAATTAAAAAGAGGTACAGATCAGGGATGACTTGAGGTGACTTGAGGTGAGATGGTAGGCGGTGGTAATAGTATGGAGAGAGGTAGGGGGTAGAAAGGGAGAGAGTGGCTGCTCTGCCTGTCGCTGCGGGGGGGTTACGACGCGGGTCGATGGTTGGAAGACGCAGGAGGAAAGGAAAGTTCGGGTGAGGGGGCATTCCAGAAAGTCCCGTGAGACGCAAAGTTTGTCAGGCGACGATGGTCGGTGTGTTGCTTAGTCAGGATAACAGACAGGCGTAAACCGCATTCCATAGAAGGCAAAGAAATAAACATGATATCATACTTTAAAAATAGGAGAATTGTTCACAGATTGGTAGCCTTTTTTCTTTCTTTCCCCGTTTTATTTATTTATTTATTTATTTTCACTTCCCTTCTCATTCTTGTTCTTCTCTCGGAGTCCCCGCCCTGACAACAGACGAATGGGCGGCATCACAATTGGCCAAGTTCACGACCCGCTAATTTGGCATTTGATAGCCTCTCGTTTGCTGGAGGGAGACCTAGGTGGTAGGAAAACTGGTTATTTTCTGTTAACCTAAAAGTCTTGGACACCCAGATGGGCAGCGAGACCTAGAAGAAGTGTAAAAATAGGGCTTTTCAGACCTGAAGATATCCGATCGCTACAGAACAAGTCAGCAGCAAACACAGCTCCCCTCTTACATTGCATCAACAGATTTTAGTGATGATAATACTGGGTATTCAGTAGCAGATTATCTCCTGTTCTATGGCAGACAGTATGGTTAGTACCCAACTTGTGTAGCTGGGAATCCTAGTTTGAGCCGGGAATGAATTTGAGGGAATGCGATATCACCCTACTCAATACCCCATTGTCTAGCTACCAAGCTACCTAGGCCAATTGCGCAAACTCATTCCCCCACCTAGGTCCATTTCCTATTAGCCGCCGCCTGGGTCCCGGTGCGCAAACTCCCCAGTGTGCAGAACACCTAATACCTCACTGGAGGACCAACAAGAGTCCTCCAGTCGAAGGTGCCATTATCATCCAGTTCCCCGCATACAAAGAGCCCAGAGTATCCTATGTAACGAAAATTATAATACATCGTAACACGAAAATCCAATCCAATCCACTCCTATCAGTTGTCATAAATTTAGGCAATGCAAAAAAAAACATCATAGGGCATCTATGGAATAGTGGTAAATTCCTTCTTTTTGTTGGGGCTCTACTTCCGCAAACTCGTTGGCCCAACAGAAGGATATATCTCTCCTCCCCGCCGACTAAAAGGAAAAACAGACCACAATGCCGGGTACAATATGGTGGAACTCTGTAGCCTGAACAGGCGGACATTCATCCTAATGAGTTAGTAGGTTAATTTGCCAAGTCTGTTCATTTACAGGTTAAAATCTTGGTAAATATCAATCAACAGCCCTTGTCAAGGAATTTTTTAAGTAATTAACCTATCCCAGACATTCCCTCACCATTTGGCAAACCCCACCATAGGCAAAATGGACCAAAGCTGGGGGAAGCACCAAGCACATTATCGGGGACAGTTTGTGAAGTAAGAGAAATTAGGGGCTTTCTTGGCTCTAGTTTAGCTGCCAAAACATTTTTCGTATGTTTCCAAGCACTTAGATCTTGTCGATATGATATTTCGCAGTAGCAGCAACTGCTTGCCGAAGCCCTCGGCGTCTCTGGAAAATAATCGTCCCCCCACTCGCACGACCCCGAAAAAAGGAACGCTTCTCCTCATGTGCTCTACGTAGTAATATAGTATACGATAGAGCATACTTTGCACTACAACCGCAGAACATGCACTCAACATACAAGTACAGTACGGTACCGAACCAGTAACTTAGCCCACTGAAGCCACCGGTACCATCTTCCTTGGTCCCCCTTCCCATATCTCATGGTATTGTGGAACCCCCCTACCCGCTACAACATAGCTCATGATATTTTCCTCTGAGGAAGATGACCCCAATTGCACACTTTCTAACAAAAACCGAGTGACTGATCATGAACATAAGCATAGACCTCACGGTAGGGGAAGCTAGAGAAAATATTGTAAACTCTAGGCGACTTCTTCAGGTAGCCACTATTTCTCCTAAGGCCTAATCCCGTGGCAAAAGCGCTTTCCTCAGGATACTGTACGAGTAGTAACTGCTATACAGATACCGTATAATCTGGCAAAGGTCGGATTGGAGCTAAAGCGAAACTAAGGTAACCGAGCCAACAGGAAGGCGTGAAGAAGGCGAATTCGCCACAGTTTAAACATAGGTCGCTGTGGTTGGACATCAAGAAAATCCTCACTAATTTAGTACCAATCCGACTTTTGCTAGATTATGGTAATGGCAGCGGGTCGAGTTCACCCAGAATTCGCAGTACCGGCGTTTTCTCTCGCTCCCTTTCTCCGGGTTTGCAGGACCACATGACGCTGGTGACAAGTAACGGTTTTCCAGTTTTGGCGAAAACGTGTCGGGGGCGAAAAAAAGAAAAGAAAAAAAAGAAAGAATTAGGCGAAGCTTTACCTACCAGTACTGTACTCGAGTACCGGTACCGGTATGTTTGTCCCCGGGCGGGGCTGGATTCGTGATACAGCCACCACTGATACCGCCGGTCTAATCTTAGTGAATCCTGACTGATAAGAAAAAGATAACCGGGGACTGTGCACTGGGCTTGGGTGTTTGCCGTTCTATCACATACCGTACCGTAGCGATTGAAAATATTTACATTGAAACCAGAGGCGTGTTTTTCTTGGGGGGATGAGGGTGAGGGGCTGGTGGGCTGTGATTGGTTAGCTGGCTGGGGGGCTTTTGGTCGTCTAGGGTGGGGGTTTTTGCATGCGATCTCACTCGCTTTATGGTGGCTGGGCGATGACCGGAGGGCGTGATGTGTGCCTGTAGATAAATATGAATTTTGCTATGATACTGTAGTGTATTGGTGATGGGGTGGGGTTTTGTGCGGTTCGGGATGGTTTTTCCTGTCACGTACGATCACTCGGTTTGATGGTGCGAGTTGGCTATTGCCCGGTGTCAAGTAGGTTTAGGCTCGATGAATAGATTTGGATTGTGCGTGTTAGTAGTCTGCACCTTGAACTCAAGTATGCCATTGAGTGTGACAGATTTGCTGGTAGAATTGCCTGAGTAAGGAGCTTTGGAAGCACCATTGAATGATCCCTGAAGGCACTCAAGCAAGGAATTGTTGTGATGTGAGGATGCATGTGAGTACAATGGGAATTGCTTCATTCCTTAGGAAAAGGGGTTTATCGCTGCCGGGCATATCAGGCGATTTACTCAATATTGTTGGGAACCCAAGGAACTCGTGTTATCCAACCCCTACTTAGGTTCAGGATATATGCTATTTCAATTGGCCGTATTATCCACAGATCGTATTATCCTGGTTCACAGTGCCCTAGACCTGGGTCTGGGTTCCGAGCCCGAGACTCCTTGAATTTAGGAGGGATGGCGGGGGAGGTGGATCTCATACATACCGGAAACGCTACATTTAGGGGGGGGGGGTATAGAGGGGAAGACAGGGTGCATCACAGGTTGTGTTTATCTTGCAATCACATTCCAAACATGCCTAAAGAGATGCTTAGCTGGCAAAGCACTGATGTTTCGCAACCGATTCTATTTCCTTAGTGAAATCCTAACTGGTAACACTTGCTCTCTTTTGTACTGCCACGAGCTCTGGCATTGGTTCCCGAGTGCGTTATTGCAGTGTTAGGAACTTAAGCTAGAGTTCTAGGCTTGAGGAATAATAGTAGCAGACTACCATTTATCAATCTTCAGCGTTGGCTCCACGTTATTTAATAGGTTCTGTAACCTGGCGGATCTAATATGAGCGGTGCATATTCTAATAAAAGAGTTACTCCGTTTCTAATGGGCACCTATGTTGGTGGTTGTTAGTAGGATGCTTCGTTAACTCTAGCCAAGTAATGGGGGTGCACCAAATCGCATGAACCCAGACTATCATGAGGATCATGATGATTAGATTCAAGGTTTGTTTCAACCAAATGATATAAAGGTCTAGTGTTGCATAATATTTCAAAGAGAGATGTCCTGCTGTGTATAGCCGAGCAGTGGTTGAGGAATGATTCATTGTATCATACACATTCCTTGTCACTCTGTGCCTAGGTAACTTTCTTTCTTAAAACCCACATTGTTGAGATAAATGGAAGGTACCTGCTTCATGTCACCGATAGTTACAGATATCTGTTGCCATGTGATTTTCTTGTGCGTAAAGTACCGCAGGTGCTTTGCTATGAAAACTTTGGCTCAAGGGGTCCACAAGATGCACCTGGCTGAAAAAAAAAAGGATATCATACATATTATGATTATGCCTGAGTAACGGTAGCTGGGCAAATTTAGATGCCAGTGCCTGATTTTAGGGATAGGAAATGAGAAAATTAGGGTTTATGGTAAGGGGTTTAATCAATAGCACATCTGCCGGAGCTTCAATACTAATATTTAATTACGTTACGGTAGTGGCTACGGAAGCTATGGAATTTGGAGATCGTTGGGTTTGTGCACGTTTTGGACGGCTCGAACCATACCCTATGGTGCTGGAAACGGTATTGTCCAAGTTGGCACTCGAAAAGTGTTAAGCCTTCTTACCGGGGGGGGGGGGGGGTTTATGGAAGACTGGTTGAAAATATCGACGGTTGGGGTAATTTTGGATAATGTCCTTCCGGATACTGATAATGTTTCGTCTCGATAGGATCACTACGAAACCGCTATGAGGATTAAATACACGATTGGGGTAGGAGTTGCGCACGTACTCGAGTAAGTACCATTGAGGCTGAAACACGCCAAGACCTATCGTCGTTCTTTCGCGACTTTCCATCCTCAGTGCTTCCACTCTGACGATCCAACGCCTAACCTCAGCTTGCCCCCAACACCTCCTCTACCACCCTCTAGTAAGCGCGATGTCTTCATTTCCATCGTCGCCAAATCCTAATCCATTAGCGCAATACCAAAGCCCCCAAAATGCTCAAAACACTCCGACGCCCCCTGGGCCTCACGTTCAACAACAGCAGCAGCAGCAACTAGCTTCCTCCTCCATGCCGCCACCCTCGGCGCCTGCCTCTAAACCAACCGATCCAACCGATCTCGCAGACGCCTTAACCTCTGCTGGTATCGATCTTAAGGAGGAAGAAGCTCGCCTCCATATCGAATCGAACGTTTCATCTCTCCCCGAAGACCAGGCAATACGCATCGTCCAACGCCGCTACGCCGAATCCCGTGCGAATCATCTCAACAACCCTTTCCTCGAGGTACCCATTCTCGCAAGTCGACTGCTCCGCAAAACCCGCGAAGCCCACTGTCAACCATTCACTCTTACAAATAATACTGGTCATCTGATGACAACTGGCACTCAGGCAGACACTGTTGCGCTTTTGAGTCTTGCGGCTAGGGAGAGGGCGAATCAGATTCTTACGAGGGCTATTGTTCTTGCGAGGTCACGGAGAAAGGCTACAAATGTTGTCATTGGGGATTGGGCAGATGCTGTTAAGGATGCTACCCCGGATAACCAGGATAGCATCGTCTCCCCTCATACAAATAATTTGAAGAGGTCCTTTTCTGCGGTTGGCGGGCTACCTCCTACCCCCAACCCAGCTGTCACTACAACTACACTCACAAACGAGGCGGCGAAGGCGCTACGCAAACTGCAGCAGGACGAGTATGCCAAAGAGTTGGAGCGTCTTCATAAGAAGGCCAAGAAAAACGGCGATGCCATTACCGGTCAACTCGCCGCCGGTGCGATCCCTTCGACACCAGGCACTCCCTCCGCAATGAGTTTCGCCGAATCCGGCCCTCCCACTCCCGGAGCGGACTACATGGGTGATCGAAAATTCTCGGCGAAGGAGAGCAAAAAGGCGCGAGAGACGAAACTCGACGAAGCACAAACGCATAGGGCTGCGAACAGCACGGCGAATCTGATGATGAGCAAAATAGGATTTGGTCATGGAAAGAAAAAGAAGACCTATGCATGGATGGCGGACCACAGTAACACTGCCGGCGCTTCGGCTTTGACACCTCGCCGTGCCGTTGATGGGGAAAATCTTGGGTCTGCTGATGGTACGGGTGCCGGCGGTGGGGGGCAGCAACGTTGGAACAGTGGACAGAGGCTTGGGGCATGGAGGGAGGATGGAGAGAGGGGCGGAGGTGTACAAATGAGGGATTGGGTTGGGGCATTGGAAGGTGATGGTAGGGGTATCAAAAAGGGCCTAGTCAAGTCCTATCTTCAAATGAAGTAAACGGAGTGTTCGAATTTGCATGGGAGGGGGAGCTGTACACTAATAAGGTGTTTCTGATGCGCGATTTTGCTATTACTGCTTGTCTTGTAATCTCTTTTGCTTGTGGAGTTTGGGAAATTGGGAATTGGGTGGGGCTAGAGATTATCCAAATAAATAACTTTCAAAGTCACCTCTGTAGCTGAGTGTTTCATTATTCCTTTTTATGATACTAGGATGCCAATGTCACGATGATTAAGGTGTTTGTGCTCGTTGGTATATCGGTGGTAATAGACAGATGCCGCAGGTCCCACAAGCGCCTTTGTTTACATACGTTCTGTCACTCGAATCAACCCTGTTGGATACACGTGACACACACCACGCCTCCAGCTCACTTGAGGCTCCAGTCGCGTTTCCCCTTCAACAACCAAGCTCGAATGATACCCACCCATAACCCAGCTGACGAGGAAAAAAGAAAAAGAAATGACGGATGAGATGCTCCCAGCAGAACTCCTCACAGCTCTTAACGAACAATTCCCTTGCCGTGCGCCCCAAATCCGCCGTCTGGCAGCGCTGGTGGGAACCGACGAAACCTCCAGTCCTCCCTCCATAGTCCTCCACGGACTCGAGGCAACCGGGAAGACCACCGTCCTGCGCACTTTCCTGGACGGCGTTGGAGCTTCGCACACGTGGATCGCCTGCCATGAGTGCGTTACGGTGCGACAACTGATGGAGCGTATCAGCGCGGGGGTTACGGAGAATGTTGGGGGTGTTGATGCTGGGCGGGCGGGAGATGTGTGTGCTCTTGGAGTGAAGCTTTCCGGGGCGCTGAGCGGTGCTGAGAGGAAGCATTTTTTGGTGCTGGATCGTATTGATAAGACGAAGGAAGGGAGTAGTATACTGCTCGCTGCTCTGGGGAGACTGGGAGAAATGGTGTGTTCTCGTCGTATCTAGCTATCATCTACCATAGTTCAAAAGTGGCATATGCTAATCCCCCACTGAGCAGATCCCGAGCCTAACAGTGATATTCATCCTCTCAGTTCCGAAACCCCGCCTCTTGAGCTCCGCAGAGCCCCCACACATACACTTCGCTCCCTACACGAAAGAAGAAAGCATAAAGATCCTTTCAAAATATGTCCGACGAATACCCTTCCAAGACATTGAGGAATACACAGAGGAGGATGCAAAGGAGGAGCTCTACGTCTGGCAGAAGTTCTGCGGAACAGTGTGGGACTCACTGGCTAAAGGGACCGCCCGGGGAATCGTGCAGTTCCGTGCCATTGTCGATGAGATGTGGGAGCCATTCGTCAAGCCGATTGCGGAAGGGAAGTATGGGACGAGGAATTACTCGAGTCTGTACCTTTTGCATAAGGAAATGTTCCGGCAGGAGACGAACGTCATTGATGTGGTCGTTCCGGTGGGAACTGGGGAAAAGGCTGTTACTAAGAGTGAGTCTGCTAGGGATCCTCCGTGCGGCGTGGGAGATTATGGGCAGCTAATGAAAGCTAGTGCACGACCTTCCATACTACTCCAAATTTCTCCTCTGCGCGGCATACCTAGCATCATACAACCCCGCCCGCCAAGACGCAGTATTCTTTATGAAGAGCAGCGACTTTGGAAGAAAAAAACGGCGAGGCGGTGCCACCGGCCCCACCAAACGTACTGCGAAAAACCGAAAAGTATACCCACCCTCCCCTCCTCCCTCCTATGTTTAAAGGACTAACACCCCGCACCATAGATCCACAGACGACTCCTCGGCCCCCAAGCCTTCCCACTGGAACGCCTTCAAGCGGTTTTTGCGGCAATACTCCCACACAGAATATCCTCGTCGGCAGATATACAGACGCAAATTGCAACATTGACGAGCTTGAGATTACTCACTAAAGCTTCGGCTACCGATGTACTTGAAGCTGGCACCAAATGGAGAGTCAACGCTGGGTGGGATTATATCAGACATGTTGCCAGGAGTGTTAAGTTTGATATCGAGGATTTTATCGCGGAGTAGTGCTGCATAGGGGGGAGAAGGGGAGGTCGTTAATTAATGTTGTGGGAGGGAGTAGAGTGCATTGCTAGTTTTCTTTCTTTCCTTCATTTGTATTTTTGGCCCTTGCGTCTTGGGTGACACCTCTATTCGTGTTACCCGGGGAGGGGGTTAGAATTTCAACCCTTTGCAAGAATGCTTTGTGCAAGATTCCTTGCTCTCCTACCTACTATGTTGTAGAATAAGCGTGACCGTAATGATTCTAGTATCCTCATAGCGCTATACCCCCGTGCTAACGTCCCCTCTTGCACGAGTGCGCTCTAGGCTACAAATTGTGTAAGCCATACACAACTAAACCCAACGCGGAAACGAACCGGACAAAGAGAGTGGAAAAGGAGGAGGAGGAGAAATTGGACTAAATCTGAAGGGGATACATACACTCTAATGTAGTCATCCCGTGAAATTTACGAATGAAACTAGCGAGTGATTAACTGTGAATCGTCAAGCAGGGCAGTGAAGCTAAGTTACATGTTGAATAAAGTTATTGCCGGGGGCATACTGTAATGCATGCTTTGGTCCGATGCCGTGTTAGACTATGGCTCGTGGCATCTGATGGGCGGAATGCCTTGAAGGAGGAACTGATTGATAATTTGATAAATGGTAGGTATTGCTCATAGGTTTGTGGCAAATCTCGGTTTTGTTGCGGGGTGGTATGTCTGGCCGTCACTAAAACTCAATGATCAAGCCGCAATAATGGGGTCAAAATGAAGGTTTCTGAAATAGGCTATTGATTGGTTATGGTGGACCAGGATTTCCCCACAATGTCAGCTAAAAACCCTAACCCATCTGAAATGACCATTCTGGTATGATTAACATGCTGTAGAAATCAGTGCTTGGAAGAATGCGAACACCCCACTGTCTTCCACAAATCTACCAACAGAATTAATTTCATCGGTCCATTTATGCTCAATCGCACTCGTTATGGGGGCTTATGGTAGCCTCTAACTCAACAAAAAACTATGCTATGAGAACAAGATATTCACGATCAGTCTGTTTTTTCCTCCTGATTTTCACATCGTTCTTACATAAGAACTACAATTCTTGGCCTTTCGTTGTGGATGACTAGGAAAAATACCACTGAAGTTAGCTTGACTTTGCACCTGGCCGGACGCTCCCTTAAGTATTTGAATCTTTAAGCTTGTTCAGGTCCGGGACCATGAGCCTCTCTTACGAAGGCCGTCTTTTAAGAAGGCTGCTCTGGGAGAGCTTGATTAAGTTGATTCACCCAGCGCTGTCACCACCACAACCACTTCACGAACTTCCCCTAACAAAGCACCATTCAATCGTAATATTCTCATACCCACAATAATACACAAATAAATAAGTAAAATGGAAAATAGAAAAGAGAGACCAAACGTTAATCATGATCATAAAAGAATATACCCAAAAACCTAAGAAATCCTCATCCATAGACTTTCAAATTCCCATAGTGTTACGCTATTCACCATCCCTCCCTCCAAAACTGCAAATATCTACCCACGACGTCGCCCTTAACATCTTCCACACCCCTAAGCGCTGCGGAGGCCGCGCACGCCTTCGCAGTCTCGAAGTATGGTGCACTGCTAACCTCGTCTCTAGCGTACTTCCCCCCAAAGAACTCTAAGAGTTTGACTTCAGGGTTAGTGCTAGCGTCCTGGGCGATAGCTTTAAGTCTTCTGATCCATTCTGTAGGCTTCACACTCTCAAATTCCAGTCCGGCGGCTCTGAGGGCTGGCAGGAAGTCGTTGTTCCAAGAGAGGAGCTTCGGGTGGGAGATGTGGAACACTGGAGCCCCCTTCTGGGAGGCCGGAGGGAGGTACGAGAGGTCAATAATAGTCCCGGCAGCAACATCGGCCGGAATCCAAGACACAACCTCATCATTCACCGGCGCTGGCAAGGCACCCAGCGTCTTCGCCGAGCGAACAGTAAGCGGAATCACCTCCGTTGCGTTCCAAATCCCAAACTTGGTATCACCACTGACCTGTCCAATCCTCAGCACCCTCGCCGGCAGGGTTGTTGTTCTAGTGGCGATATCGCATAGCTTTTCCGTGACGAGCTTGGACTGCGCGTACCCCATCGGCATGGCATCCTCGTATGCCGGCAGCGTCTCGGGGATAGTCTGGGCGCCGGGGGTATTCGCCACGGATGAAATACTCGAGCAGAAATTGAACGAGGCAGGACTTGCGCGACGGGACTTCAGGCATAGCGTCATGAGGTTGTGCGAGCCCTTGATGTGTGCGTTCTCGAAGGAGCTGACGTCCATGTTGAAGTTCACTTGCCAGGCGCAGTGAATTACCATGTTGGCGCTGTCGAGGAGCTCGGCGTAGACATCTTCGGTGAGGCCGAGGAGCGGGTCGCTGAAGTCTGAGGGGAGAGCGACGATCTTGGAGAGGTGGGTTGCCGTCAGGTCTTTGTGTACCCGCCGGAGCTTTAGAGATTGGATCGTACGCTCCTGGGCGCTGGATCGGTCCTTGGCTCGGACAAGACAGTAGACCTTTTGCGTGGTGGGCTTTGTGACGAGTTGGGATACCAGGTGTGCGCCTAGCGAGCCGGTTGCGCCAGTTACAATCTTGGAAATGATTAGTTTTACCACATCTCATCTTATAGAGAGGGGGAAAGTTACGATGTAGTCGCCCTGCCTCTTAGAGTTCCCGGGAACATGTTGTTCAAAGTGGGAGTACTTCTCTACTAGCCCCTTCATAACTTCGATCTGGGACTGCTCATTGTTCTTCTCGACTTCCCCGGTGCGAAGATGGTACAAGTGCCCCGCTAGCTTTCTTACAGTCGGCTTCTCAAAGACTACGTTTTGGCCAATTTCCTTGCCCGTATTGAGTTCCCGACGTATGCTGCCCTGGACTTGCATTGACCCGAGGGAGTCTAGGCCAAGGGAGAAGAAGTCCGTGTCGTCAGTGAGGGCGGTAGCGTCTTCGAGTTTCAGAGTCTTGGTGATCGCGTTGCGGACATAAGCCCTCAATTCCTCTTCCGAGAGGGAACGGCCTTCAGAGGCGTTTTGCTCTTCATACTTGGCGTACATAGCCTCGATTTGCGCCTGGAAGGTTCTGTAGAACGCAGGACGGATCACGGTGCCCTTGTCTGTTGCTGGGTAGGCGATCCCGATTGGTAGGAAGTTGATCATCTCAGCGGAAATCTGAGCGTAAGCTGGCATACGGGTATTCCCAGCTTCGACAGAGGGCCATATCCTCGGAATGATATCTGCGCGGGACATCCCGGTAGCTCGCTCGGAGGGGATAACTAAGAGTCCCAAAGTGGGTTGTTGAGCACCGACGCAGACGACCTGGTCGACATATGGGCTGTCCCTCACTGAGTTCTCGAGACTAATGGGGGTCGCTTTCTCTCCGTTCGAAAGGGCGATAGTGTCATCAAGACGACCGACGTACTTCCACTTGAGCGGATCGGTAGGATGTTGTTGCCAGAGGTCTCGAGTGGAGTACGATCCGTCGGGGTTGTTGCTCAAGACTTTTGAAGGCCATCCGGCGAGGAGAACGAGCTCGTACACGCCTTCACTATACTTATCCCAGCGGATATAGGGGAGTACGTTCGGGAGGGCTTTGAGGTAGTTCCAGTCCTTGTCGGATTCCAGGCGGGAGGAATTGAGGAGGGCTCCTCCTTCGGTTCTGTTTTACCATTTCGGTCAGCCACATTATTGCCCCTATGTGAGTGATGGGGGAGGGGGGATTCACGATCCATAGTAACCCGAGAGTGAAATTCCGGCTGCGGTGAGCTTGTCGCCCAATTCATCTGGACACGAGGCCCCGCTGTAACAAACCGACCGGCACATCTTCATGGCTTCGATACCTCCGTCTGTCTCCGCCATCAATTTTAGTGTGTAAGGCACTAAATAGAAGATATCCGGCTTGGTAGCTTTCAATCCCGCGATCATGTTCTCCCCAGTGACGGGCAGGTCAGCGCTGAGCATGGAAGTGGTCCTCCCAGAGTAGATGGCCCCAAACAGGATTATAATGCCAAATGTATGGAAAAGCGGCAGAGCCGAAAATGAGGTAGTCAGATTCCTAGTAGTCGTGTACGCATTATTAATAACTGCACGATGCGTTTGGCCTGTGGTGCACCAAATCATGAGCTATCAATCTGCCTTTCACTAGTAGCCGTTTGGAGATAGGGTGTCATGGTGCTTACCAACCGGTTTCGGCAACCCCGTGGACCCACTTGAGTGGATGATGAGTACATTCCTGGACTTCTCAACCTCTATATCGAGCTGCGTATCGAGCCTCATATCCTCCGGCGTCAGGCCCTTCTCCTCCTCGGCCGCCGCCTCCGGGCCGTACTGTCCCCACGAAGCCATAACGACCACATTCAGCGCGCCCTCATACACGCTCTGCGCCCGGTTGATTGTTTTTTCAAATGCCGGCTGGACAATGATGTCCAAGCAGCCGGTCTTCTTGAGGAGATGTCTGTACGCCTCATCCGAGATTCTGGTGGAAAGCAGTAACACCGTCATGCCCAGTTTCGCTAGGGCAAGTTTGGAAATAGCATAGTCAAAGTTGGAGGTCCCCAGGAGGGCGACAACCTTCTCCGGGGTTTCAGATGAGGGACGTTGGGTTATTGACTTTTTGTAGTGCTTTCCTGCGCGGTAGGCGAAGGCGTTCAGCTGGGGTGCTGTATACTGCGTGTAGTCTTTGCCGTTGTGTGAATAAGCAAGGATTGGAGTGTCCGGGATTTGGGAGGCCCGGAGACGGAGGAGATGGTCTATTGTGAGAGGGACCTCGTCAGTGGGGTCAGGTGTGCCCTGGATCCTGGTTGGCATTGTGATAGTGGGCCCCGTGGGCTTTGTTAAAAACGCAAGAGGTTTCCGGGCGGTATATAAGGGGAGATAGGATTGTCGGGTAGACGTAATCGTAAAGTAAGGAAAGTGCGCTCAAGAAGGAAACGTCTGCAAGGGCTGACTTTCAAAACCAACCCTCCCTAGGGCGGCCTTAAGCCTATTTAATAGTTGCTCGATAGTAGGCTATCTACTATCACCGGATTACGGTATCTGCGAGAACCGGTGAAATAAGAAGCGTCCGAGGTGAAACCTCCAATTGCGTCAGGATCAGAACCCTGGAGGGTTTAGTCCTGGATATGCCGGGTTAGGATAGGCGTCTTATCGTGACCTCGGTCAAAACAAGAACAAAAGTCTCATTTAAATGTATCCTACTAGCACCTGGCGGTTCTCGCTAGGTATACCGTAGGATCGCCATCACCGGCTGTCACTCAAGCTACCAGATGCAGATGGCGCTGGAGTAGTGTGGCAACCGTCGTGGACACTACAGGGTACCAGAGGCCTATTTTCTTCGGAAGCAGGACATCGGAACATATCTTTTTGCTACCTGGGACACCGCTGAAAGCAGAGCGAGAGGAAAAGGAAGGGTACCTCCAAGTATGCTCTTTGCTTTGGCATAATAGTACTGCACAGTACCTTAGAATATACCTTTTTTTCTATACCTCAATTATGAGAGCCATCACCACCGGGCATAGCAAGAACCGCCTCTCTAGAATGAAATCCGCTCTGCAGACGTGTCCTTTACATGACCCAGGGCCACTTCACAGAATGAGCTAGCAAAATAATAGCATGTGGTCTTCGCCGAAACGTTGGGAAATTTTGGCTGCTGTGAAAGTTGATTCTACGCCGCTGGCATCATAGGATAGACGTTCTTAGAGACCGCTGAGCGCACAGACATGATCCACCGGCGCTGCTCAGACACTAGACCGGACGCAAGTACCCGTAGAACTGGTGCGCTCCAGGGCAATCCCTCTTGTACCACCATTTGAGCCATATCCGTGCGCCCAATCTGCATGGCACCATCGTCATGATTTACAGTCGCACCTCTCTGTCCCGGATCTCACTCTCCCGGATCCCCTGCTGTCCCAGATGAAATTCCCTGAATTCTGAATTTTTTTGCGCCGGAGCCCAACCCACTGTCCCGGATAATTCGCTGCCCCGGACAGATTCCCTGGATTTTGGCCATCCGGGACAGCGAGGTGCGACTGTACATGCCTACTGCAATACGCTTCTCCGAAAACCGACTCTTCTGTTCTACCTCCGTGAGCTTCGACCTCGGACATAGCACAGATCCCGGAGATATGGTGGTTTGCGCCCAACACATCGTATCCCCACTCCTCCCTCTTTGAACATCCATCCCTTGCCGCGGAGCAGTTTAGGCCCTACCCTTCCTTGCTTTGCACACACTGCATGCTTGCGTACTAGTAGAGTACTCGTAATTTTCTGACGTTTGCAAACACGACTGCTATTGCATACCGCCAAAATCTCGAGGCTCCGGGCAATTTTCGCCCATATGCAATAGCAGTTGTGTTCGCAAACGTCAGAAAATTACGAGTACGAGACTCAAGTATGGCACAATGGGTAGATCTTAAGATAAGCACCCCCCCATCGGTATTCTCCTCCGAAGAGGGCTATGGTATCCAGACTATTGACTCGGGTAAGTCGGATGAAGTGATTCCGTCTCAAGAGACAGGAGGTGGATGCATTGCTAGGGTACGAGCACACGCAACTCAAATCCCTAGACCTCTTACCCAGAGAGGCTGCAAGGGGGGTAGTGCAAGTGCCGTACTGTGAAAGAGAAGGAAGGCAGCAAGCACAGGCTCCTGTGGCGGCGGTGCCGGTGGGCTTTAGTTTGAACGATATTGGGAAGTAATCTGGGCCTGGCCGCGTGTTTGAAGTCGGCCGGAGTTCTAGTAGGTTAGTGGGGGCTCTAACTACAGCTAAAGTGGCAGTAAGCACGGGACCAGGAGTTTGCCCGCGCGATCCACGACCGATACATCATGTTCTTTTAAATCACTACACAAACGCGCAGTTCGACCGCCATTCCCCCCAAAACATCTCCGAGATCGTCAAGACCCCGAGCCCATCTACCCACCTATCCAACATCACAAAAACCACCAATAGTCACAGACAAAGCAACTTCGAAAGGCCAACCCAACGCTGCGCCGTACTGTATTCCGTTGCCTTCTATCCATCCGCATGCCTTATCATACCCTGCCCACCCTACCTGCCCTACCATTACCGTACTGTACTAGCACAAGGGGAGAGGAAAGAGAAAGGAAAAAACTTGTGAAACCTCTCCTCCTCGATCAACGCCGCACTTACACCCAATAGTAGTGTAAGTTGGGCTGTGAACATAAATCTAGATACCGCCAGAACCACAGCCCACCTACGCCGACCAGCGGCAGGTAGATGGGTGGGTTGGACGTGTTGGGCGGATAACTTAGAGCAAGTGAGTGGAAGTCTGGGTGTCATGCGGTACGGTTGTGGTATGGGTATAACCGACGTGACCACTCCGACCGGTCGCCCCAATGGCTGACAAAATAAAAGCGCATCTTAGAAAAGCTTCTCGCGCGAAAATTTCCCTCTACTCGCCATCGCCGGCTCGGGAAACGTCTTCTATTGTTTCGTGAGATGCGCAGCTGGGTTTTGTTGGGGAGCATGCAACGGGGTGGGTATGGTGCCGTAGGCTATCTCCGCGATATGATAGCGTGGTACGATGTTTGAGGGAAGGGTGTTGGACCGTAGAGTGGTAATTGCACCGTGGGAACCGAAAGTGAAGAATCCGGTTCCACGCCGTATCTAGAGCGGGGATGTGGATAGAACTCGAAGGTTCGCCCCTTCTGGTGTTTGGCTCTATTTACTGGGGCTTGCAGCTTGGCCCCATGCAGTGCTGCTGCAATAGCTTGGATAGTTTGGGAGAAACATGTCTCAGGACGTCTAAGTTTCCTATTTTGGCGGGGATGGGGGAAAATACTGATATCGTACTAGCAAAACAAAACGACGCGTTACTTAAGGGGGGAACTCCAACATCTTGAGACATATTTCTCTTGTTCGAGTTAGTACGGTATTGGCACAAGCGCTGGGGCAGATGCTTTCGTACAAGGCGGAAGTTGCTTTGCTGGCTGACTATCCATGTCTCGTGCTGTACGAAAACACCTCCTCTGATACTTGCACTATTACATCTTAGCGGACGGTTTACTTCGTTTCTCGGTGGAGAACATAGGGGACCTTGGAGGAGGCCGGAGACAGCATGGGCAGGCTCTTTTGGTTCTGTACGGGTACTAAATAGTGGCTTGTGACCCGGTCGGTTAGTTTGTATTTGGAAGAAGTCAGATGTGCTATGTATACTAGCACGGCGACATTCACTGGTCGTATTATGCCATAATGTTATTACACGCCGAAGGGGTTTTAACTGCGCGAACCATAACCTGCCTCGCATAACAATAAAGTTCGCTGAGCCCTCCCCCACCGTGGTTGGATTACCGCACCGGGCTCGAGTTCGATACGTATAGAAGAGTGGAGTGGAGTAGTAGTAGGCTCTCAGGAATGCATGATAGAGATTCAGGTGGGATTTTGAGATGGTAACTTAAAGGTGGGTTTGAAGTTTGAAGTTTTCATACCACCACGACTCGGGAAATAGTTTATGTGGGTGAGGAGGAGGAAGGAGGGTCTTGATCCTTTTCCTTAGGTACGGTATGATATCGATGTCATACCGGTACTGCGGAGCGTAGATTGTGTACGACGTTTTCCCACTTACCCTAGCTAGACAGAGACCGTTGGCCAGCGGCGGAGACCTATTTGCTGTGCTATCTATTATATCCTACCTGTTGTCGTATTGGTAATGCAGTGATATATGGTACGGTATCATACAGTACAGACGCCCGGTTGTAGGTCATGGCCAAGGGTGGTGAATACTGGATAGGAAAGGACGAGACTTAGTCACTGTGTTAAGTACATACTCCAGCGGGTGGCTGAGGACTCGGGACACTGACTCTGCTGTATGGTGCAGGCCTGCCGTACTATATCTTAAGTGCCGGTCACATTGGAATGTGAATGCACGGTACAAAACCTTCCCTCATAGCGTTTTTCTGCGTTGGGAGTGGATAACATTTATATTATTATCCTGATCATACACAATCCTTGTTTAGACTGGCAAAAACAAATAACAGCCTCTTTTTCCACGGTACATTTGGAAAGTATGTACTTGTACCACCGGCGCGACTAGTAGATATAAGAGCGGGAATTTTGATCGTGGGGGCTATTAGTGGATACCCCGGCACTTGCGTAGCACAGCGCATAGCGAGTCGGGGTATAAGAGTGCGCTGTGACTTGGAATCTTAGAATGTCATGTTTGCTCGCTCGTGGTTTCCGGAACTCACATAGGATACGGTGCCTTGAAGTCAAGCTAGAGATCCCATCCATAGCTCAGGCCGATGAGCCCGCCGGGTAACAACACAGGTAGTTGTTTGCTTGAGCACGGCAATGGGGCCAGGAGTGGAATACATTAGAGGAAAAACATAGCTAGTATTACAACCTTGCTCATCCAGGCAATTATAGGCCCATCCTATGAGTACAAACAGAAGCATCTACCACTTTAAAAGGTCAACCTCCCCAGCCTTCCAACCCCTACCATAAGGAATAAAAACGACGAGAGATAGAAAGAAGGAATAAAGAAAGTTTCCCAACACCATTTTTCCGTTTCCCGATCGTGATTGTATGTTTTTTTTTCTATCCAGGAGGATATCATCATCACCGTGCATTCCTACGAACCATTACTGCGAGTACGGCAGATCCTACAAGATACGATTATAAGGGAAGTGATAAACGTGAGGGAAAGTCGGAGGCACTAGGTTAAATCAGAAGCCCTGTTTATTCCAGATTTTGCTGGGCGGATTGTGATTCTATAGGTTCTTGGGCGCGGAAGTCTTCTTCTTTTCGACTTTCAGAAGGAGGGCTCGATTGATATGAGGAAGAACACCTCCGAAGGCGATAGTAGCGCGAATGAGAGTGTCTAGCTCCTCGTCTCCACGGATCGCAAGTTGCAGATGACGGGGCGTGATTCGCTTTACCTTAAGATCTTTCGCAGCGTTACCCGCAAGTTCCAAGACTTCGGCGGTGAGGTATTCAAGAACGGCAGTCACATAGACAGCAGCTATACAAGTATAAGCATTGCGTTAGCTATTGTTCTATCAGAAGAAAACAGATACAAAATGGTAAACGGCGAGGGAATTCCACAATAGCGAAATTTCTATCCAAGCGAGACTGGCCAGGGATTATTCATTTAGAGAAAAGCCCGCTTTGGACTATTGCAAAAATACCTGGTCCGGAAGAAAGCAGGGGGGAGGAACTACCTTTTGCTCCGACGCGCATTTTGTTCTGCGTGTTGTTTTTGAGAAAACGTTTGACACGGCCGCAGGGAAACTAGAAAATCAAGGCAAGGTCAGTGACTGTCGAACGAGAAAAAAAAGAAAAAAATCCTTCGCGAGCGACGAAAAAAAAATCACTACATTAAATTTTGTAAACAATATTGTCTACAGACTTGTGCAAACTGAACACGGGCGACACAATAACACGCGTCTAAAACGGCGCTCTTTTCGTCTCCCGCTCGATTGCGCAAGTCTGCCGACACCACTGTCAAACCCCCGAACCTAGATAGGAAAAAGCAACAATCCCCAGTGTGAATGAAAATATTGCTCACCTGTAACCCCGCTTTTGCAGAATGCGAAACTTGCTGCCTAGCCCCGTCGCTGGCACCTTTAGGCCTGGCCTTTCCACCATGAGATTTTCCTTTACCGCCAGACATCGCGTATTAAGTTGTTGAAATCGGGAGAGCTTGGTATGTGTAGGGTTCTGGTTACTGTTGGGTTGGGCGGCCGTATGGTGAAGGTTTGGTGGAGGTTTGGTGTTTTTGTGATGGAAGGTTGCCTGTTGACGAGGGAGAAAGAAAGCGGCGGAGAGGGAGGGTTGCATAAGGGGATTGTGCTTTGCACTAAGGAAGAGGTTACCCGGACGTAAACCACACATCAGATCAACAAAAACACTGTGCCGCAAGTCAAGCACTGGTAACACGGATTTTTCTTTTACCCTGAGTTCCATACCGTGGAGGAGTTGGTGATGCTGCTCCTGACTTGAAGAATGCCAAACCCCTGTGTATTGGCTTGTTCAGGACATATTCACGTGACAGTTCACCGTATATATCAGTTGCAGGAGAGATTTTTGTATGAGCTAGAAGGCATCTTCCCCCCTACAAACCGCGGCGTTACTCGTAGTTATGGTATTGACATTTGCTATAAACAGCAACTTGTGTATCTAGATGTAGAGATTTTCGGGAGCGTCGTATGGGGGTGTGTATGTTGTTGGGTCTGAAGCCTATTTTAAATCCAAGAAAGTCAGACATAAGGTATGAGTACGAGGCTAGAGACAAGAATGGTGAGCAGAATGGCGTGTAACAACCCAACCATGCTGCCGGTACTTCTTCACACTTTCTATTCAACACATTCTGGGGGTGTGAAAAATTTCAAAATTTGATATTCTGGTCTAGAATTCTCTCAAATATCTCTCCAAGCAATTGCAGATTATTAAAGAATTATTGGACACTTTGGCATGCAATATTGTAAAGTTGAAGTTGAAAACAGTGCCAAGCCTTGCCATTTCCTACACAAAACAGTCAGAAATTGCGCCAAGACCAATATACCAACTATTGCTTTCTTGACAATCCCTCAACCAGTCTAAATACAGAGTTCTAAAGGGCTGGAAAGTAAAATCTAGGGAATTGTTGCACAAATGGGTGAAGATTGAGCCCAAATTGCTTCACTAAATCAGTGGCTAGGAGGTTGTGAATATGGCTATTCTGGATGGAAAGTCCTTACACTGCTCGTCATTTTTGTCGCCTGCCTCGTACAGTAGTCACAAGTGCTGCACAGTAGGGTCTTCCGAAATCCACTGCCTCCGTCAGCCCAGATAAGTTTAGTTTGGCAAGTTAACGGGATTCAGCTCCGGGTTGAAAGATGGTTACACAAGTTTTTCAAGTCGAAAAACTTTGGTGTGTAACACCTTTTTGCATACAAACTGACAGATCAACTAGGAACTTGGCACTCGAAAAACGCTTTTCAACCCCGGGCTGAATGCCTCTAATACAAATGCACACTTTGAGGGCTGATCTTATCGCGACGGGAAAACACTAATCCCTCCTGAGACCTTTTGTCTCTGAACCCGGAGGTTACAACACTGACGGGGATAGCGGGTCTCAAGAGATTTCACGGTACTCGCAAAAGTGATCTTGCATATCTAGAACTGAATCCTCGCTAGGCCTCCAGCATTGGTATCGGCTTGAATTTCTTAGGCAACACTATTTGATACGACGTGATGATCCGGGGATCTTAGGTAACTTGACGTGATGAGTGTCGGCGCAGCAGGGTAGCTGGAGACCCAGGCCGTGTGGAGGGTCCCAAACCAGGACAGTGTTTTAGTACTGTACTTTCCATTGGCCCATTTAGAGATGGGCGAGTCAGCCATCAGGGGAAGGGAACATATATCTATCTATACAAACCATCCGGATGTTTGAGGGAACTAAACCTAATTTTTTCTTCTAATACAGCAATTCTCTCTCTTGTGGATATAGAGGCCTCGCATTCGTATGTCAGATTCTATCACCTCGATACAGCAAAACGCAAGGGTGAATATCACATGCACCACCACCACACGCACAAAGGTTGAGAAAACCAAACATCACGTTCGTCATGGAACTTATTACCACTTTTTGAGTTATGGGAACCGTGATAGGGAAATAGAAACGCGCTTGAAGTTATAACTGCGATGACAAGGAAACAAGGTACCAAGTCGACAGAGCCTTGGGCCTAAGTAGTTTGTTTTCCAGCAAACCTTTGCAACACCACATCGTACGCAATTTCGGCGAAGTCTGTTCCCTGAATCTCGGCTGCGAGACCGGTGAGCGGACGGCGCAAAGAATCCTTAGAGGATGCACAAAGCATTTTGCTCTAACACTCGGGGTTAGCTCTCTGTCGGGGTATAGGGTGCAATAGCGATTCCTTACTCTGACTGGGGCGTCATCAGGGGACCAGGCGAGGAAAAAGATCTTGTTCCTGTAGAGAGAAGATTTAGTATCAAGTTGTGTAACCAAGAATAATTTAAGGGATAGTATATAATAAGAAAGACATAGATGGTGGTAGGGATTTGCAAATGGCCAACGGTTTAGGGGTGATGGAAGTTATAATGGAGAGTAGGGGAAAAGGCGCTTCCAAGATTCTGTAGGCGGAAAAAGTTAAGTCTTACCTTGTTCCCTCACCATTGGGAAGATCATAGGTAAAATCGTAAATTGCGTATCTGCACTGGTCTAGAGGGAGCTCCTCGATAAATTCTTCGTATTGCTTCTCGGGGGTTTTTTCGGCACTCTTTTCAACTTTTTTCTCCATCACGATAAATCTTTTATCATCGCTGAAGTTGTAGATGACGTAGGCAAGCTTCTTTCCGAGCTTGAGTTCCTCGAAGGTTTCAACAACGTCTTTCGCAAGGCCGATTCTGTTTATATGTAAAGCTTAGTACAAGGGGAGTTCTCCGGTGGAAAAAGCATGGTGTGGTGAGGGAATATTTGATAAGGGATCAAGCAGAGATCATAAGATATGGGGGGATCTACCCTGAACGAGACTGGTAAGATAAGAGTTAGCAGTAGTACAGTCATAGCGGCTAGATATAAATTTGAAGCCATGGGGTGCAAATAAACCTACCATTATGGACGAGTAGGTAAGGACTTGAAGATCTGTTCTCTTAGAAAAAATGGTCAGCAATGCGGGGTATGGGGAGCAGGAACTATAGGGGTGAAGAAATGAATGAAATAGTGGAAGCACTCAAGAGAGTGAAAACATACCTATGTAGGGGATGGAGGGGAGGTTGATAAAACTTTGGTTCTCCGGTATGTTTGTTTGGAGAGCGGGAGAGATTTAGGGGGAGGTGGGTGAAAGAGAGGAAGTGAGATGCTTGCTGGAGGGGTTACGACTACCGGCTGGCTGGCTGGGTGACAGGGGATGTCAACACACCGCAGCAACAGCAGCCCACTTTCCTTTGTCACCAAGTCTTAGGGCTCTGCCAGATGCTGTGCCCCCCACTCCGGGGAAACAATCCTTCCAGGGAAACAATTATATTGTTGTCCACTCCCTGACCAAGTTCCTCTCCCACAAGGAATTGTTTCGCTCACTTAAGCACTGTGCCAAGACTTTCCAGACGGTTCTCTCCATCTCGATTTTTTTTTTCTTCTTGTGACGACGGCGGCTCTCACTGAACATAAATTCCTCCTCCCCCCAACCTTCACTCCCCCGCAATCGAGTTTGTTTTGTCTCTCCTTGGAAACCTTATTATTTCCCCTGAATCCGATACCGTCCCAACTGCAATTGAACATGCAGAGAGCACTTTCTTCCGCTGCCAGGGCTCGTCCCGCTTTCTCTAATATGAGGCCCTTCGCTCTTACTTCAAGTCCCTTGTCAAGCCGTCAGCCATCTCGGGCATACTCTCACAAGGTAAGTGCTCTTACAATTGTTTAATGGGCAGGTCAATTACATCAATTTTGATAAGCCAATTATGTTGGGTGCGAATGGCGGGCGGCTGAAACATAGAAATTTTTGACGCAGGAATTGAAATTTGGCGTTGAAGGGAGGCAATCACTGCTTGCTGGCGTGGATATGCTTGCAAAAGCTGTGGCCGTCACCTTGGGTCCTAAGGGGAGACATGTTCTGATTGAGTCACCATACGGAAGTCCTAAGATTACGAAAGGTAAAGCCTGGCATTTATTCAAACTCATTTAGTTCAATGCTAACTATACCTTTCACACAGATGGCGTAACTGTAGCAAAGTATACAAACTGAATTTATTATTTTGAACACATGGAAGGTAGCTCTAACGTTGTTGTAGGGCCATTACCCTGAAGGACAAATTCGAGAACTTGGGTGCTCGTTTGCTTCAAGATGTTGCGTCAAAGACAAACGAAGTTGCCGGAGACGGTACTACTACTGCTACAGTGCTTGCCCGTGCCATCTTCACTGAGACTGTCAAGAATGTTGCCGCTGGTTGCAATCCTATGGATCTTCGCCGCGGAACTCAAGCAGCTGTTGAGGCCGTTGTTGAATATCTCCAAAAGAATAAGCGAAATATTACTACTTCCGAGGAGATCGCTCAGGTAGCAACTATTTCTGCTAATGGTGACCAACATATTGGGGACTTGATTGCCCAGGCTATGGAACGGGTTGGAAAGGAGGGTGTTATTACGGTTAAGGAGGGAAAGACCATTGAGGATGAACTGGAGGTTACCGAGGGAATGAAATTCGATAGAGGATATGTTTCGGCCTATTTCAGTACCGACGCAAAGACCCAGAAGGTTGAGTACGAAAAGCCTCTAATCCTCTTGAGTGAGAAAAAGATTTCTGCTGTTCAGGACATTATCCCTGCTCTAGAGGCTTCCACCACAATGCGCCGCCCTCTTGTTATCATTGCCGAGGATATCGACGGCGAGGCTCTTGCCGTATGTATCCTCAACAAGCTCCGTGGTCAGCTCCAGGTCGCCGCTGTTAAGGCTCCCGGTTTCGGTGACAACCGCAAGTCTATCCTTGGAGATATCGGCGTTCTGACCAATGCAACCGTTTTTACTGACGAGTTGGATGTCAAACTCGAGAAGCTTACTCCTGATATGCTTGGTAGCACCGGCTCCATCACTATTACTAAAGAAGATACTATTATTCTCAACGGCGAAGGCTCTAAGGATCAGATTGCGCAGCGTTGTGAACAAATCCGTGGTGTTATGAGCGACTCCACTACTTCTGAGTATGAAAAGGAGAAGCTCCAGGAGCGCCTTGCGAAGCTTTCGGGCGGTGTCGCCGTTATTAAGGTTGGTGGAGCCTCGGAGGTTGAAGTGGGAGAGAAGAAAGACCGATTCGTCGATGCTCTCAATGCTACTCGTGCTGCTGTTGAGGAAGGGATTCTTCCTGGAGGTGGTACTGCTCTGCTGAAGGCATCCACAAACGCCTTGGGTTCTGTCAAGGTTAACAACTTTGACCAGCAACTCGGTCTCTCAATTGTCAAGTCAGCTATCACCCGCCCTGCGCGCACCATCGTCGAGAACGCAGGAGGTGAGGGAGCTGTGGTTGTTGGGAAACTTACTGAGGAGCATGGCGGAGACTTCAACATGGGTTATGATGCCTCCAAGGGCGAATATGTCAACATGATTGAGGCGGGTATTGTAGACCCATTGAAGGTTGTGAGAACTGCACTCAGCGATGCCTCCGGTGTTGCCAGTCTTCTTGGTACTACCGAATGCACAATCGTCGATGCTCCGGAGGAGAAGGGACCCCCAGGTGGGGGCATGGGAGGCGGCATGGGCGGTATGGGCGGCATGGGAGGAATGGGTGGTTTCTAGATGCGAAGGCACGTTGAAAATACTGAAGTGCGGCCTTAAAAAACTAATGCATGGTTATGTATCATTGAGTGAATGCCCTTATGCCCCTCATCTTTTTCATACAGGGCTCTGGGCCTTTTCTGAGATTATGCGCTCTCCGCTCACTTTTCTTTTCCCCCACCGTTTTAACTAAAAAGCATTATCTTTGTCTCTATTCTTCCCTTCATTCTGTGTATACCGTTGCTCTCGAAGCGCTGCGCTAGTGTTGTATATATATGGACAGCATATGGAATGAGACTGAACACCTAGAACAATGGCCGCCATTACTCTGATTTAATGTTGAGGGGATAGTTTGGCCACTTGTTGCGCTGCAAAGGGCGGTCCGGAAGTAGAATACGTCAGCGTAGCACGTGTGTGGGTACACGCAATGGTAAGACAAGCATAGAGTAGATATTGGAACCTAGAGGCTCAAAATCGCTAAAGGATCAATTGTGGCCTTTTACATTCTCTTTGGGGCCCCAGTACTACCGTATTCCCCTCTTTCTGACAAAATGTGCCTTCAATCCACTGAGTCATTGCAGGTGTGATGTTGAAGAACGTAATGCCAGTGACTCAAAGTGTGTGCTCGAGCACATCAAGCTCCCGCTAGAGGTCCAGCGGCCAGGGAAATTTCCTCCTTATAATATTATATAGACAAACACCCCAACCTTGCCTGAATAAACAGTATACCCGTTCTACTCTAAGAACGAAGTATTGCGTATACAAAGGAAACTAGTTAATAGAGTATGATAGTGTTTTGGCGTTCTCTTGGGGAGAGGCACCGGTATTTGCTTCGCTTGCATACGATTGGACCCTCCTTTGCTTTGCTAATGAGGTGATATCGGCCGGAAACACTTGCCCATACCAAAGTATCCGGAAACCTTGGCGCCTGCGATTTCCGGATACTTTTGTATCATAGATCTAAATTTAGCGGAATTTGAATCCTTAGTGGGGTATCATACATACTTCGGGGAATCCGGGATTCCCGACATCGTTGGAAATAATGGGACTGTATGCTACCTAAGGGACAATAGCAAAAAAAGAAGGGGGGGGGGAAGAAAAGGGAAGAAAAGGGGATCGTAGGGGTGTGATGGAAGGAATAACACTGGGTCTTTAGATATAATTTCGGCGTTTTTAAGAGGTATCCAGCCATATTATTGAGAGAGTTAAGTATTATACCTTTCTTCGCCGCATTACCCCCCCCTCATACGCGGGTTCTTCTGCTTATCGATACCCACCCATATCTGCACGACTAGAATACCGGCACTCGTGGAATGATCTCCGAGGGCTTCGGCTGTCCATTCGTGATTTGTTATCACTGGTGCCATTGTGGGGCGACTTCCCTAAGTACTGGTGCCATATAGGGAGTCGTGTCAGTAGTAAACGCAGTTTCTGGATTCTTTTTCCCGGTGAATAGATATTTGCTCCTTATGCTCAATGAAATTTTCTCCGTTTTCTGCTCATCGTGTGTCAGGATCTTTAGTTGCGCCTTGTTGAATATCTTTCTGGTATCATATCTAAATGTCGTACTCGGTGGGAACATCGGCGGAGAATGAAGTGTGTTCGTATCATGCAAAGTTCGGGTGGATTGATTGGGTAACCCTAATGTAGTGCAGACAGTGAAAGCTTGGCGACAAAAGAAACAGACTCTGGATTTTCCGTTTAAAATACCCACTACAAACAAGTGCCCACACCGCTGGAGCCTCGGAAACATCAAATGGTTTTTTTAGATAGCACGATTTAACATGAGGATTCACATAGTTGAAGGCAAAGTTGCTAAGAGTGTGCCAGGAGTTTAAGCTTTACAGTACTCGAGTACAAGTGCCCCAAAACACCGCCAAACAGGAAATTTGATGGAATTTCCACATGGTATCCTTCTGGTTGACTTCATTCGCTTAGCGCTAGTGAGCAGAATAAAATTTGCCGTGCACCTTTGTGGTTGGCTAAGCTTGTGCATTTTGAATGGAAGCCATACTTGTGGGTGGTGTTGGTTTCTTCTGTCGTACAAGGCTGTATGACAGGCACTTGTACGAGTACTGTACCGCAACCCCACCGCTTTTCTTTAGTTCTTAGAAATTCCCTCAACTAGGACCGGCCAGCAGATCACTCTCTACAGCATTCAAAATAGCGAGATCAAAGGATGTCTCAATTTTTTAGCGACAACATCAACTCCTTTAATATATCGAATAGCTTTACTACAGTCGACCAGAGGTCTGAAATCCTGGCCTGGTTGTCCCCCCTGGAGCCCCGCCTGCGGCATCAGGACATTCGGACCCGTCGGGTCGACGATGTGGGAGACTGGCTCCTACAAACCGATCAATTCCGAAATTGGTGCGATGTCACTGGCCAAGATGAATTCGATAAAGCGGTATTATTTTGTTATGGAAATCCAGGGGTCGGCAAGACACACATGAGGTAACAGAGCCGATTCTTGGGGGCTGGATGGGTCAAATGCAGTGCTCACAAACCACGATTTTAGTTCTCTAGTAATTGACACCTTGTGCGATCGGGCCAGGGAGCAAGGTTTTATAGTAACCTGCTTCTACTGCGACTTCACAGCCCAAAATGAGCAGTCTCCAGCAAGTGTGTTAGGTGGCATACTAAAGCAAGTTGTTAGCGGGCTGAAAGAGATACCCAAAGAAGTAATGCAGGCCTTTGAAGATCAGAAACGGGCCATTGGCGGCCGGGGACTGCGACTTCCTGAAATTGTCAAAATGTTACAGACTATTTCGAGTTCGTGGCACACCTTTATATGCATTGATGCTCTAGACGAGTGTGCGCCGGAGTATAGAGTTAGGCTTCTTGGTTCCCTAAGAGACATTATCCAGAAGTCCACAGGCGCTAAGGTATTTCTGACTGGGAGACCCCACATTCGGGATGAGATCGAAAAGCGCCTCGGCGGAAGAACATTGAGTTTGCTCATAAGTCCTAACGAAGATGATATCATCAAATATCTCCGCGCCAGACTTGAGGAGGATACAACTCCCGAAGCAATGGACGATAGCCTAGAGACAGATGTTTTGAAGGGTATTCCCGAAAGTGTTTCAGAAATGTACGTAAGGGGAAGAATACGGGGGAGCCTACCTTAGATCACCTGCTGATAAACATGTATATAGCTTTCTCCTGGTTTCCCTAAGGATTGAAGAAATCCTGCGAGAGACAACCATCTACCGCAGGCGAAAGAGGCTCAGTGAAATTGCGGGTGTCTTGGGATTGGGGAACGCATACACCGCGACTCTGGGGCGGATAAAAGCACAGGGTGGGGAGAAATCAAGACTCGGGATGGCCGCTCTGATGTGGATATCCCATTCGCAGCGGCCGTTGCAGGTGGATGAACTCTGTCATGCGCTTGCAATCGAGATAGGATCAACAGATCTCGATGCTGACAATGTCCCTTTGGCATTGACGATATTAGGAAGCTGTCAGGGGCTTATCGTTCTAGATAAGGAATCTTCGACTATCCGGCTGATCCACCCTACCCTCCACGAATATCTCTCCAATTGTCCCGAACTTTTTGGTAGTGCTCACTCGACCATCGCAGAAGTTTGCCTGACCTATCTGAACTCTCGCCAGGTCAAGGCCCTTTCGCTCAAGGCCTCTCATGATCTCCGAGGTACACCCCTTCTCGAATATTCTTCTATATATTGGGGAACCCACGCAAAAATGGGACCCTCGGATTGCGCGAAGTCACTTGCGCTGGACCTCTTTAGTCAATATGACAAACACATCTCGGTTAAAATACTCTTGGAGAAGGGGGAGCGCACTTTTAATTTCGAAAACGAGCAGCCCCTGTTCACTGGGCTGCACTGTGCATCGTTCTTCGGAATTGCTGAGATTGTGACTACTTTGATTGAGATGAGAGGTTGCGATATCAACCAGGGAGATCCTACGGGCGCCACGCCGCTAACACGGGCTGCTCAGAATGGACATGAAGGAGTAGTGAAGCTACTACTAGAGCGGGAAGATGTCAACCCCGATGAACCAGACGAAGAAGGCCGAACACCGCTCGCGTGGGCTGCTCGAAAAGGCCACGAAGGAGTTGTGAGGCTGCTATTGAGCCGGGAAGATGTCAGCCCCGACATCCCAGACAAATACTACGGCCAGACCCCACTTTCTTGGGCTTCTGAGATGGGCCATGAGGAAGTGGTAAAGCTGTTACTAGAAAGAGAAGATGTTACCCCCGACAAGCCGGACGAGGAAGGTCGAACACCACTCTCGTGGGCTGCTGAGAATGGCTATGAGGAAGTTGTGAAGCTGATACTGGGACGAGAAGACGTCAACCCCGATAGGCCAGACGAAGAAGACTGGACGCCGCTATTGCGGGTTGCCCGAAAGGGCCATGAGGGAGTGGCGATGCTACTAATGGAACGGGGAGATGTCAACCCCGACAGGCCAGACGAAGGAGGCCGAACCCCACTTTCGTGGGCTGCTCAAAACGGCAATGATAGAGTGGCGAAGCTACTACTGGAACGAAAAGACGTTAACCCCAATGTGCCGGACCAAGAAGGCCGAACTCCGCTCTCGTGGGCTGCTCGAAATGGCAGTGGTGGAGCAGTGAAGCTGCTGCTGGAGCGGGAAGATGCTAACCCCAATAAGCCAGACCAGGAAGGCCGAACGCCACTCCTGTGGGCCGCCCGAAAAGGCCATGCGGGAGCGGCAGAGCTACTGCTAGGTCGGGGGGATGTCGACCCAAACAGCCCAGACAGAAGGGACCAAACACCGCTCCTGTGGGCTGCTCGAAATGGCCATGTGGGAGTAGTGAAGCTACTCCTAGAGCGGGGGGATATCAACCCCGATAAGTCGGATAAACAAGGCCGGACAGCATCCGTATGGGCTGCCGTTGAGAAACACTGCGAAATACTGGACCTTCTACACGCCGGGCAGCCCACAACCCCTAGCACAATTTAGGCACAATATTCCCTCCCTTCTCTGCGAGTGCGCATATGTGCGCGTTCCGCAAAAGATCATATAGATGTGATTTCTATTCGACAGGCCCGGTATTACTAAACGATCTAAGTACAATTGCCGATACCGACCCGGGCAGCTTGTGTAGCGGGCGGTCTAGTACGGTACGGGTACTGTGCTATCTTCGTCCCTAAGAGCCTGCCACCTGGGGACCCCACAAACAGGCAGGAACAGCTGCCACATCTGGTCCCCTTTTTCCCCTCCTTTCTTTCTTTTTTTCTTTATTACTCTCGGAGGGCTTTCTATTCTCGCGAGTGAGAACTTGTGAGTCTATATTCAACGTCCGGCATTACTTGGATGCGGGGGGGCGCAGTGCGACGCTATTATAGTTCGTGGGAAGGTTCAATCCGCAGTGTAGTTTCCTACTATATTTATAATAACCCGGCGTTGTTTTTCATGTTTTATAGACTTCCGTCCTTTCTCCCTTCCCCCTCCTCACAAATAATAGACTATAATACCACACTGTATGTCGGGTAGCTGAAGGGGACCCAGAAAACACCTAGATACAAAGTTCCCCAATGAGCCCGAAACCAATAAACTCCATAGCCAACCAACCGCCCAACACAAACAACCCGAAACTAGTCCATCACCAGCACTCCCCAGGCACCGCTAATACCCCAGCCCCTCCAACCCAATCCACGCAGTCCCAAGAACCAATCCCAACAGCGCGAGATCCACACACATACACACACACCATCGTATTATACATATAACAGCACCTTACCCCCTCACCGCCCCTCAAGCTGCCCCTTTCCCAACACCTAACAATACCATCGAATACTTCACACATCATCATCACCACCACAGCCATGTCCTCCTCCTCCTCCCAGTGCCCAAAAACCAATTACACCCACTCGCACGGTACTTCCCCCACGGTACTAGCGCACTGCCCGCGCCATTGCACAAGCTAGGGCACGACACCATACCATGCACTCCAGAGGTGGGGACTAGAGTGACAGCAGGGTGTGTCATAAACGGGTTCAGGCAGTTGTTGTTGTTGTTGTTGCGCCCGGGAACAGAGTTGCTCGGACAGCTTTATAGGCGTTTGTTGGTTGGAATGCATGATTGCCGGGGAGCGCTCGTAAGTTGTTGTGTCGGGGTGGGGGGGGGGGATCTACAGTTGTTGTGCGTTTGGTGTTATTGAACTCTGCCGAGCTGTGTGAGTCGCGGACGGTATGGTACCCGTGGGTCAGAATATCCTTGATATAGGGTCGCGGTTTCTGATTTAGCCTGGGGCGGTTCTTTAATCTGCGGTACTGTGTACTGCTTCTGTGCTCTGGCCTGGAGGTTTCACATCCTATTTATGCCTTTCACTAGCGAAAATCGCAGGACAAGTGGATTGTACGCTATGATTAGGTTTGGTAAAAAGTTTCTAATTACAGTGGTACAAGTATACGAGTGGGAAACAGTAGAATACAAACTAGCAAATAGCACCCCGTACACTAGAAAAGGAAGGAAACAGAGAAAGAAAAGACAAGAAAAATAAATAATCCAATACACTCACTATACTCAAACTGTAGAACCACTACTACTACTACCACCTCCTCACGAACATCCATCACTCCCATCATCCTCAACACTCCTAACACCCCCCTCAAACACCTCAATCCCAACCTCCTCTCCGGCCGGCGCTCTGTTAGAATAAGCAACCCTCAAGTCCCTCCTCCATTCCCCAGTCTTTGGATCCTGGCTCTTGCGAATGACAACCCTCGTAGCCAGCAAGTTTGCCCACACAAGCCCCAATGCCGGTACCTTGCCACCGCCTTCCAGCTCCTCATTGCACCCCGTGAACCACTTTGACTGAAAGTCCAAGCTCATGAGATCATCGTCGTCATCACCTCCACCCCGCGGTGACGGCGACGACGACGACGACGACGACAATGGAGTGCGAGCATTAGCAAAAGACGTAAATTTATCCGAAACCTGGTTCGACACTACAACGGCTAGGTTGTGGGTTATGGCCAGGTGCCTCAAGGTCGCTGCCAATCTCACCATGTCTTTCCCTCGCTGCGCCATTCGACTGCCGTGCCGGGCACCTGCGCCAGGCGTCGTCGTGGAGGATGGCGACGGGGATGAAGAAGGTGTAGAAGAAGAAGGATCACTCGATCTCAACTTCTTATTCCTGTCCGTCGGCCGTTCGAACTCCGCCCTGAAATTCGCCGCTACCGAGTCGATTACTACCAAGCCTACATTGAACTTCTGCACGAGAACAGGGAGTTGGTAGCGGATAATATGCTCCTGAGTTTCCAAATCCGAGCAGACGATGGAAAAGACCTTATCCGTTGTGGGCTGTTCGCTCACGGGCACGCCGTGGGAGATGTAATTTTTCAGCTGGATCAGACGCAGGGTCGAGAGTGGGGCTTCGGTGGAGATGTAGACTGCTGGCCTGCCCAGACCACCCCGGGATGGGGGCAGTTGCACAGTGAGGGTTAGGAGGAGGAGAATTTGTGTTTTCCCGGACCCGCTTTCGCCGACGAATTCGGTGATGGCTTGCGTTGGGATTTTGTTTAGGAGCCCGTCTAGCGTTGGCGAGTGGGTTGTTATCGTACGGGGCGACGGGAGCGAAGACAGCCGTGCGATGTCCGCGTGGATGTGCTCTACTAGATTTCTCTGCAGGCCTTTAAGCTCTAGAAGTGAGGTGTTTAGCTGGGGTGGGAGGCGACGGGAAATTGATATTGGGTCGAGGGCTAAGAGGTCTGCGGTGGTCAATCTGGCGTCTTCAATGAAGTTGAGGAGGTTTGATACCGGAGGCGTGAGGGGGAATGTAGGGAAGAGGTTTAGGAGGTCGGACATTGTTATTATTACCGTCGAACTACAGCGAGAGGAGTAGATAGTAGATGGGCTATTGTAGAGAATGTGAATGGACGATGGATGGGGGGATTGTTTGTTAGTGGCTTAACATAATACATTATTATTCCCGTAGCCTCCTAAAGCGAATCCAGCCCTTAATTGATTTTGGAGTCTGGAAGACGCGTTTCGGTAGGTACGCGTTGCGTCATTAGAGTGTTGCACCGCGCTCGAGCACGAGCTCGTTGACTCACCTTCAGGGCTGTGCGGACCTTCTCCCAGCTAGCGAACAGCGTCCTCTTCTATCATAATATTATTATCATACAAATCCTCAACCCACAACCATCTCATACCTTCCTTCGCCTCCCTCAACACAGAAAAGAAGGAAAGAAGGAAAGGGAAAAGCATCACCGCAATGCCAAAAGCACCCTCCACCCGCCGAAATTTCACCACTAACCAACCCCTCCGCAAACCTCCCACCTCTAACAAACCTCCTCCTCGCCCCAAGAAGACCACAATATACAACCCGGATAGACACTCCCTCGCCTCCCTCCCCTACCACATCCTAACCACGATCCTGCACTACGCTTCCTCAAAATCCGACTCTCCATTCCCGGACACGGCATTCCTGCTTAAAACCCTAACCCTCTGTCGCACACTCTACGAACCCACCCTCGCAGTGCTGTACCATACCCCTCCGACGAATACACTTGCCTGCGCCCATCGCTTATTGCGTGCGTTGCGGGAGCGGGCGCACGTTCGGCCTCTTGTTAAAGCTCTCATAGTCGACATCCTGCCGCTGCTGGTGAACCGTGCGGCGCCGTGGGGAGCCTGGGATATATGCGAATTCTTGAGCCTCGCGAGTGGTGTGCGCGAGGTGGATATTCGCCCTGTGTCTGGTACGAGTGGCTTAGTGCCGGAGAGGAGTTGGCGGTACCCGAGCGAACTATGGAACGCTCTTGATGAGGCCGGAGTGCTATTACATGGATGGACGTGGCGTGGGGAGTTCATGGAAGAGATTGATCTTGATGAATTCAAGAGGGTGCATTCCCTCCGGCCTTTCTCGGGATTGCGGAGGGTGGGACTGGTCGGGATTGAGAGCAACGATGAAGGTCCGACGGCAGGGGATCTGTCGAGGGAGGAAGGCTGCGCCGAGGTGTTGGCCTTATTGGGAACGTTGAGGGAGGTGGTGTTTGAAGATTGTTCCATTGTCAATGAACACCTCTTCTCAGAACTCATCACCAGAGCACCAGGGGCCAAATTGACGAAGCTATCATTCACGGACTGCCCCCGCCTCACCTCTTCGGAAGACAGCCTCCCCTCCCTCCTTCAATCCCCCCTGTGCAACGCGACCCTCACATCCCTAACCATCACCAATTCCCCGTCCTGCAACCTCTCCTTCACCCTCTCCCTCCCACCCACCCTCCAGACTCTCTCCTACACTGCCTCACCAACACCCTCCCCTTCCCTATTCCCCATTCTCCCCACCTCGCCCACCCCCGCCCAGTGGCCACAGGACTTGACTTCCCTCACCCTAAACCTCATAAAATTCAC
>Ga0307509_10001101_pt1 | contig 46312 bp, 39 predicted proteins | sample 10_EM_MG_FD_202245 | JGI IMG/M metagenome (GOLD analysis project Ga0307509, IMG submission 202245) | Populus trichocarpa ectomycorrhiza microbial communities from riparian zone in the Pacific Northwest, United States - 10_EM | ecosystem: Host-associated > Plants > Roots > Unclassified | place... | reverse complement strand
AAAGGACGAAAACACGTGATAAACGTCCTCCTAGATTCTGGTTCAAACATCTTTCTCATGAACCGGGATACCGCCCAACGGCTCGGAATCCCGACCGAAGCTAGGGACTTACTGTTGAAAATCACTACCTTCGATGGCGAAACCGCGCCTACTGGAGGAATATTCTATACCCACCCTATTCTCCTAGAAATCGGTGCCAATGGCCACCGAAGTATGATATCCTGCGAAATTGCGAATGCAGGAAGGTATGACTTGATCATACCCTTTGGGTGGTGGCATGATGAGCACCCCCTGAAAAATTTTGCGGACCAAAGAAATTGGGCCTTTGAAGAAGCAAAGTGCCACGCTCATATAGAAGATGAAACGGTGGCGGATATGTTTGAATGGGATGAAACTGTGGCTTACGATGAGGAAGCACAGTATGTGGGACGGATAGAACGAGAAGAAGAAGGATGAGTAAAATTGGAGACGCTGCCAAAACCATAGTGGCGGTATAAGGACCTTTTTGAAGAGAAAAAAGCAAAAATGTTGGCACCTCGAAGGACCTTCGATCACGCCATCAACTTCAAGGAAGGGGCCGAGCCCCCAGGGGGCCCAATTTATCCAATCTCGGCACACCAGTTAAACGAGCGGGATAAGTACCTCAAGAAAATGATGGCTGAGGGAAAAATAGGTTACAGCGAATCCCCTTACGGCGCACCAATCCTCTTCGTTCCGAACCCTGATGGAAGTCTACGGCTGTGCGTAGATTAACAGAACCTCAACAAATTCACGATCCTGAATAAATATCCCCTACCACTGATGGATGAACTCCGAGACCGCGTTGCCTGAGCAAATGTGTTCACGAAGCTCGACCTCAAAGACGGATATCATCTTATTCGAATGAGGCAAGGCGATGAACACAAGACTGCCATTCGTACACGATACGGTCAGTATGAATACAAGGTCATGCCTTTCGCGCTAGTTAACGCTCCCGCAACTTTCCAGACAATGATGAACAAAATCCTGAGGGAATTCTTGGACCACGGAGTAGTTGTCTACCTAGACGATATCCGAATATACTCTGAAAATATGGACGACTATATCCAACTAGTCCAAAAAGTCCTTGACCGACTTGAGCAACACGACTTAGCTGTATCATTGAAAAAGTCGGTATTCCACCAAGATGAGGTCGAATTCCTAGGATACATTGTCAAGACAAGCGGAGTCACCATGAGTGATAGAAAGGTGAAAAGCGTTCAAAATTGGGCACACCCAAGGTCGGTTAAAGAAGTTCAGATCTTCATTCGATTCGCAAATTTTTATTGTCGATTCAGCAGAGATTGTTCAAAAGTTTGCAAGCCAATAACCGAGACGCTAAAGGGAAACCCAAAGGATTTTCACTGGGGAAGAGAGCAGGAAGAGGCGTTTGAGGAGTTGAAGAAGAGGTTTACAACGGCACCAATTTTATCGCATTTCTACCCAGGAAGAAGGACGGTCGTCGAGACGGACGCAAGCGACTTCGCGCTCGGATGCGTACTGTCTCAGTACCAAGGGAGACGTCTTCACCCAGTAGCTTTCCATTCTCGAAAACTGAACAGCGCCGAAAGAAATTACGAGATAGATGACAAGGAATTACTCGCAATAATGGAAGCGTTCAAAGAATGGCAAAGATATCTCTGGGGTGAAGAAGAACCCGTGACGGTGTACACGGATCACCAAAACCTACAGTCCTTTTTGAGCAAAAAAGTCTGGAACCAACGGCAAATTCGATGGGCACAGGAATTGACAAACTACAATTTCAAAATAGTCTACCGACCAGGAAGCAGAGGCGGAAAACCTGACGCGTTAAGCAGACGGCCGGAGTACAGTCCTCAGGCGGGAGCTCGTCACAGGGAACAGGCGATTTTGAAATCAGAACATTTTCAAATTTCCGTGATTCATCAAAAACGAAACGCAGAGACAGCCCTCATCCCAGAAAAACGCGAACCTACAAGCCTCAGGATAATGAAACTGTCGGATAAAGCTATAATTCCGACGAAAGGATCACGCTTCGCGGCTGGTCATGACATCTACGCCCTAACAGACGGCCTGGTACCAGCGAAAGGACAGACAATGGTAGAGACGGGTATTGCGATAGGATTGCCGGAAGGAACCTATGGAAGGATAGCAGCAAGAAGTGGTATGGCTAGCAAGATAGGAATAGCAGTGGGCGGTGGTGTAATAGATGCGGATTACACCGGGGAAGTCAAGGTCATACTTCGAAATCATGGCGAGGCGGACTGCGTATTTAAAGCAGGAGATCGGATAGTACAACTCATAGTTGAGAAAGTTGCCAATGCCGACGCCATAGAAGTAGACGATTTAGGAATAACCGAGCGAGGAAAAATGGGGTTCGGATCTAGTGACGTGAACCCCAAGCGATTCATCACGGCCAAAGAAGAAAAAACCAAAATATGTTTCCTCCACGCGGACAGAAGCAAAAACGAATTCTTTAGCGCAGCTGATATCGGCTATCACCCTCGGTTAATGAAAGAAAAAGAAATGTTATCAAGCGTTGACGTCAATGCAGCCCTGACGCGAACAATGAACGATTCATTTCTGGACAAAATTAGAATGGATGGCAAAGAGGATAGGAAGTGGCAGGACCGAGGCCATGAACGGGTTAGGTTGAGAGAAAGTGGGAAAACGAGGCCGGACGAGTGGATGGAAAAGGACGCGTTACTAATTACAAAAATCGGTTGTACATCCCCGAGGACGAAGCCCTTCCAGCCGAGATAGCCCAAGGCTGTCAGGACTCACTAGTAGCGGGACACTTCGGACAGGAGAAAACAATGGAGATAGTAACGAGGGACTTTTACTGGGAAAAACTCGCAGATTGGATCAGAGACTATGTACGATCCTGCGACGAATGTCAACACAGTAAATCCCCACGGCATGCCAAGTATGGATTCCTTGAACCTTTAGAAGTACCTGATGCCGCCTGGTCCTCCATATCGACGGACTTTATCACCCAACTACCGGAATCGCAGGGTAAGACTCAGATCATGGTAGTAGTAGACCGGTTCACCAAGATGGCTCATTTTATCGGCCTCCACGAGAACGCGACCGCAAAAGATGTTGCGGATACCTTCCTTCGGGAAGTTTGCAAACTTCACGGATTACCGACGGAAATCATACCGGACATGGACGCGAAGTTTTCCGGCGAATTCTGGGAATCATTGTGCAAAATTCTAGGAGTTAAAAGACGCATGTCAACGGCGTACCACCCTCAGACTGATGGACAAACGGAAAGGACCAACCAAGTGCTGGAAGGCTACTTACGAACATTTGTCAACTACGATCAGAACGACAGGTACCAACTATTGCCGTTAGCAGAACATGCCTACAACAACTCGGCTACCAATGCACACAAAATGACCCCATTCTTCGCCAACTACGGTTTTCACCCAGAGACAGAGTGGATGAAAGAGGGAGAAGCTCATAACCGCGGTGCGACATTGTATGCTCACTGGATGCAGGACATACATCGACAGGCGAAACAAACCCTAGAGAACACAGGGGAATCGATGAAAAAATATTATGACCGAAAGGCGACAGCACAACCCAACATCGAGGTCGGCGACTTGGTAATGTTGAATGCGAAAAACATACGTACCAAATGACCATCGAAGAAGTTGAGCCCAAAGCTGTATGGCCCGTTCAAAGTCTTAGAGAAGAAAGGAAGTCGGGCATACAAGCTAGAAATATCGCCTAGGTGGGAAATTCATCCCGTGTTTCACGTTTCGCTGTTGGAACCCTACCGGGCCTTGAATCGACCACCCCGCGAACAACCTCCACGAGACCCCGAGGAGATCGAGGGAGATTTAGAATGGGAGGTAGAAAGGATCGTCAAGAGTGAAATCATTTCCTACACGCGAAAGGTTCGAGGAAGGAATAAACCGATGAAAGAGCCTCGGTACTTTGTGAAATGGAAAGGCTGCGCGGAGGATGAAAATACGTGGGAATCCCCCGAGGGCATGGGGAACGCGCAGGAAGAGGTGGAAAGGTTTCTTAGAGAAAGCCCCGAGATGCCGGGCCCAGGAGAGGTCGAGTGACATAAGAAAGGTTTTCCATCGGTGGACAAGCAAATGCCGATCGTTTTTACCCCTACTATGTAGAGCTCGAAATGAGTTGACAAGATTGTATAATAGAGATAGAATATTCGGGACGAACACTTCGAAGAGGGGAGCTCGTGTTAGGCGCACGGACTCCCTGTAAGGATTTACAGGGCAAAGTTACCCTACCTTGACGCACCCGAACTTTGAAGGAAAAAGATAACACCCTCCTCCAGCCCCGGCGTTGGGACGGCACGTCATCACTGGCCGCCTGGGTCGTTGCGTCCCAACACCAAAGACCACTATCAACAGAACACACCTTATAACACCGTATACGTCGCGGCCGTCCGTCCGACCGGATCCTGTGCGCAGGATATATGTGGGGAGACCTCCGGGCACCCTATGCAGGTGGAACCAGGTGAGTCGGACGACAGCGCATAAGGTTACAGACACTTGAAGACAGGCAGTCGGAAGAGTGGGTCGAATGTAACGGGACGTTTTTCACGAAAGTTAGTCCACTCGTACCTACAAAGTCGTGTAGAGTATGAAGGCGGTAACTATGCCCTGTAAGTGGATCGGGTGAATCTACAAAGGACAAGTTGGTAAAAGATGGAGTCCGAGGGAATAAACCTATAGGTACGATCCCGAGGACAAGTCATGTAATGCCGCAAGACCAGAATACGAGATGCAGTCGCATACCGAATTCTCGACGGAACCAACCAAAGAAGAATGGCCATCTTCTGTCCAGCGAATTAGACTACCCTTGACAAGGACGAGGGCAAGATAATTCGTAGCTATAGTTGTCAACGGATAAACGCATGAGCTGACACCTGACGTGGTCTCCACACCATCAGGAATAATAGAAGCGCAGACCGATAAGTTGACCATGGGAGCAAAAAGTGTGGTAGAGAGTTTTCAGGGTCTACGAGTGTTCGCACTCAGGTAAAAGTTCGCAGAGTTGCGGGCAAGGTACTTAGTTAGTATAGAGTTAGCAGATATACCGCGATTGCTCAGACGCGGAATATAAATATCGAAGCATCTTCGCTGCTATTAGACACAACAAGCACGGAGAAGAGATCTTATCAATATAATAAGTTATTCTACACTTTTATATCATTACCAATACTTCGACGATCTATATCGAAGCAAACCCTTATATCTAGCGTACATTACTCGTGTCTTCCTAACGAGTTCTCCGATATAATCACGATTAAGGTCCTAGCGGTCGGAATACCTCACGCCGAAGCTACCACCTAACAGTTCCGCCCCTCCCCCAGAGAACTTATGTCCGCCTCCTGTTGGCAACGCGATGGACAAGGCCACCAACGACGATAACCCATCACCCCCCGCTTCTTCAACCCGCTCGCTCCAGACCGCCTGCGAGGCGGAAATGCCACCTGCCAGGAGAACGACGATGATTCCGGCCCCCGGAAGGCCTGCCCACAGTGCTGATGGTCCTCCTCCCGTGGAGGCTGCCAGCCCCTGACGGTTCCCCCCTCCCGACCCTGGGCTTGGCCTGCTTATGCAGTAGAACCAACTACCTCGGCGTCGTGAGCCGGGCTCTCCGCCCCCGCCAAGACACTGCACACTCATTCAACACAACTGCCTTGGGAGCTGGGCTGTATGTCTTTCCTTATTTGGCTCGTTCTTGCAGCTAGCCCATACCCCATCAATACTTGCCCTCCAGGACCCCCCCGGTCTACAGGGGCAAGCTTTCAGCCTACCAGCTTTACTCCAGCTATTCTCCCCCTGGCACTGGAAACAACAACCCCCATGTTGCTTCTTATGTTTTTCGTTTCTTTTTGTCTACCATTACTTTAGTTCACCGGTTTAGCGACTGGGGTGACATCATGGCCCTTGACCTCTTTACCCCTCACGGTTTCTTCAACACCTCTATGTCAAGTTTCTCCATATTGAACTCTTACAGCACCACAGGCCAGTCCAACAAGACTCACTCCATGCCCCCCGATCTTATTTTTCCCAATCTACCCGGACCAACTCTTAGGTTGGGTGACCTTAACATCCCCCACCCCACCGCCAACCGTCTAAGAACCTTCAAGGAGGACGAGATTGTTACCTCAGTCCCTTACTTTGACCGAGCCACGGATCGCGGGTTTTGACTCCACAACAAGCCCGGGGTTTACACGCAGTTCTCGATGTCACTCATGGGCTGGCCAGTGGTTATAGGCCTGGCATTTGCCTGCCCACTCCTTATGCCTTATTTCTCTGAATGGTCGGACCCCCTGCCCTCTATGGGTTCCAACCATATTCCCATTCTGCTACGTTTCGATGCCCCTTTCATTCAAGCTCCACCTCCCAAGCAAAACTGGGCCATGACCAATGGGACCCAGACAGACAACGACGTCAAGTTATTAAAGATTCCCCCCCCCCCCTCCCCACCTCCAACTCCATGGGCGTCTAGTTCGACACAAAGCACAACTGGATCTCGGCTACGATGGCCATGTACACCCCTCTCAAATGCGTCACCCACAGGTCAAAGCCGTGGTGGACCACAACGCTCTCTGCCCTCTGGAAGCTTTACAATTCTGCCCTGAGGGGGTCCAAAAGGGACTGCCACGACTCCTCGCTGGTGATGTCCGCTAGGGCCGCCCACTCCTCTTGCTTTAAGGCAATCAAGAAGGCAAAAGGTGCTCACTGGTGTGAGTTCCTGTGAACAGTGATAACCCAAACTGTCCGGATAGCAAAGGAATTCGCAGTAGGCCGGCCCCCCCGTCGTTTCCCACAATTACCGGGAGCCACAACGCCACTCGAGCTTAATACAGCTCTACTCGCTCACTTCTTCCCGTTTTGTCCTATTGACGACCCCCACACCATCCTCCTCCCCTTCTGGGACGTCGCGGCACTAGAGGCGTCAGAGGTAGAAAGGGCCTTGGCCTGCTCCTCCCCCTGATCTGCTCCCGGGCCCGACATGAGCCCCAATTCTGGTTGAAAGCGCATCAACAAGGTGGCGCCGAACCTTATCCTCGACCTCCTCGCCCCCCTCCTGTCCCATGGTTTCCACCTTCTCTCCCTAAAGAAGGCCGACTGCATAGGCCTGGACAAGCCAGGGAAACCATCCTACGATTCGCCATCCTCCTTCAGGGTCATTGTTCTCCTCCAGACCTTCTCAAAGATCCTGGAAAGGATTATGAACGGTGGCCTCTGGTGCGTGGCCCGAGTGACGGGCCTTCTCAACCCACACCAATGCGGTTCCCTGGCTAGATTGTGAGTGGCAGACGCCTGCAACACTCTAAGTCACCAGATCAGGACCCTCCAGATGGACAAGAGCAAGGTTTCTAGACTTTTCCTAGACATCAAAGGGGGTCTCAACAATGTCAACCCCTCCTCCCTCTGCGGTATGTTCAGTGCCAAAGGAGTCCACCCATACCTAGTGTCTTGGACGTGGTCTGTCCTCACGGGCAGATCGTGTCGTCTGCTTTTCCAGGGTTTGCCCAAAGTCTTCGCCCCCGTCTCCACTTTCACACGCCCAAGGGTCCCCCATTTCGCCCCTCCTCTTTGGTATATACGTCTCGTGCCTCCACTGGGAAATGACCTATGGTTTTACCCTCTCCTACGTCGACCATTGCGCCCTCATTGCCTCGTCGGACTCATACCGACGCAACGTTCAGATCCTGCAAGGGCAGTACACTATACTTAAAGCCAGAGGTTCCTGCCCAGGGCTGGGTTTCTCCGTTCCAACAACCGAACTGATCCACTGGCGCACGAACAGGGACAGGGATCCACCCTCGAAGGCCCCAATCCATCTAGATGGGTCAATCTTCCACCCAAAAGGTGAGCTAGGGTGGCTAGGCCTCTGGTTCAGCCCGTCGCTCTCTACTACCTCCCACTGCACCAAACGACTATCCAAGGCGCAGGCTGCCTTCGTAGCGATCAAAAGGCTCTCCCCCCCAGGGATGGGTCTCTCCCCCTTCCTCTGCCATCGCTTGGCCGCGTCCCTCCTCTTCCTCAACCTCTCACATGGGCGAGACGTTGTCCACCCGACAGTCCACATGGTGAGAAAGTTAGCGATCTTCTGGCACTAGGTCCAGAGGTGGTGTACGAACTGCTTTGCCTGTACCCCAACCGACATCATGGCGTTGGAAACCTGCCTCCCCCCCCTGGACCTGCTCCTGGCCTACAAAAGACCTCAGGCACACCTCCGAATACTATGCTCCGTGGCAGAGATCAACCCTGCAATAGCCCGTCTTGCCCCCTCAGTACAGACCCCGTCCCTCCTCCGCCATGACCGGACCACAGGGCCCTTCTGGCAAGAAATGCGAGGAGCCAGCTCCCCTTCCCATGCCGTCAGCCTTGCCCCCCTTCCAAAAACACAGCCCACCTCCCCCTAGACGCGGTGCCCCACTAAATGCTCTTTTTGATGGGCCCCCCTGGGCTCGACCCCCTCACTGTTACCTCTCTGCACCTCCTTACTCCGCCTTACCCTGACCCCCCAGAAGGGCGTACCTACCCTGAACTCACGCGGCGTTGCCGCGACCTACTCATGGAAGAATGGAAGGCCCAGGCCCCAGACCCAGGAGATCCCCGTACGCCCCCTCTGTCAGGCCCCATCCGGTTATAGTCCCCAACAAATTTGACGCAGGAAGGCTCCTCCAGAAGAGATCAGGCAAGAGCTACCTCCGTGCCCACCCGTCTTGGGAAAACAACAAACCCAACACCTGCCCGAGATGCCACAGGTCCCCGGAGACCTTTGAGCACGCCATACTGTCCTGCCCCGGGAGGGAGCCCCCCAGCAACCGCCCTCTTCATGCTCTTTCTGACCTGGGCCCCGACGCCCCTGTCTGGCCCTCGGCGACCCTTCTAGGTGCCCTCTCCCGATTCATTAGGGCAACTAGGACCGCTTTTCCCCCGGGCATGTTTTCCCGCCCTACCTCCGCCACTAGCTCTGCTTCCTCCCAATCATCTCACATAGTTTCCTTTGGTTACTTCATGTCGTCACAGGAGAGCTAGGTTTAATTTGTTGTTTCTCGGGTTGCCTGTTGTTTCCGCTGGTTTTAGGTGGGTTTCCTTATATTACTTATTTTGATTTCGTGCCCGTATGTGGACCAGGGACCGGTATGGACGCTTATGACGATGTTTGGTGACGGATGTTTCTTATGTTTGTTTGTGTTGGATTTTGGGTTTTGTTTTCGCCATAGCTAGCGCTCCATGTGATTTCTTGTACATAAACAACGAATATATGATATAAAAAAATAAAAAAAATAAAAAAATAAAAGCCCCTTATTTCTTTCCCTGGAAAGCTGTCCTACGACTCACCCTCCTCCTTCCACCTTATTGTCCTCCTGCAGATCTTTTCTAAGATCCTAGAAAGGATAAGGAACACTCGCCTTTCCTGCATTGCCCGGGTACTTGGCATTTTCAAACGTATCCGGATGCCTTGGCGCCAAGATGTCTAACTTTCCACCTGAATTCTCCGTCCTTGATGCCAAGGCATCCAGATCCTTATGAAAATGCCAAGTAGTGGGCCTGCTCAACCCCCACCAATGCAGATACGTGGCAGGCCTGTCAGTGGCGGATGCGTGCAACACCTTGACACACGAGATCAGGACCCTTCAAATGGAGAAGAGGAAAGTCTCCCCACTCTTCCCGGAGATCAAGTGAGGTTTCGATAAGATCAATCCTTTCTCCCTCTGGGGCATGCTTAGAGCCATGGTGGTCAACCCATACCTTGTAGCCTGGACAAGATCCTTCCTCACATGCAGATCCTGCCGGCTACTCTTCCAGGGTTCGCCTAAAGTCATCGCCTAAAGTCAACGCCTAAAGTCATCGCCTAGAGTCATCGCCTAAAGTCATCGCCTAAAGTCATCGCCTATAGTCTTCGCCTAAAGTCTTCGCCCCGGTTTCAGTCCGGACCCCGCAGGGGTCCACGGCCTCGCCTCTCGTATTTGTTATATACGTCTCAGGTCTCCACAGGGAGATCCCACATGGCCTCACCCTCCCTTACGCAAACGACTTCGCACTGACGGTCTCGTCAGACTCCTACCGCCGTAACGTTCAACTGCGGCAGGGGCATTACGCCATACTAAATGCCAAAGGCTCCCGTTTTGGAGTAAGTTTCTCAATCCCTGTAACTGAACTGATCCACTGGCACATGAACAGTGACAGGGACCCCACCTCACAGGCCCCGATCCACGCCGACAGATCGGTCTTTCACCTTATGGTTAAACTCAGGTGGCTCCGTCTATGGTTCAGACCGTCTCTCTCCACCACCCCGCACTTTACTAAATGACTGGGAAAGGCCCAAGCAGCCTTCGTGACGGTCAAGAGGCTCCCCCCCCCTAGGATGGGCCTGCCTCCCTTCCTCTGTCATCGCTTGGCTACATCTCTTCTCTTCCCCATCCTGGGCTACCATGTGGACGTCTTCTCCCCGACGGTCCACATGGTGAAAGAACAAGCTCTCTACTGGCACATGGTCCAGAGATGGTCTACAAACTGCTTCAACTGCACGCCAACTGACATCCTGGCGATCGATGCCTCCCTTCCCACCCTGGATGTACTGCTGAACTACAAACGTCACCTGGCAGACCTTCGCATCCTCTGTTCTCGCCCCAGAGATTAACCCCGCTACGGCCCGTCTGGTCCCATCAGTGAAAGCCCCCTCTCTCCACTGCCATGCCCCAGAGCCCAGGCCCCTCCTGGTGAGAAACGCGGGCAGCTGCCTCCCCCTCCTGTGGCTTCAGCCCAGACCCTCTTCAAAGAACAGGGCTCACTTACCGCTGGACGCCCTTCCCCACTCGATGCTGTTCCTTCTGAGTCGCAACCTGCTTGCCCCCCTTGATGTGACCTCCCAGCACCAGCTCGCTGAGTAATACCCAGACCCGCAGGAGGGGCGCTCCTATCCTCAGCTAAGGCGACGTTGCCCCGTTTTTTGTCTGTTGGAATGGGAAGCCAGGGCCTCGGACCCGGCAAGGTACCGATACCCCATCTCCCTCAAGCCTCACCCCTTTATGGGCTTCAACAAATTTGACGAGGGAAGCCTTCACCAGATAAGATCCGGCAAAAGCTACCTCCGCGCTGACCCCTCATGGGATAACGAGAACCACACCACCTGGCCAGGGTGTGACGAGGTCCCAGAGAACTTCAGGCATTGCATTGCCTCCTGCCCAGTCGGAGAGCCATCCAGGAACCGCTACCTTCAAGCTGTCACCGAAATTGGCCCCGACGCCCCGGTTTGGTCCTCTGCCCCCCTTCTGGGCGCCCTGTCTCAGTTCATCAGGTCAACGAAGACGGCCTTCCCTCCGGGCATGTTTTCCTGCCCCTCTTCTGCTTCTAGCTCGATCTCTTCCCACTCCTCTAATGTAGTTTCCTTTGGTTATTTTATGTCATCACAGGAAGTCTATGATAGGCGCACGGACTCCCCGTAAGGATTTAGAGGGTAAGGTTACCCTACCTTAACGCACACGAACTTCGAAGAACAAAGATAACACCCCCCTCCAGCGCCACCATTGTGACGGCGCGTCAGCACTGGCCGCCTGGGTAGGTGCGTCCCAACACCAAAGGCCACTGTGGATGGCGCACATCTTATAACACCATATAAGTCGCGGCCGTCCGACCGACCGGACCCTGTTCGCAGGATATATGAGGGGCGACCTGCGGGCACCTTATGCAAGTAGAGGCAGGTGAATCGGGAGATGGCGCATAAGGTTACAGAGACTTGAAGACAGACAGTCGGAAGAGTGGGTCGAAGGTAACAGGACGTTTCGCACGAAAGTTAGTCCCCTTGTACCCACGAAGTCGTGTAGAGTATGAAGGAGGTAACTATGCCCAGTAAGTGGATCGGGTGCATCCACAGAGGACAAGTTGGTAAAAGATGGAGACCGAGGGAAAATGCCTATAGGTACGATCCCGAGGACAAGTCGTGTAATGCCGAAAGACCAGAATACGAGATGCAGTCGCAAACTGAATTCTCGACGGAACCAACCAAAGAAGAATGGCCATCTTCTGTCCAGCGAGTTAGACTACACTCGACAAGCACGAGGGCAACATAATTCGTAACCATGGTTGTCAACGGATAAACGAATGAGCTGACACCTGACGTGGTCTCCACACCCTCAGGAATAATCGAAGCGCAGACCGATTAGTTGACCATGGGAGCAAAAAGTGTGGTAGAGAGTTTTCAGGGTCTACGAGTGTTTGCACTCAGGTGAAGTTCGCCGAGTTGCGGACAAGGTACTTAGTTAGTATAGAGTTAGCATTTATACCGCGATTGCTCAGACGCGGAATATAAATATCGAAGCATCTTCGCTGCTATTAAGAAAAACAAGCACGGAGAAGAGATCTTATCAATATACTAAGTTATCTACACTTTTATATCGTTACCAATACTGCGACGATCCATATCGAAGTGAATCATTATATCTACCCTACATTACTCGTGTCTTCTTAACGAGTTCTCCAATATAATTACGATTAAGATCCTAGCTGTCGGAATCCCTCACGCCGAATCTACCACCTAACAGTCTAGGTTTACTGTTATATTTTGTTTCAAGTTGGTTGTAGTGTCTACTGGTTAATAGGACGGTTTCCTTGATTTACTTACCTAACCTTCGTGCCCGCCTGTGGGCCAGGGACCGGTACGGACCGTTATGCAGATAACTGGTGACGGATGTTTTCTTGGTGTGTTCGTTTTGGATGTGGGGTTTTGTTTTCGCCATAGCTAGGGCTCGATGCGATTTCTTGTACCTTAAGAACGAAGATATGATATAAAAAAAAGAACGAAAAAAGAGGGAAAAAAAACGGCCTCTGGTTTCTTTTTCGCCTGCCACCCTCGGTTCACACCCCGTCCCTCGTCCGCCATCCGAGTTACTATACGCTGCTTTGGGCGAAGAATGCGGGCATCCTCCTTCCCTCACGTTGGCTCCAGCCCAGGCCGCTGGCAAAGAAGAGGGCACATCTCCCCCTGGAGGGACCTAACCCACTCCATGGTATTCTTGCTAGGCCCCAATGGGCCTGACCCTCTCCGAGTCACGTCGCAGCACCTGGTTGCTGAGGTATACCCTGTTAGGCACACTAACTCCCAGTAAGGATTTACTGCGCAAAGTTAGCCTACGTTGACGCACACCAACTTCGCAGGAAAAAGATAACACCCGCCTCGGGCCCCGGCGTTGGGACAGCACGTGATCACTGGCCGCCTGGGTAGTTGCGTCCCAACACCAAAGACCACTATCGATGGAACACATCTTATAACACCGTATAGGTCGGGGCCGTCGGTCCGACCGGATCCTGTTCGCAGGATAGATGAGCAAAGACCACCGGGCACCTTGTGCAAGTAGAGGCAAGTGAATCGGAAGATGTCGCATAAGGTTAGAGACGCTTGAAGAGAGAGAGTCGGAAGGTTGGGTCAAAGGTAACGGGACGTTTCGCACGCAAGTTAGTCCCCTGGTAGCTACAAAGTCGTGTAGAGTATGAAGGAGGTAACTATGCCCAGTAAGTGGATCGGTGCATCCACAGAGGACAGGTTGGTACAAGATGGAGTCCGAGGGAAAATGCGCATAGGTCTGATCCCGAGGATAAGTCGTGCTTTGCCGGAAGACCAGAATACGATATACAGTTGCATGCCGAATTCTTGACGGAACCAACCAAAGCAGTTTGGCCATCTTCTGTCCAGCGAGTTAGACTACCTTCAACCAGCACGAGGGCAAGAAAATTCGTAACCATCGTTGTCAACGGATAAACGGATGCGCTGACACCTGACCTGGTTTCCACACCATCAGGAATAATGAAAGCGCAGACCGATAAGTTGGCCATGGGAGCCACAAGGTGTGGTAGAGAGTTTTCAGGGTCTATGAGTGTTCGCACTCAGGTGAAGTTCGCAGAGTTGCTGGCAAGATACTTAGTTAGTATAGAGTTAGCATGTATACCGCGATTGCGCAGATGCGGACTATAAATATCGAAGCATCTTCGCTGCCATTAGACACAACAAGTACGGAGAAGAGATCTTATCAACATAATAAGTTATCTACACTTTTATATCATTATCAATACTTCGACTATCTATAACGAAGAGAATAATTATATCTAGCCTACATTACTCATGTCTTCTTAACAAGTTCTCCGATATAATTACGATTCAGGTCCTAGCTGTCGGAATACCTCAAGCCGAAGCTACCACCTAACAGTATATTGATACTTCGCATCGTTACCGAGACGAATGTTTGGCGGAGACACTCATACCCCCAAACCCGAAAAACCTTTCCAACCAAGAACATTGAGGACTATCTCCACAGACGAAGTCCTCACCCCTATAAGCGAATTGGGGACACAAGCGCCCTACTATGAATCGTATTTCTGGTGGATAAACCCAGAAAATACCGTTACACTGGAAGATATCGCCGCACTATAAGAATACCAGTACTGAAAAAACCTTACCTACAAAACCCCCTGGGAAAAATCAAACGCAATTTGGTACACTCAGTACCCAGAAAGCAATCAATGCTCAAGGCAGTGTTTTGAGATACCGATAGTTGGGGGAGGAAAGGAAAGATAAGTTTCCATTCATCAAGGCAAAAGAATGTCCTCTGACCTCAAAGCTCCGGAAGTTAGGGAATGGCAAGGAGGAGATGGAGCAGAAGGAGGAGAAGAAAACGAGGGACCTGATAAATTGTCCGGAACCTCAGCCCCCAGTGTGGAGACGACAGTCACCCACCTAGCCCGAACACACTCGGCCCACCAAACACCTTACTCTCCTATCCGATTAGGCTTCCTAGACAAATATGGGAAGGGAAGACGAGGAGGCGGTCACCGAACGCCTGAACCCACCGAATCGCTCATGGCCGTTCAGATCCGCAGATTAGATCAGATCCTCGGCCGATTGGACCCAACACTTACCGTGAGTCAAGATGGACACCATCTTGCGTTCAGCTCCCTCCCGACCAACAGTTTATGAATGGCCTAAGATCTGGTACATGTCAAGTATCAGTTGAAATCCGGGCTCCAGATGGTGGGTCGAGAACTCACCCGAATAGAGGAACAAGTACAACTTTTGGCCTTGGAGTCTCAAAAGGTCCAAGAAAGCTTCGCAACCCAGGTCACGGAACGACTGTGGGAGACAGACGAGAGATAAACCAGACACAGGGCTGTAACCTGCCATCTCCACGAAGCTGTGCAAGTGACTGGCGAGCAGTCTATGCACCATGACCTACTCCTAGACCTGGAGATCGTTTGGATAAACGAGCAGCACAAACGGAAGCTGGCAAATCACGAGATAAGCATTAATCTTGTGAGAAATGAGCTACGACACCACCAGAAGTCCAGAGAAGCCCAAGATGGTGAGATGGCGGTGCTTAAGACTCTGGTGGAAGAATTGTTGGGCCAGGTGAAAGGGAAAGGCAAGGTGTCAGATCCGACAGCGGAGGCTTCCGGGGCGCGTGGAGGAAGACCACCACCACCACGACACGGAGTGACAGGAGCTCCAGGCGGAGGAGGGGGAGGAGACCCCGATGATGAAGGGGAAGGATGTGGAACGAAGCCTGATGAGAATAGGAAAGGAAGATGGGACGAGAGACCCCCGCCCCAGCCAGAAGAAGACAACTACGACATTGAGAAGGATGAACAGTTTAACCTGTTCTCACGAGTCATGGCCAACCCCTTGGGACAAAGAACGAGAATGCCAGCGGAAGCGGCTGCCATGTTTGGAAACGAGAAACACCAAGATATACGTAGGTGGCTATTGACATGCACAGCTGATTTTGGTCGAAACAGTTCGCAATGGGAGGACGAGGCACAACGAATCTAATACACCATCAGCGGAATCGAGGGGAAAGAAGTCGCACCGTTTGCGTAAACCTACTGACGACAAATGACCGGAGAAATAGGTTATACGAGACAAGAGGGATACGAGTTCTGGCACGTTTTTGCGGAAAAAGCCCTGTGACGATTCGGACCCACCCATGAAGCGGAAAAATCCCTACTAGAAATGGGATAGGTCCAATATCGCGGTGATGTCGCCATATTCTTGATAGAAATTGAAAATCCGAATATCCACGCAAGAGTCACCGGGATAGCCTGGAGGAAAATGATTGAAGGCAAACTTCACGTAGAAGCATTGCTACGGGTCTCACGCAGACAATATGTCAACGATGGGGAATGATTGGAAGCAATCAGGACCGTTACCCGAGCAGAAGAAGATTTCGATGAAAGAAAAGATATTCGGTCCCTCAGGCACGACACCAGGCAAAAAAAGAAAGTTCGAGCATTCAAAGCCAACTGTACCCGCCAAGCGTGTAAAAAAGCAATACACCGCTAAGGAAAAGGCGTACTATCAAAAGAAAAAGGCGGGGGAAAGAAAGGTGAAGAAAGAATGGTCGGTGGCACCGGCGGGGGAGATTAGACACAAAGCGTAGGCAGAAGCCCACCAGGGGGTCGATCAAAAAGTTGTCGATAAACGGAAATCTGACATGGAATGAACGTGATGCGGGATGAAAAACCACGCTTGGCAATACTGTCGAAAAACCGATACAATCAGCGGCTGTATATCGAGGGCAATCGAAGCCCAAACGACAGTCCACATTCACGCCAAAACGACGCCCCCAGGTAGCCACTCTGGCCGTGGATGGCCAGGGAGAAAGCTCAAGACGAGCAGCGCAAAGGCCCCCAGCATGGGCTTTTGACGATGACGATATTTTATAAAAAGTCATCCAGGTATCGACAACAACGGTGATCGGGTAGTGAGGTTGCCGCCTCGAATCGAAAGACCTGCGGCGTAGTCGGTGACGATATCCCACCGGAAGGCTAAAAGACCAAAGGATAGCGGTTGCAATTTTGGGTCCAAAAATGGGTAGTCCGTGCTCACCACAGGAGCCATAAAAAATTACATGAGACGAAAGCAGTCAACGAGACTAAAAGGGAAAAAGAAGATTACCATTCGTCGGAACAGAACTGGAGTTGCACGACACGCAAAGGAGGGTCGAAATCCAGGGCAACCTGACTTGCTCTCCGGGTAAAACAGCCGGGCAAATAGAGGCTGGGGGCGCCGCTATTGGGCACAAGGTTCATGCCCGACGAATGTTCTCCGAGGGGGTCTCGGGAGTCAGACCAAACTTGAAGGCGAAGGTGCGGTGGACTTGTCGCAGGGGACAGTCCCATATGAGGGATAAGTCGACAATAAAGGACCGCGCATCCTAGTCGCGAACTGGAGAGGTACTCTACTGAACCACCACTCCTGTGATATGGGAACTCCAGGGCAGGAGGTAAAGACCGCTAGTAGTGTGCTGCCCGATATCAAAATATTAGACACTTAATGTAAAGGTTTGTCTGAGAAGGCTTTCAGAGCCGAAACTGCGCAGGCGCGGTAACAAACCCCCACGCTAGTTGTAACCGCAACGATGAAAAGATTTCATCAAGAACCGAGCGAAAGCGCTAGACCCATTAAAAACCAAAGCATTAAGCCTGCCCAGAAGGACCGGCATTTGTTGAAGTCAAAGGACGAAAACAGGTAATAAACGTCCTCTTAGATTCTGTTTCAAACATCATCTTTCTCATGAACCAAGATACCGCACAACGGGTTGAAATCCCGACCGAAGCTAGGGATTTCCCATTCAAAACCACAACCTTCGATAGCGAAACTGTGCCTACCGGAGGAATATTCTATACCCATCCGGTCTGATTACAAATCGGTACCAACGGTCACCGAAGCATGATAGCCGGCGAAATAGCGAACGCAGGAAAATATGATTTAAGGATACCCGTTTGGTGGTGGCACGATGAACACCCCCTTAAAAATATCTTGGACCCAAAGAAATAGGTTTTTGAGGAAAGGAAGTGCCATGCCCATATAGAAGATGAGGCAGTGGCGGACTTATTCGAGTGGGATGAGACTGTGGCTTACGATGAGGAAGCACAGTATGTAGGAAGGATAGAACGAGGAGAAGAAGGAGGAGTACAGTTGGAAGCGCTGCCAAAACCATGTTGGCAGTATAAGGAGCTTTTTGAAGAAAAAAAAGCTAAAATGTTGGCACCTTAAAGAACCTTCGACCACACCATCAACCTTAAAGAATGGGCCGAACCCCCGTGGGGTCTGATTTACTGAATGTCGGCACACCAGTTGAACGAACTGGATAAATACCTGAAGAAAATGATAGCAGAGGGCAAGATCGCTGATAGTGAATCTCCTTACGGGGCCCCAATTCGTTTCGTTCCCAAACCAGATGGAAGTCTACGACTGTGCGTAGCCTATAGGAACCTCAACAAATTGACAATCCTAAACAAGTACCCCCTACCGCTCATTGATGAACTACGAGACCGCGATGCTGGAGCAATGGGGTTTACCAAGCTCGACCTAAAAGATGGATATCATCTTGTTCGAATGAGGAAGGGTGACGAACACAAAACAGCCTTTCGTATACGATACGGAGAGTACCAATAAAAGGTCATGCCTTTCGGGCTCGTTAACGCTCCCGCAACGTTTCTGACAATGAAGAACAAGATCATAATGGAATTCTTGGACCACGGAGTAGTCGTCTACCTGGACGATATCCTAATATAGTCTGAAAATATAGACGACCATATCAAACCAGGCCAGAAGGTCCTTCACCGACCCGAACAACATGACTTGGCAGTCTTGTTCAAGAACTCGGTTTTCCACCCAGAGGAAGTCGAATTCCTGGCATACATTGTCCAGACAAGCGGCGTCACCATGAGTGATAGAAAAGTGAAAAGAGTTCCAAATTGCGCAGACCGAAGCTCGGTTAAAGAGGTCCAAATCTTCATTGGATTCGCAAACTTTTATCGACCATTGATTAAAGATTTCTCAAAAGTTTGCAAGCCAATAACCGAAACCTTGAAAGGAAACCCCAAGGATTTTCACTGGGGAAGGGAACAGGAGGAGGCGTTTGAGGAGTTGAAAAAGAGGTTTACGACTGCACCAATTTTATCGCATGTCTCCCCATGATGGAGAACGGTGGTCGAGCCAGACGCAAGTGACTTTGGGCTTGGATGCGTACTATCTGAGTACCAAGGGAGACGGCTTGACCCAGTGGCTTTCCATTCTCGCAAACTACACAGCGCTGAAAGAAATTACGCGATACATGACAACGAATTACTCGCAATAATGGAAGCGTTCAAAGAATGGAAAAGATACCTGTGAGGAGAGGAAGAGCCCATGACAGTATACACGGACCACCAAAACCTACAGTCCTTTTTGACCAAGAAAATCGGGAACCAACAACAAATTCGATGGACAAAGGAGTTTACAAACTACAACTTCACAATAGTCTATCGACCGGGAAGTAGAGGCGGGAAACCCGACACGTTAAGTAGACGGCCGGAGTATCGTCCTGAGGAGGGAGCTCGTTATAGTGACCAGTCGATTTTGAAATCAGAACATGTGCAAATTTCCGTAATTCATCAGAGGGGAAGCGCAGAGACAGCCCTCATTCCAGAAAAACGCGAACCCACAAACCTCAGGATAATGAAACTTTCGGATAAGTCTGTAATCCCGACGAAAGGATCACAATTCGCGGCCGGACATGACATCTACGCCCTAACACACTGGATGGTACCAGCAAAAGGACAGAGAATGGTGGAAACGGGTATTGCGATAGGATTGCCGGCGCGAACCTAGGGAAGGCTAGCCGCGAGAAGTGGTATGGCTAGCACGATGGGAATAGCAGTGGGTGGTGGTGTAATAGACGCGGATTACACCAGAGAAGGAAAAGTCATACTTCGAAAGGATGGCGAAGCCAACGCCTTGTACAAAGCATGAGATCGGATAGCGCAGCTCATAATAGAGAAGATTGCCAACACGGACGCGATGGAAGTAGACGACCTAGGAGTAAGCGAGCGAGGAAAGTTAGGTTTCGGATCAAGTGACCTAAACCCCAAGCGATCCATCACGGCTAAAGAAGAAAGAGTCAAAATATGTTTCCTTCACGCAGACACAAACAAAAATGAATTCTTTAGCGCAGCTGATATCGGCTATTACCCTCGGTTAACAGGTGAAAAAGAAAGGTTATCAAGCACGCATGTCAATGCAGCCCTGACGCGTACAATGAACCATTCATTTCTGGACAAGATTAGAGTGGCGGGCAAAGAGGATGAGAAGTGGCAGGAACGAGGCGGTGAACTGGTCAGGCTAAGAGCAAGTGGGAAATAGAGGGCAGACGAAGGGATAGAAAAGGATGGGTTACAATACAACGAAAATTGTTTGTACATCCCCGACGACGAAGCCCTTCAGACAGAGATAGCCCAAGGCGGTCACGACTCGTTAGTAGCGGCGCATTTCGGACAAGAAAAAACAATTGAGATAGTGACAAGGGATTTCTACTGGAAAGGACTGGTGGAATGGATCAGAGACTATGTACGATCTTGCGACGAATGTCCACACAGTAAATCACCAGGGCACACTAAGTATGGATTACTTCAACTCTTAGAAGTACCCTATGCCGCCTGGTCCTCCATACCAACGGACATCATCACACAGCTACCAGAATCGAAGGGTACGACCCAGAAAATGGTAGTCATAGACCGGTTCATGAAAATGGCCGACTTCATCGGCCTCCATGAAAACACGACCGCAAAGGATGTTGCGGATACCTTCCTTCGGGAAGTTTGGAAACTTCACGGATTGCCGACTGAAATTATTGCGGATATGGACGCGAACCTTTCCGGCCAATTTTGGGAATCATTGTGCAAAATGCCAGGAGTTAAACGACGTATGTCAACGGCATATCACCCTCAGACTGACGGACAAACCGAAAGAACCAACCAAGTGCTGGAAGGATACTTGCCGACATTTGTGCACTACGATCAGGACGACTGGTACCAACTATTGCCGTTAGCTGAACACGCCTACAACAACTTGGCAACTAATGTATATAAAATGAGCCCATTCTTCCCCAACTCCGGTTTCACCCACAAACGGAGTGGATGACAGAGAGAGAAGCTCATAACCGCGGGGTGACAATGTATGCTCACTAGATACAGGACATACATCGACAGGGGAAACAAACCCTAGAGAATAAAGGGGAATCAATGAAAAAAGTAATACAACGAAAAAGCGACGGAATAACCCAGCATCGAGGTTGGTGACTTGGTAATATTGAAGGAGAAGAACATACCTATCAAACCACAATCAAAGAAGCTGAGTGCGAAACAGTATGGCCTGTTGAGGGTCTTAGAAAGAAGAAGAAGCAGGGCATACATGTTAGAAATATCGCCGCGGTGGAAAATTCATCCTGTGTTTCACGTTTCACTGTTGGAACCCTGCCAAGCCTCCTACAGACCCAATTGCGAACAACCACCCCGAGATGCCGAGGACATCAAGGGAGATTTAGAGTAGGAAATTGGAAGGATCGTTAAGAGCGAGGTCATTTCGTACACGCGAAAGGTTCGAGGCAGGAATCAGCTGATGAAAGAGCTTCGGTATTTTGTGAAATGGAAAGGCTGCACCGAAGATGAAAATACTTGGGAACCCCCTGAGAGGATGAAGAATGCCCGGGAAGAGGTGGAAAGATTTCATAGAGAGAACCCGGAGATGTCGTGCCCGAGAGAGGTCGAGTGACATAAGATCAGTTTTCCATCGGTGGACAAGCGAACGGGGATGGTTTTTACCCGTCCTATGTAGAGCTCGAAATAGATAAAGAAAATGAATAATAGACATAGAGTATTCGGGAAGAACACTTCGAAGAGGGAAGCTCGAGTTAGGAGCAAGGACTCCCCTTAAGGATTTCCAGGGCAAGGTTACCCAGCCTTGACGGACACCAACTTCGAAGGAAAAAGATAACAGCCCCCTCCAGCCCCAGCATTGGGACGGCTCGTCATCACTGGCTGCCTGTGTAGTTGGGTCGCAACACCAAACACCACTATTGAAGGAACACATCTTATAACACAGTATATGTCGCGGCCGTCGGTCCGACTGGATCCTGTTCGCTGGATATATGAGGGGCGTCCTCCGGGCACCTTATGCAAGTGGAGGCAGGTGAATCGGATGAAATCGGATAAGGTTACAGACGCTTGAAGACAGACAGTCAACAGGTTGGGTCGAAGGTAACGGGACGTTTTGCACGCACATTAGTCCCCACGTACCTACAAAGTCGTGTAGAGTATGAAGGAGGTAACTATGCCCGGTAAGTGGATCGGGTGCATCCACAGTTGACAAGTTGGTAAAAGATGGAGTCCGGGGGAAAATGCCTATAGGTACGATCCCGAGGATAAGTCGTGTAATGCCGGAAGAGCAGAATACGATATGTAGTTGCATGCCGAATTCTTGATGCAACCAACCAAAGAAGATTGGCCATCTTCTGTCCAGCGAGTTAGACTACCTTCAACCAGCATGCGGGGGTTAGGCGCACGGACTCCCCGCAAGGATTTACAGGGCAACGTTACCCTGCCTTGGCGCATACGAACTTCGAAGGAAAAAGATAACATCCCCCTCCAGCCCCGGCGTTGGGACGGCGCGTCATCACTGGCCGCCTGAGTAGTAGCGTCCCAACACCAAAGACCACTATCAGTGGAACACATCCTATAACACCATATACGTTGCGGCCATCGTTCCGAACGGATCCTGCAAGCTCCCTTCCCTCAATTCTCCTACCCCGCTTTTCACCTTCCTATTCGGGAAGGTGTAGGCGGAGTAAAACACCACACACGCACCAAATCCACCTCACGATCCTGACCTGCCCCTGACCTTGGAGCTTCATAAGGTTGCTGGAAAGGCAATTTCGCGAGACAAACACACCACGATAGATGGTACCTTACTACTACCTCAATAACTCCCATCTGGTGGCCTCTCGCCATAGCCAAAGGGACAAATGCATCGATACTTTGGTCAAACCTCACAACAACCGCCGGGACGGAATGCCATGAGTTTGGCCTCCCCCACAAAACAACTCGGTCGGATCATCTCGGCAATGTGTGACTAGTATAGCACTACCTCTGGTTGCACCACCGCCCCGCCTACCGTTTACTAGCTCCTTTCCTAATGCCTTACTCTTGGGTTGGCATAAGGATACTCACAAGAACAGGTTTCCTTGCTCCTGCCAAAAGCGAGGGGGGGTTTGTCTGAAGGCCCTACACCCAGGATGATGAAGGATCAGACGCGAGTTGTGTTACCAATTTTTTCTTTTGTTTTTCATATGTCATGAGATGTCCGGAAAGGTTTTCTTGTTGTCTTCTGCTTCTGGCGGTTAGGTTGTCGGACAGGTATCCTGCTTATCATGTTGGTTATTTTGTCTTGTGTCTTTCCGGTTGGAGATATATGTGCGGTTGGTTCCATACCAGAGGGACCTGGGATGACTTGTTTTTCCCTTGGCTGGAGGGGGTAGGGTTTCTTTGCCATGGGATATTTCCCGAATGCAGCGGATGTACCTTAGGTAGCACCTAAAAACAATCCACAGAATTAACAAAAAAAAAATTCTGAAGGGATCCTGTTCGCGGGATACGTGAGGGGAGACCTCCGGGCACCTTATGCAAGTGGAAGCAGGTGCATCGGACGACGGCGCATAAGGTTACAGACACGAGAAGACAGACTGTCGGGAGAGTGGGTCGAATGTAACGGGACGTTTGGCACGAAAGTTAGTCCCCTCGTACCTACTAAGTCGTGTAGAGTATGAAGGAGGTAACTATGCCCAGAAAGTTGATCGGGTGCATCCACAAAGGACAAGTTGGTAAAAGATGGTGTCTGAGAGAAGAAGCCCAAAGGTACGATCGCAAGGACAAGTTGTGTAATGCCTGAAGACCAGAATACGAAATGCAGTCGCGTGTCAAATTCTCGACGGAACCAACCAACGCAGAATGGCCATCTTCGGTCCAGCGAGTTAGACTACCCTCGGGGAGCACAGGGGCCAGATAATTCGTAACCATTGTTGTCAACGGATAAACGGATGAGCTGACACCTGACTTGGTCTCCACACCATTAGGAACAACAGAACGCGCAGACCGATAAGTTGACCATGGGAGCAAAAGGTGTGGTAGAGAGTTTTCAGTGTCTACGAGTGTCCTCACTCAGGTGAAGTTCGCAAAGTTCCGCGCAAGGTACTTAGTTAGTATTGAGTTAGCATGTATACCGCGCTTGCTCAGACGCGGAATATAAATATTGAAGCATCTTCGCTGCTATTAGACACAACAAGCATGGAGAAGAGATCTTATCCATATAATAAGTTATCTACACTTTTATATGGTTGCCAATACTGGACAATCTATATCGAAGCAAATCATTATATCTAGCCTATATTACTCGTGTCTTCTTAACAAGTTCTCCGATATAATTACGATTAAGGTCCTCGCTGTTGGAATACCCCACGCCCAAGCTACCACCTAACTGTATATTCATACTTCTTATCGTTACAGAGACGAATGTTTGGCAGAAACACTCCTACTCCCAAACAAGAAACCCTTTTCGAATCAAGACCCTTGAGGACGACCTCAATAGCACAAATCTACTTCCCAGAATTCATAAGGGAACTAGGAACCAGAAAACCCTATCACGAATCCTACGCTTTCTCGACAAACCCAGAAAACTTCATCACTACCCAAGACCTAGTAGCCTTATACCAACATTGGGAAGGCGAAGGTTTCCGTTACTACGAACCAGAAGAGGAAATTGGTCAGGTCTGGTACACCGGGTACTATAGCGACGGGAGACGCTCAAGCCCAGAGTTTCAAATACCCGAAGTCTGGGGAGGAAACAAAAGACATGTTTTGCTTATAGAAACCACAGAGATGGCTTCTGACCCCAAAGTGCCTGAGGCCATGGAATGGCGATCAGAAGAAACACCTGAAGGAGAAGGACAAGACGAATTGTCCCAGGACACCGGCCCGAGCGTGGAAAGCGACAGCACTCGACCAGCTCGGTCACACTCGGGTGGCCCCGAGCCCCGATCCCGAAGCCTTGGAATAGGCTTCTTGGTCATGCAATGAAGCAGGAGACAAAGAGGCTCGAAGAGCCCTGCCCCTACCCGCGATTCTGTCATGTCAGGACGGATCGAACGCTGGGACCGAATCCTGGGCCGATTCGATCCAACGCTCAAAGAAAGTCGTGATGCACGACATCTATCTTTCAAGTCCCTACCAGCCAAGGTTCTGGCCATGGCCCATGAACTGCTGAAAAACAAATCGCAGTTATGGGCTGCCACCCAAATTGTGGGGCAGGAACTCAACCGAATGGACGAACAAGTACGGACCCTGGACCAAGGATCCCAGAAGGTCCAAGAAAGCTTCGCTTCCACCCTAGCCGAGAGGCTGGGAGAAACAGATGACAGACAAGCCAGACAAGAGGCTGTCACATCCCATCTACACGAAATGGTACAAGCAACAGAGGCTCAGTCAATACACCGAGACATACTCCTCGACCAAGAAATCGTTCGGCTAAATGAGCATCACAACATGGAGCTGGAAAATCGGCAGATAAGTCTCAGTCTCATGAAGCAAGAGATGTTAGAGCACCAGCTGGCAGAGTAGGCACGAGATGGTGAGATCTCGGAGCTAAAAGCAATGGTGCAAACCTTAATGGGGCAAGTTAAGGGAAAAGGCAAGGTGTCCGATCCGACACCAGAGGCTTCAGGGGCGGGTGGAGGAAAACCACGACCACCACGACACGGAGCGGCAGGAGCTCCTGGTGGAGGAGTGGGAGGAGACCCCGATGATGAGGGAGAAGGGTCTGGACGGAAGCCAGATGAGAGCAGGAAAGGAAGACGGGACGCGAGACCCTCACCCCAGCGAGAAGAAGATAACTAGGACGCTGAAAACGACGAACAGTTTAACCTGTTCTAACGGGTCATGGCCAACGCCTTGGGACAACGAACGAGAGTACCAGTGGAACCAGCTGCCATGTTTAGGAACGAGAAAGACCAAGATATCCGCATGTGGCTAATGACATGCACGGATTATTTTGGTTGAAACAGTTGGCGGTGGGAGTGTTAGGTGGTAGCTTCGGCGTGAGGTATTCCGACAGCTAGGACCTTAATTGTGATTATATCGGAGAACTCGTTAAGAAGACACGAGTAATGTAGGCTAGATATAATGGTTTACTTGGATATAGATCGTCGAAGCATTGGTAACGATATAAAAGTGTAGATAACTTATTATATTGATAAGATCTCTGCTCCGTGCTTGTTGTGTCTAATTGCAGCGAAGATGCTTCGATCTTTATACTCCTGGTCTGAGCAATCGCGGTATACATGCTAACTCTATACTAACTAAGTACCTTGCCCGCAACTCTGCGAACCTTTACCTGAGTGCGAACACTCGTAGAGCCTGAAAACTCTCTTACCACACTTTTTGCTCCCATGGTGAACTTATCGGTCTGCGCTTCTATTATTCCTGATGGTGTGGAGACCACGTCAGGTGTCAGCTCATCCGTTTATCCGTTGACAACTATGGCTACGAATTATCTTGCCCTCGTGCTTGTCAAGGGTAGTCTAATTCGCTGGACAGAAGATGGCCATTCTTCTTTGGTTGGTTCTGTCGAGAATCCGTTATGCGACTGCATCTCGTATTCGGGTCTTGCGGCATTACATGACTTGTCCTCGGGATCGTACCTATAGGTTTATTCCCTCGGACTGCATCTTTTAGCAACTTGTCCATTGTGGATTCACCCGATCTACTTACTGGGCATTGTTACCGCCTTCATACTCTACACGACTTTGTAGGTACGAGTGGACTAACTTTCGTGCAAAACGTCCCGTTACCTTCGACCCACTCTTCCGACGGCCTGTTTTCAAGTTTGTGTAACCTTATGCGCCGTCGTCCGGTTCACCTGGTTCCACTTGCATAAGGTGCTCGGAGGTCTCCCCTTATATATCCTGCGAACAGGATCCAGTCGGACGGACGGCCGCGACGTATAGGGTGTTATAAGGTGTGTTCCGTTGATAGTGGTCTTTGGTGTTGGGACGCAACTACCCAGGCGGCCAGTGATCACGCGCCGTCCCAACGCCGGGGCTGGAGGGGGGTGTTAGCTTTTTCCTTCAAAGTTCGGGGGCGTCAAGGTAGGGTAACTTTGCCCTGTAAATCCTTACGGGGAGTCCGTGCGCCTAACAGGGAGGACGAGGCACAAAGAATCCGAGACGCCAAAAGCCGAATGAACGGGAAAGAAGTCGCACTGTTTGCGTTAACCTACCGACGACAAATGACCAAAGAAAGAGGCTATACGAGAAAGCAAGGCTACGAGGTCTGGCATGTCTTTGCCGAACAAGCCCTGTGACGCTTCGGACCCACCAATGAAGGGGAAAAATCCCTACGAGAAATGGGATCGGTCAAATATCGCGCTGATGTCGTCAAATTCTTGATAGAAATGGAAAATCTGAACATCTATGGAAGAGTGACCAGGATAGCCTGGAGAAAAATGATGGAAGACGAACTTCCCCTGGAAGCAGTGCGACAGCTCTCACATAGAGAATATGTCGACGATGGGGAATTGTTGGAAGCAGTCAGGACCGTAACCCAAGCGGAAGAAGATTTCAAGGAAAGAAAAGATCTTCGAGGAGGCGGTCCCTCCGGCGCGACACGAGGCGAGAAAAGGAACTTCAAGAATTCAAAGCCTACGGTCGCAGCAAAACCTTTAAAAAGACAATACACGGCTATGGAAAAGGCGGCCTACCAGAAGAAAAAGGTGGGGAAACGAAGGTGAAAAAGCAAGGGTCGGTGGCACCGACGGGGGAGGTCAGACACAAGCTGTGGGCAGAAGCCCACCAGGGCGTCGATCAAAAGCTTGTCGACAAGCGGAAATCGGCCAACGGATGCACACAGTGCGGAATGAAAAACCACAGCTGGAAATACAGTCCAAAGCCAATACAGGTGTCGGCATACCGAGGGCAATCGAAGCCCAAACGCCAGTCCGCATTCGCACCGAAGCGACGTCCACAGGTAGCCACTGTGGCCGTTCATGGCCACGGAGAAAGCTCAACACGAGCGGCGCAAAGGCCCCCAGCATGGGCTCTAGAAGATGACGATATTTTATAAAAAGTGATCCCCGTACCGACAACCATGGTGATCGGGTAGTGAGGTTGCCGCCTCGAATTGAAAGACCTGTGGCGTAGTCGCTGACGATATCCCACCACAAGGCAAAAGACCAAAGGATAGCGGGTGCCAATTTACATCCAAAATGTGGGAGTCCGTGCATACCACGGGAGCCATACAAAAACTACAAGTGAAGAAAGCGGTCGACGAGACTAAAAGGGAAAAAGAAGATTACCATTCGTCGGAACGGAGCTTGAGTTGCACAACGCGCGTGAGGAGGGTCGAAATCCAGGGCAACCTGAGTTTGTCTCCCAATAAAAAAGCCGGGCAAATAGAAGCTGGGAGCGCCTCTATTGGGCACAAGGTTCATGCCCAATGAATGGTATCTGAGGGGGTCTCGGGAGTGAGACCAAACTCGAAGGCGAAGGTACGGTGGACTCGTCGCAGGGGACAGTCTCATATGAGGGGTAAGTTGACGATAAAGGACCACGCATCCTAGTCGCGAACTCGAGAGGTACTCCAGTGAACCACCACTACTCTGATATGGGAACTCCTCGGCAGGAGGTAAAGACCGCTAGTAGTGGGCTGCCCGATATCAAAATATATGACACTTATTGTAAAAGTTTGTCTGAGGAGGCTTTAAGAGCCGAAACTGTGCAGGCGCGGTAACAAACCCCCACACTACTTGTAATCGCGACGAAGAAAAGAGTTCATCAAGGACAGAGCGAAAGCTCTAGACCCATTAAAAAACCCAAGCACTACGCCAGCCCTGAGGGGAAGGCATTTATTGAAATCAAAGGACAAAAACACGCGATAAACGTCCCCTTAGATTCTGGTTCAAATATCTTTCTCATGAACCAGACACCGCACGACGGCTCGAAATCCCAACTAAGGCTAGGGATTCACCGTTAAAAATCACAACCTTCGATGGCAAAACCACGCCTACTGGAGGAACATTCTATACCTATCCTATTCTCCTAGAAATCAGTGCCAACGGCCACCGATGTATGATATCCTGCGAAATTGCGAATGCAGCAAGGTATGACTTAATCATACCCTTTGGGTGGTGGAATGATGAGCACCCCCTTAAAAATATGGCGGACCCACGTAAATGGGCCTTTGAAGAAGCAAAGTGCCACGCTCATATAGAAGATAAGGTGGTGGCGGATATGGTTGAATGGGATGAAACTGTGGCTTAGGATGAGGAAGCACAGTATGTGGGACGGATAGAACGAGAGGAAGAAGGCGCACTACAATTGGAGACGCTGCCAAAAGCGTATTGGCAGTATAAGGAGCTTTTTGAAGAGAAAAAAGCCAAAATGCTGGCGCCTTGAAGGACTTTCGACCACGCCATCAACCTTAAAGCAGTGGCCGAACCCCCTTGGGGTCCGATTTATCCAATGTCGGCACACCAGTTGAACGAGCGGGATAAGTACCTCAAGAAAATGATGGCTGAGGGAAAAATAGCTGACAGCGAATCCCCTTATGGCGCTCCAATCCTTTTCGTCCCGAAACCTGATGGGAGTCTACGATTGTGCGTAGATTATAGAAACCTCAACAAATTGATGATCCTGAATAAATCCCCTCTAGTGATGATCATGAATAAATCCCCTCTACCGCTGATGGATGAACTACAAGACCGCGTTGCTGGAGCAAAGGTATTTACGAAGCACGACCTAAAAGATGGATACCATCTTGTTCGGATGAGAAAAGGCGATGAACATAAAACTGCTTTGCGTACACGATACGGACAGTACGAATACAAGGTCATGCCTTTCGGGCTCGTCAAAGCTCCCGCAACGTTTCAGACAATGATGAACCAGATCCTAAGGGAATTCTTGGACCACGGGGTAGTCGTCTACCTAGACGATATCCTAATATACTCCAAAAATATGGACGACCACATCAAACTAGTCCAAAAGGCCCTCGACCGACTTCAACAGCACGACTTAGCTGTCTCGTTGAAGAAGTCGGTGTCCCACCAGGAGGAAGTCAAATTCCTAGGGTACATTGTCAAGACAAGTGGCGTCACCATGAGTGATAGAAAAGTCAAAAGCGTTCAAGATTGGGCACACCCAAGGTCGGTTAAAGAGGTTCAGATCTTCATTGGATTCGCAAATTCTTATCGTCGATTCATCAAAGATTTTTCAAAAGTTTGCAAGCCAATAACAGAAATGTTAAAAGGAAACCCAAAGGATTTTCACTGGGGAAGAGAGCAGGAAGAGGAGTTTGAACAGTTGAAGAAGAGGTTTACAACGGCAGCAATTTCATTGCATGTTTACCCAGGGAGAAGAATGGTGGGCATGACAGACGCAAGCGACGTCGCGCTCGGATGGGTACTGTCGCAATACCAGGGAAAATGGCTTCAGCCCGTGGCTTTTCATTCTCGATAATTGAACAGTGCAGAAAGAAATTACGAGATACATGACAAGGAATTATCCGCAATCATGGAAGCATTCAAGGAATGGAAAAGATACCTCTAGGGTGAAGAAGAGCCCGTGACGGTAAACACGGACCACCAAAACCTACAGTCCTTTTTGACGAAACAAGTCTGGAACCAACGCCAAATTCCATCGGATGGGCACAGGAGTTGAAAAACTACAACTTCAAAATAGTCTATCGACCGGGAAGAAGAGGCGGGAAACCAGATGCGTTACGTAGACAGCCGGAGAACCGTCCTGAGGAGGGAGCTCGTCACACTGAACAGTCAATTTTGAAATCGGAACCTTTCCAAATTTCCGTCATTCATCAAAAGCGAAACGCAGAGACAGCCCTCATTCCAGAAAAACGTGAACCCACAGCCTCAGAATAATGAAACTTTCGGATTAGGCTATAATCCCGACAGAAGGATCACGATTCGCGGCCGGTCATGACATCTACGCCCTGACAGACGGGATGGTACCAGCAAAAGGACAGACAAGGGTAGAAACGGGTATTGCGATAGGATTGCCTGAAGGAACATATGGAAGGCTAGCCGCGAGAAGTGGTATGGCTAGCAAGATTAGAATAGCAGTGGGCGATGGTGTAATAGATGCAGATTACACCGGAGAAGTCAAGGTCATACTTCGAAATCAGGGCGAAGCGGACTGCGTATTTAAGGCAGGAGATGGGATAGCGCAACTCATAGTAGAGAAGGTTGCCAACCCCAACACCATGGAAGTAGACGATCGGGGAATAACCGAGCGAGGAAAGATGGGCTTCGGATCAAGTGACATGAACCCTAAGCGATCCATCACGGCTAAAGAAGAGGAAGTCAAAATAGGTTTCCTTCACATGAACATAAGAGAAAACGAATTCTTTAGCGCAGCTGATATCGGCTATCACGCTCGGTTAATGAAAGAAAAAGAAATGATATCAAGCGCTCACGTCAGTGCAGCATTGACGCGAACAATGAACTATTCATTTCTGGACAACATTAGAGTGGCTGGTAAGGAGGATGAGAAGTGGCAGGACCGAGGCCGTAAACTGGTTAGGTTAAGAGAAAGCGGGAAAAAGATGCCACACCAATGGATAGAAAAGGACGGGTTACTATATAACAAAAATCGCTTGTACATCCCCGAAGACGAAGCCCTTCAAACCGAGATAGCCCAAGGCTGTCACTACTCATTAATAGCAGGGCACTTCGGACAGGAGAAAACGATAGAGATAGTAACAAGGGACGTTTACCGGAAAGGACTCGCAGAGTGGTTCAGCGACTCTGTACGATCCTGGAACGAATGTAAACACAGTAAATCCTCACAGCATGCCAAGTACGAATTACTTCAACTATTAGAAGTACCTTATGCCGCCTGCTCCTGCATATCGACGGACTTTATCAACCAACTACGGGAATCGGAGGGTAAGACCCAGATCATAGTAGTAGTAGACCAGTTCACCAAGATGGCTCATTTTATCGGCCTCCACGAGAATGCGACCGCAAAGGATGTTGCGGATGCCTTCCTTCGGGAATGTAGGAAACTTCGCGGATTATCGACCGAAATCATATCGGACATGGACGCGAAGTTTTCCGCCGAATTCTGGGAATCTGTTAGGCGCACGGACTCCCCGTAAGGATTTACAGTGCAAAGTTACCCTACCTTGGCGCATTCCAACTTCGAAGGAAAAAGATAACTCCCCCTTCCAGCCCGGGAGTTGGGACGGCGCGTCATCACTGGCCGCCGGGGTAGTTGCGTCCCAACACCAAAGACCAGTATCAACGAAACACATCCTATAACACCGTATACGTCGCGGCCGTCCCTCCGACCAGATCCTGTCCGCAGGATATATGAGGGGAAACCTCCGGGCACCTTAGGCAGGTGGAAGCAGGTGAATCAGACAACGGCGCATAAGGCTACCGACACCTGAAGACAGACAGTCGAAAGAGTGGGTCGAAGGTAACGGTACGCTTTGCAGGCAAGTTAGTCCCCTCGTAACCAGAAAGTCGTGTGGGGTATGAAGGAGGTAACTATGCCCAGTAAGTGGATCGGGTGCATACACAGAGGACAAGTTGGTAAAAGATGGAGTCCGAGGGAAAATGCCTATAGGTACGATCCCGAGGACAAGTCGTGTAATGCCGGAAGACAAGAATACGAGATCCAGTCGCATACCGAATTCTCGACGGAACCAACCATAGAAGAATGGCCATCTTCTGTCCAGCGAGTTAGACAACGCTCGGTGAGCACGAGGGCTAGATAATTTGTAACCATTATTGTCAACGGATAAACGGATAAGCTGACACCTGACGTGGTCTCCACACTATCAGGAATAACAGACGCGCAGTCCGATAAGTTGACCATGGGAGCAAACGGTGTGATAGAGAATTTTCAGCGTCTACGAGTGTTCGCACTCAGGTGAAGTTCGCAGAGTTGCGTGCAAGGTACTTAGTTAGTATAGAGTTAGCATGTATACCGCGATTGCTCGGACGCGGAATATAAATATCGAAGCATCATCGCTGCTATTAGACACAACAAGCACGGAGAAGAGATCTTATCAATATAATAAGTTATTCTATACTTTTATATCGTTACCAATACTTCGACGATCTATACGGAAGTGAATTATTATATCTAACCTACATTACTCGTGTCTTCTTAACGAGTTCTCCGATATAATTACGATCAAGGTCTTAGCTGTCGGAACACCTCACGCCGAAGCTACCATCTAACAGTCTATTGATACTTCTCATCGTTACCGAGACGAATGTTTGGCAGAGAAACTCAAACTCACAACCCCAGAAAACTTTACCTACCACACACCCTCGGAGAAATCAAACTCCATTTGGTACACCCCGTACCCAAAATGCCACCAACACTCAAGTCAGTGTTTTGAGATACCAATCGTCTGGGGAGGAAACAAAAGATAAGTTTTCCTTATAGAAACCACAGAGATGGCTTCTGACCCCAAAGCGCCTGAAGTCATGGACTGGCGACAGGAAGAAGGAGGCGAAGGAAGCGAAGGAGGTGATGAGCTCTCCTCCGTCCAAGCTCCAAGCGTGGAAACCACCGTCACCCACCTCGTTGGATCACATTCGGCGGATGGGACGCCTCGATCCCCAGTCCGTCTAGGCTTCATGCCGAAATACGGGGGCAGAGTGCAGAAACCCAGTCGTCGAACCCCTGAACCTACCGGCGAATCCCTCATGGCCGTTCGGATCAGGAAATTAGACCAGATCCTCGGCCGATTTGACCGAAAACTCACCACCAGCCAAGATAGAAAACATCTTGCGTTCAGCTCCCTCCCGACCAATATCTTATTAATGGCCCAAGAACTGGTAACCGTAAAAAACCAGGTGAAATCCGGAGTCCAGATAGTCGGTTGAGAACTCACCCAAATAGACAAGCAAGTTCAGCTTTTGGACTTGGAATCTCAGAAGGTCCAAGAAAGGTTCGCCACCCAAGTCGCGGAACGACTTGGTGAACCAGATGAGCGACAGACTAGACATGAGGCTGTCACACCCATCTCCACGAAGCAGTGCAAGGGACTGGAGAGCAGTCCATGCACCGGGACCTGCTCCTAGACCAGGAAATTGTGCGGATAAACGAGCAGCACAAACGAGAAATGGAAACGCACGAGATAAGCATTAACCTCGTAAGGGATGAGCTACAACGACAAGAGGAGTCTAGAGAAGCCCAAGATGGTGAAATCGCGGTGCTTAAGGCTCTGGTGGAACAATTGTTGGGACAGGTCAAAGGAAATGGGAAGGTGTCAGACCCGACACCAGAGGCTTCTGGGGCAGGTGGAGGAAGACCACCACCGCCATGACAGGGAGCGACAGGAGCTCCAGGAGGAGGAGGGGGAGGAGACCCCGATGATGACGGAGAGGGAGCTGGTAGGAAACCAGATGAGGGTAGGAAAGGAAGACGGGACGAGAGGCACGCACCCCAGCCAGAGGAAGATGGTTATGACGCCGAAAACAACGGACAGTTCAACCTGTTCTCACTGGTCATGGCCAACGCCTTGGGACAACGAAGGAGAGGCCCAGCGGAACCCCCTGCCATGTTTAGGAATGAGAAACACCAAGATATCCGCATGTGGTTAATGACATGCACGGATTACTTTGGTCAAAACAGTTGGCAGTGGGAGGACAAGGCACAATGAATCCGATACCCCATAAGCCGAATGGACGGGAAAGAAGTCGCACGGTTCGGGTAGACCTACCGGCGACAAATGATTGGGGAAATAGGTTATACGAGACAAGAAGGATACGAGTTCTGGCATGTTTTTGCAGAACAAGTCCTGCGACGCTTCGGACCCACCCATGAAGCGGAAAAATCCCTCAGAGAAATGGGATCGGTCAAATATGGCGGTGATGTCGCCAAATTCTTGATGGAAATGGAAAATCTCAATATCCATGCAAGAGTCACCGGGATAGCGTGGAGAAAAATGATTGAAGACGAACTTCCCATTGAAGCATTGCGACGGCTCTCACACCGAGAATATGTCAACGATGCGGAATGGTTAGAAGCAGTCAGGACTGTAACCCCAGGGGAAGTAGATTTAAAGGAAAGAAAAGATCTTCGAGGAGGAGGTCCCTCCGGCGCAACACGAGGCGAAAAACGGAAATTCGAGGATTCGAAGCCGACGGTTGCCGCAAAGCGTGTTAAAAAGGAGTACACAGCTAAGGAAAAGGCGGACTACCAGAACAAAAAGGCTGGGGAAAGAAAGGTGAAGAAAGAAGGGTCGGTGGCACTGACGGGGGAGGTTAGACATATAGTGTGGTCGGAAGCACACAAGGGCGTCGACCAGAAAGTTGTCGATAAACGGAAATCTGACAACGAATGCACGCGATGCGGGATGACGAACCATCTTTGGAAACACTGTCGAAAACCGATACAACTATCGGCGGTGCATCGAGGGCAATCAAAGCCCAGACGACCATCGGCATTCGCGCCAAAACGACGCCCCCAGGTAGCCACTGTTGCCGTTGATGGCAAGGGAGAAAGCTCAAAGCGAGCGGTGCAAAGGCCCCCAGCATGGGCCTTTGACGATGACGACATTTTATAAAAAGTCATCCAGGTACCGACAACCACGGTGATCGGGTAGTGAGGTTGCCACCTCGAGTCGAAAGACCTGCGGCGTAGTCGGTGACGAGATCCCACCGGAAGGCTAAAAGACGAAAGGATCACGGTTGCCAATTTACATCCAAAATTGGGTAGTCCGTGCTTACCACGGGAGCCACAAAAAACTACAAGTGAAGAAAGCGGTTGAAGAGACTAAAAGGGAAACAGAAGATTACCATTCGTCGGAATGGAACTTGAGTTGCACGACACGCGTGAGGAGGGTCGAAATCCAGGGCAACCAGACTTTCCCCCCGAGTAAAAAAGCCGGGCAAATAGAAGCGGGGGGCGCCTCTATTGGGCACAAGGTTCATGCCCGACGAATGGTGTCCAAGGGGGTCTCGGGAGTGAGACCAAACTCGAAGGCGGAGGGACGGTGGACTCGTCACAGGGGACAGTCTCATATGAGGGCTAAGACGACGATAAAGGACCGCGCATCCTAGTCGCGAACTCGAGAGCTACTCTAGTGAACCACCACTCCTGTGATATGGGAACTCCTCGGCAGGAGATCAAGACCGCTAGTTGTGGGCTGCCCGATATCCAAATATTGGACACTTATTGTAAAGGTTTGTCTCAGGAGGCTTTAAGAGCCGAAACTCCGCATGCACGGTAACAAACCCCCACATTACTTGAAACCGCGACGATGAAAAGATTTCATCATTAATCGAGCGAGAGCTTTAGACCCATTAAAATACCAAAGCATTATGCCTGCCCTGAGGGGAAGGCATTTATTGAAATTAAAAAACGAAAACACGCGATAAACGTCCTCCTAGATTCTGGTTCCAACATCTTTCTCATGAATCAAGATACCGCACGACGGTTTCGAAATCCCGACCGAAGCTAGGGATTCACCGTTAAAAATTACCACCTTCGATGGCGAAATCGCGCCTACCGGAGGACTATTCTATACCCACCCTATTCGCCTAGAAATCGGTGTCAACGGCCACTCAAGTAGGATATCCTGCGAAATTGCGAATGCAGGAAGGTATGATTTAATTATACCCTTGGGGTGGTGGCATGATGAGCACCCCCTTAAAAATATCGCGGACCCACCTAAGTGGGCCTTTGAAGAAGCAAGGTGCCACGCTTGTATAGAAGATGAAGCGGTGGCGGATATGTTTGAATGGGATGAAACAGTGGCTTATGATGAGGAAGCACAGTACATAGGAAGAATAGATCGGGAAGATGAAGGGGGAATACAGTGGGAGACGCTGCCAAAACCATATTGGCTGTATAAGAAGCTTTTTGAAGAGAAAAAAGCACAAATGTTGGCGCCTCGAAGGACTTTCGATCACGCCATCAACCTTAAAGAAGGGGCCGAACCCTCATGGGGTACGATCTACCCAATGTCAGCGCACCAGCTGAACGAGCTGGATAAATACCTCAAGAAAATGAGGGCTGAGGGAAAAATAGCTGACAGCGAATCCCCTTATGGCGCTCCAATCCTTTTCGTCCCGAAAGCTGATGGGAGTCTACGGTTGTGCGTAGATTATAGGAACCTCAACAAATTGACGATCCTGAAACAATACCCCGTACCGCTGATGGATGAGCTACGAGCCCGCGTCGCTGGAGCAAAGGTGTTTACCAAGCTCGACCTAAAAGATGGATATCATCTTATCCGAATGAGGAAGGGCGACAAACACAAAACAGCCTTTCCTACACGATACGGTCAGTACGAATATAAGGTCATGCCTCGCGCGCTCGTGAACGCTCCCGCAACGTTTCAAACAATAATGAACAAAATCCTAAGGGAATTCTTGGACCACGGAGTAGTCGTCTAACTAGACGATATCGTAATATACTCCGAAAGGATGGACGACCACATCAAACTAGTCCAAAAAGTCCTTTACCGACTTGAACAGTGCGACCTGGCAGTCTCGTTGAAGCAGTCAGTGTTCCACCAAGAGGAAGTCGAATTCCTAGGATACATTGTCAAGACAAGCGGTGTCACGATGACTGATAGAAAAGTGAGAAGCGTTCAAAACTGGGCACATCCGAGATCGGTTAAAGAGGTCCAAATCTTCATGGGATTCGCAAACTTCTATCGCCGTTTCATCAGAGATTGTTCAAAGGTTTGCAAGCCAATAACCGAAACGTTGAAAGGAAGCCCAAAGGATTGTCACTGGGGAAGAGAGCAGGAAGAGGCGTTTGAGGAGTTGCAAAGGAGGTTTACAACAGCACCAATTTTATCACATTTCTACCCAGGAAGAAGAACGGTGGTCGAGACAGACGCAAGCGACTTCGCGCTAGGATGCGTGCCGTCACAATAGCAAGGGAGACGGCTTCACCCAGTGGCTTTCCATTCTCGAAAATTGAACAGCGCTGAAAGAAATTACGAGATACATGACAAGGAACTTCTCGCAATCATGGAGGCGTTCAAAGAATGCAAAAGATACCTCTGGGGTGAAGAAGAACCTGTGACGGTATATACGGACCACCAAAATTTACAATCTTTTCTGACCAAAAAAGTCTTGAACCAGCGACAAATTAGATGGGCACAGAAGTTCACGAATTACAACTTTAAAATAGTCTATCGACCGGGAAGTAGGGGCGGGGAACCCGACGTGTTAAGTAGACGGACGGAGTACCGTCCTGACGAGGGAGCTCGTCACAGTGAACAGTCGATTTTGAAATCGGAACATTTTCAAATTTCCGTGATTCATCAAAAACAAAACGCAGAGACAGCCCTCGTACCAGAAAAACGCGAACCTACAAGGCTCACGATAATGAAACTTTCAGATAAGGCTATGATCCCGAAGAAAGGATCACGGTTTGCGGCCAGTCAGGACATCTACGCCTTGACAGATGGCCTGGTACCAGCAAAAGGACAGACAATGGTGCAAACCGGTATTGTGATAGGACTGCCAGAAGGAACCTACGGAAGGCTAGCCGCAAGAAGTGGTATGGCTAGCAAGATGGGAATAGCAGTGGGCAGTGGTGTAATAGATGCAGATTACACCGCAGAAGTCAAGGTCATACTTCGAAATCATGGCGAAGCGGACTGCGTATTCAAAGCAGGAGATCGGATAGCACAACTCATAATTGAGAAAGTTGCCAATGCCGACGCCATGGAAGTAGACAATTTGGGAATAACCGAGCGAGGAAAAATGGGCTTCGGATCAAGTGACATGAACCCCAAGCGATCCATCACGGCTAAAGAAGAAACAATCAAAATATGTTTCCTTCACGCGGACATAAGCGAAAACGAATTCTTTAGCGCAGCTGATATCGGCTATCACTCTCGGTTAATAAAAGAAAGAGAAATCTTATCCAGTGCTCACGTCAATGCAGCCCTGACGCGGACAATGAACGATACATTTCTGAACAAGATTAAAGCGGCTGGGAAGGAGGATGAGAAGTGGCAGGACCGAGGCCGTGAACTGGTTAGGTTAAGAGAAAGTGGGAAAAAGATGCCGGACGAATGGATAGAAAAGGACGGGTTGCTATACTACAAAAATGGGTTATATATTCCCGAAAACGAAGCGCTTCAGACCGAGATAGCCCAAGGCTGTCACGACTCGCTAGTAGCAGGGCACTTCGGACAGGAAAAAACGATTGCGATAGTAACAAGGAATTTCTACTGGAAGAGACTCGCAGATTGGATCAGAGACTATGTACGATCCTGCGACGAATCTCAACACAGTAAATCCCCACGGCATGCTAAGTACGGATTACTTCAACCTTTAGAAGTACCTTATGCCGCCTGGTCCTCCCTATCCATGGACTTCATCACCCAACTACCGGAATCGCAGGGTAAGACCCAGATCATGGTAGTAGTAGACCGGTTCACGAAGATGGCTCATTTTATCGGCCTCCACGAAACAGCGACCACAAAACACGTTGCGGATGCCTTCCTGCGGCAAGTATGGAAACTTCACGGATTGCCGACAGAAATCATATCGGACATGGAAGCGAAGCTTTCCGGCGAATTCTGGGAATCATTGTGCAAGATCCTAGGAGTTAAGAGGCGCATGTCAGCGGCTTACCACCCTCAAACTGACGGACAAGCGGAAAGGATCACCCAAGTGTTGGAAGGTTACTTACGAACATTTGTCAACTACGATCAGAACGACTGGTACCAACTATTGCCGTTAGCAGAACAAGCCTACAACAACTCGGCTACCAATGCGCACAAAATGACCCCATTCTTCGCCAACTACGGTTTTCACCCACAAACGGAGTGGATGAAAGAGAGAGAAGCTCAGAACCCCAGGGCGACATTGTATGCTCTGTGGATGCAGGACATACACCAACAAGCGAAGCAAACCCTAGAAAATACACGGGAATCGACGAAAGAATATGATGACCGAAAAGCGACGGAACAACCCAGCATCGAGGTTGGCGACTTGGTAATGTTGAATGCGAAAAAGATACGTACCAAACGACCATTGAAGAAGTTGAGTCCAAAGCTGTATGGCCTGTTCAAAGTCTTAGAAAAGAAAGCAAGTCGGGCATACAAGCTAGAAATATCGCCTTGATGGAAAATTCATCCCTTGTTCCACGTTTCACTGTTGGAACCCTACCGAGCCTCGAACCGACCGAATCGCAGACAACCCCCACGAGACCCCGATGAGATCGAGGGAGATGTAGAGTGGGAGGTAGAAAGGATAGTCACGAGTGAGATCATTTCCTACAAGCAAAAGGTTCGAGGTAGGAACAAATCCATGAAAGAGCTTCGGTATTTTGTGAAATGGAAGGGCTGCGCGGAGGACGAGAATACTTGGGAGCCACCCACAGGTATGATGAACGCGCAGGAAGAGGTGGAAAGGTTTCATAGAGAGAACCAGGAGATGCCGCGCCCGATAGTGGTCGAGTAACATCAGAAATGTTTTCCATCAGTGGACAAGTAAACGCTGCTGGTTTTTACCCCTACTATGTGGAGCTCGAGATGGAAGATAAATTGTATAATAGACATAGAGTATTCGGGACGAACACTGCGAAGAGGGGAGCTCGTGTTAGGCGCACGGACTCCCCGTAACGATTTACAGGCCAAGGTTACCCTACCTTGGCGCATTCCAACTGCGAAGGAAAAAGTTAACACCGCCCTCCAGCCCCGGTGTTGGGACGGCGCGTCATCACTGGCCGCCTGGGTTGTTGCGTCCCAACACCCAAGACCACTATGAACGAAACACATCATATAACACCGTATACGTCGCGGCCGTCCGTCCGACCGGGTCCAGTCCGCAGGGTATATGAGGGGAGACCTTTGGGCACCATATGCAAGTGGAGGCAGGTGAATCGGACGACGGCGCATAAGGTTACACACACTTGAAGACAGACAGTTGTACGAGTAGGTCAAAGGTAACGGGACGCCTTGCACGCAAGTTAGTCTCCTTGTAAGCACGAAGGCGTGTGGGGTATGAAGGAGGTAACTATGCCCAGTAAGTGGATCGGGTGCATCCACAGAGGACAAGTTGGTAAAAGATGGAGTCCTAGGGAAAATGCCTATAGGTACGATCCCGAGGACAAGTCGTGTAATGCCGGAAGACAAGAATACCAGATGCAGTCGCATACCGAATTCTCGACGGAACCAACCAAAGAAGAATGGCTATCTTCTGTCCAGCGAGTTAGACTACCCTCAGTGAGCACAAGGGCTAGATAATTCGTAACCATTATTGTCAACGGATAAACGGATGAGCTGACACCTGACGTGGTCTCCACACTATCAAGAATAACAGACGCGCAGTCCGATAAGTTGACCATGGGAGCAAAAGGTGTGATAGAGAATGTTCTGCGTCTACGAGTGTTCGCACTCAGGTGAAGTTCGCAGAGTTGCAGGCAAGGTACTTAGTTAGTATAGAGTTAGCATGTATACCGTGATTGCTCAGACGTGGAATATAAATATCGAAGCATCTTCGCTGCTATTAGACACAACAAGCACGGAGAAGAGATCTTATCAATATAATAAGTCATTCTACACTTTTATATCGTTACCAATACTTCGACGATCTATACCGAAGTGAATTATTATATCTAACCTACATTACTCATGTCGTCCAAACGAGTTCTCCGATATAATCACGATCAAGGTCTTACCTGTCGGAACACCTCACGCCGAAGCTACCACCTAACAGAATCATTGTGCAAGATGCTAGGTGTTAAAAGGCGCATGTCAACGGCATACCACCCTCCGACTGACGGACAAACGGAAAGAACCAACCAAGTGCTGGAATGTTATTTACGAACATTTGTCAACTACGATCAGAACGAATGGTACCAACTACTACTGTTAACCGAACACGCCTACAACAACTCTGCAACCAATGCACATAAGATGACCCCATTCTTCGCCAATTACGGTTTTCACCCACAGACCGAGTGGATGAAAGAAAGAGAAGCTCATAACCCCGGGACGACAATATATGCTCACAGGATGCAGGACATACATCGAGAGGCGAAACAAACCCGAGAAAATATAAGAGGATCGACGAAAAAATACTACGACCGAAAAGCGAGCGAACAACCCAGCATCGCGGTCGGCGACTTGGTAATGTTGAATGCAAAGAACATACAGCCAAATGACCATCGGAGAAGCTGAGTCCGAAACTGTATCGCCCGTTCAAAGTCTTGCAGCTGAGGGGAAGGCAGGCATACACGTTAGAAATCTCGCAGCAGGGGAAAATTCATCCTGTATTTCATGTCTCGCGGTTGGAACCCTACCGGGCCTCGAACCGACCGAACCGCGAACAAGCCCCCCGGGATCCCGAAGACATTGAGGGAGATTTAGAATGGGAGGTAGAAAGGATCGTCCAGAGAGAGATCATTTCCTACACGCGAAAGGTTAGAGGAACGAATAAAGCGATGAAAGAGCTTCGGTACTTTGTAACATGGAAAGCCTGCGCGGAGGACGAGAATACCTGGGAACCACCCGAAGGTGTGAAGAACGCGCAGGAAGAGGTGGAAAGCTTTCACAGAGAAAACCCAGAAATGCCGGGCCCGCGAGAGCTCGAGTGACACAAGAAAGGTTTTCGATCACAGGACCAGGAAACGCTGGGGGTTTTTACCCCTACTATGTAGAGCTTTAGATGGAAGAAAGATTGTATAATAAACATAGAGTATTTGGGACGAACACTTCGAAGAGGGGAGCTCGTGTTAGGCGCACGGACTCACCGTAAGGATTTACAGGGCAAGGTTACCCTGCCTTGGCGCATACGAACTTCGAAGGAAAAAGATTACACACCGCTCCAGCCCCCGCGTTGGGACGGCGCGTCATTACTGGCCGCCTGGGTAGTTGCGTCCCAACACCAAAGACCAATATCACCGGAAGACATCCTATAAGACCGTATACGTTGCGGCCGTCGTTCCGACCGGGTCCTGCTCGCGGGATATATGAGGGGTGTCCTCCGGGCACCTCATGGAGCTGCAGGCAGGTGAATCGGACGAGTGCGCATAAGGTTACAGACACTTCGAGACACACAGTCGGAAGAGTGGGTCAAAGGTAACAGGACGTTTGGCACGAAAGATAGTCCCCTCGTACCTACTAAGTCGTGTAGAGTATAAAGGAGGTAACTATGCCCAGTCAGTGGATCGGATGCATCCACAAAGGACAAGTTGGTAAAAGATGGAGTCCAAGGGGAGAAGCCCATAGGTACGATCCCGAGGACAAGTCGTGTAATGCCGGAAGACCAGAATACCACATGCACTCGCGTGTCGCATTCTCGACGGAACCAACCAACGAAGAATGGGCATCTTCGGTCCAGCGAGGTAGACTACCCTCGGTGAGCACGGAGGCAAGATAATTCGTGGCCATTGTTGTCAACGGATAAACGGATGAGCTGACACCTGACGTGGTCTCCACACCATGGGGAATAATAGACGCGCAGGCGGATAAGTTAACCATGGGAGCAAAAGGTGTGGTAGAGAGTTTTCAGGATCTACGGGTGTTCGCACTCAGGTAAAGTTCGCAGAGTTGCGGGCAAGATACTTCGTTAGTATAGAGTTAGCATGTATAGCGCGATTGCTCAGATGCGGACTATAAATATCGAAGCATCTTCGCTGCTATTAGACACAACAAGCACAGAGAAGAGATCTTATTAATATAATAAGTTATTTACACTTTTATATCGTTATCAATACTTCGACTATCTATAATGAAGAGAATAATTATATCTAGCCTAGATTACTCATGTCTTCTTAACAAGTTCTCCGATAGAATTACGATTAAGGTCCTAGCTGTCGGAATACCTCACGCCGAAGCTACCACCTCACAGACCCCAAGCCCCGCGAGGGGCGCTCCTACCCGCCACTTAGCCGCCGATGCCGTGACCTCCTTATGGAAGAATGTAATACCCAGGCCCCTGACCCGGCTAGGTACCCATACCCCCCCTCTATCAAGCCCTACCCCTTCATCGGTTTCAACAAATTCAATGCCAGTCTGCTCCACCAGACCCGATCAGGAAAGTGCTACCTCCCTGCACACCCCTCATGAGACAATTGCGACGCCACGACCTGCCCCCGCTGCGACAAGTCCCCAGAGACCTTCGCGCACGCAGTCCTGTCCTGCCCTGCAAGGGAACCCAGCAGGGTCCGCCACCTTAAGGCGGTCTCTCACCTGGGCCCCAACGTCCCAGTCTGGCCATTGGCCACCCTGCAGGGCGCCCTCTCCCATTTTATTAGATCAACTTGGACTGCCTTCCCTCCGGGCATGTTTTCATGCTCCTCTTCGGCCATTGGCTCCGTTTCTCCCCACTCCTCTAATGTGTAAGTGCTGTAACTACATTCAGGTAGCCTGTTATTTCCACTGGTTGTAGGAGGGTTTCCTTACTGTACTTGCTTGATTGTCACGCCCGCATGTTATCCGGGGACCGGTAGGGACCATCTTGAAGTTGCCTCGTGATGGACCTTTCTTTTCTTTGTTCGTTTTGGCTTTTGGGTTTTCTTTTCGCCATAGCTAGTGCTTAGCGCGATTTCTTTTACCTTAACAATGAATATATAATATTAAAAAAAGACAATGAAAAAAAACAAAAGCCCCTAATTTCTTTTACCTCCTGAGCCTATCTTTTACCGCCAGTAACAATCCTATTGTTAGGTAGTTAGGCAACAGGCAACGATAGTAGTTTCCTATCGTGAGTAAGTCTTCTTTTTATAATGAGGCGTAGGGAAATACTATCTCTTCAGATAGTATGGGACTGGTTTTCTAGTCTGAGCGATCCGTTGAAGGATACTATCTCGTCAGATAGTAAGATGAGTGGATTGTCGTGCTTTGATAGAACTATCTCAATAGTCCTATGTTCGAGCGGCCCGTCGAGACTATCACAATAGTCTCCGGGTTGTTAAGGTGTAGGCTTTGGTATCGGAAAAGTATATAGAAAAAAGTAAAACGTAATTGTATTGCAATATCTTAAGTATAGAAAAGTACTTAGATGGTTGCGTGAAGATCCTATCTCTTGGTCGTTGTTTTTTTCTTTTTTTTTTTTTGTAATCAAATCGTTATTATGTTTAAAGGTACAAAAGACTCGTGCAGCGCTAGCTATGGAGATAAAAAACCTATAAGCAAACGTCTTCCCGCCCGCTTCACCTCGTCATAGGAAAAATCAAACCCCCCGAGACCATAGAAGAAACTCCCCCCGCCTAGCACCTAAGACTCGCACCTCAGACACGTAGGGAAACAACTCATAGAAACGTACAGGAGAGAGACCCAAACCCTTCAGCAGGCCCCCAGGTAACACTAAGAAAAGAATCAAAGAAACGCCTAGATATAACTACTATTGCCAATATGCCAAATCCAAGAACCCGTACGGAGAATCCGGCTGGGGCGGCGGCTCAACGGTCGGGAGTGACCGGAAGGTGGCGACGCATCGGCGTTTAGGAGAGACCAAGGAGGCAGTGCAATACCATGATCAACCGTAACCTAAGCGAGGATTGCGACCGTAGACTAAATCGCAGGAGGGAGAGAGGCAGGTGGGCGAGCGGGGCCACCGGGCAGAGGGGATGCCAGCCAACGATGATGAGCAGTAGGGTGCCAGCCGGAGGGGGGGGAGCAGTAGGGTGCCAGCCAGAGGGGGGTGAGCAGTAGGGTGCCAGCCGGAGGAGGAGTTTTCAGCAGTAAGGTGCCAGCTTAAGGGGCAGTACGGTGCCAGCGGACGGAACCGGGAGGGGGGTAGAGGAAGGATCGCGAGCGGGCTAGCCACAACCGACTAACGGGCCATAGCAAGGGCTTTTGGGGCGACAGCGAAACCGAGCGGGACCGTGATGTTACTAACCGAAGCTTTCCCCACCAGAGGTACAAGCCCAGCAGCACCGAAGCCTTACTTTGACCGAGAGTCCGACACCGTAACGCCGACCGTGAGCGAAGCGAGAAGCTTTCCGACCGTGCAAAATCCTAAGCGAGGCGCGAAGGAAGTGCGGGGTAAGGGGGAGAACCGAACATCATGAGCGGGAGTCAACGACGAACAGGAACGAGAACCCCATGGAGGGGAGGCCGAGGCCACAGAGGAGGGGGGTAGATGGCTTAACGTCAACTCCTAGGCAGTAGCCATTGTGGGAGAAGAGAGGTGGGTGGGGGATAGTGACGATGATTTCCCTTCGTGTTGAGATTTCAATCGCCGGAGGTGGAGGAGAGATGGTTCGTGTCCTATCTCTTGGTCGGCACCAAGCTCCTTTTATGGGTATCTTCCCACAACCCTAACCCTGGTGACTCGTCACCCTCGTATAACATAGCCCCCATGACTCATAATTAGTCATGGTGCGAAATCCATCAGCTGATTCTTACCAATCAACTGCGCACATCCTTTTCACTCGATCCAAACCAATAAACCCGATCATACGCTCGAATGAGTCGTATGCGTGAAACCC